>Ga0181573_10002338_pt1 | contig 17725 bp, 13 predicted proteins | sample 101ome_25_FD_148643 | JGI IMG/M metagenome (GOLD analysis project Ga0181573, IMG submission 148643) | Coastal salt marsh microbial communities from the Groves Creek Marsh, Skidaway Island, Georgia - 101409BT metaG (spades assembly) | ecosystem: Environmental > Aquatic > Marine > Intertidal zone... | reverse complement strand
GGTCACGTTGGCGAGCAGCATCGTGTCATAGATACCCGTGAAGCGAACCACGGATAGACCCGCGCCTTGGCTACGCGTCTCAATGGCGCCATCGACCACGCCACGCGGTGTCGGTTGCCGTGTGATGAATTTTCCTTCTCTGATATGCCCATCAAAAGTCTGGAAGGCCGCCTCAGGCACCTCGTCCGTACCATGCACGTAGTGGAAGTGCGCAGCGTCAACCGCGTTCTCGCCCATCTCTTGCATGTGCGTATTGATTTCCCAGGTGTGGATGATCATGTCGCCCCAGTCAGGGTGGTTCGCTGCCGCCTCGGGAATCACCTCGGGCTCCCAGGTCGGCGCCTCTTTGTTCGGGTGATACCAAACCAAAATCTGTTGATTAACCTCGCGCACTTGCCAGGCACCCAGGATCGAATCACCTTTTGCAACACGTGGAGGCAGGTTGTTGGCATAGGGGATATGCGTGCATTGGCCATCGCCGTTCCAGCGCCAGCCGTGGAAGGGGCACTCAATACTATCGCCCACAATGCGCGGTCCCTTACCGGTTTGTTCCCGGATGCCATAGCCAAGATGCGCACCCATGTGTGGGCAGAAGGCGTCTACTACCTTTGCTTCACCACTCTCTGTTCGGAATACCACCAGCTCCTGTCCGAAGTATTCAACAGGAATGGCATCGCCAATCTCTAGCTCATGCGAGTAGAGGACTTGGAACCAGCCCATAGGCATAGGAAGTGGACATCGTGTTGAGTCGGTAGCGATCATCATGGTGCGTGTATCCGCGCTGTATTTCGTCGTTCAGCAGTATAACGGCTGCTAACCGACTGCCTAGATAGCTGGGCCGTGCAAATGGATTACGGGTCCTTCAAATGGATTACGGTCAAATAGCACAAGTCATCGCGTTTCTATGATGGGTCGATACACTGCGGGTATTACAACTGCGGTTAAAAATAACTTGCACTTAATAATAAAAGGAGCCGTGCCGTGTCGATGAAAGCGACCATTCAGGAACTGATAGCTGAAGGTGCCTTTTTTGAAGTTCGTGATATTCCGACAGCTCGTGGTGACCTGCCGGGTTATGCGCACGCGCCTCAAACGCTGACCGAAATTATTCAGAATGCGCGTGGGCACGGAGATCTTGGATTTATTGTTTCGGGTGATACGCGACTGACCTTTGCTGAGTTTTTTGCTCGCGCGGATTCCCTGCGTGCCCACCTTGAAGGCCAGGGACTTACCGCTGGCGATCGATTTGCTATCGCCATGCGCAATAATGCCGAATGGTTGATTGGGTTCACCGCCGCGTTCCTAGCAGGCGCGACGTTGGTGCCGATTAACAGCTGGGGTCAAGCCGCTGAACTGTCATTTGCGTTAGAGGACTGCGGCGCCTCATGGCTTCTGTGCGACGATCAGCGAGCGAGGATGCTACAGGGGTCACTGCCAACAGAACGTCGAATCATTGTCTACGACCGCGCTGAGCCGGGAACCGAACGCGGTATCGACTTCTCGAATGCGCTGAGTACTGCGCCGCCCGCAGAGGTTGAAATTCCGCTGCCTGATCAGGTGTGTCTCATTCTCTATACCTCAGGCAGCACTGGCACGCCCAAAGGCGTGGTCCACTGCCAACAGGCGCTGTCACAAGCAGTATTCAACATGATGTTTACGGGCATGTTGACCATGACCGTAGAGGGTGGGTTGCGTGAACTTCGTGGTGGTGCAACTCAGGAGAAAGCCTTGCTGAATGTACCGTTGTTCCATGCGACAGGACTGCTAGGTTCGTTTGTCTTACCACTCGTCACTGCCCAGGGGATTGTTATGATTTCCAAATGGGATGCGCAGGAGGCCCTGCGACTGATAGAGACAGAGCGTGTCACGCTCTTTAGCAGTGTGCCGTCGCTTGTGAAGGACCTTTTGACCCAGTCCAATATTGGTGACTTTGATATTTCATCCTTGCACAGAGTCTCCTCAGGCGGCGCGGCGATGCCGTCCGACTTGCCGGGGATCATTGAAGCGCGAATTGAGAAGGCGTATGCATCGGGCGGCTATGGATTGACGGAAACACTCGCCGTTGGCAGTCAGGCTGCGGGGGCGGTTTTCGACGCAAAGCCGGCGGCCGCGGGCGTGCAGTCACCCATCATGCACATTCGGTGTACCTCTCCTGATGGCTCGGTCTTGGCCCTTGGTGAGCCCGGAGAGATTGAGATGCAGGGTGTGGCCTGTACGCTGGGCTACTGGAATAAACCCGATGCAGACGCGGCTATATTTACTTCTGATGGCTGGATGAAGACGGGTGATGTCGGTTTTGCGGATGATGATGGATACCTGCATATCACAGGCCGCATCAAAGACATTGTGATTCGTGGTGGGGAAAATATTTTCCCTGGCGATACTGAGCAGGCCTGTTACCAAATAGAGGGCGTGCAAGAGTGTGTTGTCTTCGGCGTGCCTGATGATGCCATGGGAGAAGAGTTGGCGATGGTGGTAAGAGTGGCGGACGCTTCACTCTCTGAGGAGACGCTTAGAGCGGCGCTTGAGGCACGTATCGCCGGCTACAAGGTGCCTAAGTATATTGAGCTGGCTCAGGAGCCGCTGGCGCGAGGTGCTACAGAAAAGTTTGATAAAATCAAAATACGAGCAGACTTTTTGGCTAGGTGATCCCGCAAGCCACCTCAATGCCCGTCAAAACATTTTTTGTCGGAATTATCACAATTAACCTGCGATCAACGTGGGTTTTATTTCGGAACGAACCACGCTGCGTGTACTGTGGTTTGAGGCGAGTTGTTAGCCTTGGCATTCTTCTGGGGGAGGAAAATAAATGGCGTCCGACACTAGTGATTCTGCTTCAGAAAGTTCAGAGAACTTAACAACGCATTCAGCCCCAGAGGCATCTTTTGATGCGCTAGGTGTAATCGATACTGCTCACGCCGCCCGTTGGGGTGGGGCTTTTCTGGGCTCCGCCGTGGGTTTGCTCACACTGTTGCAAATGACCTCGAACGTCTTCGGCTGGGACCCTCACGTTTTTGCTGCAGGTGTCATCGCAATGATCGCGGCGATACCGGCGCTAATTGCTAGGATTACCATAAGGCAACTTTCTGCTAAATCCGCTAGTGTTCAGGGCCTTTTTTTTTCTGCCCTAGCACTCCCTGTTGTCGTCTTCACTGTCGTAATGCTTTTGCCCGGAACCAACCTTGTAACTATTGAGGCGGGAGATGCTCAGGCTCAGTCTGCCGAAGTGGGGAATGACGCACCGCTTTATGATCCTGATGAGTCTATGGGCGGATTGAATGTGGCTGATCCTGCGCAGAAAATTTTGAGATTACAGGTGGCACCATTTTCAGTCTTGACTCAAGGGGGATATGACGAGGCGTTTATGAGCAGAGCCCTTCAGGAGGTGCTAGCGAGAGATCTTAATCAGCATCCCACGCTTGATGCGCACAGTTGGACGTTGGCCCGCGCAATGCGCGACGAGAGCATGATGGACTCTTCCGAAATGACCCTTCCCTTTATCACAGAACAAATTAAATATGGAAGATTCGACTACCTAATTACTGGTGAACTTCGGGCAGGACAAAATAAAGAGCATCGAGAGGTAAGGGTTTTGCTCTGGAGCGTTGACCCTTTGGGCAAAAAATTAGAGACGGTCTTTTCATTTGTTGAGGGTGAACTTTTCTTCTCAAAGATCGAATCAATTAGTGCTGAGGTTTTAAAAGTTTTAAGTGCAGAAAACTCCTCTATGTCGGAGGAATTTTCTAAATTCCCTATCTCCAGTTTTTTCACTAATAAGTCAGATGCATATTATTTATACGCCCAGGCAGAACACGCGCGACTATACGAACAAAATCCGGCGAAAGCAGAAACATTGTTACAGCAAGCGCTCGAGTTAGACCCTAGGTTTGCCACGGCCTGGGGCCGCTTAGCTAACAGCTACATCGCAAGTGGTAATAGAGAGTTAGCTGAAGAACCTGCGCTAATGGCTTTGCGATTTTCGGACAGATTAGAGCCCGAAGACGCATGGTGGCTTAAAGTTTATAAAGCGAGTGAAATCGATCGCGATTTTGAACGCACCAAAAAAATCTTCGAGCAGTTCATTGCTCAGTTCCCAAAGTTTGTCGAAGTCAGGGAAAACTTTATTAATTTTCTGAGTGCTACTGGTGAATACGATTTGGCTATCGACGTTGCACATCAATTAATAGAGCTTCTTGGTGACGACAACCCGAGCGGTCATCATACGTTGGGTCATCTAGCGCAGTCAGCAGGGATGCTCGAACTATCGTTGAAAAGCTTTGAAAAAGTGGCTGAATTACAACCTAATGAAATTAAGTCTTGGTCTGACCTAGCAATGATTCAGCAAGTGATGGGCTTGGTAGAAGAGTCAGAGGAAAGCTTGGCGAGACAGGAAGCCCTAGGTAGTTCGGAGCTCGGTTATGTCCTCCGATCAGTCACATTAAGTGGTTGTCAGGGAAAGTTTGATGAAGCGGAGGATTTGCTTCTCGAGGCCGAGCGTCAGGCACTGTCCCTAGAAGACAATTTAGATGTGGCGGTTACGCGGCAGGGCTACTTCGTTTCTCGCGGACGCGTTTCAGATGCCATATTGGAATGCGACGTTATTGGCGAGTTGCAGCAAAAAATATTCGTAAACGCGGAGGCACGTAGGCAGCGTGCACAGCTAGAAGCCGAGATGTGTCGGTATAATTTGTATGCGCAAAGTGGTGATTTGGCGAGAGTGGATTGGGACCGCGTTGCGCAAGCTCGTTCACTCCTCAATTCTGAAGATCGGTTGGGGATTCGCATTGATGAATTTGTCTTTGCTGTCGAGATGAGTTTAGACGGAATAGATTTGCCCGTTGGGGCGCGCTCGCTGGATGAATCTTTTGACGACGCTTTTAAATTCTTTGCCAGCGAAGCTGGCTTTGATACTCACGACAAATACTGGTTGCAATCTGAGTATCTAATGGGGCGGGAACAGTACAGCGATGCCGAGGCAGCACTGCTTAAATTATTGGAAATGAATCCAGGCGATACTGATCATTTTCTGTCCCTTGCAAGAATTGCCAATCTGCAAGGTAAGAGTGAGAAAGCATTGAATTATTTGTCCGAGGTGGGAGAGTTTTGCCCCTTTGGAGAGGCTCAGCTCAAGCAGCGTCTGATTTCCCTGATTTCTATGGGTGAGGTATCGGATGCCCAACGGGTTGCTGCTCAGGCGAGAGAAAAATATAGCGGTGCAGATTCCAACTATAAAGCTAAAAAAGAAATAGACGTTTTAATCAGCAAACTGGAACGAGGCTGGCAAAATTAAACACCGAACCCACCATCCACCGGGATCAACTGCCCGGTGGTGTAGGCGGCGTTGTTCGACGCGAGAAAAACGGCCATCTTTGCGACTTCTTCAGGCTGACCAAACCGGTTGAGCGGTAGTGCGCTCTTCACACCTTCGATCCACGCATCATCAAAAATACCTTGCTCTTTGAGTCTTAGGAAAATACCGGTCTCGATGACGCCAATGGCGATGCTGTTCGCTCGGATGTTGTTGATGCCTTCCTCTTTGGCAACACCTTTGATCAGCTCTTCCACGGCGGCCTTGGGTGCTACTGACAGGATGTCGAGCGGTGGGTACTTCAGCAACCCCGCCGAACTAATGTGCACGTAGCTGCCACCACCACCGGTTCGTAGATGGGGAAGCGTCGCGTATATCGCATTAAAGGCGCCTTCCGCATCGGAGCGCATGACGCGCTGCCACAGCTCAGGCGTGACTTCGGATATGGGTGATTGAGGGATGTCGTACCCTGTGGCAAGAAACACAGAGTGGAGGCGGCCATAAGCCTCAAGACCCAAATCTAATGCTGCCTGGAGTGAGGCAAGGTCCTGAAGACTCACCTGACAGCAAGCCACGTCAACGCTCACTGCATGAAGCTCAGAAACCAGCGCTTCGGCGCGTGCTTGATTGCTGTTGTACGTGAGAAGCAGGGGGACCCGAGACTCGACCAGCTCTCTGCATATGGCGGTGCCAACACCACCGCTGCCGCCAATGACGAGCGCGAAGCCCTCAGGGTATGCGCTGGAATTGTTACTCATAATGACCTCTATCCATCTCTGGGCTTATCACATCACATCAACAGTGTATGCGTGTTTTGAAGGCAAAAAAAACCCGCCAAATGGCGGGTTTCGTTAGCAAGTTCGCTTATAGATCGAGGCTAAAGTCGATGCCGTAAGTGGCGGGGTTACCCCACTGGTGAACGGGGAAGCCCAGAGCTGCACCAAAGTTGAAACCGAAGGTTCGGTACTGCTCGTCCGTGATGTTTCGGCCCCAAGCGGTGACATTCAGTCGCTGACCACCTTCAAGCTCGCTGCTCCAGCTGAGACGAGCATTAACCAGTGTACGCTCTTGGTTAGAAGGCTGTTGCATATTTGCAGCAATAGCAGGCTGTCCAGTAGCAGTGTAAGACGTAGTCGATGATGTGATGCTCACAGTCTCGTCTTGGTAGTTAGCTGAAACTTGGAGGTCGATCGAGTTCGATCCAAAGTTCAGCATGTTCCAATCCACGACCACGTTGTACGCGTTCTCGGGCGTCAGACCCTGTGTTGGAGTGATTGACAATCCTTGATAGTCAGGGAAGTCATCGTACTCTCGATCTGTGTATGCGTATTGAGCACGCACAGTCATCGTGTCAGTCACGAGGAAGGCGAGGTCGAGTTCGAGACCCTCTGTACCGAAGCTCGCCGCGTTAACTACGTCGGTCGATACACCACCATCATCACTCTTGATGACGCTAACCTGAACATCGTCATAGTCGTAGCTGAAGACCGCCGCATTGAGGCGCATACGACCGTCCATCATGGTCGACTTCATGCCGAATTCCAGGCTGCCGATTGTTTCTTCGGTGTACTCATCGCCGGTCATGGTCGAGCGATCGAAATTACCACCATTGAAACCGCCAGCACGGTAACCCGTGGTGTAGCTTGCGTAGAAGTTGGTGTCATCATTCATGGCGTACTGCGCTACCAAACGACCGGAAACATTGCTGAAGCTCTGCTCGTTGTAGTTGCCATAGATGCCCGCTGTCTCTGGAATGTTCATAAGGTTGTCAACAGTCCCGACGTAACCGAAGGTTAGGCTTCGTGGTGACTGAACAGGCGTTGGACTGCCTGTCAGGTAAGTGGTAATCGCATCGCTAATTGCTGTACCGATGTAGGCTGAGATACCCCCTGCAGGGAAACTGCGCCAGCGGTAAGTCATGTACTTGGTTTCATCGGTGTATCGAAGACCGGCAGTCAATGACCATTGATCATTCATACGCCATGTTGCTTCGCCAAAGATTGACTTGGCGTCACCGCCTACGTCAAAGCCAGTGCTATTTGATGCCGCCAGCGTGTAGGTTGCATTCTGGACGTTACGACTTTCGCCGTAGTCTTCCCAGTGGTAAGCACCCACTGCCCAATCGAGCGATTCAGAGCTGCCAATGATTTGAAGCTCGTGGCTCTCTTGTTCGTAGCTGTTCTGAAGGTCAGTCCAGAAGATACCGTCGCCATTGTTCGCATTGATCGCATCAATCATGGCGAGTGCAAGGTTGAAATCTTCAAAGGCTGGAATCTCTACGTTGAACTGCTCGAGACCCGGACCACAGGCCCCAACCGATTGAGTGGCAAGACAGAAGTTGTCAGGTACGACCTGTCCAAACAGGGCGCCACCGATGGTTTGAAGCGTGAGATCACTTCGAACACCCGACGATACGGAGTTATCGATACCATCAAGGTCACTCTGTGAGCGATCATTCATGGTTCGCTCACCGTAGATGTACTTGACGTTAACGGTGTCACTCCACTCGTAGTTCAGGGTCAGTGTGTGTGCTTCGTTATCAACGCTTGCGAAGCTGTTCACATCAGACGACCCGCTATAGGGATGCTGCTCACTGTTGGCGAGAATGCCGTTCGCCCACGACACGTAATCATTCGACCAGCCGATGAACTGCTGAATCTGAGGTAGGTTAGGCAGTAGTCCAAATTGAACGGACTGCGCTACACCACCAGCGATGGCTTGCACGGTCGCAATCCGAGATGCGCTGTCGATTGGCACATTGGATTGATCGCCCCCGGCAGCAAGGTAACCAGCGATTGCGGGGTAGCTTGGATTAAAGCCCGACACGATAGAGTGATTATCTTGCTCATCGTTGACTTTGCTGTTCGCGAACGAGTAATCGATGCTCAAGCGATCCGTTGCGTCCCAGGCTAAAGCTACGCGGTAGCCGTCACGGTCGACGCCGTTGAAGCCATCGAGGCGTGGGTTTGTGTTCTGGTAGAACACGTCGCGATCGCGGTTGTTGTAGGAGAACGCTGTTCTGAAGCTATCAGAGAGTGGGATATCGATGCGTGCTGCGTATTCTCGGCGGCTGTAATTACCAGCGCCCGCGCGCAGCGACATATCAAATTCTTCAGACGGTGCTTTAGAAATGTAGTTAATCGTGCCTGACGTCGAGTTACGACCTGACAGTGTCCCCTGTGGACCTTTCAGGACTTCGATTCGAGCAAGGTCAACCACGTCCGGTGAGCTACCCTGGTTCTTGCCCAGGTAGACGCCATCGATGTAACGACCGGCGGCGGGATCTAGCGAGATGTTGGGTGCACCATCACCAATCCCGCGAATCACGAACGCGGTTGATGAGGTACCTTGAGGCGAACCATAACCGTTCACGCCGACCACTTCGTTGATCATATCCAAGTTGCTGTAAATACCGCGATCTTGGATGTCCTTTTCAGTCAGGGCCTCGATCGAAATGGGCGTATCTTGAACACTGGCTTCGCGACGCTCAGCGGTGACTACGACCTCTTCAAGCTGCGCAAATGCCGTTTCTGCTGTCATCACGGCCATTACGGCTGTGGCTAATAGCGTCTTTGGGCTCGATGGCTTCATGGTTTTAACCTCTTTTTAGCGTTATTTAGTTAAGTACTACTCAATTGTTTTAAAGATATGGCATACATTATGTCACATCAATATTTCCTGTCATTACCGCCTTTGGCCGCGGTATTGAGTGAGCTTACTCTTCCGCGACCTTCAACAGAACAAATGATAAGCAGTACTTTGTCATTATTCTGTCGCGATAGTGTCTCGCACAGGTGCCATATAGGGAATGCCTGTTTTAGTTTGTGCTTAGAACAAACGGACTACCCTGTATTTGGCCTATTTCGAGCCGTGAGTAAGGTTCTGACAGTCACTTCCTGCTGTATTCGCGCGACATCATCAGAAAACACGAATAGAGTGTGTGGGAAGGGTAGACGGCGTGAGAATAAAAAGATGAAAGCTCTCGTATTTAACGGTCCGCGCGATATTCGTTTTGAGACGTATCCGGACCCGTCTTTGAAAACCGAAAATAGCGTCATTTTGAATGTCGAGCGCTGCAGTATCTGCGGCTCTGATTTGCATATGTATCACGGCGACAACCTGGGTACGGCGAGTTACAGCGATGGTGTTAAGCCGTTTTGCGTAGGGCACGAGTTTGCGGGTGAAGTTGTTGAGGTGGGCAAGCAGGTTCACAGGTTCAAGGTGGGTGACAAAGTACTGGCCTCTGGGGGCGCACCCTGCGGCGAGTGCTCGTACTGCCTGTCTGGTCACGCGCAGTTATGCAGTGGGTGGACGGCGTTTGGATTGAGCACCGGCTTGAACGGTGGCCAGGCGGAATACGTTAATGTGCCCATGGCCGATCTGACGTTGCAGCCCATTCCCGAGGGTATTAGCCCCGAGCAAAGCATCTTATTGACGGACGCGATGTGTACGGCGTATTTCGGTTTGACCCGAACGGGTTTGCTGCCGGGGGAGTCGGTTGCGGTTGTGGGCCTGGGCCCTATTGGTCTGATTGGTGTTGAGCTGGCTTTCATACTGGGCGCTTCTGAGGTCTTTGCCATCGATCCCGTGGCTAATCGCCGTTCGCACGCGGCGGGGCTGGGCGCAACTGCACTAGACCCTGCTCAGGCACTGCCAATCATTATGGACAGGACAAAAGGTGCCGGTGTTCCGAGGGTATTCGAGGCATCAGGTGCCAAAGCAGCCGTCGAATTGGCGATCAAAATTGCGGGCCGAGGGAGCACGGCATCGTTTATCGGCCTTCCTCAGCCCGATGTGCAATTGCCTATGCTCAAGGTGTTGTTTAAAGACATCACGATTCGCGCGGGAGTGGCATCGGTGATTGATCAATGGCCTCATCTGATTCCGCTGCTCCAGCACGGCAGGCTTAAGGCCGAAGGTTTGTTCTCTCACACAATGGATTTATCGGAAGGGGCCGAGGCCTACCGCCTCTTCGATGCGCGCGAGGACAACGTCGTCAAGATCATGATGAACGTTTGACGGGGGCGGTCACCCAGAGCTTAAGTCGAAGTGCGAACCTCAAATCGCGCAGTCGACTGATGCCGATTCGACCGCGCAATCGTTTTCAGCGGCTACGCGCCACCAGACGACTTGTCGATCGCTGAGACCCCTGTAGTTAGAGCGGGTGCCGTTAGATACGTGCCGTGCGCCCAGCGTGCTGATTTCGTACTTAGCCAGCCTACAAATAGGGCATTTGAATCGTTGAGCTGTTATCAACGCGAATCTCTGCCCCGTTGATATGTCGTGACTCGTGACCTGCGAGGAAGTAGATAACGTCCGTAACCGCCTCGGGCTCACAGGCAAAACTGAAGGCCTTCATCGCCTGGTGCGGTTCCATCTCGGGGAAGGTCCCCTCCATGTTATTTGTCATGTCAGTCAGGATGCCGTCGGGGTGGACGCTATTGCATCGAATGGGAAACTGATTGGTCTGGCAGTGCACAGCGACACTCATGGTCAGACTGCGAACGGCCGCCTTTGCCGCACCGTAAGCAATGAAATGGGGGTAGCCCGCGAGCGCTGATGATGAGGAGATGTTGATGATGGAGGCCGCTTCGCTCTTTTTCAGCGCATCCAGTAAAAACTTCATGCCGAGGAAGACGGAGGTACTGTTGACCTCCATCATTCGCTTGTAGTCCTCGGTCGATGAGGTCTCAATGGTGTAGGTCATCAAGATGGCCGCATTGTTGACCAAGACATCGAGCTTACCGTGCTCAGACAGCGTTGCCTCTGCAAGTGCCTGCCAGTCTGCTTCACTCGTCACGTCGCAGGTGCGATAGCTCACACAGTCATGCTCGAACAAACCGTCGGGGAGCCGAATGTCAGTGCCGATGACGATGTAACCGTTTTCGGCGAACTTCTTAACGGTTGATTGACCCACACCACCGGCTGCACCTGTGATGATAGCGACTCGCTTATCTGATTGCGACACAACTGATCTCCTGCATGACATCCTTGACCTTTGTGGTCGCGGATCGATATCGCTGTAGAGTGCCAACCCTAGGGGACGAACTGCAAGCATTCTTCGCCGCACAAATGGACCATACGCGATAACACAATCCCTGTGAGAATCGTTGACACCCGGGGCGCGAGCGGAAAGAGTAGGGTGATCGGTCTCATGAACAATAAGGAAAAAATATGTTGTTGAGAGATAAGGTCATCGTTATTAGTGGTGTCGGTCCTGGATTGGGGCAGACCCTTGCAAAAATGGCCGCGCGGGAAGGCGCCGCTGTCGTGCTTGGCGCGCGAAGCCAAGATTTTCTCGATGCAGTGGCGACCGAGATTCGAGACGCTGGCGGGAAGGCGATCGCCCTGAGTACTGACGTTACATCGACAGAACAATGCCAGGCGCTGGTCGCTGCGGGTGTGCAAGCCTTCGGTCGAATCGATGGTCTGGTAAACAGCGCCTACGCACATGGTGATTGGGCCACGGCAGATGTCTCTGACCCTGACAAGATGGGTGACGTGATCAACGTGATTTGCCAGGGCGCATTGCGAATGGCACAGGCCTGCGCGCCTCATATGCATGCCGCGGGGGGTGGCTCGATTGTTAACGTATCCACCATGTCGACCGTCAAACCGTTTGCTGGCGAGACCATGTATGCCGCGGGTAAAGGTGCACTCAATGCGCTGACGCGTCACATGGCGAATGACTTCGGTAAGTTTTCGATTCGGGTTAACGCGCTGCGCATGGGTTGGATTGGTGGCGCGCCAGTTTATGCATTCATCGACTCCCAGGTGGCTGCCGGTGCCGATCGCGATGCGGTTGTCAGTAGCATCACGGATCGCATCCCATTGGGCGTGATTCCGCCTGAGGCTGACTGTGCCAAAGCCGTCCTCGCATTCCTCTCCGATTACTCCGCGGTGATTACGGGAAGCTCGGTTGATGTGAACGGCGGCGAGTATATGGCGCCCTAATTCGCCAGTGCGCTGGGTACAGCATTTCAAAGGAGAGAGACATGACCGAAGATGAAAAGCTGGCAGTAGATCCTGATGCGATTGTGCGTTCAGTGACTGTCCAAATCGCTGCACCTGCGCAGGCCGTGTGGGATGTTTTGGTCGATTTTGACCGTTACAGCGAGTGGAATCCCTTTTGCGTTGAGGCGTCGGGTGCTCTTGAAGTGGGTGAGCCACTGTCAATGAAGCTCAAGAGCTACACGGAGGAAGGGCAGTACTTCGATAATGTCGAGTTCATCACGGAGATTGACGAACCCCGGCTCGTCTCATGGTCAGCCCCATGGGTTGACGAGTGGCCTTACCCCGCGCGCCGCGACCAGTTTGTGATCTCAACGGGTCCTGACAGCTGTGAGTACTATTCAACCGATGCCTTCTTGGGACCTCACGGCATTCACGTCATGCGCTTTGCAGGCCCCTGGGTAAAGCGCGCGTTCGATGATACGGCCTATGCATTAAAGGCCTACGTTGAGGGTGCCTAGTTACGAAATCTCACCGCGTTCTCTTCGGGCTCAAAAGCTCAAAAGCTCAAAAGTAAGCAGCGATGTATTTCGAGAACTGAGCCGCAATTCCCTCGGCATCAAAACCAAAATCAGCGAGTTGGTAGTGGTGCTCAGGGCGACTTTCTCGCTCATTGAATGCTCGCCAGTGCGCCATTTCCGCGAGTGCCTCAGCAGTGAGTTCCAGGCCCGCGAAGTCATAGATTTTCCGAATTTCAGTCTCGGGGTTGGCTACGGTGTCCATGAAATAGAGGTCTAGGTAGGGCGCCTCGGGGTGCGCGGCCCGATAGTCCATTGTTTTGGCGAGTCCCTTGGCCCACTTAGCTGCCCAGTCCTGTGCCAGTGCCGGTGCATTCAGCCTGTCGCTAAAAGGGTGTGCCAAGGCTGCCATCATGCTGCCGTAAGAGGGGATGACATCCACAGGGTGACGGTGTGTCTGCACCACAGCAGCGTCGGGGAAACGTTTAAACAAATACTCGGGGTAGTGCAGATGGTGAGGCGTTTTCAGTAACCAGCGCGTCCCGGTTTGTCCTTTTCTACGCTTTTGCCACTGCAAGAACTGAAGGCACCGATAAAGATAGTCGTAACCTGCGGACTGGTCTTGTTCGTAAAGCCAATCACCAAACTGTGGAATGTGTGCATAGCACTCCGGGACTGTGCTCATGAACGAGTGCTCGAGCAGCATGATCTCTTCGTCGGGGGCTCTCGCGTCCATGGGATGAATCGCCGCAAGCTCGGGCGCCGCTTCGAGCATGGCGGCCACTTCGGCCTCTGAGATCCCAATACGCTCATCCGCAAGCTCGAAATCATCAGCAAGCGGCACAGGCTGTCTAACTTCATACCAAATGGGTGCTAGCAGCGAACTGTCGGTCGCGATGGTGCGATGCAACATGGTGGTGCCGGTTCTGGGCAATCCCACAACAACAATCGGGCGCTCGATAGTCTCCTCAAGAATCTCAGGATGCTTCTCGAACCAGGCCTCCATACGCAGTCGATTCGTGAGTAAGTCCCGCAGTCTTGCACTTTGAAACCCAGCACCTACCTCATTGAGCGAGGCCTGGGTATTGAGCGCCGTTAGCAATCGATCGAGCACGGGCTCGAAACTGTCATCGAGAAATGACGTTCGCTTTGCTTGGGCCAAGGCTTCGTTAATCAGAGTCTGTTTATCAAGCATTACCGAATCGCCTCATTCATTGAATCTGCTGCCTGCACGACGCGTGCTGACGGTGCTTCCTCGGCCGTTGCGAGTAAATAGCGAATCGCTACCAGTCCTTGCTTTAGACCACCGGTACTGAGCCAAGTCTCGCCTTCCGGTGGGGGCAGAGCACCGATCCATATTCGGTAGCGGCCGTCGCGTAAGACAATCTCGTCTCCGCGCAGTGATGACTTGCCTATGCTGGGGGCAAGCGATTGCATCCAGTGATTCTGCAAGGTAACGCTCCAAAACGTGGCCTCAGGCGCTTTACCCTCAATGACGAGATGCTCATCCGGCGCGAGATCAAACGCACCGCCGTGATAGCTGTTATCGGGCGTGGGGTAGAAGATGCCGACGAAATCGGGTGATACCTCGGCAGGCCGTTCAAACGAGTTTGCTGTCGCAGCAGTGGCGCGCGCCAGCGCTCGGCTTCCTTGCCAGGTCTCGTTAAAGAAACGGCTGGTGTTGGCGAGGCGCGTCTCGACCGACAGTGCATCGCCAGCGGATGTGTTTTGTCGAGTTTGATTTGTAATGTCGCTCTTGGATCCAGTCGGAGACGAGACGGCTATTGTGATGTGACTGTTCTCTTCGACCGAGCCATCGAAGCGATAGGCACGAACCATGACCGTATGCGCTGTCTCTGAAAGCTGAAGCTCTAAGTCATCTGCTTGGTTTGTCGTCTGATCGATGCTGCTGATGGATGCGAGTCGAATATGCTTTGCGTTACCCACGTTCTCAGCCAGCACATACAGGCTATCGGTCGCACGATTCCAACCGGTTAGTGGATTGGTGTCATAAATCACCACCCCAAGATAGTCCGCATCACCCATGTCGAAAGTAAGCTCGTAGTCATATTTAGACTCGATGGGGGCTGTGAGATAGCGCGCATCAGGGCTGTCACCTAGAAACTTCCGGTAATCACCCATCCAGTCCGTAAATTTGGGCTTTATGGGGTCGCCTTTTGACAGCTGCATTTCAATGGATGCGGCAAGCAGCTCGAGTAAATATTGATAGGTCTCATCGTGCGGCAGAGTCGCGTCCTCTGTTTGTGAGGCCGAATACGCCTCGCTTCCGGCGAAATCGACACTGGTAAGCAGTTTCTGAAAAGCTTCGCTCGCTGCATCATCCACTGCCCACGCATCGTCTGGCGCAGAAATCACTGTCGATCCAGAAAATCGTCCGGCCTGGTAACTGGCGTAGCTAACGACGGAGATAAGAACGAACCCGATAACGACACGAAGCAGCGACCTACCGTCCATCTGCCGTCGGGAATCCATCGGTCAGCGCAGCTCCGCGAGGTTCACGATATCGACCTTAGGATGCACCGGATCATCTGTTCCAACCCAACGGAAACACAAGGTTCCTTCCGTGTGACCTGCCGTGGATAACGTATTCGTAGCATCCGAGGCAGCCGGGGTCACGAGGAGTGTGACCGAGCCATCCGCGTTTACCTCTGCGCCATGTTTGTTGATGGAGATCCGGTGATACCGATAGTCGAGCGACTCCATCCAGTAATTATCGACCTGAAGATTCCAAGTCTGGCACTCGGGGATGCGGTCGAGTCGAATGCGGAAGGCTTCGTCCGCCTTAAGTCGAAAGTGTCCGTGGTAGTAAAGAATGTTTGGGTCTCCACCGACCGATTGGCAGAACGCCTGATCCCACAAGGGTAGGGTGTTGGGATTCTCGATGATCTGTTGGCTCCAGCGAGCAAACAGCCCCAAAGTGTTCTGATAAAACGCGATTGCCTTATCAAAATTCGCCGTCGCTTTGGCTAGGTTTAGGGGCGCGGGTGTCGCGCCACTGTCGCGCCGTCGAATCTGGAAAACGGCTGGACTTTCGGTGGCTCGATCTAAAAAGGTTTGCCGAATCAGTAGTGACTCGCTGTCTTCATCGATCGGTAGCCAGTTGCCTTCGTGCTCGTGCTGGCTTAAGACAATTTGAAAGGTGCCATCGTCGCCAGTTATCAGCGCGTTGCTGTCGAGAAACCCGGTTTCAATTTGCTTGAAATTCTCAGCGTAACTGCCTTTGCTGGTGGCCATGCTGATGTAGTCGACCGTTCCTCGATGACCCGTGAGCAGGTAGTCATAGCGACCGTCGATAACAGCTTTTTCGTAGATGTTGTCGGGATTATCGGCGCCAATCTTGATGGTCTCGTGCGAGGGTTTATAGAGCTCTGGAAACTCGGGATCGTTGAACTCTACGTACCACTCGAGTGCTGCGCGGGCGATGCGGGAGAGGTATCTGAGGCCTTCCGCTTGTGTTTGTTCATCTTGTGGAACGCCGTCTGCAGTCAGCAGTTCACCCGCCTGTTTAAGCGTATCGCAGAAGGCTTCCCACTTAACTCGGCTGACACTCATCGTTCAGATTAGGCTTGCTCGGTAACCAGTCCGGGTGCACTACCAATTTGCTCAATAGCCACCACGCCATCGCTCGAGGAGAGGAAGAGATTAGACATCAAGGTGTACTTCGACACGCGCATTTTCCACTCACCATTCACTCTCGCATAGACGTCCTCGTAGTAGCCGCTCATCAGTTGTACTTGACGGTTTTCGGTCTCAAGAAGCTGAAAGCGCATGCGCCAACGCCCCGTCGCCGTATCCGGTCCGGTCATTTCAATTTCCGGGGCAGTGCCGTGGTGCATATCGACGTGGGTGGGGTGACAGGCCAGCGACTCGAAGACCTCGATAAAGGCATCCATGTCAGTGAATTCACCGATGAAGCCAAAGTCGATCAGAAAATCATCTTCGTCGTAGCAGGCACGCATTCCCGCAAGATCACGTGTATCACAGGCAAACCACCACCGTGCCTTGAGGCGCTTGATGGCCTCGACGTCTTCGAGGGCTTGCACTCTCGAGGCAAGATCAAGAGACGAACTCATCGAGCGCTACTTCGGTGGCGCGCCGTTGACGCCCGGCCATCGTGAACCCGATATCGTGTCGGCGTGGGGCAGGAACGCCTCGGGATCGAGTGGTTTCGACAGGGTCACCGAACGATCGAGGAAGATTGGCCACCACAGGTAAGCCGACAACTGCTCACGCATCGGCAGCTTACTGGCCAATGGATCCCAGGGACTGTCTCGTAGAACTACCTGTCCCTGTACGTTTTCTTTCCAGGCTGTCCCGTATTTGCTGGCAACGTGCACCACATGGGGCGGGAAGTCATAGCCCGTCGCAGGACCACCAATGCTGACGGCGCGAGAGACTTTAATCCACCACTCGTTCTGAACAAACTCATCACCCGGATTCGTGGGGCCTTCGCTCATGCCTTCAAACTCCAGGAAGGTATAGCCCTGGTGGGTGCACTTTGCTCGCACCATCGGTCCAATGCGGTGGTAGTCGATCTCGCAGGGGTATTTGGGTTGTCCATTCATTTCCTGCGAAATGAAGATGGCTGACTCCTGATCGATGCCATAGCCCAGCGTGTACTCGCCCTCCACGCCATCAAAGTCAGCATTCACCGTCGTAACGACACCGTACTCGGGTACATCCGGCACGGGGAAGTTGTAGACCGTAAGGTTGACGTTAGGTTCTTTGCCCACCGTGATACCGGGTGGGAGCAGGGCGGCGATGGCTTCGGGGTCGGTGCGGTAGTGAATCTTCAGCATCGGCCAGTTGATGATGTCGCCGGGTGCGCCCATCGGGGCTTGTGCGTCACTCATGATGTTTTTCCTTTTTTTATCATTTTTTTATGCAACTTCGTTTCAGTATGCGAGGTACTTCGTAAGACCTCGCG
>Ga0181573_10002337_pt1 | contig 17726 bp, 8 predicted proteins | sample 101ome_25_FD_148643 | JGI IMG/M metagenome (GOLD analysis project Ga0181573, IMG submission 148643) | Coastal salt marsh microbial communities from the Groves Creek Marsh, Skidaway Island, Georgia - 101409BT metaG (spades assembly) | ecosystem: Environmental > Aquatic > Marine > Intertidal zone... | reverse complement strand
GGCGGCGAGGGTTTGCGCGGGGAGTGCGAGCTGCTGTGGTGCTGGTGTGTGCCGTGGTACTGGAGGCACAGCGAGGCGGACGCGGAGGCGGCGTTCTTCGCGTATCATCCCGTCGAGGACGACTAGTAGCTTAGCTCCCGGGTTTGTTAGACATTTGCGTAAACTCGATTTCAGCAGTCATTTCTTCGCAGCCATGGCGACGGCGCCCCCGGGGTCGCTCCCCATGAACCTGGGGTTCATCGAGGTCGCCGTGAAGTTCGCGGAGGTTATGCAGGAGTGCGATAGGCTCTGTGCCGTCGAGGACCCGACGGAGGAGCCCTTCAAGTCCAAGTACGCCGCGGAGCGCGCGCTCGAGTCGCTCGCATCGACGCTCACCGACGATCGCGTCGCCGAGATCGCGGGTCCCGACGAGCCCATCGTGGAGGCGCTGCTCGACCTCCGCGCGCGTCTCGCGCACCGCCGCGGCGTCATCGCGGTGGAGACGGAGGACCCGGCGAAGGCCGAGGGTCTCCTGGAGGACGCCGTGACGTGGCTCGGAGCCAGGGCGGGCGCCCCCGAGTGCGTCCACGCCCTCATCGACTCGTGCAACAATCTCGGGATCGTCTGGACCAACCGATCGGACCCGGAGAGGGCGATGCCCCACCTGGAGCGCGCCATGCGGGTGTACGAGGACCTCGACCCCAAGGACCCCCACGCCAAGACCCCGGACATCGAGCGGGCGTTCACCAACACCGTCTTCTACCTCGCGCAGGTGTACGGATACGTCAAGAGGGACGAGGAAGCCGCGAAGCTGTGCGGCGCGTGCCTGCGACGCCAGTGCGAAGCCGACGTCGCCGCCGGGGGCATCGGGCGCGGAGCGCGAGGGGCGTCGGTATCGCCCGAGGAGTGGGCGCAGAACGCGGCGCGGCTCGCCGGGTTTTACGCGTCCCGCGCGTGCTGGGCCACGGCGAGGCACTGCGCCGCCGCCGCCGAGAAGGTCCTCGCCGACGCCAACCCCGGGTGGCGCGAGGCTGAAGAGCGAGAGGTCAAGGGTTCGATCCCCACCGGGAGCGACGACGGAAAACTCGACGGAAAACTCGGGGGAAACAAACTCGACGACGCGACCGCGGACGTCGGCGCGAACGTGCACCTCGCGTGGGCCGAGCTGCACGCGCGAAGGCTCGCGTCGGCGACGGAACTGTTCGCGACGAGGGGCTCGTGCGAGACGGGCGCGGGCGGCGCCGCGAAGAGGACGGCGGCGAGCGGCGACGATAACGCGCTCATCGTGTCGTTCCCGACGCTCCGGCTGGGCGACGGGGGCGCGACGTCCGCGACGGCGGCGGCGAAGACGGTGGGGATCGTGTCCGAGGGTCCCGGAGAGGGCTGGGTACCGCGGGACGCCGCCACCGCCAGGGCGGTTTTCAACCAGGCGGCGCCGAGGTATCGCGCCGCGCTGGCCCGCTACAAACTCGACGGCTTCGTCACCGAGCACTGCGACGTTGTCCTCGACGTCTCGCGTCTGCACAAGCACCTGGCGTTCTTCGAGGAGGCGAATCCGAGGCGGTACAACTCGTTACAGCGCCGCAGGGCTAATTACGTGTTGTCCGTCGCGACTGAGCTCTCGTTTGACGCGTACCCAGGGTTGTACAAGACGCTCTGGTTCGAATACGCGGAGGCGCACAGGGCGATACTGGAGGGTAAGATCCGGCGCGATAGGCCGCCCCTGTCGCTCGGGGACGCCGCGAGGTGCGCGACGCGCGGGTACACAGCGTACGTGGACACTTTCAAGGACCAGGTGGGGCCCGATCACCGGGCGCCGCGGCGGATACGCGACTCGGAGGAGGAGCGCTCGTACGTGACGGCTCGTTTCATCCGCGCGAGGACGGCGTCGAAGCAGCACGGCCAGTTCGGGAGCGAGGCGGACGCGCTGAGCGTCGCGCTGGTCGATTACGAGTTTGTTCCCGCGTACGTGAAAGCGCACGGGTTGGAAGGTATGGAGCGGGAGTCGGATCTGTGCGAGCAGATGTGCGCGCTCCTCCCGACGAAGATCGTTCACCTCCGATCGCTGGAGAAGAACGCGGAGAGGGATCCGCTCGCCGTGGATCCGCTCGCGGTGCGGTAATTTGCGATCTACGATAGCTACTAGCTAGCCACTACGACGCGGCGACGATGAGTCTAAAACCATCATCACCGCGTCAATACTAACGCTAATCGAACCCCTTGGCTATGAACTCGGTGGCGTATCCCACGTGCATCGCCACGCCCCTATGAAGCACCGACTCGTCCAGCACGTACCTACCGCTGTGTAGCGGCCACGTCGCACCCGCGGTGACGTTGTACGCACCGAGCCACATCATCGCGGACGGCCACTCCTCGGCGAAGAACGAGAAATCCTCCGCGGGCATGACGGGCGCGACGTCCAGCACGGCTTCGGCGCCAAACACGCCCGTCGCGACTGAGGACGCGAGGGCGGCCGCCCTGACGTCATTAACGGTAGGAGGGTACTCCTCCCTGACGTTACCGTCGGGCAACACCGGTGTGAACGTCACGGCGGCGTCACACCCGTGCGCCTCGGCGGTACCCGTGGCCTCCTTCACGATGGCGCCGCGGATCCACTCCAACGTTCGCTTGTTCACCGCGTGGAACTGTCCCATGAGCCGGGCGGTATGGGCCATCACGTTGTCAGCGTCGCCACCCGCGTCAAACACCGTGACCGTTATCAGCGCCGAGTCGAGCGGGTCGGTCAGCCTCGACACGATCGTCTGCGTGGCCATCACCGCAGCGGCGCCGCACACCACGACGTCGACGCTCTTGTGGGGCACAGCCGCGTGACCGCCCGCTCCCGTGAACGTGATCTCGAAAGCGCCGCTGCCGGCCATGATGGTGCCGGAGCGGGTCCCCACGGTTCCGCTCGGGGTCTCGGGGTACGGCCAGTTGTGAAGCGCGAAGGACGACTCGATCGGCGGGGTCATGTCGCGGAGGCCGTCTTCGAGCATGCGTCTCGCGCCGGCGCCGCCCTCCTCCGCGGGCTGGAACACCAGACGTACCGTGCCGCGGAGCGAGCCCTCGACGGACTTGAGCACCTTCGCCGCCCCGAGCAGCATCGCGGTGTGACCGTCGTGGCCGCACGCGTGCATCTTGCCAGGGACCTGGCTCCTGCGCTCGGCGGGGATATCGGACTCCTCCGTCACCGGCAGGGCGTCAATGTCCGCGCGAAGAGCCACCACCGGGGCGGAGCCCGACCCGATCGTCGCGACCACTCCGGGAGACGATACCTCCTCGAACGACACTCCAAACGCCGTCAGCTCGCGCTTCACCAACGCCGACGTCTTCGTCTCCGTCCACATCAGCTCCGGCTGCAGGTGGAGCTCGCGACGCATACGCACAACGTAGTCCGCCACGTCCTCGGAATCCGTCAGCACCTTGCGGAGATCGTTCAGGTTGGACGCGCAAGTCCCGTCGCGACATGTCTCATCGGCGCTCACCGCGACGTGCGACGCGGCGCAGATCGCGGCGAAGAGCAAGATCACGCGAAGTTTCATGTCGACCGTCGCGCGCTCGGTACTGTGATGGGAAAAAGGAGTACCTTCGTAACACTTACCTCCGACTCAGAAGAACGCGGAGAGGGATCCGCTCGCTTTGACAGGTGGATCCGCTCGCGGTGCGATCTACGATAGCTAGAGTACTAAAGCTAGCCACTACGACATGGTGACGATGAGTCTAAAACCATCACCGCGTTCGCGCCTTCCCAGGAGCCGTCTTGAAGCACGTCTCCAGGAAGGCTAGGAAACCCACGGCGAAAGTCTTCCCAACCGCGGGTGCCACCGGCAGACCCCTCGATTGCGCCACCTTCCCCGCCGCCGCCGCCGCGACCACGTGCACGCCGAGTAGCACCAGCGCGTAGAACCTCAGCTTGGCCTCGAGCTCGGTAGAGATGGCCCCGATGCGGCTCCAGTCTCCGGAGTAGCCCGCGTCGACGAAACCGAGGATACCGACGAAAACCGCCCCCTGGAGGTACGTGTTGAACCACCGCGCGTCCGCCACGCTTCGTCCCGCGGCCTGGTAGAAGTCCAGGCAGAAGAACTCCGGCAAGTCGTCCTGATCGGAGGATCCCGCCTCCTCGTCGGTGGCGGCGACGCGGGTCATGAGCCCGCGCTGGCTTGTCCCCACACGGGCCATCGTCATCTTGTTCGGCTTGAGGCGCGCCGAGTCAGGGAGGGTGGACCTCGCCGCGGGCGTCCCGGCCCGGAACCGCGAGCGAGAGAGGCGCCGCGGGACGAGCGAGACGAGCTCAGGCAGCGTCGACGCCGAGTGGGCGACGGTGACGCGGCAAGCCATCCTGTCGAGACGTGCGTGCCGAGGTGTGAACCACGACAGTACTGTCAGTCCTTATTAGCAACCCGGAAATTTCACCGGGGACGGCTCAAAAGCACGCGCGCAGCGAGCGGCGTGAAGGGATCACGAGAAGAAATCAAAAGAGAGTGAGCGATGTCGACTCCGGTTCAGGTGCGTGTTGTGGCCCGCCCGGCGCAACCCGCGTCCTCGAGGCACCAAACCCCGTCGCTCACCACGGGGCGGTCGCTTTTCCCACTTACTCGGGCACCGCAGATCTCGGGCGAAGCCCTCAGCCTTGCCGGACCCAGGCACCTTCCATCCGCCCGGGCGTTTGTCGTGTATCCCGTAGTTACTAAAATCATCGTCGCTCCGGTGCCCGCCCCTCCTTTCAGGCTCACGGGAACGCCGCCGAGAAGGTGATCACGACGGAGCTTATTCAAAAATACCTCGATGAGAACCAGACGCTCATCCTGGCCATCCTGGAGAACCAGAACGTGGGCAAGCTGGAGGCGTGCAACCAGTACCAGGCGAGGCTGCAGCAGAACCTTATGTACCTGGCGGCGATCGCGGACGCGCAGCCGCCCCCCAAGCCGGGGTCAAACGCAGCACAGGGCGGAGCGGGGGCAGCGCAATGAGGGGGTTTCCCAAGCAAGGGAGTCGAGGTTCCCCAGCCTCGACCCGCGCGCTCACAAAATAGACACAGCACCTTAGCCTACGACCTTAGACCTCGCGAAACGAGCAATAATCGACTCAAATTTACATTCGCGGGGCGTCCAACGCCACCTCGGGTCGCCCGGCGCCTTTCATTTCTACGTCGCCTTTGCGCAATCTCAGTGCGCGTGGAGTCGGATCTCAGTGCGCGTGGAGTCGGATGGTCCCGGTTTGACAGTTCACCGCCCGACACTCGTCCAAATCGGCGTCGCCGCCTAAAGTGCACCACTCCTCCGTGTCGTCCTTGTACTTCAGCCTCAGCTTGTTGCCCACGTCGGCCGGGTAGAACGACTCCGCCAACCGCGCCCTCAGGTCCGCCGTGTTCATCCCGGGCGACAGCTTCAGCCGCACCGTGTCGGAGCCCATGGTCACCTTGACGACGAAATTAACCGCGTGCGCGTTGACCGCATACGCCGCCGACGTCATCGTGGAGATCTCCTGGCGCAAAACCCCCGGGCGTATGGAGTGGAGCATCTTACCGTCGGGTGCGTTGGGTGACACCATGTACAGCTTGATGTGTTTTCCGCTGTCCACGCCCGTCTGACCCATGAACCCATACGCATCCTTCAGGTCCTGATCCGTCGCGAGCACGCACCAGTCGTCCTCGTCGTCCTTGTACTTGAGCCGCACCTGGTGCTCGGGGATATCCATCACCTCGGACACGCGCTTGATCAGCGCGCGGTGGGAGACCTCGTTGAGGAGCCTCATGCGGATCATGTCGTCCTTGAGCATGAGCTTGAACACCTGGCCGGGCCCGAGCTCGGCACCGGCGCCGCCGAGCGGTTGCCCGCCGCTGGACCAACCACCCGAGCTGGCCCCCGCGGCGTCCATCGAAGATTGCATGTGGACGTCCATGCGCTGGTACGAATCGGATCGCTGCATCGGCAGCGAGTTTTGACTTTGCAGCGCGTTCATGGCGCTCATTCCGCCGTGCATGTGACCGTTGTGGGTGCTCCTGCCGCGCTGATCGCCCCCTCCGTTGAAACCCCCTTCGAACGAGTTCCACACGTTCGCGACACCCTGCTGCTGATTCGTGTGCATTTGCTGCTGGTTGTACATCCCGCCGTTGAAGTGGACCTGTCCCTGTCCCTGGTTGGAGTACTGCATGTATCCAGGCTGCTGCTGCCCGCCGTGCCAGGTAGCCCCGCGCTGCTGCATCGATATCCCGTTCCCGTTGGTGTCGTCCCTGAACCGGGTCGCGCCATGCTGCGAGCCCCACGGGTCGTGATGCTCATCCTGCGGCGCGCGCTTCATCCCGCTGAACTGGTTCGCACCGTTCATGCTCCCACCCCTGCCGCCACCCATGGGGTAGCCCCCGTGCGCGCTGGACCCGCGAATCACGGGGTTGCCGCCGTTCATGCCCGCGTAACCCATCGCACCAGGGGGACCGTTCATCGAAGGGTTGGCGCTGCCCGGGCCGCCGCCGAGGAAACTATCCTCATGCATGAGCGATCCGGCGTACCCGCTCCCGCCGCGTTGGCCGCTCGTTCCCCCGTCGTCGAACACGCCGCCGTGAACAGAGCCCTCCTGGTTCCACTGATCGCCGCCGGAGATGACGCCGCCCGTCTCCGCGCTGAGCGTCTTCAGCGCGCTCTGCAGCCGGCCGTGCTTCGACTTGAGGCTCCGCCTGGGCCACCTCGCGATGCCAAAGTGGCGGCAGATTCGTTTCAAGGTGGTGGATCCCACGCCGAGGTCCTTCGCGGCGTCCTTCAGGTGTTTGCTGAAGTGCTGCGACAGCATACTCAGGGTGATTCCCCACGGCGGCTCCTCCGGTCCATGCTCCTCGGTGTTCCACTGCCCAGTCGCTTTGGAGGGCTGGTGGAGTCCACCGCGCTCGGCGCCGTCCGCGCCGTTCCGGTCCCCGCCCACGCTCATCGCACGATCGTTTGAGGACACCACGCCCTGAACCACCTGATCCTGGTTCGCCACCCGCAGCTGCGCGGCGCTCTGCAGGTAGTTCCACAGGCTCTCCACGCTCTTCTGCTGCTGCTGCGCCGTGGTTAGGTTGGACGGCAGGAACACCTCGAGGACAGCCTCGATGGGTGCCTTTCGCGGGGTCTCCCCGTCCGACTGACCCGCATGCGTGGGTTTGAGCAAAATCTTGCACGCGCACGCGCCGTGAAGTCCCAGAAGCGCCGTGGTGTGCTGCAACGGCCACTCCACCTGCGAACCCTTCTGCACGTCGTCCACCCATATCATGGTTCCCTTCTGGAAAGCCTCACCCACCGGCCCCTGGCCCTCCTTGATGGCAACCTGCTTCGAGATCTGCCTGTAGGGCATGGTCAACTTATCCTTCACGCAGAACGGCGCGCCCGCGGTGATCAGTTTTCCCTTGTGCGCCACCCAGCACTGCGCGAAGGGGATCTGGAGGAGGTCGCACATGTTCTCGATCGCCACCGAGTTTGACTCGCACAGCGTGGGCAGGACATCCTTCAGCGCGCTCTTCATCGTTAGCTCGGTGCCGAGGCACTCGTGCCCGCACGTGTAAAACCCGTGTTTGTTGAGCGATCTGGACGTGAACTCGAACACCTGCCCCAGCGAGGACGTCTGGTGGTCCATCAGCATCTCCAGCACCGCCAGCGGCATCTCCTGGGTCTCTTTCGGATCGCTGGCAAAGATGGGCACGGCGATGGTCGAGTGCACCTGGCACTCGATCGCGCACGCCAGTCGCGGGTACTCCAGCGGCCTGTAGCAGCACACGCTCGGGGTCCACTCCGGCCGCTTCAGCAGGAGGCACCGGCCGGGTAAACCCAGCAAGCCGTCGGGGGACATCGGCGACACGTTGAAGAAAAACTGGCACGACGCGTCGTGATACTTCCAGAACTTCTTCTCGTGCACCGTGTTCACCCGCGAGAGGTCCTTATGCGTCACCAACGAGATGGCGCCGCTCTTCTGGTTGATCCGCGGGACGAAGAGCTGCAGCAGGCTGCCGTACTCGAGCTCGGTGGATATCGTGTCGAGGAGCTTGCCGATCCGCCGGATCAGCACCTCGGGCGGTACGTTCAGGTCGGGCACGGCGCCCGGATTCTTGTTGCCGGCCTCCACCTGCTGCGCCCGCGCGATCTGCATGGTGGAGCAAATTTCTTTCACCATGTCGAGCGCGCTGATTCCGTCGCCGCCGCCCACCACGTCGTTCTCGGCGCCGGCGCCGGCGCCGGAAAACTCTGAACCCTCCCCGCTGCCGCCGCCGCCGCCGCCCTTGCCGCCGCTGCCGCCGCCCTTGCCGCCGGAGCCGCCGCTGCCGCCGCCCTTGCCGCCGGAGCCGCCGCTGTGCAACCGCGTGATGCTGTCTCCGGAGCCGCCGCCGACGCCGCTCCCGCCGGCGCCGCTCCCGCCGCTCCCGCCGCTCATGCGGTTCTCCTTCGCGGGGCCCTCGCCTTTGTTGTTGCGGGGGTCCTTACGGTTGGAAGCCATGGCAAGATCCATGGCGACTACGTTGAGCTTGCCGCCGTTCTGCGCCTGGTTCCGCGACTGCCACTGCTTCGCGGCGCGGTGGAGATCCTCGGAGTTGAAGGTCTTCCCGCTCTTAGCCGCGCGCGCGGCCAAAGTCTGGCCGATGGGCGCGCCCATGATGTCGTCCCCGTTCTCTAGCGCCTCCCACACCTTGGAGAGATCCTCCGAGAGAGCGCTCGTGCCCGGGGGGGGGCGGGCCAGCCCGTCTTCGTCGCCCTCGACCAGGAACTTCAAAAACTCCGAGAGCTCAGGATCGTTGACACCCTGCACGTCGAAGTGATCGGCGTTGTCGTTGCCCGACGACCCGGGGCGCTTTCCCTGTGTCTGCCCCGCACTATCCGCCCCCGCGGAGCCATCCCCCCCGCTCGATCCCTCGCCAGTCATGGCGCCCCCACGCCGAGTCCCTCTCGCGCGCGCGCCGGGTGGCGCCGGGTGGCGGATTCGATTTCAGACGACCGGAACGCGCCTCACAAAATCGCGCGGTCGCCTCGACGCGTCGCTCGCCCTCGCGCGTCGGCTGTGGCCGAGTCGGATGCGCGCAAACCTTTTTTTTCCGTGCGGCACGCCGGTCAAAAAACCCGGAGCTGGCCACGCGTTCACGGGAAAATCGTTGTCCCCCTTCCACCCTTTACGGAGACCCGACGCTGACCGCTTGCCCTCGCGAGCGGGTCGGGAAGGGTGTTCGGCACTAAAGATGGTCGCTGCGACGCTCACGCGGCGATCCGGCGAAGCAGCGATCCGCCGCGCGAACCCTTTGCCCCGCGACGAGCCCTTGAGACGACAGAAATCGGCGGCTTTCCACGAAGCAAAAGGGCGCCAACTCCATTCGAGATATTTCAAACCGTCTTTTTAAACCAACGAACAGAGACGGGATTCTGAAAACGCTGAGGGCCACTTATTTCTCACAAAACGCTGACCGACTTCACTTTTTCAGTGAGGCTTTTTTTTTTTTTTGATAGTTCCACGGCTGACATTGAACCTTTTTTTCTTTTCTTCAAACAGCAGCGCAGTCAGTCATGTTTTTTTGAATTTTTCAAGTTCACCGTTAAGCTTGAAACCGACTTCAGGCGGCATGTCCCCAAAAAAGTACCTTCGTAGGTACGAATACCCAAACCGTTGAGGTGGCATCAAATCTCAACTGCAGACAAAAGAGAAGAAAGGTCCGTCCGATGAGTGTCCGATGCAGCTAATACCTTCGTAATAGACAGAGCACATCGAAACGTCAAACCGTGTTTCCATACGAAAACGGAAAGGATTACGTGTTAACACTTAAATCTGAGCAGCATTTCATCCCGTGTTGCGGGAGGCGAACGGCCGGCGCTGGGCGTTTTCCGTGCGTCCGTCGTGCGAGACTCCACCCACCGGCGCGAGTGGGGACCCCACCACTGGACCGATACGCGCCATGACGGTCGACCCGAACTACACGAAATCGCGCGATGGGGACGATCGGGCCTGGAACGTCCCCTCCGAGGCGCGCGAGACGTTCGAGCGAGTCTCGTCGCTCCAGCTCGAGGAGCTCCTGAGAACCGCGAACGGCGACGAAGCGAGGGGACGGGCGGGACGCGACGGGAACGGGTTCGCCATGCCGGAGGACAGCGACGCGGACGGAAATTCATCCGACGATTCCGAGGTTTCCGATGCCGGGGACGAGCGCGAAGATCTCGAAGACGTGGACGACGTCGAGCGCCTCGCCCCGAACGACGCGCGGACCATCGAGGTGTCGGGCGAGGACGAGGCGGATGACGACGACGACGACGACGAGTCCGTCGAGAACGAAGCGACGGGTAGGGGAGAGCCGCACGAGGAGGACTCCAACGACTATGACCATCCCGAACCTTTCGAGGACGTCGAGGGCGAGGAAGAGGAGGAGCGTAAGACCCGCGCCAGGCTGGTGATCATCCGCCTGCGCGACGAGATGTTCGCGTCCGATCCGCACTTCAAAAAACGCACAGTCGCGCAGCTCAACGCCGAGGCCGTCGCCTTCCTCAAGAAGGGCGACGATCTCCGCTGCGTCGCCGCTTTCGCCAAGGTCTTCCGCAAGCTCAGGGATAACCACCTGGTGCACAAGGACCTGCACGTGTGCCACAGCAACAGAGCCGCGGCGTACCTCAACCTCGGGCTCTTCGAGGAGGCACTCTGGGACGCCATGCGATGCCAAACGCTCGCTGACGAACGCTTTCATCGCGACCGCGACGCGATCTCCGTGGCGCCCATCTACGTCAAAGCGTTTGCGAGGCGGGGTTTCGCGCTGATGGGCCTGCGGAACCCGAGGCAGGCCAAGGTAGAGTTCGAGAAGGGGCTCCGGATGAACCCAGAACACTCCGAGTGCAAGCGCGGCCTCGAGGAGGCCACCGAGGCGATGCTCGCCGATCTGCTCGCGGGTCGCGGCAAGGAGACCCTCGCGCTTCCCGCGTCGTCCAAGGTGGCCGGTCGGATTACCGCGCTGCCCCACGCCGCGCCCTTGCACCACATCCACCCGCGCGACATGCTGCCGGTGCACCTGTTAACGCCGTTCCAGGCTGACAACGACTACCACGTCAAGGACACGTACAACTACATAACGGTGCAGGCCGACATGGAGATGCCCAAGCGACACTTCCGCTACCTCGAGGACACCACGCGGCGCAATGCATTCGCCGAGGCCGTCACGCGTGCGGTGGACCGCCTACAGGAGGACGCGAAGGACGCCCGCGTGTTGAACATGGGCTGCGGCGCGGGCCTGTTGGCGATGGAGGCGCTTCGAGCGGGCGCCCACCACGTCACCGCCACCGACCGCTGGCTCTACCACGCGATGGCCGCCAAGGAGAGCCTGCTCAACAACGGGTTCAGCGATGATCAGGTCAAGGTGGTGTACAAACGACCCACCGACCTCGCGGTGCTGAGGGACGTGCCCATCTCGTGCAACCTCTGCGTCAACGACATGATCGACGACGGCTTACTGGCGTCGGGGATCATCCCGAGTTTCCGGCACGCTCTGGAGAAACTCCTCCTCCCCGATGCCATCCTCCTCCCCGCGAGCGCGACGGTTCACGTCATGCCGGTGGAGATGCGAGTCGACAAGGTGTGCGGCCTGGACGTCAGCGCGATGAACCCCTACAGGTTCGCCCCCACCCACACGTCCGCCGTCGAACACGGATCGGACGCGTGGATTCCCCTCGCGCCCCCCGTCGAGGCGTGGCACTTCGACTTCCAGAACCCGCCCGAGGAGAGCCAGACCAAGACCGTGGACCTCGCGTTCGAACGCGACGGCAAGTTCAACGCGGTGGTGTTCTGGTTCACGCTCAACCTCATAGACGACATCAAGATCACCACCGCCCCGATTGGGTACGCGCCCGGCGAGTACCCCGGGGCGGACCCGAGGGACTACGACCGGCGCCCGACCTCGCTCCATCCCGCGGTGCAGTTCCTGGAGGGGGAGATGGAGGTGCGCGAGGGCGGGTTACAGCCGATGACGTGCGTCCACAACACCGTGTGCATGCAGTTCAGGGTCGAGGAGGCCGAGTACCTCCACCTGCACAGGCGGGTCGCCTCGTTTCCCCAGTTTCACTTTGGCCTCCTCCGCGACGAGGATCGCGCGAGGGCGTACGACGCGGCGATCGCGAGGCAGGTGGATCGCGCCATCGCGGGTCCCGACGGGTGCGCCAGGGTGCTCGACATAGGCGCCGGGTCCGGGCTGCTCTCCATGATGGCCGCGAGAGCCGGAGCGAAAAAGGTTGTCGCGTGCGAGTGGCACGCCGAGCTCGCCAACTGCGCCCGCCGCAACGTGGCGCTCAACAAGATGTCCGGGCAGGTCACGGTGGCCCACTGCGACAGCGCCAAGCTGCAGCGCGGAAAGCTTGGCGTGCCCGTCGAGGGGTGCAACGTCGTCGTCGTGGACATGTTCGACGCTGGCCTCACCGGCGAGCACGTGCTGTTCATGCTGGAGAAGGCTCGGATCAACGTCTCCACCACCGACTGCGCCGTTGTTCCCGCCGCCGCCACGCTGTACTGCATGGGCGTCGAGGCGTACACGAGCGAGGTGAGCGGCTTCGACATGTCCTCGTTCAACAAGTACCGGTGGGACAAGACCTACGACACCGTCCGCATGAAGAACGTGCCCCACAGGATCCTGACCCGACCCAAGAAGGCCTTCGAGCTCTTCCTCGACGGGTCCAAGGGCAAGGGCCGCGGCCGCGAGAGCGTCCTCCGCATGGAGACCATCGCCAGCGGCTACCTCAACGCCGTCGTGTTCTGGTTCGACCTTCACATGGACGAGAAGGAGACCATCACCACCGCGCCCGTAGGTGTGGGCAAGGGCGGGGTGCTCGACGAGGAGCGGGACTGCGCCGGCGACGCCGCCGAGCTCGCGGCGAAGAGAGCTCGAAGGGACGCCAGGGCGAAGGAACGGATGCTCGAGGCGATCAACCGGCACAAGGAGACGCTCGCGTCCAACCCGCGGACGGACCTGGGCGAGAGGGCGTTCGCGGAGCGGGCCGCCGCGGAGGCTGCGGCCGAGGCTGAGGCCAAAGCCGCGGGCGAGGGCGAGGCCGAGGGCCGAGCGCCAGCCGCGGAAAACGAGATCATCCCCGCGTGGGACCGGTCCGCCGGCGCAGACGAGGATTCGGAGGTGGACGAGGCGTCGGCGCGCGGGGGCGATCGTCCCGAGCACTACTGGGGCCAGGCGTTGCAGTACCTCGAGCGCGGCGTGCAGGTCAAGGCCAAGAAGAAGGTGACCCTGCTCGCCAAGCGCGAGCTCGACAGAGTGACGTTCTCCCTCAAGGAGGGCGTCGGCGGGTACGTGGGCAAGCCCCCGTGGAGGATCGAATGGGGCGGCGGCGCGTCCGTGGAATCCCCGCACTTCCAGCGCGTGCACTACTGCGAACTCCTCGTGAGCGACTACCTCATGAGGCTCAAGGGTAAGAGGTTCCCGCCGATCGAGAAGGAGATGCGAATGATCTTGGCGCACTGCGGATCCCTCTTCCTGGACCCCGCGGTGATCCAGCACACTATGCACAGGTTCGCGTGCCTGGAGCTGGTGCACGACTGGGAGAACTTCTCCGCGGGTGCGTCCATGGAGGCTCTCACCAAGAGGCCGCTGCTGCTGTACTGATGCGGCCGAGGATGGGTTTTCACGCTGCCCGCTTTGCACCACTTTCTGCTGGGTTCTTCTTCCACGGGACATGGGAACCTTCACGACGAGTGACCTACACGTACTTGAGTTGAGAATGTCTTATTCGAAACAATCAAGCAAGTACAACATGGTACTCAGCTCTCGTCAACTTCGATGAGGCAATTCACTCGCCGTGAAGGTTCTGCAGGAGAAAGTGGTGCCAGGGGGTTGAGCGCGTTGATCAGCCTTATGCTCTTCTCGTTTCAATGACCAAAAAAAAAAATGTCGACGGATTGTCTCTCACACGCGCACCAGCTCCTTCTGCTTGTTGTGCCACGCCACCACCTCATCGTACGGCAGCGCACCTCCGAAGCAGTCCAGCGCGGACCCCACGGTGATGTCCACCTTGGCGTCGCCCGCGCCCCTCACCAGCTCCAGGTCAGCGATTGACCTCGCGCCGCCGGCGTAGGTCACCGGGATGGGCGAGTGCCTCCCCAGCCGCCGCACCAGCTCGTCGTCGATGCCCAGCTTCATCCCCTCCACGTCAACGCCGTGCACCAGGAACTCGTCGCAGTGGGACGCGAGCATCGCCATCGTGGCCTCGTCCACCTTGAGGTCCGTCCACTTCTGCCACCGGTCCGTGACGACGTAGTAGTCGTCGCCCTTCTTCCTGCAGGAGAGATCCAGCACCAGCCTCTCCTTGCCGACAGCCTTGACGATGGCGTCCAGCCTCTCCTGGTCGACCGCGCCGTCGCGGAAGACGTAGGAGGTGACGATGACGTGGCTAGCCCCGGCGTCGATGAGAGGCATCGCCGTCTCGGCGGTGACCCCGCCGCCCACCTGGAGCCCGCCCGGGAAGGCGCTCACGGCGTCCATCGCCGCCTGGGTGGTCCCGTCGTCGCGGCTCAGCATGATGACGTGCCCGCCGAAGATGCCGTCGCGCTGGTACATCTTCGCGAACTCCGCGCTGGAAGTCTCCGTCTCGAAGTTGGTCTCCGGGGTCTCCGAGTCCGCCTTGCCGTCCGCCGAGTCCTTCAGCGTGCCGCCCACGATCTGCTTCACCCGTCCCTGATGGATGTCGATGCACGGGCGAAACTGTACTGCGCGTGACCAGGCGGCGTCGTCGGATGCCGCCGCGCGGACCGCGAGGGATCCACGCGAGGCGGGAGAGTCACCGCGGCGCCCGGTGGGGACGCGCGCGGGCAATCGGAGGACGGTTGCGGCGGTTGCCATCTCGTTGTGCTGGACATCGGAAAACCCTGAGCCCTGGAAAATCATCGATCGGGTCCGGCACAAATAAATCTTGCCAGAATCGGGCCGCGGGGCACAGAGATCACCCCGCTTGGAGACACACGCAACGAGCCTTCGGGCGCACGTACCCGTCGGCATGTCGCACATCCCATTCCCAGAGAGGTTCTACCTCGCGTGCACCTTCTGCGACCAGTGCGTGCCCCTCCCCGCGCCCGCACGCCACTCGGCACCCTCCAATCTTGTTTACGTTGTTTCCCCGATCGCCGCCTGACCTCCTCACCCCCGTCCCCACCCAAAATCCAGGCCTCCCCCGGGTGCCAACTCGATCCGCGAGGACACCACATGGTGGCTCCACGCGCTGCACGAGCAGGCCACGAAAGGTCCGTGCAAGCACCCGCGCCCGAACCCGTTCGATCCGTGGAACGGCGAGTTCCGATTCTGGGACGAGGCACCGGAGATCACCTGGGACGCGTACAAGGCTCTGCGCGACACGACCCCGTACGAGGCCATGGCGCGCTACGTCGCCACCGTCGAGATGGAGAACCCGCACTGGTGGGACGTGATGACCGCGGGGATGGACGACACGCGCAAGGGCGCGCTCGTATCCAGCGCCGCGGACTGCGCCCGGGAGTACCACGACGCGGTCAAAGCCGGGCTCCTTCCCTACGAACCCGCCCTCGCCGAGCGATCGATCGCGAAGGGCACCGCCGCGTCGTCGAGCGCCGCGAACGGCGGCCACGGCTCGAGCGTCGCGAACGGCATCGCGGCGATGCTCTCGGGGGTGCTGAACGGCGGACGCGACGACGCCGAGGAACCGCGGGCGGAGGAACCCGAGTGGCGCGCCCCAGATCCCGTCGACGAGCACGGCGAACTCGCCGACTTTCCCTCCGTCCTCGACTCCCAGACGGTGATGCACGCGTGGAGAACGGTTTCCACGACGGGCGATGAACCCGTCCCGCGGTGCGGGCACTGCGCGTGGACGAAGGGCGCGAGGGAGATGTGGGTGACGCACGGGAACGTGAACGGCCGCAAGCTCGCCGGAGGACCCAAGGTGCTCGACCTGACGGACATGTCGTGGTCGACGAGGCGCGCGAGATCCGCGCTCGACCACGACCGGGGCGTCGACCCCGCGAACCCTAACCCGCGTGAGAACCCTAACCCGCGGGAGAACCCTAACCCTAACCCTAACCCGCGGGAACTCGCGAGGATCACGGGGGCGAGCGCCGTGCTCGCGCCCAACGGCGCCGCGTACGTCTTCGGCGGCGCGGAGAGACTCCCGGACCATAGAGACGTCGCCGCTCGGGCGCGGCTGGCGACGCGGATGGCGGACGTCAAGGCCGGTAGGAAGGCGCCGATGATGTCGGTCAGGGCTCTGGATCTGGAGACGAAGCCGTCCGAGGAGACGAAGCCTCTCTCGTCGGACGGACAATCGGGACGATCGAGAAGGGCCGGGGTCGACTCGGAGGGTAACGTGGTCGTCGTGAAGGCGGATTCGGACGACTCGCCGGGCTCATCGCCGACGACCGACGACGATTCCGAGATGGAATGGATCGACGCCACTCCGTACGCGGACAAGGAGAACGGCGAGAACGGCAAGGACCGGTTCACGGCCATCGCCCCCGCGCCGAGGATGCTCCACTCGGCGACGTTGATTGGCGGCGACGTGTACGTGTTCGGCGGCGTCATGCTGGGCGCCGACAACGCGGAGAGGAGGGACGACGACGTGGTGTTAGGCGACCTCTGGGCGTACGACGGCGCGGAAGGAACGTGGAGACTCGTTCACCGCGGCGAGAGGTCCACGGGCATGTCGAGCTCGTCGTTGGGCGGGGGTAAGGCGCAGCTCCCGCCCGCGGAGGCGCCCCCGCGCCCCCGCGCCGGGCACTGCGCGTGCGCAGTCGACGACAGGTTCCTGCTCATCTGGGGCGGGGACGAGGGAGAGCAACGGGGGATGGCGCCCACCGACTTGCACGTGTTCGACACCTGGGCGAATCGATGGGTCCAGCCCACGGTGCTCGGCGAGGCGCGAGCGCCCAAACCCAGATCCGGCGCGGCTTCGTGCGTGGTCGGAACGAGGTGGTTCATCTCGGGCGGCGGGGACGGCGCGGAGGCGAGGCCCGAGACGCACGCGCTCGAGTGCAGGGACGCGAGAGCCGGCGTGTTCCAGTGGACGCTCATCAACTCCGCGTCCAAGCCGGAGGATAAGGAGGCTGCCGGTAAGGAAAAGGCGTCGATGGTGGGCTTTCGAGCCAAGTCCGGGGATTTCCTGGTTATGTTTGGCGGCTTTGGCGGGTTTGGCTGCTCGGGGCTGACCCGCGTGATGCGCGTCTCCACCCGATGATTCTTTGAGATTTATTAGTCTAAAGTTCATCTCATCAACCAAAGATCGGAAGACCGTCAATCAAAAGCTGGCGTCGGGTCCGAACACGTGCTCTCGAAGGGGATCCGCACCTCCAGCGAACCCGATAATTACGTCGTTTTTCAGGCCCGCGCCCGGGTGGAGCATCTTCATCATTCGAACCCCATACCCAGCCTCCGCCGCCGCCGCGCCACGGTCCAACTCGACAGCAGCCTTCGCGGCGCGGGGAAGGCGCCCGAGCTCGCCGGTAAACGCCTCCATCGCGTCCACCCCCGCGTGACCGCTCCAATCCGCGGCGGCTGCCATGTCCATGTACGCCGGTCGCTGCACCTCCCCGCGCATCCATCGCGATCGCGGGTGAATCACGGTCAGAGGCGGCATCCCGCCCCCGGGCCGGACCACCAGCTCGTCGTCCCAGCTCCCGTCCCCGTCCCCGTCCCCGTCCCCGTCGGCGGTTGAAATCGCGTTTTTCATCCCAGCCACCGACTTGAGCCCGCCGTCGCGCAGCTTCCCGATGCAGCACGGAGCCACCACAAACGCCGCGCCCCTCGC
>Ga0181573_10002336_pt1 | contig 17735 bp, 16 predicted proteins | sample 101ome_25_FD_148643 | JGI IMG/M metagenome (GOLD analysis project Ga0181573, IMG submission 148643) | Coastal salt marsh microbial communities from the Groves Creek Marsh, Skidaway Island, Georgia - 101409BT metaG (spades assembly) | ecosystem: Environmental > Aquatic > Marine > Intertidal zone... | reverse complement strand
TAAGCAGTTGCAGGCTGAGTTTGCGGTACAACGCGGCGATCAGAATTGCCCCGACCGTGCCCACGGCACCGGCCTCTGTCGGTGTGGCAAAGCCGCCGTAGATGCTGCCCAGCACGATCACGATCAACATGAGGAACGGGACGATATCCAGTAACGCGCGACCCAGATCGCCAAACGTAGCTTTGGTTTCATTCTTGGGTGCCAAAGAGGGGTTCAATAGCACGCGCGCGATAATGAAGCCCATGTAGCACAGCGCCAGCACAATCCCCGGCACCAGACCGGCGGCGAACAAACGCGCGATCGAAGTCTCGGTGAAGGTGGCATAGATGATCATGGTGATCGAAGGCGGGATCAGGATGCCCAGCGTGCCGCCAGCGGCCAGCGATCCGGCAACAAGACGTTTGTTGTATCCACGGGCCGAGAGTTCCGGCAGGGCGACGGTGGACATGGCAGCGGCGGTAGGAGCCGAGCCGCCCGAGATTGCCGCAAAGATGCCACTGCCTGCGATGTTGGTGTGCAGTAGACCGCCCGGCAACCGCCGCATGAAAGGTGCGACGCCGTTATAAAGGCGTGTCGACAGGCCCGAGCCGAGCAGTATCTCGGCCATCAGGACAAACAGGGGGATGGCGGCAAGCGTGAAGCTGTTCGCAGCACCCCAACTGACGAGGCCAAGCGCCTTCAAGCCGCCAAAGCCCTTGAGCAGCCAGATATAGGTAAGCCCGGCGCCCGCCACAGCGAATTGCACCCACATGCCGCCAACGATCAGGCCAATCAGAAGGCCAAAGGCTAGGATCGCTTCCATTTATTCGGTCCCAGATTTGCTAAAGGTCAGCAGCAACTGCTCGACCAAAAAAAATGTCAGAACGGAGAAGCCGAGCGGCAGAATGATTTGCGGAATCCACAACGGCGTGCGCAGGACGGTCGGGGCGAATTTACCGCGCGAAAAGGACGACAAGGTCAAGTCCTTGGTCTTCCAGGCAAGGATCACGCAGATCACCATCGCGATCAGCACGAATGCACGGATCAACCAGCGGCGCGAGCCCTCGGGCCATCTGTCCAGCAGGAAATGCACCTGAAACATTGAATGGCTGCGCAGCGCCATCGCCGCACCAAAAAACGTCATGAAGACGACACCGTAGCCCGTCAGCTCCTCGGCAAAGCCTAGCGAATAGTTGAAGCCGCCGCGTAGAAAAGCCTCGAGGCAGACAAGCGAGACAAGTGCCACGAGTACCGTGCTGGTTGCCAAGCTGGTGACCCGAGCCACCGCATCGAAGAGGGGGCCGGCGGAAACCGGCCCCTTATTGCTTGGCACTTGCATCTTATTTGCCGATGGCTGCGCGCACCGTGGCGAGCGCTTCTACGTACTCCGGCCCGTTTTCTTCGGCCCAGGTTTCCCAGAACGGGGACAGTTTCGCGCTGGCCATAGCCGCATCGCCATCCGCCATGGACACCAGCGTCATACCGGCCTCGGATTGCGATGCCTTCTGCACTTCCTCGTCCTCAAGGAAAGCTGCGGTTGTCTTGGGGCCTTCTTCAGCGACGATCGCGCGCAGAGCAGCCTGCGTGTCCTCGGACAGCGCTGCAAAGCTGTCGGCATTGGCGATGATCATCGAGTTGCCGTAGTTCACCGCGAAGCGGTAGTTGTAGGGCAGGAATTCATGCCAGTTTTTGGCGCCACCTGCGCTGGCAGTCAGCACACCCTCGATCACGCCGCGTTCCAGCGAGGTCGGTACTTCCGAGCCGGACAAGGTGATCGGCGCGCCGCCGAACATCTCGATGAACTTGCCCTGCTCGGGCGAGGTCACGCGGATCTTGTGGCCTTCCAGATCGGCAAGGCTGTTGATCTCGAAGGTGGTAAAGATCGTCTGTTCAGGGTAGCGATAGCCGCCCAGCAGCACGACGCCCTGCTCGGCGAAGGCCTCGATCAGAGTCGGTTCCATTGCGGCATAGGCCTTGGCCCATTCCTCGTCATTCTCGATCAGCATCGGCAGGTTCAACACGCGCGCCAGCGGCACGGAACCCGAGAAGAAGAAGTCCGCTGCCATGTCGATGATGCCATCGCCCACGGCCTGGGTGATGTCGGCCGACGCGATCTGAAGCGTCTTGCCAAGGTGCAGGTCGATGGTCAGGTCGCCGTCAGCAGCAACGCGGTCAACGATGCGGTTCATGCCTTTGACGGCAGAGGTCGTGGACACGGACGAATAGGTGTATGCGGTCCAGTCGTCGGCAAAAGCGACGGTGGTGGATGCGGCGATCAGCGCAGCGGCGCCAAGAGTTTTGAACATTATTTTCCTCCGGTGTTCAAAGTTGAAGCAGGGCTTTTGGCCCTGCTGATTGGTTTATTTCCAAGGGGTATCGGCCCAGATTTGGGCGGCCACGCCATCTTGTTTTGCGGCAGTGGCGGCGAAATCATCGCCGACCATGAAGGCAATCGGGTTGCCCTGCTCGGCCATCATTGCCTGAAACTCGGGGTTCGCGTTGACAGCGGTCAGTGCGTCGCGCAGTTGGTCCGCCATCGTTTCATCCATACCTGCGGGGGCGACGATGCCACGCAGAGAAGACATCTGTACGTCAAAGCCCAATTCCTTTGCGGTGGGTACATCCGGACGGAAAGGTGAGCGTTCGCCCGACAGCACCGCCAGAACGCGCAGCTCATCAGGGAAGTTGGTGGTCTGGCCCAGCGTCATGGTGCCCCCAGCCACGTGTCCGCCCATGATCGCAGTGCGGGCATTCGACGCGCCCTTGAACGGAACCAGCGTGAATTCAGCGCCAGCGGCCGCCGCAATCATATTTGCGCCGAAGTGGTCGTTACCGCCAAGGCTCGACAGCCCTAGGGTGATCGCGCCCGGATCAGCCTTGGCCGCGTCAAGCAGTTCGCCCAGCGTCCGAAACGGGGACGAGGCCGCGACAGTGATCGTATTCGGATCCTCGACGAAATTCGCAAGGTAGGTATAGCTGTTCACATCGTAATCTGCTTCACGGTCGTGTGTAAGCGCCAAAGCGGCGGGCAGATTGAACGTGCCCAGCGTGTAGCCGTCGGGCGTGGCCTTTGCGACCTCGGTAAAGCCGATCTGGCCACCGGCGCCGGGCATGTTCTTGATCACGACCGACGCGCCTTCGCCCAGCTCTTCTTCCAGGAACTTCGCCACGGTGCGCGCCATCACGTCCGTTCCGCCACCAGCAGAATAGCCAACGATCACTTCGATCGGCTTTTCGGGGTAATCTGCGAGCGCAGCAGTGGCAAACAAGCTCAGCGCAAGCGCTGTGAGGGTTTTCTTCATGACGGTTTCCTCCCGTGGTCATGTGAAAAAATCAGTTCTTCTATTCCGTAGGTCTGTGCGGCGCTGCGCCAGAACAGGGCATTGCGTTCGGTCTGGCTCAGCGGCGCTGCAAGGCGTTTGAAGGTGTTCCATAGCGACCGGTAGCCAAACTGCCCCTTGTCCACGGGGAAATTGCTTTCGAACATTGCGCGGTCAGGACCAAACAGATCGAGACACGTCTCGAACCATGGGCGCCAATCGTTCGCCAACATTTCAGAGTATGGTGGCAGGGCCTCGTCTGCATAGCGCCAGCCAAAAACGCCAAGACCAAAGCCGCCAATCTTGATCCGCGTGTTCGGCAGAGCGGCTACAGCGCTCAACGCGTCGCGCCACGCGCGGAAATTCTCGGGGTCCATGCGGTCGTGTGGGCCGACACCCAACGGGCCGCCGCAATGATCGACGATCACGGTCAAATCCGGCACGGCTTCAGCCAGCGCGCGGACCTCGTTTAGTTGGGTCTGGTAGGCCCAGATATCGAGGCTAAGCCCCCGTGCGGCCACCGCCTTTGCGCCGGTACGAAAGGCATCCGTCCGCAAAAGACCTTCACGCGGCGGATTGGGGTTTGACCGCACCGCCGGATCTGCGTGCCATGCGGTCGTGTTACGGATACCCTTTACAAGGCCTTGTCCTGCCTCGGTCAACGCATCCAGTACACTTCGCACATCGTCACCCAGTTGCAGGTCCGCCATGGCAACGATGCCCACAGGGAAACGCGCTTGTCCGCGCGTCCAGTCCAGCACGCATTTGACCTCGCCCACGGGGCGGAGCGCCTCGGGACCATCTGTTCGATACCCTGTTCGGCACTGGACAAAAAGACTGGCCCGCACATCATGACCTGCGCCCACATCCGTCATCAACTCCGCCGACCGATAACGGCCCTCTGGCCGGTCCCACAGATGGTGATGGCAGTCAAAAATGGGTTGCTCTGGCGCAAGAATTTCTTCTTGCGCCAGGGCGAGCCAGTCCTCTCGGACGCTATGATGCGGGCTGGTGATCATGCCTTTTTGCGGCTATCGATGTATCGCTTTTTGAGCGACGGACCGACGATTACGGCGATGGTCAGCGCGACCAGAACAAGGCTTGTGACGTTCTGGAACAGGATCATCGGGTCACCGCGTCCGATCCGCAGGGCAAGGCGCAGGTTCTCCTCGGCAAAGCCGCCCAGGATCAGGCCCAGTACAACCGGGGGTAGCGGGAACTTGAGCCGGTCCATCACCCAGCCGATCGCACCGAAGCCGAGCATCAGGTAGACGTCGAACATACGTCCATGGATCGAATAGACGCCGATCAGCATGAGCACGATGATGACAGATCCCAGAAGCGGGCGCGGCAGGTTCAGCAGGCGGGCAAACGAGTTGGTCGCCAGCGAGCCGCCCAAAAGCACCAGCAGGATCGCACCAAACAGGAACTGCCACATGAAGCCAAAGACGATGTCCGGGTTTTCGCGGAACAGCATCGGGCCGGGCTGCAAACCGTGGACCAGCAGGCCCCCCAGCATGACCGCCGCAACGGCGGTACCGGGGATGCCCAGCGTCAGCGCGGGGATCAGCGCCGACGCGGTGTCGGCATTGTTGGCAACTTCGGCGGCGGCGACGCCCTCGGGCTCACCTTCGCCCCAGGCATCGGGGTTTTTCGAGCCACGGCGGGCCTCGTTATAGGACATGAAGGCCGCCATGGACCCACCTGCACCGGGAAGGATACCGATCCAGATGCCGATGGCGGACCCGCGCAGCCATGTCTTCCAATACTTCATGCGCGGCAAGGCTTTCCAGATCGGCTCGGTTCCCAGTTTGGAATTGTCCACACCTGTCTTCAGCGGGGTTTCCAGCAGGTCAATCACCGGAGGCAGCGCGTAAAGGCCAACCAGCAGGATCACGATGTGGATGCCGTCGAGGATCTCAAGCTGGCCAAAGGTGAAGCGGTCATTGCCATAGATCGGGTCTGACCCGATGACCGACACGAAGACGCCGAAACAGGCCGAGATCAGGCCTTTGACCGGGTTGCCGCCCAGCAGGAAGATGATCGAGGCAAGGCCAAAGACCGCGACCCAGAACACCTCGGACGGGCCAAACAGCAGCGTCACCTTAGACAAAGGCGGGGCCAGCAGCATTAGCGCAAAGGCCGAGGCAATGCCGCCGATGGACGATGACACGACCGCGACTTGAAGGGCAAACCCGCCCTCGCCCTTTTGGGCCATCGGGTAGCCGTCGAACGTGGTTGCCACGGCGGCAGGCGTGCCGGGGATGCGCAACAGCACGGCGGGGATCGCGCCGCCATACATCGCGCCGTTGTAGATGCCGGCCATAAGGCCGAGTGCGACAAGCGGCTCAAGACCGAAGGTAAACGGTACAAGAACAGAGATCGCCATGGTGGCTGACAGGCCGGGCATGGCCCCCACAACGATGCCCGCGATCACGCCGATGATCACGGCGGCAAAGTTGGTCCACGCCAGGACGTCTGGCAGTGCGTGCAAAAGATCGGAATACATGGTTCAGCGCCCCCAGAGACGGCCAGTGGGGAAGTCTTGCGACATCCCGAAGTCGAAGATTGCCCAGATCGTGCCCACGACGATCAGTGTCGCGATGGCAAGACCCAGCGGATTGCGATAGCCGAAAGCGAAGGCCACCAGCGGAATGGCAATGGCGGTGCTGATGTAGAAACCGATGAAATCGGTTGCTAGCGCGTAGCCAAGGATTAGCAGAAAGGCACTCACGACGCGCTTTGGCGATTTGGTCATCGCGACGGGGGGGGCGTCACTGGATGCTTTGCGCTGATCCATCATCAGCAGGGCCACGGCCAGAACAATCAGACCGATCAGCATCGCGGCGGGCAACAACGCGGAAATCGAGCGCAGCTCGGACGTTGGAAACAGGAACCCGATGGCGACTACGACAATACCAATCGCGGTCAGCGTCTCGGGCCGGAGCAGGCGGTTCTTAGGATGGTCGGTCATTTGCGGGGATCCGTTGGGTCAGAAAAGGATGCGCGGGGAGAAGACAATCCCCCCGCGCCTGTTTGGCTTAGTTCCAGGGGGTTGTTTCCCAGGTTTCCTCGGCCAGGTCATAGAGACCGTCGGTCAGCTCGCGGAAATCATCGCCTGTGACCACAGCAACCGGATTGGCTGTATCGGCCATGGCTTTGAGGAAGTCTGGATCTTGCGCAGCTTTTTCGAAGGCCTCGCGCAGTGCATCTGCCACATCTTCGGGCAGTCCAGCGGGGGCAACAACGCCGCGCATGGAGCCGTTGATCAGGTCAAGACCCTGCTCGCGGAATGTAGGAACTTCGGGAGCGAAGTCGGAGCGCTCGGGCTGGGCGACGCCAAGCACGTTCAGCTCTCCCTGGAATTTTGCGACTTCGGACACGTTGAAGATGCCGACGGCCACATGGCCACCCATAACCGCTGTACGTGCCGGGGCGGAGCCTTTGAACGGAACGATAGTGAATTCGGTTTCGGTCAGTTTCTGCAGTTTGATCAGCAGGAAGTGGTCATCACCGCCGAGCGACGACATACCGACGGTCAGTGCCAGTGGGTTCTCCTTGGCCGCAGCGATCAGATCATCCATCGAATTGATGCCGCTGCCCTTGGCCGAGACGATCACGTTGGGATCGTTCACAACGTTCGCCAGATAGGTAAAGCTGTCACGGTCGTAATTTGCTTCTCGGTCCAGTGTGCGGGCCATCATGCCCGGCAGGTTGAACGTGCCGAGGGTGTAGCCGTCCGGTTCAGAGCCGGCAACTTCGGTGATGCCGATCTGGCCCGAAGCACCAGGCATATTCTTGACCACAATGCTGGCGCCGTTGCCGAGATATTTTTCGATGAACGGCATGGTGGTGCGGGCCATCACATCGGTGCCACCGCCAGCGGAATAGCCGACGATTACCTCGATTGGCTTTTCCGGGTATTCCGCAAGCGCCGCCCCAGCGGACAGGATCATCGCACCTGCGATGGCGGTTTTCTTGAAAATGTTGAGCATCTTACTCCTCCTTGGTTATGTGATTGTTTCAGTTTTCGGGTAGAGCGCAGCCAAGCTTGATCAGCGCCGCATCAACCCAAGATCGGTCGTTCTTGCCTTCGGCGATGGCTTGCATCTGTGCGGTTTCCGCTGCCAGCTTCGCCTGTGCCTTTTTGAGTATGTCCTCGGCCTCATCCAACGGCACACAAAGCACGCCATCACCGTCGCCGATGATGATGTCGCCGGGATGAACAACCATGCCGTCGATGGCGATGGGGACGTTGATTTCACCGGGTCCGTCCTTGTAGGGGCCGCGATGCGTCACACCGGCGGCAAAGACCGGGTGATTGACCTCTTTCATCGCGTCCGAATCCCGGATTGCGCCATTGAGCACGAGGCCTGCGACGCCACGTTTGATGGCATAGGCCAGCATCATTTCGCCGAACAGGGCGTTGGTCGTATCACCACCGGCATCCATGACGATCACATCGCCGGGCTGCGCCATATCGATGGCCTTGTGCAGCATCAGGTTGTCGCCGGGACGTGCCTTGATTGTCAGGGCCACGCCCGCCATTCCGCCCGACGTGTGCATCGGGCGCAGGGTCGGCCCAGCGGCAGTCATGCGGGACATGCTGTCAGACACGTTGGCGACGGGCAACTTGGCAAATTCGGCGACGATGCTGGCGGGGGCAGCGCGTTCGCGTTTGAGGATGCGGAAACCTGTAGTCATAATTATTTCTCCACGCTGACCAGCTCCGCCCGTGCGGCGGCCAGCAGTTTACGGTTTATGATGCGCTCGGGGGCGACGGGCTGCCCGTCAAGGATTTGAAAGATCCCGCGCACGGCGTCGACGCCGACGCGCGCGCCAGCCTGACGGGTCACGCCGCCGATATGCGGGGTCAGCACAATTTCCGGCACGGAAAAGAAAGGATGATCTGGGACCGGTGGCTCGACTGCGAAAGTGTCAAGTCCTGCGCCCGCCAGATGCCCGCTTTGGATTGCAGCGACCAAAGCCGCCTCATCGATTAACGCGCCGCGTGCGGTGTTGATGATGTAGCCGCCTGCGGGCATATGCGCCAACGTGTCTGCGTTCAGGATATGACGCGTCTGGTCCGTCAGCGGGCAGTGCAGGGACAGAATGTTGGTCTTGGCCAACATATCCTCGAAGCTGGCACAACGGGTCACGCCCAGTTCCTCGAAGGCGCTGTCCGGGGCGTAAGGGTCAAAGCCGACAAGGTTAAGTCCCAACCCCTTGGCGATGCGACCCGTGGCCTGTGCAATCGCGCCCATGCCCATCAGCCCCATGGTTGATCCGGCAATCTCCCGTCCCGAGAAGCCAGGTTTTTCCCAACGACCGGCCCGCAGACCCGCATCCAACGGCAGGATGCGTTTGACTGTCGCAAGAAGCAGCGCAAAAGCATGTTCGGCGACGGACACAGCATTCGCACCGGTAGCTACCAAAACCGGAATACCACGGTCAGCGGCAGCCTGAATGTCGATATTGTCAACGCCGACACCGTGTTTCGAAATCACTTTGAGCTGAGGTGCCACATCCATCACTGTGGCATCCAAACGACCCATCCGGGATACGATTCCCACGGCGCCGGTCTCTTGGAGATACTTCGAAATAACAGCGCTGTCGGCATAGGGCGGGGTATGCACGGTCTCGTAGCCGCGCTCTTCTACCAGTTGGGCTGCTGCTGGGTCGAGGTCAGGTCCCGTTACGAGGATAATCTTGCTCATCACGCATGCCTCCTTTGCTGCCCGGAGAGTCGGGGCGCAGCATTTCGTATCAATTTCTGTCGATTAGCCCACAGCGGTCTCCCAACCGGACTGCGAGGCCCCTCCAATGGCCGGAACACTAATGCGAAAAATATCTTCACAAAAGCGCGTAATTCTGGTTATAAAGTTTAGAAAAACTGGATTAGCCAATGGACACCCGACAGCTCAAGACACTTTTGGCCATTCAATCCCATGGCACCTTTGCGCAGGCAGCAGAGGTCGTGCACCTAACACCATCGGCGGTCAGCCAACAGATTCACGCCCTTGAAGATGAACTGCAGGTCACGCTCTTTGATCGCGGCACACGCCCTCCGAGCATCACGCCAGATGGCCTTCAGGTCATTGAAATGGCACGAGATATCCTGCGTCGAGAAGAGGACACCAAGGCCAGTTTGCGCGGTGATCAGATCGCCGGGACGCTGATGCTGGGGTCGGTCCGGTCAAGTGCTCTTAACCTGCTTCCGCGCGCGCTTGTGCAAATGCGCCAACGCTACCCGGACCTGAAACCCAGCCTGCGGGTTTCGTTATCTTCGACTCTTATTTCAGATGTGGCCGCCGGCCGGCTTGATGCCGCTATCGTCGCGGAGCACCTCGGATTTCCAAATGCCTTACGATGGAGTCCTTTCTTGCGCGAGCCACTTTGGCTAATCATGCCACACGGGATGGAATCGAGCGATCCGATCGAGTTGTTGAACACGCGCCCCTACATTCGCTTCCGAAGCGCCGTACCCCTAGCCAATCTAATCGACACCGAATTGTCCCGTCTCGGGGTCGTGACAAACGACGTGGCCGAAATCGACACCATCGGATCGATCGTCACTTGTGTTCGGCAAGGCCTGGGGATTTCGGTCGTACCCCATGTGGCCCTCCAGGAACCCGAAGATATCAATATCACCCGCCTTCCTTTCGGCACCCCTCAGGTAACTCGCCAGATCGGCATCGTCGAAAGAACCGCATCGCCGCGAGCCGAAATCATCTTGCGGCTACACGCCGTTCTCGCAGAACTCTGCGGTGAACACGGTGTGGATCGCCAAGCATGATCCAGTGAAGCTGCATCGCGGCACATACTGCGACATGACATTGCCAACTTATTTGAATCGGCCCGAACGTGATTGATTTTACAGCTATCAGGCGGCCATTTCGAGAGTGTAGCTTTTCCACAAGTCGAAATGGTCGTCTGATCTGCACAGCCCAAGCAACTCTCAAACCCAGCCAAACAACTTGGCTACGTCTCCCTAGGCAATCACCCCGTGATTTTGAACGGTCTCGCCTCATTTGCCAACATGACAACTGCCCCCATCATTCAGTGAGCCGAATTTTCCGCGCTTGGCAATTCGTCGAAAAGGTGCGCTTTTGCAGGATCGAAATCCAAGCCCACCGGTTGCCCAACTCCATAAATCTGATCATCAGCCAAGGCTGCGATTACGTTGGTTCCGTCGCGCAACGTGATATCAACAACGGTCTCTGCCCCCAAACGCTCGGTCAGGGTTACATTGCCATGCAGCATGCCGACTTCGTCGCTGGTAGGAGCAAGGTACTGCGGACGAACGCCGAGCGTTGCTTTTTGACCGGCGTTAATGGGACGTCCACGGGTAGGAACACTTATCAGATCAAGTGACCCGCTGCGAACAGTGGCGAATTCGCCTTCGACGGACACGACATCTACCACAATGAAGTTCATAGAAGGCGCCCCGAGGAAACCGGCAACGAACAGGTTCACCGGGTTGTGGTAGAGGTCCATTGGAGCACCGGCCTGCATCACTTCGCCGTCTTTTAAAACGACGATTTTATCAGCCAGTGTCATCGCTTCGACTTGGTCGTGCGTCACGTAGATCATTGTGGCCTCAAGCTGGTTGTGGAGCTTGCCGATCTCCATTCTCATATCCATGCGCAAGGCCGCGTCGAGGTTGGACAGAGGCTCGTCAAAGAGAAAAACCTCGGGCTGACGCGTGATTGCCCGTCCGATTGCAACACGTTGGCGTTGACCGCCAGAGAGTTGACTGGGTCGGCGATCAAGAAGGTGTTCCATCTGCAAAATACGAGCGGCTTCGGCGATTTTCGCATCTTTTTCCGCTTTAGGCGTTTTGGCTATTGTCAGACCGAAGCCAATGTTTTCCCGAACGGTCATGTGCGGGAAAATGGCGTAGGACTGAAATACCATCGCGACGCCGCGATCTTTGGGTTGAACCTCGTTCACCAAGGTATTTCCGATGTACATTTCACCATCCGAAATGTCTTCAAGACCGGCAATCATGCGAAGTAAGGTTGATTTTCCGCAGCCTGACGGACCCACAAAGACAGTAAATTCGCCATCTTTGATTTCCAGATCAACCCCTTTGATAACTTGGACTTCACCATAGGATTTTCGGATGTTTTTTAGGATTACGTCAGCCATAGTTACTCTGCCGCCTTTTGCTGAGGACGCACGAATAGCAGTCCGTTTTCGTTAATATCTACCGGTTCCGGGTCCATGATCTGCCCGACAAAATTGGCCTTGCCTCGATCCTCAAAACCAAGAATGACGAGTTGTCCGTCAACGTCGACAATGCGCGCAGCATAGCGACGACAGGGCATCTCACCGTCAAGGAAATGCCCCGGTGCAACCTGCCAAGGGCCTCGGGGGCTATCTCCAATCAGGTAGTGGGTTCCAGTCACAGCAGGACCGTCATGCATGGCTTTGTAGTCGTCTGACCAATGCATGGCGTCGTTGCAGAAAAGGCAGTACCAGCGACCGTCACGCTCGAACACTTGCGGCACCTCAAGCTGGCCGAAGCTGCCGACGAATACGGGGGGCTGAAGCTCCCAGGTCATCAGGTCCGGTGACGTGGCAAATCCGACCGCGCCTCCTTGGTTCGGGTCGGCAATTCCAGAAGCGCGGGCCGTAAAATACATCAGCCATCCATCACCGTCCGGGTTTCGCATGACCCAAGGATCACGCATGGCGCGATCATGCCAGAACCCGACCTGATGTTCGACTTCATAGGTCGATGCATTCGGACCGGTCAAATCTAGACAGAGACCGTCGCCGACGCGTTCCCAAGAGTGTAAATCCGTCGAGGTTGCATGGCCAACACGCTGATACATCGCATCTTCGGATTTGCTGGTGCCAGTATAGAACAGATGCCATAGCCCCGCGTCGTCCTGCACGACCGAACCGGTCCAGGTGGTTTTGTCGTCCCATGCCGGTCCTTCGGACGGGGCGAACATGGTGCCCAGATGTTCCCAGTTCACAAGATCGGTGCTGATGGCATGACCCTGTGTCACATTCATATGACGTGCATCGGGATCAATCAGCGATTTATCGGCCTGCAAGAAGAACCCATGCCATTTTTCGCCGTCATGGGCATACCAACTGTCCCATATCCACTTTTTTTCCAAGGCAATGACCATGATTTTATCCTTTGACGCCGGTTGACGCGATAGAGGCAATGAACGCCCTTTGAAGAACGAGATAGAATGCCAGCACCGGAACGGTGATCAGGCTGAGATAGGCCATGATTTCCCCCCATGCTGTGTTCAGTTGGAAGAAGTACTGAAGCCCAACAAGAACCGGTCGATAGCCTTCTTCCTGAACCACCATGAGTGGCCACAGATATTGGTTGTACATAGCCAAGAATTTGAGGATCGCGGCGGTGGCAATTACCGGCCCGGACAATGGCATCAGGACTTTATAATAGACCGTCCACCAGCTTGCCCCCTCGACACGCGCCGCCTCGATCAGGTCCCGAGGCAGATCTCGGAAATACTGCACGAACAGAAAAATCGTCAGGCCATCGGCGATAAAGGGTACAATCTGCACCCGATAGGAATTGAGCCAGCCGAATTCCAACCCTTCCATGCCGATCCAAGGCAGTTTCGAGGACATCAACAGCAATGGAACTGCGATTGTTTCAAATGGCACGGTTAGGGTTGCCAAAATAGCTGAAAGGACAACGGCTTTCCCTTTCCAGTCCAAAATGGCAATCGAGAACCCCGCAAGCGAACACAGAAACAGTGACGATAAAACGGTAACGCCCGTTACAAACAGGGAATTCATCACAAACAGGCCGACCGGAGCACGTTGAAATGCCATGGTGTAGTTATTCAAGCTGATGTCACCGACCGGCAGGAATGCCCTGAGGCTGCCGCTATCGACCAACAATTGCTGACTTGGCTTCAGGGACGACATGATCATGAAGATCAGCGGAAAAATGAAAATCGCGGCGATGAGAGTTAGCACCAGATAGCGTACAAACAGCCGTAAGCGGTGATTGTCGGATTTCATGACGGACATTATGTGCGCTCCCGAGTCAGGTAACGTTGGATGAGTGAGATCGAAAGTACGATCACGAAGAGGATTACTGAGATGGCTGAGCCGCCCGAAATGTCCTGCTTGCCATAGCCCCGTTCAATGGCCTGGAATACGATGGATTGTGTGCTATCCAGCGGTCCGCCATTGGTCATAACGTCAACCTGGGCGAACAGTCCGAAGGCTTGCATTGTAATGACAATCAGGATCAAGACGGCCGTATTCCTAAGGCCTGGCCACGTCACGTAGCGGAACGTCTGCAGCTTGCTTGATCCTTCAAGTTCTGCTGCCTCGTACAAAGTCGGGCTGATGGTTTGCAGACCGGAAAGCCAGATCACCATGTGAAAGCCGACGGCCTGCCAAATCGACATGCCGATAATCGCCCCAAGCGCCGTCGAGGTTTGCCCCAACCAGTCTATCGGTTCAATCGCACCGAAGGAAATAACCCCCAGCAAGTTGTTCAGAAGGCCGTTGTTGCCGTCGTAGATAAGACGCCAAAGGAACGCGACGACGACGATAGAAATGACAACAGGCATGAAGTAAATAGCGCGATAGACGTTAATGCCTCTGAGCCTTTGATTGATGAGCAATGCGAGCATCAATGCCAGACCGGCTTGAAGGGGCGCAACCACAATCACAAAGACAAATGTGTTCTTCAACGCGCGCATAAAGACGACGTCTTTTGCAAGGATGACGCGCTTAAACTCGTCATTCGGACCTGTTTGCCAACTGAACCATTCGCGCATTCCCTCGATCTTTGGGTAGTCGGGATTATTGCGCGTAAAGGTACGCAGTCGCGGGTATTCGATCTCGCCATCTTTATCCCGAATTACGGCGCCTGACGCATCACGCTCGGGTTCCAGCACGATAGTTCCCACCGATAGAAGCTGAGTGTAATTCGACAATCCAATGAACTTGGTCGGATTAGGAGAAATCAGTCGCTGGTTGGTCAAGCTGAACCAAATCGCGAAGAAGAAGGGCAGGATAATAAACACCAGCATTAAGCTAAATCCGGGGAGGGCAAACCCCCATCCGGCAAAGTTGGAACGGGTCAAACTTTTTGAACTTGCCATTATCGTGTCTTTCTTTGGTATGCAGAAAGGGGCGGGCCCCAGAAATTTTCCAGAGCCCGCAGGGAGGTATTTTAGTTGCCGTAGCCGCTGTTTTTCTCGATATCCGCGTCGATTTCGTCGACTGCCGCATCCAGAGTGTCAGCAACATCAGCACCGTTTGCGATGTCTGCCAAGGCTTTCTCGAAGACTTTCGCAACGACTGCGTAACCTGGAGTAACCGGACGCACCAACGCCTGACCTTCAGACAGACCGAAGAACGGAGCCATCGCGCCACCTTCTTTGTAGTGCTCGGTCATTTCCGCTGCGGTCGCAGTTGCAGGGATCAGGCCGATGCCGTCGGTAAAGGCTGCCAGATATTTGTCCTGAGTTGCGAACTTGATGAACTCAGCCGCGCCTTCAGGATGCTCAGAAGCGGTGGTCACACCAAACTGCCAAGATGCTGCGCCGATTTTCGGGCCGTTTCCAAAGTCGGGTGCAGGCAAGAAGACGGTATCGTCGAATGCACCAAGCGCGCCCAAAGCCGCCCAGTTGCCGTTCCAACTGAACGCATATTTGCCTTCATTGAAGCCGGTATCGCGGTCTGCGCCGTCTTGTGAAGTGCCAGGTGCATACCCGCCTTCGAACAACGACTGCCACCATTCGCCAAACTCGACGGCTGCATCACCGTTCAGAGCACCTTCAGCCGACAAGTAGGTCGAGCGGTCGATCATGTCGCCACCGAATGACTGCAAGAACGGAGAGAAGGCGTAAGGATACCATTCACCGGTCCATGCCATACCCAGATCGAAGGCGTAGTCGAAGTTGCCCGAGGCTTTGGCGGCATCAAGTGCTGCCATGAACTCGTCTTGCGACCAAGGATTGTCAAGAGTCGGAGTGCGGAGACCAAGGTCGTCTAGATATGACTGGCGTGTTACCAAGGCAACGGCAGCATCCCAAAGGCCAATAGTGTAGAGAGTGTCGTTCCAGATACCTTTGGTTCCGGGCAGGAAGTTGGCGAAGTGATCCTGATCGATTGGCAGCGGTGCAATATAGCCAGCCCAAGCCCAACCCGGCATGACCGGACCGTCTACGTCGATGATGTCGGGCAGGTTGCCAGCAAGTGCCGCTGCTTGAACTGCGTCGTTATATGCGCCCTGGGGGAAGCTTTCCAAAGCAATGGTGTAATCAGATTGCGACGCGTTGAAGTCTGCAATGATCTGGTTGACGATCGCGCTTTCAACTTCGTTACCTGCGCCATGATACCACATGGCCAGTTCTGTGGCTGCGCTGGCTGATCCAGCCAGAACAGTCGACGCAAGCAATACGCTTGCTGTGAGTTTAAAATGTTTCATGAAGGTGTCCTCCCATTAGATTGAAACATGGTTACGTTGGAGTTGAAGAAATCCGTCACTGATGATCGCCAGAAAACTGGCCCATCGATGAGTTCGGGATTAGGGTAGTCAACGCTTTTAGCGTCGATCAGATCGAGCAACCTTTCAGCCGTGCGAACACCTATTTTTGCATAAGGCAGTTCTACAGTCGTTAAGGCTGGGAATAGTGTTTCTGCGATAAGGGCGTAGTTATCGTACCCCGCGATAGATACGTCTTCGGGGATATTTACCCCCATCGAGCGCAATATTCCGTAGACGCGCATCGCCATTTTGTCGTTTCCACAACAAATCACAGTCGGCGGCTCTTCTGCCTTCAGCCAGTCTCTAAGCGTGGATTTAAGCTGTCCGATCTGCTTTGGGTCGTCGTCATTGAAAACAGTGCACGTCAGTTGTGGATCATAGTCGATTCCAGATTTGCTCAGTGCGTCGCAGTAACCCGAAAATCGCAATTCAGATGCTGACAAATGCGCCGGCAATCTCAGAAAGGCGATGCGGTTATGCCCAGCCTTGATCAGCCGCAAAACGAGATCACGTTGACCTTTTCGGTCATCTGGAAGAACTGAAGGAGTCCCTTTATTATCGAAGCAGTTGGCAAGCACTATTGGCAGGTCGCCAGAAAGCTGAGGAAGGTCTACCTCTTGGTGGTATTCAGCAACGAAGATTACGCCCTCAGCGCGGTGCTCCTGAAATGTTCTGAGCAAATGAGAAATATTATCGCCAGATCCTGCAGTGTCGGCGATCATCAATGTCTTATTTTTAGCGGCCATGACCTTCTGGATACCCTGCACGATAAAGAGGTCCGGTAGTCCGGTTGGCTCTGGGGTATCGTTTGTCTGCGAGATCGCACCCGTGATTAGACCGACCAGCCCAGATTTGTTTGAACGCATCATTCGGGCGGCGTTCGACGGCACATATCCAAGCTCAGCTATTGCGGCTTCAACAGCTTCACGGGTTTTTTTGCCTACCGGCGCATCGCGGTTCAGCACACGCGAAACCGTTTTCGGCGAAACGCCTGCCACTTTCGCGACATCGTAAATGGTAGCCATCGATCTTCCTCCCAATCATTTGTGACAGTCCACCTTTATTACGAGCTGCCGCAAATGTCATGACACCGATATCATGTCATCGATGTCATGACATCGGTGTCTATTTCAATGACATGATTCGAGTCAAGTGTTTGCGCTAACTTTTTTCGGGGGAAAAATTTAACGTACGTGGTGAGTTTGGTGCAACGTGGCTATGAACCAATCAAAACAGCCTGATACGTTCCACCGATGCGGTTGACGGATAACGGACGTTCTCAGAAAGTTTTCCGAGCGGCCGCTATCGGCCTTTTCTGTTGAAAACTCACCAGTCTGACTGCCGGTATCTGGCAAAAAGTTTTGCGGGACAGGTGTTTCTCCCTTTAAGCGGATGAGGGTTCTGGCCTGATTGTCAGCTTTGCAAACTTTTTGAGGTTTTGGACGGTTGCTGCGAGGATGAATTCGTCGGCTGCCGCCCCACAGGGTCCGCGCAATTGCAACCTTCGCAGCCCGTGGATGCGTTTGAGGTGGGCAAAGAACATTTCGACCCTCTTTCGCAAGCGCCGCGAGATTGCGTAGTCCCGTGTTTGAGCAAGTTGGCGGGCAACGTCCTGTGATGCCTTTTAGATGGGACCGTTCACAACTGCGGGGTCAAGCAAACCTGAGTAGCGGTGGAGTGGGGTTGATGAAGTTCGTCAGGTTCCCCTCGAGTGGGTACGATGGTTGATCGTATTTTGTGCGTTCCGAAAGATCACCGTTTAGCACCGCCGCTCGGACCTTCAGAAAGTAATGTGCGCCTGCTGGCGTCCATCGCATTGGCTGCTTCTTAACAAATCGCTTCGCAACAAGCCGATTGACACTCGCTTCCGCAGGAGACGTCGCGATGCACCTTCCTGTTCTATATCGAGCTGTGTAGTTGACCACTGA
>Ga0181573_10002335_pt1 | contig 17743 bp, 13 predicted proteins | sample 101ome_25_FD_148643 | JGI IMG/M metagenome (GOLD analysis project Ga0181573, IMG submission 148643) | Coastal salt marsh microbial communities from the Groves Creek Marsh, Skidaway Island, Georgia - 101409BT metaG (spades assembly) | ecosystem: Environmental > Aquatic > Marine > Intertidal zone... | reverse complement strand
GGGGGGGTGGGGGCGGTGGTGGGGGCGGCGGGGAGCGCCCAGGGACATGGGGCGCCGAGGCGGGGGGCACGTAGGGGAGGGGCGCCGCAGGGGGCACGGCGGGGGGTCGCGACGCCGCGGCGCCTTCCCCGGCCGCGTCGAGCCCCGCCCAGGAGAGGGGTCCGGTCACGTCAGCCGACGAGGGCGGGGGCGGCGGACGCGCAGCGGCGCCGAGCCGCGACGGCGTCGCCGCGGGGTTGGCGGGGTAGGCCGCCGACGCTCCTCCCCCCCCCCAGTCGGTCCCCCCAAGAAGGTCGCCGTCGGAGGCGGTGTGGCCGTGGTGGGGTCGGTGGGGGGGAGGGGCGGTGGGGTCGGGCTGAGGCGCCCCCGCGTCCGCCGCGCCGAGACCGTCAAGGACGGCGCCCAGGTCGGCGTCCGGGGCGGGGGTGGGGGGGACACCCCCCCCCGTCCCTTCCGTCGCCGCTCCGGCCGCAAAAGCCGAGGCTGCGCGGGCGGGGGCGGGCTGAAAGCGTGGGGCGCAGCCGGCGTCCGAGCCGCCACCAGCGACAGCGCCGCGGGCCCGCAGGGGCGCCCCCCCACGCGCCCGGGCAGCGGCGCCCGGACCGAGGCCCAGGCCGTCCAGGGGGTCCGGGGCCGCGCCGGGGCCTCCTCTGCCCCCGGTCTGGGCCCCGGCGAGTGATCCGGGGGCCGACGGGGCGGGAGAGGCGGAGCGATGGTGGGGGGCGTGGACGGAGGCGAGGCCGAGGCCGGCGAGAGCCTCGAGGCCCGCGGCGGCGCCCGTGGTGCCGACACCGTGTCGGGCGCTGGGGGCCGCCGGGGGGTCGCGGCGAGGGGTGCTCGGTCCATTGTTGGCGGCGGCGGCAGTGCGGAGATTCATGGGGACACCGCCGATGCCGCCACCGGGCTGCAGGAGGGGGCGGGTGCCGGGAATGGGTTGCGTCTGCGGTCATCGCGGGTGTGTGCCGACCGTGGCGAACGGCGCGGCGAAGCATGCAGAACGTCTGCGGTACCGTTCGTCACCCACCTTGGAGCCGACGCCACCAAGACCGCTGAGCGACGCCGCCAGCAGGTCATCCGCCCGACTCATCGCGCGCGTTCCTCCAGGAGAGGGAGGAAGGCCACCGAGGACGACGGAGGCTTGGCCCAGGATCTCCGGTGATCGATTCCCCGCTACGAATCCTCGCAGGGACGCCGTTTGGGGCCCTCCGCGTTGCGGCGTCGCGGGGGAGCGAGGGGCGCCCGATAGGGATCGCTGTACGACTCTGAAGGTCGCTGCGTCCTCGCGGCGTTCGGCGGACGACTGCTGCGGCCTGCGAGCCCCGCTGCGGACAGCTCCGGGAGCGTCTCGCGGAGACGTCGCGCGTTTCCAGCAGAGGTAATCTCATCAAGTGCATAAGACCCCCTTCGTAAGAGAAGACCGCCTCATCCGCGCCTAGCCCCCGCAGCGCTTGGCCACGCCGCCGCCGCGCCCGGCCATCCAGGGTCGCGCGGCGGCATCGTGATGGCCGACGCGGCACCGGCAACGATGTCCGCTGCGGTCGTGGAGCCCGTAGCGGCCCCCGCCGCCTCGGTGGAACCCGCTCCGGCGCAGGAGCAGCCCGCCGAGGCCGCCGCCCGTAGCGCCGAGGACCTCGCCCGGGCCGAGACCGAGGCCGAAACCGCGGCCTTCCTCGACCGCGAGCCCCTCGTGCGGCCCGAGGAGATGAAGCCCGAGCTGTTGGAGGAACGGGCCGTGCGGAACGCCTTGGAAAGGCTGGCCGAGCATGCCCACTCCCTCGGCGGCTCAAGGGAGGCGCCTACCGACTACGGCAGGCGACGAGGGACGACTTTGCCTCCACATTTCCCCACCGCCCCCATCGTCCTTCCCCCGCCCCGGAAACGACCCCGCTACCACCACTTCCCGCAGCCGAGCCGGCCCCCTGGACGACCCTTGACGACTGCATCCGCGGCCTCCTGCCCTGGCACGCTATGGCGGAGGCCGACTCCGCTGAGCTGGACCTCGCCGAGGCCGCGGGCAGAGAGCCTGGCAGTCGTCCCGCCTACCTGGCCGTGCCGGGAGCGGCACTGGAAGAGAGATTGTTGGGGGACGCGGCGCGCCGGGCCTGGCGTCGGGCAGCGGCTCTGAGAGAGCGGCTGGAGCAAGTAAAGGCGGCACGGCGTGGGGGCGCTACGGCGGCGGCGGGCGCGGGCACGGGCGCGGGCGCGGGCGCGGGTGCCGGCCCCGCGGGACCGTCGGGCCGTCGCGGAGGATCGGGCGACCCTGACCCTCCGCCCCTGCCCCCCCTCGCCGCCCTAGCCGTCCGTGCGCGCCGCGAGCACAAAAGGTGGGCTGCCCGCCTCGCCGACGCCCGGTGCGCAGCCCTTAGCGCCGAGGTCGACGCCATCCGGTCCGAAATCGATACCGCCACCACCTACCGGGCTCACGCGTCCGCTTTCGTTGGGTTCGCCCCGCCCGCGGCGCAGGCTGAGGCGTTGCGGGCATTGGGTGCAGACGGTGCGGGCAGAATTGCGTGCGACTTTGATCCCTCGCGGCCAGGTGGGGAGGGTGTGGAGCCACGCTTCCTGCTGACGCCGGACGAGGTCGGCACGCTTCTTGGATTGCCGCCGGAGAGGATTCCGGCGCCGGTCGCGGTGGGGGGAGACGGGTGGGAGGACGGCAGGGGCGGCGCAGGGGCGGAGGCGGCCGGCGAGGACGGCGTCGCCGACGCGCCGATGGCGACGGCAGGGAACGACGAGGACGGGGGTTAGGGAGAGAGAGATGGAGACGTCGAGACCGCCTCCACGTTGTCGCTCACCCCGGAGCCCCGAGCGCCGCAACCAGAGCCCTCCGCGTTGCCGCCAACCCCCCACTCTTCCCCTCGTCGCACGTGGCGTCGGGCGGCACTTGGGCCACCTGCGCTGATGCCTCCTCCCGCCGCCCCAGCTTCGCCAACGTAATGGCGAGGTTCAGCCGCGCCCTGTGGTCGGTCGGATCTGCCGCGAGACTTCGCTCAAGCGCCTGCGCGGCCGCGGTGCCGTCGTCGAGCATGGCCAGAGCACAGCCCAGCGCGGCTAGCGTGGGGCCACTGCCCCTTGCCCCCGCTCCCCTCCCTCCTCCCAATCCCTGCGCCGCCGCCGTCAGGGCATGCAGGGCAGTCGCAGGGCGGCCCGCGATCAGGAGCGCGACGCCAAGGTTGTGCCGCGCACGGGCGCACCAGGGATCCAGCGAGAGGGCGCGTCCGAGGCACGCCAACGCGGGGACCACCCTACGTTTCTGCAAAAGAGCGACTCCGACGTTGGTCCACACTTGCGCATGGGCGGGCTCTGCTGCGGCGGCGCATCGGAGCTGCGCGAGGGCTCCGTCGGCGTCGCCGTCCGCCAGTAACGCGGCCGAGGCGGCGAGGGCGGCGGTCGTGTCGGCGGGGTCCTCCAACAGAGCGCGGGCAAGGAGCACAAGGGCCGTTTCCCGCGACGGCTCCGCCCCCCTCTCCGCCTCGGCTAAGTGCAGCGAGGCTCGTTCTGTCAGGGCACGGACGTGGCGAGGACTCGTCCTCAACAGGTCGTCGAGCTCCCTCGCAGCGGCGGCGAGATCGGGGGCGGCGGCGGCTGCAGCGTTCGCACCGGCGGATGTGACAGCGGCACCGGGTCCGCTGGGTGACGTCGGTGGGGCCCCGGCGGGGCCGCTGCGCACCACGGGCGCCATTGCGAGGCGGGCGAGAGCGAGGCGGGTCGAGTCCTGGTGAGGGGAGGCGGCCTTGGCCCTCTGGAGAGCGGCGAGGGCGCCGGCCCTGTCCCCGGCAGCGGCCCTCACCAGGCCCAGCTGGTGCCACGCTGCCCAGTCCGGGGGGCTCCCCGCCGCCTCCCCCGCGGCGATGGCCGATTCATACAGTTGAGTCGCCTCGTCGTGGCGTCCGGCCAAGTGCAAAGCCCGGGCTACCTGCCGGGCGGCCTCGGCGCCATCGCCGGGGGCACCGGCAGCGGCGGCCCTGAGTGCTTCGAGGGAGCCGCGGGCATCTCCCCTCTGGCGGAGGGCGAGGCCGCGGGCGCGGAGGGGGTAGGGCTCCCGACCGTTCGAGACCTCGACGGCGCGGCGGGAGGTGGCCAGACACCTGCGGCGCGGAACATGGGTAGGGGAGGTGGGGGGGGCCTTGCGTCGTCGGGGGTCGGCGGATCTTGGCCCTGGCGCGACTGTGGGGGATGCTCGCCTGTCGTAGTCGCCCGTGACGTACTGGTGGTAAATGAGGGGGTGAAGGCAACCACTATCCTTCCGCTTCTCCGCCTTTCCGTTGAGACCGGACGACGAGGGACTCCGAGTGCTCGTCATTTTCCTCCACGTCGGCGCACCCAAGTCGGCCGGGTTTGGGCGCCTGCTCCGCGGGACGAGGGCTCCGAGGGGAGGCTCTTGACAAAAACCCAACGAACCTGATCGTTGATTCCACGTTCGCGAGCGGGCGAGGCCCACGGACGTCGAATCTCGCGGTACTCGAGTACCGAAGCGAGTACACTGCGAGAACGCTGCCCCTGCACCAATGAGATGGCTGTGTGGTGTGGGAGTCCCTGAACAGACGACATGAGATATCTTCCCTCGGCGGGCTCAGGTGGAGCCGCCGAGGGACAGCCGCCGTGGCGCGAAGGCCCAGCTGGCTCGTCGCGGCAATGGTCCGGCTCTTTTCCCTCCTCCTTCCCTCGGTTCGCTGCTATCTGGCGAGCCTGGTGGCCATAACACCGTTGAGACCGGAAAACGCCGCGAAATCATAATATTATGTCCCAGGTCGCGTTTCGTGAGGACAACCCCGGCCCCGTTGAACCCCCCACATGACTTCGCAGCGTGGCACTGGCTGCTGTCGCCGCCCTCGCCCGTCCCTCGGTATCCCAGGCGACAAGCGGACTGCACCCTCCCTCCGAGCTCGTCCGCACAGACGTCATCTTACCCAATGGCGTGACCGAGCCGATGTGGCTCCGCTCGGGCGACACGCCCCGCTCAGCTGCCGCCTCGTTTCTGGTCGAAGTGGGAACCAAGCATGGTGACTTGAGCGAACACGAGCCACGCCTGATTGAGCGTTTAGTCGAGTCACTGAACCGGCGCAACGGTGGGGTCCTGCCGCGCGGGGAGGCCGTGCTTGAATTTGGCGCCCCCTCGGACGCCATTGACGATGTGTCCATCGTGGCACCTGCATCCGAGGCCCACGCTGGCCACCGTGGCCGTGCCACCCGCGTCCGGGCCGGGCCCGGCACGCGTGTCATCATCCACGAACTGTCCGAGTACCGCGGCACGTCCGTCACCGACAGCGGTGGCCGCACATGGGAGCGTCGATGCCCCTCAGCCGCTGTTGGCTGCGAGTATGACCTCAAGGTGGGTGGGGCTGGGTGGGCGGCTGACGTCGGTGTCGGCAGCTGGCGTGTCCTGGAGGCTCCTGGGCCCGTCGACGAGCCAATCTGGGCGCGGCGCCTCGCTGAGGCGTGGCCCGAAGCCACGGACGATGACCTGGCGCGGTTAGTACAGGTCGAGGTAGCACTGCCGGGGGACCGGGGCGTCGCCGTGCTCACTGCGCGACCGGGCGAGGGCGCACGTCTCGCGGTGGAGCGATTTGTGGACGAGACGGTAGCGAGCCAGCGCCAGTGGGACGAGGACTGGCGGGGCGTGCTCGACCACAACCGGCTCGACTACGTGGCGGTACTCAAACAAGCCATGGGGCAAACAAAGGAGACCCTCTCGCAGTTGCCGCCAGGCGGTGACCCTGAGCGTGGCCCGGTGCCGCGGTCCCGCCGCTTGAGCTACTACTGTCCCGTCTGCGCCAACGATCCGGGCATGCCCACCCCCTCGCTGCCTGAGGAGCCCTACCCAATGTCGTGGTACCAAGGTCGAGCTCTTGGCATGGCGGGAGATCCCCTCACCCAAGACGCGCTCACGAAACACATGAAGGATCCTCTATTTCTGTGGACGGGAGATGTGCCGGCCGAGCTTGGAGAGCGACTGACGGGGATCGAGGCGACGCTGAACAAAGTATATGTGGCGCCTATGCGCTACGCGGCGTCGGCGTCCGTGGACGTGGTCGAGGCTGACAGGGCGGCGATGGCGTCGCTGCCCCTGTCGGGGGGAGACCTCGGCCTGGATCCGACGGCACCCGTGGCGTGCAAGGCCCGCGCCATCGGGACAGGCAACTGCGCCTTGGTCAAGAGCATGGGTTGGGGGCGCCACTGGGACCCTGTGGAGATCGTCGCGTTGCTCGACACACCATTCGAAGCCAAGCGTCCCTCGGCCGTGTGGCGAGGCCTCGCCAGCGGCGCCTGGGGCAACCGGGGCGCCGGTGGCTGCCCACGGCAGCAGCTCTATCTCCACTGGGGCACCGCTGAGACTTCCGACACGATCGACGTGGGCCTCAGCCACGCGTCACCGGGCAAGCGCAACCTTGTTGCGGGCGAGGTGGTGATCAAGCGAGACCTACCGCGCCGCGCGTGGCTCCAGCATCGATACATTGTCTCGGTCGAGGGCAATGACGTGGCTTCCAACTTAAAGTGGGCCCTGGCATCGTGGTCAGTGCCAGTGATGCCGCGTCCCACAGTGGAGTCGTGGCTTATGGAAGGGTTGCTTGAGCCATACGTGCATTTCATCCCGATCCGCGACGACACATCGGACCTGGCGAGCCAGGTGCGGTGGTGCGAAACTCGGCCGAGCCGGTGCCGGGAAGTCGCTGAGGCGGGACGGGCGTGGATGGAAATGTTTGAGAATGAGGGGGCCGAGCGGCGCCTGGAGCAACAGGTCCTGCGAGACTTTGTGCGGCGCTTTCGGTCGTCTTTTCTGGGGCGCTCCGCTTTTCGCACGGGCGCTGCCGCAGTGTCGCCCCCTGGTCTCGCCGCCTGGGGGGCGGCTGAGAAGCGCGGGCTCGCCCGTCTGTTGTCTGTCAGTCGGCGCTACGTGGAGTTTGGCGCGAGCGCCGCGACGGCAGTGACGGCGTCAGTCCAGCGCGACCTGGCAGCCTCGGGCCTGTGCGGCGGCCTTCATGGGGCGCAGGATGAGGTACGTTGCGAGGCCTTGACGATCGAGAGCGACTCTGTCAAAGGCGAGTTGGCCCGTGGAGTCGTCCGGGCGACTGGATCGGGGGCGAATCATGTGGTTGAGACGGCTGGAATCGTCGCTGGGGCGGCGACCTGCGTCGAGGTGGCGGGGTGGGAGTCAATCCAGGGAGTCGACATCATCGTTGTCGGACCCGGCTGGCCCCCTGAGGCCTGCGCCGCTGCGGCTGCGCGTGCCCTCGCGCCTGGCGGGTGGCTGGTGCTTGTTGATTCCCCTGCAGCGACCGAGCCCCTTTCGATGTCGACGCTGTCAATGTTCGAGCCCGCGATCGAAGAGGGCTCGCTCCGGACCTTCCGACGTGGTGGTCGCATCGGGGCTCTCCATGCGGTGGGCGCCGAGGCAGACGCGTCCTCGTTGTTGTTGTCGTCCGATCCGCTCAAGCTGGCATACAAGGACGCCACCGTTGACGTCTCCGACGGCGGCGGGTCCGATGCCACCGCGGACTCTCTGCGCCCTCCCGTTCACGGACGCCCGCCCAGCCGCGACCGCCCCACTAAGATCGTATTTGCCGTCCCCACGTACCTCGACGTGATGCGTTTACCGATGATCCGGTCACTGATGGCGAGCACTGAAGACCTCAACAGTGACCCCTCTGGGCACTACCGTGCTGACCTGATGACGCTCTCCGGCGTGCCTGACATCGCCCTCGCCCGGGGCATCCTCGTGACGCGTTTTCTGCGCGAGACAGATGCCGATTTGATGCTTTTTGTCGACGACGACATCACCTTCTCGCCTGAGACGGTCAGGCGTTTCGTGCACAGCGGCCACTCGGTCTCTGCGGCCGTCTGCCCCAAGAAGTTTATCGAGATGGATCGGGTGAGGGACGCCGTGGCCCGTGGAGCAGTCGACGGTGACCTGGGTAGCGCCTCGGCGACCCTCACGCACGTGGGACTGACGGATGACATTGCGACTACCTACCTTAGACAATTTGGCCTGCCCGATACAGTCGCCGTGCCCGTGAAGAAGGAGTCCCAGGCACGCGCTCGTGGCGCCTGGGACGACGCTGGATGGATGCGCGTCAGTCACGCGGGCACAGGCTTCATGATGGTGTCGCGGCAGGCGCTGCTCGACCTGGTCGCAGCCCGGCCCGATCTCACCATCCGGCACTCGAAACACGGCGAGGTTCATGCGCTTTTTCAAATTTCGGGCATGACGGAGCGGGGCAGCCGGGACCTCCTCTCGGAGGACTACACCTTTTGCACGCGCCTGGAGCAGGCGGGCCACTCGGTGTGGGTGGATGTCACGCGCGGTCTGGCGCACACGGGCATCATCCAGATGGACCGCGTCGTGGCGCATGAGGGCAATGATGGACGCATGGCTTGGCTCGAGCTGGCGGCTGGTCGTGTGCCGGGTGTTGCAGGGACCAGGGTGGACGCCGAGGCCGACCGCCTGCGCCAGGAGGCCTTGCGTGCCGAGGCGGCCCGGGTCCCGCGGAAAGTGAAGAACGAGATGATTGAGCGGCTGCGGTCTGCGACCAACGGGTCGGACGACTTTTCCATCATATCGGACGACATGTTGGCCAAACTCAAGGCTGAGGGGCAGTGGGAGGTGTGATTCGCAAGTGGTTCGATGCCTCACCCCCCTTGCGCCCTGGTCCCGGTCCCGCCGCAGAACACCGAGGGCAGCAGGAGGGCGGTGTGCGTCGTGTTGTCTCTTGAGTGGTCCCAACTCGCTCGGGCGGCAGTTCTTTTTATTGCCAGCCTCCTTTCCAGATGCAGGACTCCCTCGCCACCCAAGTTGTGAGACCGGCCGTGTCAACCATTACTTTTGGCGAGCGGTGCATCGCAGGCGCGCCCCGGGCCCGCGCTTAAGGGCGCTGCCGGGCTTTTTCTGGCCCCGGCGAAGTGTGTTGTACTTGGAAGCCACGTCGCGACGTCCTAGATCGTTGTCGGGCGGGGCGATCTCATCGCTCGTCCAAGATCTCGTCGCCTCGGACTGATTTATCCTCACCGCGCCGGGCAACCTGCTTGCCCACCCCACCCGACCCTCCGCCAACCCGACCCCCTCCCTGCCGCAGGTGGGTACTCTATCGTGCGATGGTGATCAACGCCGACGCCTTCGCCGCGCCGGCGGCTGTCTCTGCCGGATGGCTCCTTTTCTACTACGCGCTCGCCGCTCGCGTCGGTTCAGCCCAGCTAAGTGGCGCGAACGACGAGTTCTTCAACATGGCCAATCGGGTGCACCAAAACACCAACGTGTAGGCAAGACAGCGGTGCTTGCTGCTTTTCCTAGCTACGGCATCGTCCTTTATCTCGGTGTGCGGAGCCGCCTACTCAGCTGCGGTCCCGGGAGGAAGGAGCCTGGCGGATGACTGGTTCGGGGGGCACCCGGCGTTGGCTGTGGCGGCGGGATCCGCCCTGACAATCGTCTACGCTGTATTTTGGTGGATGGTGCTGCCGTCGGATATGATCGCGAAGAAGCTTAAGCGGGGAGTTGCTGCTGGGGTGGTGCTGGTACTGGCTCTGCCGGTGCTACCGAGAGGGGGGAGAACGCGTTGTGTCGGTGGGTGGTTCGTCGACATGCATTGTGTCGAAATACATACGAAGTAAACGGTTGTCCCCAATGAGCTCAACTGGCGCGTTAGCACATGGACAAAAGGCCGAGGGCGAGCTCGTTGGGCTCAGGCAGCGCACGCGATGGGAGGGTCGCGATTGCCCAGCCCGCGTCGGCCGAGGCGCCCCCGATGGCGGCGGCCGCCGCGTCTTCCCTGCCGCTGACACGGGCTCCAAGCGTCGACGCGCCGCCCTTGGTCATCGGTATCGCCGTGGCGACCAACGGGCCCGGATCCTCCGCCGCCCCCGCATCTCGATTGCCTCCGACCATGCTGATCCCCGATCCCGTGACGAGGGCCGCCCCGCCGTCGGATGTGCCCGCGAGGCCGAGGAAGGGCGACAGCACCGGCCGCGCCCACCGTGCCGTACCCCCGGGCCCCAGGGCAGCGACGACAACTGTGGGGGCACTGTCATCGTCGCCGTCGCCTTGGTCTACACCCGACGAGGCCAACGGCATGGCGACAAGGGCGACGGTCTTGGCAGGGCCCGTTGCCGATGCGGAAAGGCCCGACAGGTGAGTCATGACTCTGCCCGTGCCGACGTCCCACGTCATTAGGGCTGCGGCAGCAGAGGAGGCGGCTCCAGCTGCTCTCCCTCCCAAACCCCCATCGCCACCACGCCCGCCGCGGGGCAGCGCCGCGGTGAGAAAACGCCCCGTCCCAGGCGAGAAGGCAAGAGTCCCGACCTCGGCGCCGTGCGGTAGCGAGATCGAAGCGCCGAGCGAGACGCTTGTGTCCCGGCTGTCGAGGAGGACAATATGTCCATTATTGGCCACGGCGAGCACTGTGCCATCGTCCGTGAGGGCGAGGGGACCTACGGGGGCGTCTGCAAGGTGCGCGATCTGGGCGAGGAGGAGGCGCGGGGCAACGTCACCGCGCGAGCGTTGCACGCGCCAGATCTTGACACAGCCGTCGGCGTCTGACGTCGCGACAACGTTGCTGGCGGCGGCGAGGCCGACGACGGCTGCGCCTGCATGAGGGTCAGGGGCCCGGGCCACCACCGTCCATCTCCCACCCGGGGCCCAAGTGGCGCCGGGTCCCGCGGCCGCCGCGGTCCCGTCCCCGCTGGCGGCGGCGGGGACAAGGATCACGAGCTCGTCAGGCGCCCCGCTCGCCCCCTGCCCCGCTGTCGTCACAGCCGCTGCGACACGCCCTGCACGGCACGCCCCCACAAGAGTCACGACGGCCCTCCCAGCCCCCCCGGACCGCGAAGCTCCTCCGTCGCCTCCCCGATCGACCCTCGTCGCGCTCTCGACGAGCCCCGTGGCCGGATCGAGCGCTTGAACAGTCGCCAGCGCCCCTGGCACCAGGAGCCGTCCCCCAGGCAGTGCCGCCGACGCTGCGGCCGCCACCCCCGTGGCGCGGCCCCGCGACCCGCAAAGCCGGGCTTCTCTGCCGAAGCCGGCGCCTCCCCGGTATGAGAAACCTCCTCCCAGCCCCCCCCCGGGCCCGAGCAATGCCGGAGCGGGGGCGGGGGCGAGCCCAACAAGCCGCGCCTGAACCTTCATTGTCGCCACATCAAGGACGGCGACAGAGCCCAGGGCCGTCAGCGCCGCGAACGTCGACCCCGAGAGCCCACCCTCTTCTGCTCCCCCTCCCTTTCCCCCTTCTGCACCATCCCCGGTCGTCCCCACCCCCACGGCGCAAAGCTGCAATAGCGGGGCGCCGAGCCGCGGCAGAAAACGCCGATTCCCTGTGGACACATCCCAAATCACCACGACACCCTCAGCGCCCCCGCTGAGGAGCATCGCTCCGCCGGCGCCAAAGCAGAGACAAGAGACGGCGTCGCGGTGCCAGTGCCAAGTGGTGGTTACCATCTGGGAGGACCGTGGCGTGCGGGGGACACCGGGCCCGCCGGAGCCCCCCGCAGCCCCACGGCCCGACGCGGAAGCGTCGCCTCCCAGTCCTCCTCCCCCTCCCCCCTCCCCCGCGTGGAGGAGAATGATGCGCCCCGTGGCATCGCCCATAGCCATCGAGGGATGCCGAGAGGACCCCTTGGCGCCCGAAATGGCCCCCACCGGAGGCTGCGAGGCGACCGCTACTGCCGTCAGCCTTCGTGTGTGGGCGACCTTGATGCGGCCCGCGGCAGAGGGGTCCGACGGGTAAACGCAGAGGGACGAGCGGTCGAGGACAGCGACGCTACCGCCACCGTAGCTGAGGGGGCCGGGGCGGGGGGCGCGGCTCCGGTGGGACCGGACCGTCTCGCCGCGTGACAGGTCGAGGACGCGGATGCGGCCGGGGCGGGGTCTGCGAGAGGTGTCGGGGGCCGCCAAGGTGTCGGCGCCGGCAGCGGTGGCGACCCAGGCGAGGCGACCGGCTGCGACAAGGGCAGTGACTGGGGCTCCGACGCCGACGACGCGGACGCAGGCGCCCGTGTCGAGGTCCCATGTGCGGACATCGCCATCGAGCGAGCCAGAGTGCGCCGAGCGGGGCAGGGCGGGGTGCGCCGAGACCGCCGTCACGGGCGCGCGGTGGCCCTTGAGACGCCTTGACTGGCGAAGCGTGGTCCTGTGGGGTTGGAGGTAGTAGCCGAGGCGTTGGACGACGAGGAGGGGCGCGGCGGCCGCCGCCAAGAGCCGCCATCGTTGGGCACCTCTCGGCGCTCTTCCCCGGCGCACAGGCGGGAACCGACTCATTCTCCGACACATCGAGTCAGCTTCTACTCTCCTCTCTAGAACACGCAGCGAGTCGCCAGAAGAGACGACGAGGAGAGCGCCGTCGCACGTGGCGGCAAGGACGGCGGCGTCGGATGGGTCATTGGTCTCCCACGCCGCGATCGGCCGTTCCGAGAGCGCCATCCTCGGCGTCCGCGAGGGGATGAGTACGCTAAGCCCACCTCTCGGAATGCGACCGTTCTGGGTAGGGTGAAGGCGCGGGTGGTTTGGAGACTCGCCGGCGCTGGTGCATCGGAGTGAAAGGGGAGGGGCCGCCTCGGAGCCGCCTTGACGCCAGACAGGGCCCAGCCCGCTGGCGGGCACCACACGAGCGAAGAAAAAGGCCCCTACCCGCAGCTCCATACACCGCGGAGAGCCCTCTCCCGAGCGGGAGAGCGGCACAGCGTCGGCTGGCTGGGCCGCCCTGTTCTCTCACGTTCTCGCGGGTGTGCCGTTTGACTTCGGGTCCCCATGGGGCTCGACCTAGACCGCTGCATCGAACAGCTGCGGCGGTGCGAGCCGCTGAAGGAATCCGAAGTCAAGGAGCTATGTCACCTGGCGAGACGAAAGACGTCCCCCACCGCCGCTAGGGGCGGTCGCAGCTGCAGCGGGGTCGCTCATTCTGCGCCGGGACGCTGGTGCGCCGCGCCTTCCCTCTCCCTTTCTTCTCCTTGGCCCCTCCCACCCCCCTCCAATTCTCCAGGCGATGGAGATTCTCGTCGATGAGTCCAACGTGCAGCGTGTCGACGCCCCCGTCACTGTCTGCGGCGACATCCACGGCCAGTTTCACGATCTGCTGGAATTGTTCAGGGTCGGCGGCGATGTGCCCCGCACCAACTACCTTTTTATGGGCGATTACGTGGACCGGGGCTACTACAGCGTGGAAACGCTGTTGCTGCTGCTGTGCCTGAAGGTGAGGTACCCAGATCGAATTACGCTCATCAGAGGTAACCATGAGTCACGCCAGATCACCCAGGTCTACGGCTTTTACGACGAGTGCCTGCGCAAGTACGGCAGCGTCAACGTATGGCGGTTGTGCACCGACCTGTTTGACTATTTGTCGCTGGGCGCCCTGGTGGAAGGGTCATTGTTTTGCGTCCATGGCGGACTGTCTCCTGCCGTGGCGTCGCTAGACGTTGTTCGTGCGTTGAACAGAAAGCAGGAGGTGCCCCACGATGGGCCGATGTGCGACCTGCTGTGGAGCGACCCGGAGGAGATCGATGGGTGGGGTTTGAGCCCGAGAGGGGCTGGGTACCTCTTCGGGGGGGACGTCGTGGCACAGTTTCACCACCTGAACCGGCGAGGGAGACGAGGAAAGGGGAGGGTGCAGGGCGCCAGGCAGGTGGGCGCGCCCTTCTCCCCCTCGACATCTCTTTCCTCCACCTCTCCGACCCCTCATCGTCCCCACCCCTCCCCCCCCCAGACTCGAGGCCATGGCGCGCGCGCACCAGCTGGTCATGGAGGGATATCGATGGATGTTTGACGAGCGCCTTGTGACCGTGTGGTCCGCGCCCAACTACTGCTACCGGTGCGGCAACGTCGCGGCCATTCTCGAGCTGGACGAGTCCCTCGCACCAAGTTTCAAGGTATTCGATGCGGCGCCGCAGGACGCGAAGGGGTTGCCGGTGAAGAAGGCCGCCAACGATTACTTCCTTTGAGTCGTGGCAGTGGCAGCGACGGTGGCTGCGGGTCCGGTTGCCGTCAGAGCAAGGAAGGTGTCACGGACGTCGTGGAATCAGCGGTGACGTCGTGGAAGCAGCGGCGGAGACATAGGGGGTCAACATTCTCTTGGCGCTCAACCACTGTCACAACCCCAACCCTCCCTCTAAATCCCCTCGACCTTGCCAGTCGAAAAGCCAGGCGCCATGAACCGGTACTGTCCGTCCTCCCCAATGCCGAATCCCTTGGGATCCGGAAACACGTTCTCGAGGAGCTGACTGGGCGCCGGATGGGGAGACCGGTCAGCAAAGGCGACGGCCTCCTCCACCTCGGCGGTGACTGCAGCTTCGATCCCGGCAATGTCCTCCTCCGACGCGAGGCCGAGGTCAATCATCTGCTGGCGGAATTTGGGCAGGGGATCCTTGGCCCCCCAGGCCTCCTTCTCGGCCGGGTCCCGGAGCTCGTCGGGGTCGGCGAGTGAGTGTCCGCGGAACCGATATGTCTCGGCCTCGATGAGGGTCGGTCCATCGCCCCGTCGCGCCCGCGCCACAGCCTCGGCCACTGCCGCGTCCACCTTCAAGACGTCCATTCCGTCCACCAAGACGCCGGGCATGCCAAAGGCAGGACCCTTCTTGTAGATGCTCGGAGTCGAGTCCCCCGCCGTTGGGTTGGTCGCCCGCAGGTGCGACATGCCGATGGCCCACAGATTGTTCTCGACGAAGAAGATGATGGGCAGCTTGTAGAGAGAGGCCATATTTAGGCACTCGTAGAATTGCCCGATGTTGCACGTGCCGTCCCCGAAGAAGGAGATGACGACCTGGTCGGCGTCCTCCTCTCCGAGGACGTCGCGGTGGTACTTGGCCCGGAACGCAGCGCCGAGGGAGACGGGGATGCCCTCGCCGATGAAGGCGTACCCCCCCAGGACGCCGTGTTCGGCAGAAAACATGTGCATGCTGCCGCCCTGACCGCGGCAGATGCCCGTGGCCTTGCCGAAGAGCTCGGCCATCACCTCTGTGGCGGGAACGCCCTTTGACAGCGCGTGGACGTGGTCCCGATAGGTGCTGCAGACGTAATCCGACTTGCGCAGCTGCCGGATGGCCCCGGTGGAGCACGCCTCCTGCCCCGAATAGAGGTGAACGAAGCCAAACATCTTTCCGCGGTAGTACATCTCCGCGCACCGTTCCTCGAACTCGCGTCCGAGGAACATGTCGCGGTAGAGGTCCCGGGCCTTTTCCGAGGAGAGGCCTTTCGCCTCCTTGAGGACGGTGGTGGCCGACGCGCCCTTGGCCGCGGCCGAGGCCTTGACGCCGGACGACCGGGGCGATGCGACATGGGCGCGGACGGCCGTGCGCCGGGGGGCGGGCGCGGAACGGGCGGACGCCACCTGTTGCGGGGATGTGGATGCGAGTTGAGTAGGCGTGGGGAGGGGAGGCGGGGGAGAGCCGGGGTATCGCCGGCCGCCACAGGGGACGACGGGCGTAGCCAGGGTCATTGGGGCCGCCGCGGTCGACGTGTTGACCCCAGAGCTGCGGGCTCTGCTGGGACGGCCGGAGGTACCGACGGCGATGGGGGAGGGCCTCGCGAACTGGGTCGACGGGCTCGTGTCGGGGCGGCCCGGGGCGGGCGGCGCGCCAGGGGTCACGCCGGGGACGGACCCGACGACTGCGCGGGAGGCCGCCGCGGGGCTTCGAAGAGACGCGATGGCATAATTTTGGGCCAAGTGACTGTAATTTGTTTCGTGAAAGTGCAATGTGCGCACCGCGACTGAGCTCGACCAAAAGGCGGAGCGGGAGGGGCGGCCGATGCCCGCCCCGCTCACGCCGTCGGCTACCACGACTCGGAAACGAGGTCGAGGAGTGGATTGTGGCACCAGCGAGCAAAAAAGGAACGTCTCGAGCGATAGAGACGCGGAGATGGCGCGAAAGCCAAGCGTGGACGAGACGACGCCACGTCCGCCGCTTCGCGCTCTCTCGGCTCCCGCTGCGCTTCTGACCCGCCTGCATGAGAAGATTGGCCATCGCGAAGGCCATCCTAGGCTCGCTGCCCAGAGTAGAGGCCGGGGTCTCCGCAAAGCTGTCCTACTCTGGTTTCGGGGGTTTCGAGTCAAGGCCGCGTGCTTCTTTCGGGCCCGTCGCCCTTGCCCGGGGCAGCGCCGCGTTAGATTGTCTGCGGTGGGAGAGGGAACAGGGGAGGTGAGCTACCGCGGGCAGCGAGGGCGGTCGCTCGGCTTTCGTTCTCCGTCGTGTCGCCTCGGCTCCAAAAACGACCCTCTCTTGGTCCGCGTCCCCTCCTCGCAGGTCGTCGTAAAGCTGTATCTTGTCAGAACTCGAGCTGGGAGCAGAGACCGGAGCGGAAACCCCGGGAAGGAAGTGGTAACCCGTCGGCGCGCCGCCCCGTTTGGGCCGAGGCCGCCCCGGCTCTCGGCGAGGAGGGAGCCCCCCGCGCCGGCGTCCCCCCCCCCGGGGAGATGAACCGGTACAAGGTGGTCAAGCAGCTCGGGGACGGCACCTACGGCAGCGTGTGGAAGGCCACCCATCGCCAGTCCGGGGAGGAGGTCGCCATCAAGAAGGCGAGGAGAGAGACGGGTGGCGGTGCGCGACGAGATCATGCCGCTGTGACGCGCCCCCGACCCCTAACGCCCTCCCCTGTCCCCCCCATCAGATGAAGCGCAAGTTCTTTAGCTGGGCCGAGTGCATGGCCCTCCGGGAGGTCCGCAGGCGAGTCCCTTTCCCCTCCCCATCTCCCACTGCCCTCTCGCCCTCGCGCCTCGTCCCGTCTTTTCCTTCTCCTCCCACTTTCCCGTCATACCCCCTTCACCTCCTCCTCCTCCCCCAATCCCCCTGTCCTCGCCCCCCCAATCCCAGTCTGCGCAAGCTGTCCCACCCCTTCGTGGTCAAGTTGAAGGAGGTCATTAGAGAGAATGACGAACTCTACTTTGTGTTTGAGTACCTCGAGTGCAATCTGTACCAGCTGGTCAAAGGGAGGGACCGCCCCTTCCCGGAGCAGCGGGTGCGCAACTGGGCGTTTCAGGCGGGGGGCGAGGAGGGGAGGGGCGGGGCGCCGTCGTCGTCGTTGTCGATCCGCTCCTCCCTGTGTCCATCCATCAAACCCGTACACGTCGTTCATCCCATCCGCACCGTCCGTAATCCGTGATGTTGTCCGCACCATTCAACCGGTCCACGCCGTCCGTCCCGTCGATTCCTGCACCTCCCCCCGGTACCGACCCCCACCCAGATCCTCCAAGGGCTCGCCTACGTCCACCAGCAAGGCTACTTCCATCGCGACCTGAAGCCGGAGAACCTCCTGTGCGCCCGCGACGCCTGCAAGCTCGCCGACTTTGGCCTGGCCCGAGAGATCCGCAGTCGCCATCCGCTGACCGACTACGTCTCCACGCGATGGTACCGGGCCCCTGAGGTCCTCCTCCGCAGCCAAGCGTATGGCGCGCCAGTGGACGTCTTTGCCGTAGGAGCCATCCTCGCCGAACTCCATACGCTGAGGCCGCTGTTTCCGGGATCCAGCGAAGCCGATCAACTATACAAGTTGTGCACCGTGCTGGGCACGCCCACCGAGGACACATGGGCCGAAGGGCTGAGGCTGGCGACGGCGATGGACTTCCGATTTCCACGGTTCAGTACGACCCCACTCAGCAAGGTGCTGCCCGGGGCGTCGCCCGAGGCGGTGGACCTCGTGTCCAAGCTGTGTGCCTGGGACCCCGCCAAGAGACCTACGGCAGCCGAGGCGCTGCGGCACCCTTACTTCCAGGTGGGGGTGCGGGCTGGGGGGGTTGCGCCGCTGGGGGGGGGGGGGGGGGGGGGCCTGGGGGCT
>Ga0181573_10002334_pt1 | contig 17748 bp, 18 predicted proteins | sample 101ome_25_FD_148643 | JGI IMG/M metagenome (GOLD analysis project Ga0181573, IMG submission 148643) | Coastal salt marsh microbial communities from the Groves Creek Marsh, Skidaway Island, Georgia - 101409BT metaG (spades assembly) | ecosystem: Environmental > Aquatic > Marine > Intertidal zone... | reverse complement strand
TCATGCTGATCAGATCCTGAGTTGGCAGACCGCCACACCTGCTGATCGCAGCGGGTCAGGATTTGCCGGTCGCCTGGCGAATGCGCTCACCGGGGCCAATACTGGGTTGGCTCTGGCAGGCAACATATCATTGTCGGGTAACAATGCATTTCAGACCGGTGCAACAGCGGGTTCTTACAGTATCAATGCGGCTAATGGCGTGCAGGCAATTGGTGGATATGATAACGCTCTGGTCCAACAGTCGCTTGCTCAGATGCTCGATGTCGCTGACGCCTCAATTCTCCGTCGAGTGTATAGTCAGAAAATCCAATCCGCGATTGATGCGGGAGCTCTATTCGGTGCCGCGATCGACTCGGCATCGGCACTCAATACGAGTTTCGCTGCCGATAACTTCTCGGTCGCTATGGCGCGTATCGCCCAATTAATCAGCGTCCGTGAGCAACTCGGCGTGACACGTCAGACGTTTTTTGTCACCTACGGTGGCTGGGATCATCACGACAATACGCTGGCTGAGCAGGCGGAGATGTTGCCTGCTCTTGACGCGGGGTTGGGTCAGTTTTTGGCAGCCACTGAGGAGCTTGGGGTGTCACAGCAGGTCACAACGTTTACGATTTCCGACTTTGGCCGAACGTTGACATCTAACGGTAAGGGGTCGGATCACGGCTGGGCGGGCAACGCGTTGATCTTAGGCGGTGCTGTGCAGGGCGGTCGGCTCTATGGCGATTTTCCGGAACAAGTTGAAGATAACCCGCTAGACGTAGGTCGTGGGCGCTTCCTTCCGAGCACGGCGGTCGATACCCTGTACGCTGAAATTTCACGCTGGATGGGAGTGGATGAGGCACTGCTACCGGAGGTGCTCCCAAACTGGCCAAACTTTGTCGGCAGCACGCAGGGGAGTGGCCTAGATGGGCTGCTTGCCGGTTAATAAGGAAACTAGCGTATGCGCACAGCGATTGAAACGATGCTTGAACTCCAAAACCGGATGAATACCAAGGTTCATCCCGAGTGGATTGAGCAACAGTTCGAGTGGTACCGAGCTGTTTGGATTGAATGCGGAGAGCTGATGGATCACGTCGGCTACAAATGGTGGAAGCATCAGGTACCCGACTGGGAGCAGGTGCGATTAGAGGTGGTTGATATCTGGCATTTTGGGATGTCTGCGCTGTTTCGCCCAGGGATTACGCTTGATGTCTTGGCAGATCATATTGAAGAGGAGTTCGTGCGTGCGCAGCCCCGCAGCCTCGATGTTCGGATCGCCACAGAGGCTTTGGCGGAGAGTTCTTTGCATAGTAAACGCTTCTCTGTCGCTGATTTTGTGCAGTTGATGTATGCCTGTGATTTAGATTTCGACGCGTTATATCGCCACTATGTTGGGAAAAATGTGTTGAATTTTTTTCGTCAGGATCATGGTTACAAAAGTGGCGAGTACATCAAGGTATGGCAAGGACGTGAGGATAACGAACATCTCAGCGAGATCATGACGGCATTAGATGTCGCCGATGATCGCTTCCCAGACCGTGTCTACGAGGCGCTTGAGACACGCTACGCAGCACTCTAGCGTGCTGATCTGACACGGTTCGCGCCGACCACAGCTTGAGTAGGCGTTACTCCTCGGCTTGTACTTTTTTCGGAGCTCTGAGATGCTCTAGCGGGTCGGTTTGGCTGCGAGCATAGTGCGCTCTGGCCAGTGTTCGCTTGAGCCTGCCGCGCGGTGTATGAGACCGTGTCACGAACGATTGTTAGATAACGTGCCAATCAGGCCGCTATCTCTTTTTCGGAAGCGAGGGAGTTTGTCATGGAATTTCGTGATCTCTACTTCGATTCAACTGATGGCCTCAAACTCTACGCAAGAGACTACCTTGGGCCAAGCTCCAGCGCGCCGACGGTCATGTGTTGGCACGGGCTCTCTCGCAATAGCGCTGATTTTGGATTGCTAGCGCCCATTCTCGCGCAACATTTCCGTGTCATTGTCCCGGATCAACGCGGTCGTGGTCGCTCAGACTACGACCCACAGTCCAACCGCTATACCATTCCGACCTATCTGGGTGATATGTCTACCCTACTGAGTGTGGCAGGAATTGATTCCTTCGGTATCGTCGGTAGCTCGATGGGTGGCATCATGGCGCTGGGAATGCATGCGCTGGCACCAGAGCGTGTTCAACGCATTGTTCTGAACGACATCGGTCCCGAGCTCGGTGCTGCGGGTGTGGCGCGTATCCAAAGTTATGTGGGTAAGACTCCCCACTTCGAGAATTGGGAAGCGGCGGCCGAATTTATTGCATCGATCAATGCCGCGGCGTTCCCCGGCCTCGACCAATCCCAGTGGATTGGTGCCGCGAAAAATATGTTCACTGAACGGGGTGGTTTAATAATTCCTGACTACGATCCATTGATTGGGGTAGCGATGGCTGAGTTGGCGGCGCCGGATACGAGCGCACAGCTCTGGCAACTCTTCGAGGCCACTGCACGTATTCCCGTCATGCTGGTGCGAGGCGCTAACAGTGACCTGCTAGAACCAGAATTGGTGAAGACTATGCAGGCGCGCCGTCCGGGTCTTCAAGTGCTTGAAGTGTCCAATGTCGGGCATACCCCAAGTCTCACCGAGCCCGGCGTAGCCGAGCAGGTGCTCGCTTTCCTCATCGAAACGTCTTAGCAGGGCAAGTCATTGATCTGGTGAGCGAGATCGACATCGCGTTGGCTAAGGCCACCCGCATCATGGGTTGTCAGTTGTATTTCGACACGGTTGTAAACGTTGCGCCAGTCTGGATGATGATTGTGTACTTCGGCCAGTTCTGCGACTTGCGTCATGAATGACCAAGCGCTTCTAAAATCTGGGAAGACGAACTGTCGCTCGATGTAAGCCCCAACGTGTCGCCACTGGGGTAGTTGCGTCATTGCCTGGCTGATCTCTGTTGCTGACAAAGCTTTAATCATGTCTAGCCTTCCGTTGTAAAATGATGCCGCACTCCACATGCGGCGTGTAAGGGAATTGATCGAATATCGCCCAACTACTGCATCGGTGGGACTGTGAGAGTTGCTCGAGGTCGCGCAGCAGTGTGGTGGGGTTACAGCTGATATAGATGATGCGCTCGAATTGCTGTGCCAGTGTGCAGGTCTGTGGGTCAAGTCCCGCGCGAGGTGGATCCACTAATAACGTGTTCAATGCAAGCGAGGTTAGTGGCTGATGCAACGATGAGAGACGTCTAAATTCACGTGCCCCAGCAAGTGCTTGACTCATCTCCTCGGCAGACAAGCGCGCAAATTCAACGTTGTCAGTCTGATTGCGTTCGCGGTTATTGTGCGCGGCGTTGGTTGCGACCTTGGATACCTCTGTTGCCAACACGCGGTCAAAGCAGCGCGCGAGTGGAAAAGTAAAGTTGCCGATGCCGCAGTAGAGTTCGAGTAGATCGCCGCCGAATTGGTCAGCTTGTGTCTGTGCCCAGCCGATCATACTTTCGTTAACACCGGAGTTAGGCTGGGTAAAGGCCTGCTCGGGTTGCTCGTAGTGATACTCGCGACCATTAACCCGCAACGTCTCATCGACGTGTGATTGTGTCAGAACAATCCGTTGTTTACGACTTCGGCCAATCAGGTGAACACCGAGATCATCGGCGACTTTTTCTGCTTGGGCTTGCCACTCTTCATCGAGCGCCCGATGATAGATCAGGGTAATCAGCAACTCGCCTTTTTGGCTAGCAAGAAATTCGATCTGAAACAATTTGTGTCGCAGGATGGTGCTCTTCGACAACATGTCGCGAAGTGTTGGCATGACGGCTTGTATGCTTTGGTGCGCGATCGGAAACGACTCGATGACTACCGGGGTCTTTTTATCTTTCGGATCGAACATGACATAGTGAAGCGCATCGCCTTCGTGCCACATGCGGAATTCACAGCGCATACGAAATCCTTCTGGCGCAGAGGCAAAGCAAGCTGGCGCCAAGGCTGTCACCTGGGCAAATCGGTCTCGTAGGGTGCTGCACTTTTCAGCGAACAAGATGTCGTATTGATCCGGTGCAAACTGAGAAAGCGGCATGGTGGTCTCAAAGACAATGTTTGGGTTTGGGTAGGCCCGCGATACGGCTTGCGCGGCGGGCTGGAAAATCTGGAAACAAACCCATCAGATAAACGCTTTGACCTTTGGCGCTGCCGAGATGCCGCTTGACGTAGTTAACGAGTGCCCGATTCGCTGGTGAGTCGCCAAATTCGTCGTAAAACTGTCGCAGGAGTGAGATGATTTCCCAGTGAGCCTCTGTCAGTTCGATGCACTCTAATGACGCCAAGGCAACTGCAATGTCCCTATCCCAGCGGTCCACGTCGCGAAGGAAGCCATTTTCCGTGCATAAGTTGGCGAGTTCTTCGGTGCTCAGCATCTCAGCACCAATTAATCACTGGGGTGTTCACAGCGATCAAAGCGAGCCACTCGTTATCTGTTAAAGCCTGGGGTTTCACAGATTGTTCGGGCGCGGCGGTGGTTTTTGGGTCGCTGGGGTTACGCTCTGGAGCTGGAAGATAATAGAGCGACGCTCCACGCCATTGTTGCGCTACAGCCGCCATCAGATCATCGCAATCTTGGGTGAGTACAACGATATCTTCTGCATGTTGCGATGATATGTAGCGCGACCAACCGACCGATGAATCAATCAAATGAATGGCCATTAGCGGATCACCACACGATCGCTGCCATTGATACTTTCGCGTAGCTCAGGTGTGTCGAGGACGGCAATTGATACATCGGGTGCGAGCGCATAAAACGATTCGGAGAGCGATGCCGCGACATGCACGACGTCGATGTCGTAAAGCGGTAGTAGGTTGAGGCGCCTGAGAAATGCATCTGGTGAAACAATTTCTGAACCCTGAGAGTCATCTGTGGCACCAAAAAACAACGTCACATGCTGCTCGAAGGCTCCCAACGCGAGCGCCATGTCGAACAAACCTTCGGCCGCCTCGCTATCGAGTTGTTTGCCGAAGTGACCGAGAAACCAGTGTTGATGCTCAGCCAAATGACACCAGCCTGTCACATCGATGGGAGAGGTCAACGAGTGTAGCGAGGCCGGCGATTTCAAATCCATCAGACGGTGTTACGTCGAAGCGATGGGCCGCTTGACTACACAGCAGCAGCTCAGTGCCCGTCTGAGCCTGAACGGTCTGCCATACGCTATATTCGTCGTCTCGCATCACCCGCTGAACGGCGCCTTCGTAAAAAAACACGCTGAGCAACTCATGCTCGCTCTGAGTGATCGCTCGAGCGAGGCGCAGAGCCAGTTCGTATTGGTGAGAATCGGTGCCACTGCCCTGTAGGATTAGAGAAAATCTCATTGAATCGAAATGCAAAAAAGCCCTAGGTGAGCTAGGGCTTGTGAGTGCCTCAAAAATTGATTAGTCATCGTTACCGGTGAAAACGGCGATGAGGTGCAGCAAATGGATAAACAGATTGTAGATGTTGAGATACAAAGCCACTGTTGCGCGGATGTAGTTGGTTTCACCGCCGTGCAGAATACGACTGGTATCAAACAGGATGAATCCTGACATCAATAAAACCACCGCCCCTGACATTGTGAGTGAAAGCAGTGGAATTTGCAGGAAAAGGTTGGCCAGCATCGCCACGATCACCACGATCAAACCAGTGAGCAAGAAACCACCAAGGTAGGAGAAGTCCTTACGGCTACTTAGGGCATAGGCGGACAGGCTGAAAAAGACCAATGCTGTCCCACCGAGTGCCTGCATCACAATGTTTGGTCCATGGGGCATTGCGAGGTAAAAGCTCAATGTGGGTCCGAGCGCAGCACCCCAGCAGGCCGTGAAGGCAAAAATAGCCGGCAATCCTTTACTCGAGTCCGCTAATTTGTGAACGACGAACAGCAACACAAAGCCCGCGATCATGAGGCCTAGGCTCGCCATGGGGCCAATACCAACCCAGGTGGCGATCGCCGCACACAGGGCACTGCTGGTGAGGGTCATCGCCAACAGGAGGTAGGTGTTTTTGAGCACTTTGTTGGTCGAAACGACGCCCAAAGTATCGACTTGCGACGACAATACGTTGTTTTCAGCCACGCCAATATTCCTTTTAAATAAACCAAGCAACATCATAGAGAGGAGGGCAGGGATTTCCAAGCCTTTCGCGACTAAATCCCGCTGTTCAAAGCGCCAGTCGCTAACCCTATGTTTGCGGCTGATACGGGTTCATTCAGCGGAATCTGTGCCCGAGGATCCAGCGCTTGAGGGGCCAACCCGACAGCCAGTTGACTGCCGCTGTGTTGACCAGCGATTGGGTCGATTCTCCGAGAGCGAGCAATCTGCGCAAGAGCGTCTCATGAAGTCGCGTTTCGACTCAGTTGGTCGCGGCGGCTGTCGAGAAAACCACCGCCACTGAGGAGACAATCGTCAGCTCTCCTGGAATATAGGTACCCATATCGCTCTCGGCGGCGACCATTCTGGCCATCGCTGGCGCGTTGGATTGTATCGGCCTCGCACTGCCGGTGCTGATACTCTCTGCGTACCCCAGCGAGAGACCCGCTGCCTCAGCGAGTAAAGTCGCTTGGGCATGCGCATCGGCATAGGCTGCGGCCAATGCCTCCCGCTGCGCGATCGCAGCACCGCTGGCGAGTAGAATCGGTGGCGAGAGACGCGTAATGCCGCTATTGCTAAGCTCCTGTACTACCTGACCTAATTTCTCTAAATCATTGATTCTAAAAGAAACAGACCGCTTGGCTTGGTAGCCTTCAAAGATCTGTCGGCGACCCGGGTTGTCCCAGCGATAGACCGGCTCAATACTGACAAAGCCCGCTTGTACAGAACGCTCCTCGACCGGCCAGCTCGCGAGACCTCGCAACACCTGCGCCGTCACCGACTCCACTTCACGCTGAGCGTCGGCCGCGTCGTCGCGCCGCACCTCGATGTCGACACTGATCTGGGCTAAATCGGGCGCCATTTGCCTCTCTGCGCGGCCGGTCACGGCTAAAGTGCCGGCATGAGTGGGTATTGACAGGCATATCAAAGCGAACCCGACGCATAAAATGATGTGGTGGCCGAGCGAATGCGCGTCGAATAGGCTTTGTTTCGCTGGAAGCCGTGTCGTCCATCGAGCCATGAGATTCTCCTTTTACGCGATCTGGGGCAGCTGCCTCCCAGTCGATTGGCGTGGGCGTTAAGTCAGTTTGTCGCGGTCTAGGCTTAGACTATTTTAGGCGATCTGGGGTTCCCTGCGAAATATCAGGCTTTTAGCGCCTTGAGGAATCAAGCACAGCCTCAACGGCAGGTGAGTTGGAGGTGTTTAGCTCAGGGCGCTGCCCTTGACGCCATAACCGGGTTGTGCCGGCTCGCCGTGGGCCTGATCCAGTGCCGCGTGTCGGGCCCTCAACGCTTCAATATAGCCAGGATGGCTAATAATGTAAGGCTCGTTGCGGGAAATAGCCCGCACGACCGCGCGACCCAACCAAACAGGCTCCATCATGTTCGCGGCGACAGCCTCGGCCATCGCCGGATTTTCTAGCGCGATTTCCCGGTTCTTGGTTTCTGACATTCGACTGCGCGTTAAGCCGGGGAAGAGCGTTGACACGCCAATCCCAATGGGTGCGAGCTCATCGCGCAGCGCATCAGAAAGGCCAAGAACAGCGAATTTACTGGCGCTGTAAACACTAGAGCCTGCGTGGGGGAGCAGACCGTTCATCGATGAGGTGTTGACAATATAGCCTTGGCCTCGCGCTTTGAAGTCGTCGACAAATGTTGCCACGCCGAGGAATACACCTTTCACATTAATATCGAAAACGCGTTGGAATGCATCGTTTGATACCGCCGAGAGGTTCGAGAAGGGTAAGTCGATACCCGCGTTATTGCACAAGATATCAATTTCACCCACCAGAGCTGTCGCTTCTCGCTTCGCTTTGGCCCAGCTGTCTGGTTGAGTCACATCGAGCGCAACAGCCTGCGCGCCGATTGCCAATGCGGCCTCTTGAGCGGCATCGACTTCGATGTCTGCGATCACGCAACGAATGTTGCACTCCGTCAAGGCTTCTGCAATACCGCGACCGATGCCTTGCGCGGCCCCGGTGATCAGTGCGGTCTGGTAGGGGGCGAGACTGACAGACATGATGGACTCCTCTAGGGTCATTGCACGTGTTGAAAAAGTGCGAGCGTCATTCGGTTGACTAAACAACAGTGTTGAATTCTAATTGTGATGCTATCACGCCAAAACCGACATCCCCAGAGCCCTAGTGTAGGCCCTTCGCGTCACATTGACGGGCTGTTGAGACCTTGGCAGGCTAGGGCATCAGCGTCAGGAGAGCGACTCATGAATAAAGCGGTGGACATTATTCCCGTTGAAGATCTCAGCGAAGCCGTCACCTATCCGGTCGAGGCATTTATTAGCCCCGAGTATGCGCGGGAGGAAAAGAAAGCACTTTGGCCTCATGTGTGGCAGCACGCCTGTCGGATCGAAGAAATCCCCGAAGTAGGTGACTACATCACCTACGATGTGGCTGACGAATCCGTGATCGTGATTCGTGTGGACGAGGAGCGGATTAAAGCGTTTCACAATGTCTGCCAGCACCGAGGGCGGCGTTTAATCGATACCCCACCCGGTGCGATGGGTGCGCGAGGCAATACCCGTAAATTCGTCTGTGGATTCCATTCCTGGGCCTACGACATCGAGGGCAAAAACACCTTTGTGCTCGACCCGCAAGATTGGAAGGGAGGGCTAGACAAGCAGTGCCTGGACCTCAGTCAAGTTCGCGCTGAGACATGGGGTGGCTGGGTTTTTATCAACATGGATCTCGATGCAGAGCCGCTCGAATCATTCCTGGGTGAAGCCGCGCGGCGGTTGAATCCTTTCCTGCTCGACAAGATGCGGTACAAGTGGCGCCAGTGGGTTGTATTTGATTGCAACTGGAAAACAGCGATTGAGGCGTTCATGGAGCCTTACCACGTTGCGGGAACGCACACGCAAATGCTGAAGTGGGGTCAGTATTATGCCTATAGCGAGGCACATGGTGCGCATGGCGTATCTGGCTTTGATGAGCGCGATAAGTCATTGAAAATGGAGCAGAGCAGCTCGATTACTCGCGCTGGCAAGGGGGCGGATCCCAGAGAGTCGACCTATCAGTTGCAGAAAGAGATCTACGAGTCAGTTAACAATGCCAGCACGACGATGACGCTAGTTAATGCTGCGCGGCGTTTGGTGGATGAATTGCCCGAGGGCACCCCAGCTGATGAAGTGGTCGCGCACTGGATGGCATCGGCCAGGGCGGATGATGCCGCGCGGGGCGTTGCTTGGCCTGAAATAACCCCAGCGCAGATGGGTGAGGCGGGTTTGGCCTGGAGCATCTTTCCCAACATGACAATTCTCCACGGCATCACCTTTGCACTGTGTTACCGAGTTCGCCCGCATGGCGACAATCCCGATCAGTGTATTTTTGAGTCCTATGCCATTGAGCGCTTCCCCGAGGGCGAGGCGCCGGAGACCGAGTGGGTGTATGCGGAGGCGACCGCTGAAAAATGGGGGTTAGTGCTGTCGCAAGATTTTTCCAACATGAGTCAAGTTCAGCGCGGTATGAAATCGAGTGGGTTCCGCAGGACGCTTCCCAATCCGCATCAAGAGCGAAAGGTCACAAACTTTCATCGCAACCTTGCAAAATGGATGGGGCGCGGCAGTCCGCGATTGCTCGATGATGTGTGAGTTTGCCGCACAAACCGCGCCGCTTCAGTTCGGTTGCTAACAATGGCGCGGGCGTTTGCGTCCCACGTGATCCCTACGCTGCGCGCGATGAGGCTCGCGGTCTGGGTTTGACGGTGTAGGACATGCGAATCTCGGTGTGAGCGCGCATAAAACTGGTAACGCATGGCAGCTGCAAGTAATGCACTTAAGGGCCTTGGGCCGACGGATGGATCGTCAGGAATGACGCAAAAAAGGAGAGTACAGTGGGAGTTAAAGTCTACGAGCGTATGTTGGATCTTTTTGAAGCGGAAGGTATTCGTACGCTCATCGGGATTCCAGACCCCAACTTCGTACATATGTTTCTCGAAGCGGAGCGTCGAGGCTGGCAAGTTGTCGCGCCGCATCACGAGGAGACTGCGGGCTTCATAGCGGATGCCATATCGCGGATGTCGGGCAAGCCCGCGGTGTGTATCGCAACGCTAGGTCCCGGCATTGCCAACGCTGCCGGTTCGATGATGTGTGCCTTGGTTGAGCGAACTCCCGTGATTTTTATCGGGGGCCAGCGCGCGCGCATCACCGAACAGCGTGTTCGTCGTGGCCGCATTCAATTTATCAAACAGATGGGCTTGTTTGAAAACTCAGTCAAATACTCAGCCAGTATCGAATATGGCGAGCAGGTTGATGAAATTGTCCGTGAGGCTATCCGCAATGCGGTATCGGGTGTCCCGGGACCCTGTTATATCGAGTACCCGCAACACACGATTCTCGAGGATCTTGACGTGCCTCCCGTGCTGCCGCCTGAGCGTTATCGGCTCGTCAACCAAAGCGCCGGAGCGAATGAATTGCAGGCCGCACTTGCGGCAATCCAACAGGCCAAAGCGCCGATTATTTTGGCCGGTCACGGCGTCCACACCTCGCGTGGTGGCGCGGCAGTGGGCGAGCTTGCCAAGCTGATGGGTTGCCCGATTGTGCAAACCTCGGGCGGCACATCGTTCATCGAAGGGGTGGAGGATCGCACGTTCCCCTATGGTTTTTCTCAGTCCGCAGTCGAAGCAGTGGTGAAATCAGATTTGTGTATCGCAATCGGCACTGAGCTTGGCGAGCCTGTCCACTTTGGTCGCTGGCGACACTGGGAAGCCGGTGAGAACAAGCGTACTTGGATCTATGTAGAGCAAGATGCCAGTGCGATCGGTGTGAATCGTCCGATTGATATCCCGCTGATTGGCGACCTGCGGGCGATTGTGCCGCAGCTGGTAGCAGGTCTACAGGACAATCCGCTCTTGACTCACCCGGATCTTGAGCGATGGATTGAAGAGGATGCGCAGCGCTTGGCGACATTGGCCGCCGAGGCACCGCGTGATGGCGAGCGGATGCATACCGCTGCCTGGGTTGTGGAGGCGACGAAAGCTTTTCCGAAGGACGGCATCATGGTTCGCGATGGTGGTGCGACAGTCATCTTCCAGTGGACCTATTCGCAATGTAAACCCCACGATGTCATTTGGAATCAAAACTTTGGCCACTTGGGTACGGGCTTACCTTACGCGCTGGGTGCGAGTATTGCCGACGGCGGCCAGCGCCCGGTCATGCTACTCACCAGCGATTCTGCATTCCTATTTCATATCGGCGAGTTAGAGGTTGCGGCGCGTTTGAACATGCCCATGGTCGTCGTGGTGGGCGTCGACCACCAGTGGGGTCTTGAGGTGGGGGTTTATAAGCGGACCTTCGGTCACGGCACTGAGGAGACGGGCGTGCATTGGAGTAAGGATGTTCGCTTTGACAAGATCGCAGAGGGCCTGGGGTGCCAGGGTCGTTACGTCGATCGGGCAGATGATTTAGGGCCGGCGATCACCGAGGCCTTTGCCAGTGGCAAGCCCACGGTTATTCATGTGCCGATCGATCCCGCGATTAATTCTGAAGAAATGCCGAATTACGGCGAGTTCCGAACATGGTACGCTGAGGGCCAACAATAATCGTTAATGAACGGGGTTTTTTATGCGCGAGTATTTGAAGTTTTATATCAATGGCGAGTGGGTTGATGCCGCAAGCGGGCAGTCTCTTGAAGTCGAAAACCCCTCCACTGAAGCGGTCGCGGGAGTCATCGGTCGCGGTAACGCAGAAGATGTTGATAAAGCGGTGCGTGCGGCACGTCATGCCTTTGCTACCTGGTCACAGACCTCTCGAGAAGAGCGGGTCGCGTTGTTGGAGCGAGTCGCTGAGGAATACGAAAAGCGTGTTGCAGACGTCGCGCTCGCGATCAGCGAAGAAATGGGTGCACCGGCGTACTTGGCATCGGGTTTCCAAGTTGGACTCGGCACGGGACATTTGGCCACTGCCATCGAAGTGTTGAAAAACTTCGAATTTGAGAGTCAGCGTGGCGCGACGCGCATCGTCAAGGAACCGATCGGGGTGTGCGGGATGATTACCCCCTGGAACTGGCCGATCAATCAGATCGCAGTGAAGGTATTCCCAGCTTTAGCCACAGGATGCACGATGGTGCTGAAGCCATCCGAAGTCGCGCCCTTCTCGGCGCAGATCTTCGCAGAGGTCATGGACGCTGCGGGTGTACCGGCAGGCGTTTTTAACCTCATCCAAGGCACCGGTCCTGAGGTCGGTGCAGCGATGTCCTGCCACCCTGATATCGATATGATCTCTTTCACAGGGTCAACCCGGGCTGGTGTGGAGATCGCAAAGGCGGCGGCACCCACCGTGAAGCGCGTCTCACAAGAATTGGGCGGTAAGAGCCCTAATATTATTCTTGATGACGAGGCATTTGCTGATAACGTTGCGGCCGGTGTGGGTAACGTCATGGGCAACTCAGGCCAAACCTGTAGTGCGCCAACACGAATGTTGGTTCCTGCGGCGCGGATGGCGGAGGCCGCAGAGATTGCGGCACAGGCCGCGGCGCAAGTCACGGTCGGGCCGCCTGATGCGGAGGTTGTCATTGGCCCCGTCGTCTCTGGCGTACAGTTCGAAAAAATCCAGGGGCTCATTCAACAGGGTATCGACGAAGGCGCAACCCTAGTCTGTGGTGGTGTCGGTCGTCCCGACGGACTCGACAAAGGCTACTTTGTCCGACCGACCGTGTTTGCCGATGTCACCAACCAGATGACCATTGCGCGCGAAGAGATCTTCGGGCCAGTGCTGTCAATTCTCGGCTACAGCGATATTGAAGATGCGATCGCGATCGCAAACGACACCGATTACGGCTTGGCAGGGTACGTTGCCGGCGCCGATGTCGAGGCCTGTCGTGCGGTTGCGCGTCGGTTGCGAGCAGGTTCGATCGCCATTAATGGCGGGTTTGATTTCTGCGCGCCCTTCGGCGGCTACAAAATGAGTGGTAACGGTCGAGAGTGGGGCGATGCCGGGTTCGAGGAGTATGTCGAGATCAAGGCGATCCAAGGCTTCGATGCGGCGTAAGACCTGATCGCCGGGCGTCGATTCCAGCGTCACTGATGGCATTGATTGAAGGCATTTATTAAGGGGGCGGGAGCCCCCTTTTTTGTGTCCATACGTTTTGTCCGTCGCACCCAGATCGTGGACTAATCGCCGAACATCCGCCACCACAGGCGTGTTGCTGGGTGTTCTGAGTTCTCAGGAAGCGGAGAACTGGTGATGCAACGCGAGAGTTCGCTGGGCCTGAACAAAATGCGGCCGGTCGAACATTTTGCCGTCAATGCCGACAGTGCCCAAATTGGGATCGGCATTGAATGCCGCAACGATCGCCTGAGCGAGGCTGACTTCCTCAGCGGTTGGCATGAAGGCTGCATTAATAATGTCGACTTGAGCTGGGTGGATGGCGAGACGTCCACTGAACCCCTCGGCACGGGATTGCCGACTGCTCTCTGCCAAACCGGCATCATCGCGAAAGTTCACAAAAAGGGTGTCGATGGCTTGAACCTGCGCCGCATGGGCTGCAAGCAGAGTTTGTGATCTAGCCATGCGGTAGGTCAGCGACCAGCGACCGTCGGTGTCAAGATTTGAGCTAGCGTGCAACGATGTGCTGAGATCCTCTGCGCCCCAGGTGAGTCCAGTCAGTCTCGGTAGCGATACGCCACGGTAGTCACCGATAGTAAACAATGAAGCGGCGGTTTCAGTTGCAACCGGGAGGATTTTCACGCTGTTTTGTTCGAGGCCATAGACCGCTTCAAGCGCGTCAAGGTAGTGGCTCAGGACCTCAACGTCAGCGGGGGATTCGGCTTTAGGCAGCATCACGCCATCCGGCCTCCCGGGTAACACGGCCTTGAGGTCGTCAAGAATCATGCCGCTGTCGAGTGGATTGACCCGGACCCACAGTTGCCCAGAGCGCTGCTCGATAGGATGCGCTTGCAGATAATCACCGGTTAGCGCGCGCCCCGCTTCTTTTCGTGGCAGGGCAACGGAGTCCTCTAAATCGATTAAAAAAGCGTCGGCAGCGGTCGAGGCAATTTTGCCAAGCTTCTTTTCGCTATCCGCGGGAATAAATAATAGGGATCGCAGCATAGTCGAATCGTTTCCCTCTTTAGGCGTTGATGGCATTGTAGTGTGGTGCTGGGATATGTCGTGAGGTCGCATCGATGATGCCCGCGGGAGCCGAGCAGACAAAAGAGATCGCGTTGACCGCAGGATGCGCCGTCAATCCGGACATTTGATCGGCAAAGGATTGAGGGCCTTGCGGAAATGCAACGCTGACATCAACCGGGGTATCGCCTTCCACCTGGATGCGCCAGCCGTTGTCACGGGTCTCCCAGTTGGGTTCGAGTGTTCGCGAGCAAAACCAATGGGGATTGAACTCGATCACGAGGTGCTCACAGCGTGCTAGCAAACTAATTCGTTGCGCGCCAAGCGTTCCAGCTTTGAGCACTTGCCCATCGGCGAGCGGTACATCAACAGCTGTTGCCGCATAGCTACCGGAAGCTGTTGTCTCGATCACCTGGGTACCTAGTGCGTGAGCGAGGCCGGCGAGTGCTGGTTGAAAGCCCTGCGTCATGTGGGCGGCGCCTCTTGGGTCAAAGGCTTCTGGACACGGTCTTCCAAAACCCATTACATCGGTAATCATCGATGGCGTCGTCGACGCTGCAATATCTGCAAACTCGTCAATAATAATTCGGGTGGGGCGACTGGAAAGGGTGGTCAGCACTAGCGGCAGTAGTGCGGTTGAAAACCCTGGACTGCTACCCGTTGCATACAGTGAAGCCTGCCCCGCGGAACACGCGGCAACGAGGGGCTCTTTTTGTGCAGGGTCCATCGTGAATGCATCAAAAAATTCACTGCGTGTAGTGATGACATTAATCCCCGCGTTTAAGAGCGCCGCGACCTCCTCAATATCGAAGCCATCACGCAGGTAGAGCGCGCAATCTGGTTGCGCGGCGAAGAACTGCTCGCGGCCTCCAGTGATCACTCCGCAAGGACCTGAGCCGCTGAGCTCGCCGGCGTCTACACCTCGGCGATCTTTTGAGTGAGTGTAAACAGTGACCAGTTCTAGCGCGTTATTCGCAGAGATGGCGCGGATGGCGGAGCGGCTGATTCGTCCCGTTGACCATACACCCACCCGTATCGTTGGGTTCATCATATCGTTCTCCTTTTTTATGACGACAGAATCGACAAGCAATACTGTGCCAGTTGGGCACGCTCAGTTTCGTTTCTCATGAGAATATTGGCGCATTGAACCTCTATACCGAGCGCCTCAATGTCTGTTCTGAGAGCCGTATCTTTTTCATCGATAATCAGTGTATCGATTCTTGTTTGATAATGCATAGCGATACCCAGTGCATTACAGGGCAGACCCAATTCGCGCATCAATTTAGCAGTCGGCCCTTTTATTGCGCCTTCGCCAATGAGCGGTGATATGGCGATCACTCGCCGTCCGGTGAGTAGGTTGTTAATATCGCTCAAGGCGAGGATTGGGTCGATACTCAGTAGGGGATTTGATGGCATGATCAACACCGCCACCGAAGCGCCATTGTCTTTAAAGTCAAGCGCGAGCGGATTGACTGAGGCTTGTTGTGCGCCTTGAAACCGTATGTCGGCTACTGTCGGCTGACACTGTTCCCGCACGAAATAATCTTGGAAGTCGAGCCAGCCATCCTTGGTCAGGAGCTGAGTTCTCACGGCGTCGTCAGTCATTGGCACAATGTTGTGTGCGATGCCCATTGCGCAGGTCAGGCGTTGAGTAGCCTTGGTCAGGGTGTCACCTCCGGCGATGTACTGGGTTCTCAGGACATGGGTCGCTAGATCGCGATCGCCCAAGTTAAACCAATCCTCTCCACCGAGTTGCCCAAGGGCTGCCATGAACTGCCAGCTCTCGTCGCGCCGGCCCCACCCGCGAACTGGATCGGACAGCCCCGCGAGGGCGTAGGCTACGGAGTCGATGTCAGGGGAGATGTGCAAGCCCAAGTGAACAAAGTCGTCACCCGTGTTCGTGAGAATACACAGTTGTTCGGGGGACAGACAGGCACTAAGACCGTGCGCGAGTTTTGCGCCACCCACGCCACCGCAGAGTGCCAGAATATGAGTCATCGAAATAGATCCTGCGCGGCGTCGCGGAGCAGCGCGCGCATGCCGTAATCACCTCGCTTGATTTGCGCACCGCGAATGAGAACGACGGGGAAACCTTCGGCGCCTTGGCCCATGACATGCGATGCGGCTGCTGCGAGCTCATCGGCGACGGCGATTTCGGTGACTCGCATGACTCTCCCGTTAAGATCTTTGCTACCCACAAGGCTGACAACGGGTTCGAAACCACACAGTCCGATCGCAAAGCCAATTATACCGTTGCGCCAGGCTCGCCCCGCGCTATCGTTGATGATGACCGGAGGTTGATGACCCGTGCGGGCGCCAAGCGCCGCGCTGAGCCGGCGCGCGCTGTCGTCCGGATCAAGGGGGAGTAGCAGTGCGTGATCATCTCCCTCGATGTTGGACTGGTCAATGCCCGCATTGGCATGAACATACCCCAGGCGATGTTCCACGATGATGACACCTGGCCGCGTACGCAGCACGGTTTGCGATTCCTGGAGGATGAGCTCGACTAATCTTGGGTCTTTGTGAACCTGGGCAGCAAGATCTTGGGCTCGCGGACTCGGCTTTACTGAGTTGAGGGGAACCATGCGATCCTCAGCCTTAGAGATGATTTTTTGCGCGACAACTAGCACATCGCCGTCACGTAAATCCAACCCACTCTCGACCAAACCCTGGTGAATGAATGCGCTTAGGTCATCGCCTGCTTGGATCTGTGGTATGCCTATCAAAGGATACAAGTGCATGGATTTTCGACTGTTCTCGTGAAAGATTGTTAACTGATCTGGACATTACCCAGGCCAACCTCTGTTCGCCACTGAGTATAGCAATTCAACAGTGTTGTTGACCTATTTCTTTGCGCTACGGTATTCTCCGGCCCCTAACCCACAGCGAGCCGCTGATCACTGAGGCTTCGCTTTCTTCGTGACAATGAGGGAGTTCCCCATGGCCAATGCGGTTTTGATTACCAAAGACGACGATACTCAAGCGGTTGCTATCGCTGATATTTCTCCGGCAGATCTGCCTGAGGGAGAGGTGTTGGTACGTGTCGATTATTCGACGATTAACTATAAAGATGCTTTGGCACTGACGGGTGCTTCGCCTGTTGTTCGGTCCTTTCCTATGGTGCCGGGGATCGATTTGGCCGGCACCGTCGAGGAGAGCAGCGATGATCGTTGGCAGGTCGGCGATCGTGTAGTGCTCAATGGCTGGGGTGTCGGCGAGGGACATTGGGGTGGTTTGGCGCAGATTGCGCGTTTGAAGGCCGATTGGCTCGTGCGACTCCCCGATGCCTTTGATGCTCGGCAAGCCATGATTATCGGTACTGCGGGCTACACCGCGAGTCTGTGTGTCGATGCCTTGCTGAACCATGGATTAACACCTGAGGCGGGCGAGGTCCTTGTCACGGGTGCGAGTGGCGGCGTGGGAAGTATTGCGACTGCCTTGTTGGCGAAAGCCGGGTTTACGGTGGTGGCATCGACAGGAAAAACATCTGAGAGTGCTTATCTTGAGACCCTAGGGGCCGCCGAAGTGATCGATCGAGCGACACTTTCCGAGCCCGGCAAACCGATGCAGCGCGAGCGCTTCGCAGGAGTCGTTGATGCCGT
>Ga0181573_10002333_pt1 | contig 17751 bp, 10 predicted proteins | sample 101ome_25_FD_148643 | JGI IMG/M metagenome (GOLD analysis project Ga0181573, IMG submission 148643) | Coastal salt marsh microbial communities from the Groves Creek Marsh, Skidaway Island, Georgia - 101409BT metaG (spades assembly) | ecosystem: Environmental > Aquatic > Marine > Intertidal zone... | reverse complement strand
ACCACTACTACAAATTCTTCGGATTCTTCCGCTGGACCAGCACCAGCATCCCGGAGAAAAAGTAGCCGGGCTCTCGGGTTCCCGAGCGTTCACCCGCCTTGCCCGCCCACAAAAAAGCGGCCGAATGCTCCGGCCGCTTTCGAATTCTCTGGTTTCCGCTCGATCAATACTCGCGGGTCTTCTTGATGCCGGGTTCCGGGATCGGGTAGGCGCCGGTGTCGTCGGCCTGCAGCGGCGTCGGCGAATCCGGGGACGTGATGTCCTTCGTGTTCGGCGAGAACTCATGATCGCTGTTCATGAAGTCGTCCATCGTGATCTCCTGGCCGGTGTGAGCCGCCATGCGGCCCAGCGAGGTCGCCGCGCTGGCCATGACGCCGCGCTCCACCTCGTTGTAGGGCTGATCGCGGCGGATCGCCTCAACCAGGTGATCCCATTCCAACTGGTAGGGATTGGGCTCGCGGACCTCCTGCGGGAAACGCCAGGCAAGGTTCTCCGTCTTGGCCCGGCGATTGCGGTTGATGTTGTGATCCTTGTAGATGCGGCTGTAAGCCGGCGTGTGCGCCGCGCTCGACACGACCGCCGCGCCCTTGGTGCCGTGCGCATAGACGGCGAACTCATTGTGAGTCCCCTGCATGTTGCGGCCATACATGAAGTACTTCGTGCCGTCGGCGAACGTGTACTCGCAGGTGTAGTTGTCGAAGTTCTGGTCGACGTTCTCGCCGCGGTAATGACGACCGCCGGAACCGGAGCAACTGACCGGCCACTCGCCCTTCATCCAGCAGGCCTCGTCCACGTTGTGAATGAGAAAGTCGCTCACCGCGCCGCCGCTGAGCCAAAGGAAACTGTGAAAGCGACGAATCTGATACATCAGCTCGCTCGGATACTTGTCCTTGTCATAGGGCGGAGTGAAAGCCGAGCCGATCGGACCTTGTTGGCGGTAGCTGCGCAACATCGTGATGTCGCCAATCTGACCGTCCTGGATGCGCTCGAGCAGCGCCTTGCGGGATTCACAATGGCGGCACATGAGGCCAACGCCCACCTTCAAATTCTTGGCCTTGGCCTTCTTGTTCAGCTCCAGCATGCGACGGGAAGTCGGGCCGTCCGCAGTCACCGGCTTCTCCATGAAGACATTGATGCCCTTCTTGATCGCATACTCGAAGAACACCCAGCGAAAAGCCAGGGGCGTGGTGAAGATCGCGATGTCCCCGGCGCTCAACTGATCCATGGCTTCCTTGTAACCCTCGAATCCGATGATGCGGCGCTCCTTGGGGACATTGACCTTCTTCGAAAGACCGCGCTTGGGATCCGACAGTGTCCGATACGCGCGCTCCAGTTTATCCTCGTAAACATCGACCATGGAGTGAAGCTCGATCGGGCCGAGCGATTCGGAGACGCTCAGCGCCTGCGAAGCCGCGCCCGTTCCCCGGCCTCCCGCGCCGATAAGGGTGACCTTGAGCTTGTGATCATCCGCGGCGTGCACGTGGGGCAGCGCCACACCGGCCAAGGCGCCGGCGGCCGCGATCTGGCCGGAGTCCTTGATGAAATTGCGACGAGATTTGACAGGGAGCTTTTCTTCGTTCATGGCGGTATCGTTCTATGGCTTTCAAAAAGGTGTCAACTCCTGAGATGTACATACCGCATCGCAAGAATCGCTTGGTGTGGAACTTGGACGCACGGGCTGCCAAGCAATTCGATCGGACCGGATCTGCGCCGAAGAACGCGATCACTCCGCCCCACCAATGATCAGCAGGCGAGACCGTCAGCCGACCCGGGATTCCGCGGCGCCCCTGCGCGTCGTGTTCGTTTGCGGTCGCAACCGGTGGCGCAGCCCGACAGCCGAGCAGTTGTATCGCAATGATCCCCGGCTCGACGTTCGCGCCGCCGGCGTCAGCTCCAGCGCCAAGCGGCGGCTTTCCGCCAAGGACTTGGCCTGGGCCGAACTCGTCATCGTCATGGAGAAACAGCACGGAGCTCGCATTCGCGACCAGTTCCGCTCGGAACCGAACCTTCCCGCCATCGAATCACTGGATATTCCGGACGACTTTGAGTTCCTCGACCCCGAGCTGGTCCGCCTGATTCGAACCGGCACGGAGCAAATACTGGACGCGTGGATCGGGGCCGAGGCGGAAAACCACCCGGACAGGGGCTGAGACCGGTTCATTTTGTCATCCCAAACGCGTCATCAGGAGAGCTGTTTTCCACGAATTCGGTTGAAGACAACGAGACCGACCGCGTCAAAAACCTTGTGACAAGCACGATTTCGTCCCCTATAAGCTGAGCATATGCATATGAATCGCAGATCCATGCTGAAGACCATAGCGACCGGCGCCGGCGCCGTTCTGGGTTCTTCGTTGTTTCCCGGTCTCGCCCAGGCCGCTCCCGCCTCCGGCAAGGCCAACGGGGCTGTCAAGCGCGTCATCTTCTTCATGCAGAACCAGGGTTTTGACCCGCTGACGTGCATTCCGAAGGGGATGAAGGACAGCGGCTCACTGGCGAACGCCAAGCTTCCCGAGCCCATCGAGGCGCTCACTCCATACCGGGACCGACTGCACATCATCAACGGACTGCACGGGACCCACACGAGCCCCTCGCACAGCGCGTTCTTCGGCGCCTTGGGCGGTTATCGCGGCAGTGACGGCGTCCCGCCGAGCGCGTCAACGATCGATTACGAGTTGAGCAAGGTCCTCCCGGAAACGCTCCTGCCGCACTTGTGCATCGGCATGGATTCCATGGAGAACATGACGGCGAAGCCCACCGTCGCAAACCTTTCGGCCAGCGGCGCGGGCCAGCCGATCTTCATGCATTCCAACCCGAATCATCTTTACCAGATGCTCTACGGTGGCATCTCCACGGGCGGCATCCGCCAACAACACGAGGCCCGGTCCAGCATGTTTGACCGCATTGAGCGGCTTGCAGCGGCCAAGGGCAGCTCGCTGCGCGGCCCGGACAAGCAGCGCTACGGCCAATACGTCCAGGGTTTCAACGACATCAATGGTCTGCGGGAGCGACTCAGCGGCGTGTCGGATCACCTGCGCAAGTTCGCGCCCAAGGTGGACGAACGCTATACTAATCCCGAGTTCGAGACCGACTGGCATGACATCCTGCTCGACCTCGGCGTCTCAGCTCTCAAGTCCGGGATCACCAACACCCTGACCATCGGCTCGGGTCGCGGTGAAATCTTCGGAGCATGGAAAGGTCTCGGCGTCGAACAGCAGGGCCACAACCTCGGCCACATGAAGCAGCCGGACAACCCGATCTGGGTCAAGATTCGTCAATACAACAGCCGCATGCTGGTCAAGCTCATGGAAGAGCTGGAAAGCGTTCCCGAGGGCAGCGGCACGATGATGGACAACACGCTGATCGTCTACACCAGCAACAACGCCGACGCCCAGCACACCAGCGGCAAGAACTGGCCCGTGATGCTGCTCGGCAACTGCAACGGCGCGTTCAAGACCGGCCGGTTCACCCAGCTCGACGGCAGCCGCCCGATCAACGCCCTCTACACGACCATCCTTCGCTCCGCCGGCGTCAATTGCGACCGCTTCAACATGAGCGAGAAGCTGGCCAAAAAGTTCGACTCCGGCAGCGGCCCTCTCAAAGAAGTCCTGGCGTGAACAGACTGACCCTCACCCTTGCGGTGGCGGCCTTGGCCTTGCTCGGAGCGGACGCGCGGGCCGCCGAGGTTTACACTCCGGGCGCGCCCGCGCGCGGGACCTTCAAGGATTTCGCAAAGCCTTTCCTCGAGGAGAACTGCCTCGACTGCCACGATGATGACGTCAAGAAGGGCGACCTCTCGCTGGTCGATCTCGGCCGGGTCGATGAAACCAACGCCGCCATCTGGAAGTCGATCTGGGCGCAGGTGACGCTTCAGGAAATGCCGCCCAAGAAGTCAAAGCTCGACATCGTCGAGCGCCTTCGCTTTTCAGATTGGGTGGTGGGTGAAATGCAGCGGGTGATGAAGAACAAGGGCGGCTTCCAGGCGCACCTCGACCCGCAGAAAGGCAACTACGTCAACCACGACCTCCTGTTCGGGCCGCTGCCCGAGGGCATCAAGCTCGCGCCGACCTCGTCGCCCGCGCGCATCTGGCGCGTCACCCCGCAGGAACACATCACGCGCCTCAACGAGTTGATCAACAAGGAGCCGGACTTCGATCCCAAGAAGCCCGGTCAACGCACGCAGGGGGACGTCGTCCCAACCAACCATGGCGGGGAACTGAAACTCTACTTCGGCACGGACCGCATCATCAAGTGGGTCGGCGGAACGGTGGCTTATGCAACCGCCGTCAAGAGCGTGCCGGTGGCGCTTTCCTCCGCCCGCAAGCATGGACTTGAGAACTACCCCGACTTCTACACGGTCAACAGCGCCGAGGCGACGCAGATCCTGGGCAAGGCCGAGGATATCCTGGAATACATGGCCTACGGCCCGCTCAGCCTCGTCGGCATGCCGGAGCAGATCACCGACGATCCCGCGACCTATGATCGAGTCAAACCGCCAGGAGACCTTCGCGGCCTGCCAACCGCCATCACCTACAACACGAAGGTCGTTCGTCCGCTCACTCCCGTCTACGACCTGATGAAGGACCCCGGGGTGAACGATGCCAGACTTCGAGCCGCGGTGGATTTTCTTTTCGAAGCCCTGACATTCCGTCCGCCCACCGCTGACGAATCCTCCGACTACCTCCAGATCGTCAAGGACTCGATCGCCAAGGTAGGGAAGAAAGACGGCGCCATCATGGGCCTGACGGCCATCTTCCTCGACCGCGACGCCCTGTTCCGCCCGGAGTTGGTCGAGACGGGCAAGCCCGATGAACATGGTCGCATCCTGCTTCAGGATTGGGAACTCGGCCTCGCGGTCAATCACGCGCTGCGCTACATCAAGCCCGATGCGCAACTCCGACAGGCGATCATCGACGGCCGCATGCGCACCCGTGAGGATGTGAGGCGCGAAGTCACCCGCATGTTGGACGACGACAGCATCCGCAAACCCCGCATACTGCGCTTCTTCCGGGACTACTTTGACCACGATCTCGGCGGCTACATCTGCAAGGACAACGCGGCGCTCGCCAAGACCGGCGTCAGCGCCCGGGGCACGGCCCACTACCGCGCGATGTTTGACGCGACGGCAAGCACAGACCGCCTCATCGAACTCATTCTCGAGGAGGACAAGGACGTCCTCAAGGAACTCCTGACCACCCGGAAAGTGGTCGCCACCCGCAACGACAACACCTACTTCGGCCGCCAACACACGGCCGAGGAGAAGAAGGCGGCCACGGCGAGGAAGAAGGCTGAGGACGCTCGTTTGACGAGGGAGATCCAGGCCGAACTGGAATCCGTGAAGACCGAACTGGCCGAGGTAGACGGAAAGTTGAAGGACAAGACACTGGAGAAGTCCGCCCAGAGAGGCCTGGCCGCGCGAAAGAGAAAACTCGACGCCGCCAAGAAACGCCTGGAAAGGGACCGCAAGAGGAAACGAAGCAATATCAACGTGGAGGTCGACACGGTCGACCTGAAAGGTGAGCGAATCTACGCGCGGGTCAGTCGCCGTTCCTTCGGAAACGGATCGATGAAACCCGAACGCACCTTGGCCACCGCGCCGGCGGGTCAACGCCTCGGCATCCTCACGCATCCCTCATGGCTGGTTTCCCACTCTGACGCCATGGACAACCACGCCATCCATCGCGGCAAGTGGATTCGCGAGCGCCTTCTCGGCGGCGGCATTCCCGACGTGCCGATCACCGTCGACGCCATGCTCCCCGATGAGCCCACGAATACCCTGCGCGAACGCATGCGCGTCACCTGGGAGAAGTACTGCTGGACGTGCCACGAGAAGATGGACCCGCTGGGACTGCCATTCGAGATGTACAACCATGCCGGGCTGTTCCGCACGATGGAGCTCAACAAACCCGTGGACACCACCGGCGAAATCATCGACTCGGGCGACCCCGCGCTCGATGGGAAAGTTGCCAATGCCATCGAGATGATCCAGAAACTGGCCGAGAGCGAGCGCGTGGAGCAGGTCTTTGTCCGGCACGCCTTCCGCTTCTGGATGGGCCGCAATGAAACGCTCAATGACGCGCCTGTCCTGCAGGCGGCCTGGCGCGCCTACAAGGACAACGGCGGCAGCATGAAGGCCTTGATCACGTCGCTGGTCACTTCGGATGCCTTCCTCTATCGCAAGCCGCAGACTGATGTCCAACGCGGCGGCAAAAAGCACGCCCGGGCCTCGGGCAACTGACGCGCTGCGTCGCAAAGCAGCCGACCTCGGCCAACGGGAAAGCGCCCGAGAGAGCGGAGTTCACCGAAGTCGACAAGATTCCAGCGGTCTCAGCGAGACACCAACACTGCATCATCGACGGCCCGCCGCTACGCGCACGGAAGCCGCTCGCCCCATCGAAAGAGTGTCGCGACGTTGCCAATCCGAATCGAACTGACTGGACAACCGGGAGGCTCCCGAATCCTTGCCGACCATCTTCGAGACGTTGCCTCGAGGTCACGACCCTCCGGGCCGCGCGCATTGGCAAGACTATCGTTTCGCTTCGCGGCGTCTCTTCTTCAGTTCCAGCAGTCGTCCTGGAAAATCCGTGTAGATCCGGTCGACTCCCATCTCCAGGAAACGTTTCATGTCGCTTTCCCGGTTCACCGTCCAGACGCCCGCTTCAAGGCCGGCGCGTTGAATCCGCCGGACTTTTTCGCGGTTGAGATGCGCCTCATTCACGACCAGGGCTTCAAATCCTTGCCGCCGGGCAATCACAAGATCGACGTTCAGGTCCGAGCGAGCGCGATCCCAGAACACGGGAATCTCCGGGGCAAGTCGCTTGACCTCGCTCATGTATTCCAAGTTCCCATCGTTGAACCCAACCCACGGTTCGGCCCCGAGTCGACGGACCAGTCGTATGGCATCCGCAACGCAATCCATCTTGGGTTGGATCGACACCCGCGTCTTTCCCTGCTGCATGACCAGCTTCAAGACGGCTTCCAATGTGGGAATCCGCTGCCTCGGGCATTGCGCCAGGGTCAAGCCTTGTCGTTTCCGGAAATCCGTGGCGACATCCACCCGGACCAGCTCGCGGTAATCGGATTGGGTCACATCGAGATCGAGGTCGCCGACGCGTCCGGTTGTCCGATCGTGAATCACTACCAACCGGCCATCCCGAGTGCGGAGGATATCCAATTCCAGCCAGTCGGCGCCGACCTCGATGCCGCTTCGAAACGCCGGCATCGTGCATTCCGGAAACTTGCCCGAATCGCCGCGATGGGCCGTAACGCCATTGGACAGGAACTCCGTCCGGTCGGCATCCCTCGCCATGGCCACAACCGCCATCGCCGTCGCCATCAAGATCGAAACCAACCGGGCCTTCATTCGCTCAGGATACATGGGGCCGCTGGAATGGAAAGGACACGGTCCACGGCTTCTCTTTGATGAGGCGAATTACAGGTCGACTTAAGAACGCCGCGAACATACGTTTCAGAACTCCTCCACCAGAGCGCCTACACCGCTATGTCCCCCTACCTCGCAGAATTTCTCGGAACCATGATCCTCATCCTCCTCGGCGATGGAGTGGTCGCAAACGTTTGCCTCAGCAAGACCAAGGGAAATAATTCCGGATGGATCGTCGTGACCGCCGGATGGGGCCTGGCCGTGGCCATGGGCGTCTATTGCGTGGGGTGGATCAGCGGAGCGCATCTCAACCCCGCCGTGACGCTCGGGCTGGCGTCGATCGGCGCAATAGACGGCGGCTACGTGCCAGGCTACCTGGTCAGTCAGCTCTGCGGCGCGTTCGCTGGGGCCGCCCTCGTTTGGCTGGCCTATTTGCCGCACTGGGAGGCGACGGAGGACAAGGGCTCAAAGTTGGGCGTCTTCTGCACGGCCCCCGCAATTCGAAACCCCGTGGCCAACCTGGTTTCGGAGTTCATCGGGACCTTCCTGCTCGTGCTCGGCGTGCTCGCGATCCTCCGACCCGACAACCTGAACCCTGACGCAGGTTGGGACACCGGCTTGGGGCCCCTGCTTGTCGGCCTGCTCGTGTTCGCGATCGGGTTGTCGCTCGGCGGGCCAACCGGCTATGCCATCAATCCAGCCCGCGACCTGGGACCGCGTATCGCGCACTTCCTCCTGCCCGTTAGCGGCAAGGGGGATTCCGACTGGAGTTATGCCTGGATTCCCGTTGTCGGCCCCTGCCTGGGCGGCGTGGCCGCAGCGCTCTTCTACAACGCCGCCTGGCCCCCGGTCTGATCGGGCCGCCATCTCGGACTTTCCGTCGAACATGGTTTGCATGCGTGAAAGCAACGAAACGGTTGAACTCATCCCGGGGAATCGTCACATTCCCCGTCTATTCCTCATTCGATCATGAAAACGATTCCACATCCATTACGGTCCCTGCGCGCAGCCCTCGCGCCGATTCTTGTCATCGCTCTCGGAGCGACAACCGCCGCGGCGGCCCCGGGCTTTGAGATCAAGCAGACCCAGAGCGGCCTGACCGTCAACCTGGACGGCCGGCTTTTCACCAAGTACGTCATCGATCAAGGCAACAAGCCGTTCCTGTACCCGGTCATCGGCCCGACCGGGAAGTCCATGACGCGCGCCTACCCCATGAGGAAGGTGGAGGGCGAGCAACACGACCATCCGCATCATCGTTCGATCTGGTTTGGCCACCAGGGCATCGGCGGGTTCGACACCTGGCACGAACCGCTGACCGGAGAAGAGCGGTACAAGAACAAGAGGAAGGCGGATCTCGAGAAATGGTTGAAAGGCCTCGGACCCACCGTTCATCGTGGATTCAAGAAGACCCACGCTGACGCCCACAAGGCGGTCATTGTCAGCGTGAATGACTACGTTGGTTCAGACGGCTCAAAACTGCTCTCGGACGAGCGCACGATCACCTTCACGGCGTCGGCGGATTCCCGGACCATCGACTTTGACATCACCCTGATCGCGAGTCACGGGGACGTCGATCTGAGTGACAAAAAGGACGCCGGCTTCAGCGTGCGCGTGCCGACCTCGATGTCGATCACCGGCAAGCAGGGCGGACGCATTCTCAACAGCCGCGGCGACAAGGACGGGGACGCCTGGGGCAAGCGCGCCGAGTGGGTGAGCTATTGGGGCCCGGTCGAGGGGGAGAAGCTCGGAATCACCATCTTGAACCACCCGAGCAGCTTTCGCCACCCGACGCCCTGGCATGCCAGGACCTACGGTCTGTTCACCGCGAATCCCTTCGGAACCAAGAGCCTCGACAAAAATGCGCCGGACGGCGGCTTCACCCTCAAAAAGGGCGAAAAGATCACGCTTCGTCATCGCGTCATCCTTCACAAGGGCGATGCCAAGGCCGCGAACATTGAGGGCGAGTGGAAGAAGTACGCCCGCGCTTCCGCCAAGACGGGCGCCGACAGGGGGAAAAAGAAGCCCAACATCCTGTTCATCGCCATCGACGACCAGAACGACTGGCTGGGTTACCTGGGCGGGCATCCGCAGGCCTACACGCCCAACATCGACAAGCTGGCCCGTCGGGGCACAGCCTTCCTGAACGCGCACTGCCAGTCACCGCTCTGCAATCCATCCCGCACGAGCCTGATGTTCTCACGCCGTCCGGACGCCACGGGCATCTACGGTCTCGCGCCCTGGATCCGCAACGTCGAGGAATTCAAGGATCTCGTGAGCCTCCCGCAATACCTGCAAAAACATGGCTACCACACCTACTCGACCGGAAAGATTTATCACGGCGGCTACGGACGAGGCAAAAAGGACAAGGAGTTCCAGGAGGTCGGACCCGGCGCCAGCGGCAAGCCCTTTCCACCCAACGGAAAACTGGTCAAAACGCCCTTCGGAAACCATCGCCTCGTCGACTGGGGCACGTTCCCGCACAGGGATGAAGACAAGGGCGACTACATTTGCGCCAGTTGGGCGGCGGAGAAACTGAAGAGCATGCCCGAGGACGAGCCGTTCTTTCTCTCCTGCGGATTCTTCCTGCCGCATGTGCCGCTGTTTGCCACGCAGAAGTGGTTCGACCTCTACCCCGAGGATGAGCTGATGGTTCCGCGAATTCGTCGCGACGACCGGAAGGACACGCCTCGTTCGTCCTGGTATTTGCATTGGTATCTCCCGGAGGTCCGCCTGAAGTGGCTGGAGGAAGTCGGCGAGTGGAAGAACATCGTCCGCTCCTACCTGGCCTGCGTCAGCTTCATGGACTCGCAGTTTGGCCGCGTGCTCGACGCGCTGGAGGAAAGCGGCCATGCCGACAACACCATCGTCGTGGTCTGGGGCGACCACGGTTGGCACCTCGGCGAGAAGGAGATCACTGGCAAGAATACCCTCTGGGATGATGGCACGCGCGTCCCGTTGATTTTCGCCGGTCCGGGTGTAAAGGCCGGTCAACGCTGCACGAAGCCCGCCGAACTGCTCGACATCTACCCGACCCTGATCGAACTCACGGGGCTGCCGAAGAAGCATGATTTGCACGGGCATTCATTGATCCCCCAATTGCGCGACGCCCAGGCCGAACGCCCCTGGCCCGCCATCACCACTCACAATGCGCACAACCACGGCATTCGTTCCGAGAACTGGCGTTACATCCGCTACGGCGACGGCGCAGAGGAGTTGTACGACATGAAGAACGATCCCAACGAGTGGACCAATCTCGCCGGCGACCCCAAGTACGCCAAGGTCATCGAGGAGCACAAGAAGTTCCTGCCCCAGGACAATCGCCCGCCCGCGCCCAACAGCCGCTCACGAATCCTGATCTACAAGGAAAACGGCGTGATCAACTGGGAGGGCAAGGACGTCCAGCCCGGGGACCCGATCCCGGGACTGTAAACGGAGCGACATGAATTTCTACGACACCGACCGGGCCGTCTCCGAGTACCTGTTGTTTCATTACGGCTCGGCAGAGGAACTGCTGCCTCATTCGTTCGGGCCAGCGGATGCGCTGGACTACCCCGTTCGCTGCGTCAGTGAATGCCTGGATGTTCCCGCCCTGCCGGATAACGCCCGCGCCCTGGATATCGGCTGCGCGGTCGGACGGTCCACCTTCGAACTCGCGCGCCATTGCGGTGAAGTCATCGGCATCGACTTCTCGCAGCGTTTCATCGACGTCGCCAACCATCTCCGGGCCCAGGGAACCTTCACCTATTCCTTCACGCTCGAGGGCGAGCTCCGGCATCCCTCGACCGCGACGGTGGATCCCGCGATCGACCGCGCGCGCGTCAGCTTCGAGCAGGGCGACGCGATGGATCTCCGCGACCACCTGGGGCAGTTCGACGTCCTCATGGCTGCGAATCTCCTGTGTCGCCTGACGGAACCGCGTCACTGCCTCGACCGCCTGCCAGGGCTGCTCAATCCCGGGGGTCAATTGTTGCTCATGACCCCGTGCACCTGGCTCGAGGAATTCACCCCCCGGGAAAACTGGCTCGGCGGCTTCGAACGCAACAGCGAACCGGTGCGCACCCTGGATTCCCTCAAGGGAATCCTCGGCCGGGATTTCGAGTTCCAACAGGCGAAGGATCTGCCTTTCCTGATCCGCGAGCATGAGCGGAAGTTCCAATGGAGCGTGGCTCAGGCCAGCGTCTGGCGCCGCAGGTAAAGCGCGCAACCGGCCCCGAGGCCTTCTCCTTTTTCCTCCAATTTTGGTCGGGAGAGGTCTATAAACCGCCGTTCCAGATCAAGCAGCGCTTTGAAGATGTTTCATTCATTCCAGGTCATGCCGCGCGCGACCATGCTCGCCGCGACGGCGCTCGCCTGTCTTCTGACCTCGCTGATTCCTCCTTTTGCCCTCGCTGCCGAATCACTCGGTTTTCGCGTTCCGGAGAATTTCGACGTATCGCTCTATGCCGGCGACGATCTGGCCCATGACATTTTCTCCATGACCATTGACGCGCGCGGCCGCGTCGTGGTCTCAGGCAGGGGATACATCAAGATCCTCGAGGACACCGACGGCGACGGCGCGGCGGACAAGGCGATCCCGTTCGCGAGTTTCCCCAAGGGCGGGGCCTACGGACTTTACGCCACCGCAACCAATGTCGTGTGCGTCGGAGACGACGGCGTCTGGAGCCTCGCGGACACGAATGGAGACGGCCGCGCCGATGGCGACCCGAAACTGCTGCTCCAAGGCGCGTTGCAACGCGGACATTCCGCCAATGGCATCGTCCGCGGTCCGGACGGCTGGTTCTACCTTGCCTGCGGCAACGACGCCGGGATCAATGAGTCGCACGCGCTGCTCCCAAGCTCGCCGGTGAAGAAACCGAACGGCGGGTCCATCGTCCGTTTTCCCGTGGACGGACAGTACTCGGAGGTCGTGGCTGACGGACTTCGCAATCCCTACGATCTTGCGTTCAGCGACACCGGAAATCTGTTCACCGTGGACGCCGACGGCGAACGCGACCGGCACCTCCCCTGGTACTCGCCGAACCGTCTGTTCGACATCGCCCAAGGGGCTCATCACGGATGGGTGCTGAAGGGCTGGACCCACGCCTGGAACCGGCCGGCCTACTGGCCGGACGTGGCTCCCCGGGTGGATGAAATAGGCCGCGGCTCGCCGACCGGGATGCTGGTCTACCGCCATCGTTCCTTTCCGGAGCGCTACAATTCAGGCGTGTTCAGCATGTGCTGGACCTACGGTCGAATCTATTTCTTTCCCCTGATTCCAGAGCGTTCGTCCTTTCGGACCGAGCGCGAGATTTTTCTCGAGACGACCGGTGAGACCGGCTTCGCGCCGGTCGCCATGGAGATCGGACCGTCCGGGAACTTGTTCGTTGCGATCGGCGGACGCGGGACGCGGGGCAGCGTCTTTCGCGTTCGTTACAAGGACGCGCTCAGGCCGCAACCGGCCGCGGATGACCTGTTGCGGCGCGTGCTTTCCGCCGATCAACCGCTCGCGAGTTGGTCGCGCGCCACGTGGAAACCCCTGACCACGACACTGAAGCGCGAAACCTTCGAAAGCGCGGCATCCAACATCCGGTTCGAGATTCCCATAAAGGAGCGGCTGCGCGCGTTGGAAATTCTTGTCGAAGTCTACGGCGGCATTACACCCATGTTGGCGCAGAAGTGCCTGCTCGCCACGGAACCAGAGCTTTCCGCGCGGGCCGTCTGGGCGCTTTCGCGAAGCCTCGATCAACTCCAGGAGCCCGCCGCCCACCAGTTCTTCGCCAACGCCACCCACCACCGCAGCCCCATCGTCAAACGCGCGGCCTTCGAGGCGATCGCGGCCCTGCCCACCCACATCGTGCAACTGGATCCCGAACCCGATTGGAAAGGCGGACTCGGCAATGACGATCCCCGCGTGCGCGCCGCGACCGTCAGGGCGGCCCGAGGCCCGGGGATCATCAGTTTCGAGAACATTTACAGCCACTCGAAACAACCGACCACCCATCGCCGGCTGGCCGGCTACTACCTCGCGTTCGGCCCGATCAAGGGCCCGGCTGATTTCCCGGCCAATGGCGATTGGACCGAGGCCTATCTCGACGGCTGCGCTGACATTATCAGCAAGGCCGCGACAAAACAGACTCGGCAGGAGGCGGCGCGGGCAATCCAGGTCGCCCTGGGCGATGTGAAGATCACGCAGGACAAGGCGCAGGTCGGGGACGGCTATGTCGCAGCCGCCCCGGATCGCGTCAGGCCCGCGCTCCGCAAGAAACTGGCGGGCAGGCTGGCCAAGGTCTTTCCCGTCGGCCATGACGAAACCGACCGGGAACTCGCGCGCGTCCTCGCCATGTTGCAGGTTGAAGACGGGAGGCTGCTCTCACGCATGGCCGCCGTCTGGTCCGACGGGGCGCCGCTCGAGGGCGACATTCATTTCCTGCTGGCCGCCGCGCACATTGGCGGGGAACGCTCTCCTTATTTCACCGACAAGAGCGCGCGTTCCCTGGCTCTGCTCCACCACAAGATGAACCATGAAGAACGCGATCCCAGCCGGTTCTGGCCGGCGCGCATCGCGGCCGCCTACCAACGGCTCCAGGAACAGGATCCCAATCTCGCCGGCGCCTTGATCGATGATGACGCGTTCGGTCTCCCCGAACACGCGCTCTTCGCAACACTCATGCCGCAGGAGGAGAAGCAAAGGGCGCTGCGCAAGCTCCTCGCCCGGACATCGCGCCCCAATCCTTTCGACGAGCAACGGTGGACGCCAAATCTCGTCGCGGCGCTGCGTGAGTTGTCCGCGGACGAGGCGCTGCCCCCGCTGCGAAAGCTCTGGGATGAGGAACCGGCCCTCCGTGATTCCATCGCCATGACGCTGGCGGCCCACGCGGACCCGGCCGACCGGGCCTTGCTCATCGCCTCCCTTGAATCGCTCCAGGCCGGCGTTGTTGAAGCGGCCGCCAAAACGCTGGCTGGCTTCGACCCACAAGCCAAACCCGAGGAACTGACGACGGTCTTCAGGGCGTTGAGGCGCCTGACGCTGAACAAGAATGATAGAGCTGTCCGCGCGGCCCTGGTCAAACTGCTGGAGACCTGGTCCGACCAGACCATCAAGGTCGAGGAAGGTTCCGATCTGAGGAAGGCCTATCGCCCGTGGTTCGAATGGTTTGCCAAGACCCATCCCGAACAGGCGAACTCTGTCCGGCGCAGCGGAGGCGCGGATGTCGCCAAGTGGGAGGAACGGCTCAAGGGCCTGACCCTGACCGGCGGCGACGCGGAGCGGGGCAAGACGATCTACCAGCAACGCTCCTGCCACACCTGCCACGGCGGAACCAGCAGACTGGGTCCGAACCTGAAGGGCGCGGCGTCGCGATTCTCGCCGCGGGACCTGTTCCTCGCCATCGTGGATCCCAGCCGGGACGTGTCTCCCGCATATCACACCCGGACGGTGACGACCCGTTCCGGCGAATCCTACACGGGCGTCATGATCTACGATTCCCCGGCCGCCAAGCTGATCCAGACCTCCGCGGATACAACGGTTCGCGTCCTCGCCGAGGACTTTGAGGGGGAAACCATCTCCGCAACGTCGCTCATGCCCGCGGGGTTGTTGGAGGGCCTGACCGATCCAGAGCTCGCGGACCTCTACGCATACCTTAAGACGATCGGGGTGAACTAGGGCCTTCCCCCTCGCAAACGAAGATCCATAGCCAGGACCGCGCGACGCGACACGCGCCCGACGCCACCCACGGCAGTTCTCTACCGATCCTGCAACCCCGCGGCGACCTTGGCCGCCAGTCTGGCCAGGCATTCTGCCGGTTCAGCAAGCGCCTCCTGCTCATCGGCGACGTCTCCGACGATGCCGGCAACCTCCGAGAAACGACCCAGCAGTTCTTCCGCATCCGCCGCCACACCCGCCAGGCCGATGCAGGGTATCTCTTTCTCACCGCACAGCGCGGCCAATTCGCCGACCCCCTTGCCCATCAAGGTCGAGCGATCAATCGAGCCCTCGCCAGTGATGACCAAGTCGACCTTCGCCAGCCGAGCGTCAAAGCCGATTTGATCGGCAAACAGTTCAAAACCGGGACGAAGTCTTCCACCTACGAAGCAACGCAAGCCGAGCCCCAATCCGCCCGCGGCCCCATCGCCCGGAACCTCGGGCTCCAGGCCAAGCGCGGCGCAGGTCACTTCGGCCAAACGGCGGATCGCTGCATCGGCCAGCTCGATCTCATCAGGGAGCAAACCCTTCTGCGGACCATAGACCGCGCTGCACCCCATCTCGCCGGTCAAGGGATTCTGGACATCCACTGCGACTTCGATCACGTCGATGCCAAGGTCCTGCGCCGGCCGTTGAACGGACTCCAGCGTGTTCAATTCAGGCCAACGTTCGAGACTCCTGCCCTGCGAGATGAATCTCCAACCCAGTCGCCGCGCCATTCCCGTGCCGCCGTCATTGGTGGCGCTGCCGCCGATCCCGATCACGCACCTCTTGGCGCCCGCCCTCGCCACGTCCTTCAACACCTCGCCCAATCCTTGGGTATCCAGTTCATGAGGATGAAACTCACCCTTGGGCAACATCGCGAGCCCGATCACATTGGCCGACTCCACCAGGGCTGTCTTCGTCTCCTCCACCCACCACCAACGGCCGACGCACGGACGATGGGCGGCGTCGACGGTCTCCACCGTCCGGGCTTCCGCGCCCAGGGCGGCGCCAAGCAACTCGCCGAATCCATCGCCGCCGTCGCTCATCGGCAGCAGGTCCAGGCTGTCATCCGGCCGGGCGCGACGCCAACCGTCCGCGATCGCGGAGGCCGCCTCCCGGGCGGTCAATGTGCCCTTGAACTTGTCCGGAGCAATGAGGATGTTGTGTGACATGGGCAGACTGATCAGGGTGATTCCACCATGAACTCATGATGTTTCAAGCCGCAGAAAGTGTAGATTCCACCGATGGCGAATCCAAGCGATACAATGATTCCAATCAGGGTTTGGCTGATGGCATTCGAGCGAAACCCGCCGGCAGGCTCGACCGCCGAACGAGACGGGGCCTCGGGATCATAATGGACCTCAATTTCGACGCCTCGCTCATACTCAGCCGCCTTGGCTCGAGCGCGTTCGTGAGCGTCTTTAGCGCCGGATTGCTTTGCCGAAAACTGCTCCACCTCAAATTCGCGGTCGGCGTAGACCGTGCCATCGACCACATACCGATAGTATCCCACGACATGGTAGACAGAATAAACCCTGTCTGGGTTCGATTCCTTCCGGCGCTTCTTCTCGATCTTGGTGTCGGTCACCGTAGCGACAACGGGTGTCCAGGAACTTTTTGCCCACTCCTGACGGCCGAATTGGATACTCCACCCAACTCCCAGGACACCAAACACAACCATGGCTCCCAAAAGGACAGGCCCAATAACCATATTCTTGAAAAAGGCCCACTTGCGACCCTGACATTGGCCCGATTTCACCGCCGATTCAGAGCCCCCTCTCGAGCCTGCCGAATCCGCCAGTTCGATCTCCAAGCGTTCCGATATCTCGGTCGCAAATGCCTTCGCGGATGAATAGTCCGGGAAGACACGCAGATGCAGATTCTCTCCGAGTCGCCGCAGAGCCACCAAACAGCGGCGATCCGGACGCTCCGCCGACGACTCCCGTTTCTTCTCCGTCTTCTCAACGACCACAGCTCCAAATGAATCCAACGACACGGTCCGAGAAGTCATGGGCGACAAGACTCCCCACCAAACCGTCACCTTGCGCCCGGGCGTGTCGATCACGACCCCTCTGCGAATCAGCGCAACCAGGATTCCCATGATTGAAAAGAACAGTGAGATCGCAATCTCCCAAACGTCCGACATGGTGGGTTCCACGATGGCGAGAAGAACCAGGCCAGTAAACCACATCAGAAGCGGTCCGCCCGGGACCAAGCGACTGACAAACTTCAGCCGGTTGCGTCTTGAGGCCGCCCGACGCCTTCCCTCGACTTGGGCCAATCCAATCAACTCCATCAAAAACCAGCCCAAGGCCGGCAAACCGAGAATTGCGAGACCCCAAACCCACGCAGGTTGGGTGTCATGATCTGTTGTCGGCGCGGTTCGATCCTTGCGCGAGGCTTCCGGGGCGTTTTCAACAGCGGTTGCCGGCCTGAACTGGACGCCCAGGTGATGATAGCGGCCTCCATTGAATTCAAACGCGGTCACGATCCCGTCACGGACCACCAATTGGAATTCAGCGGCTCCGTTCTTCAGATAGGGATTGCGCGGACCGGTTTGCAAGACGTCGCGATCAGCGTCAGGGTACAAATACCATGACACGCCGGCCTTGTTGCTCCATTCCAGAACCAGCTTGCCATCCACGATTCGCTCGCTGATGCGACCTTCGTGCCAGGGATTCTCCACGGGCCGCCGTTCGTAATCCCC
>Ga0181573_10002328_pt1 | contig 17778 bp, 15 predicted proteins | sample 101ome_25_FD_148643 | JGI IMG/M metagenome (GOLD analysis project Ga0181573, IMG submission 148643) | Coastal salt marsh microbial communities from the Groves Creek Marsh, Skidaway Island, Georgia - 101409BT metaG (spades assembly) | ecosystem: Environmental > Aquatic > Marine > Intertidal zone... | reverse complement strand
TCTGCCGATTGGGCTACCGGGGCCCGCTGGCAGTCTAACCGGCGCGAACCGGGGTCTTCTTGGCCCTGGTGGCGGCCTTTTTGGCCTGAGCGGGCGCGGGCCGTGCCGCGAATTCTTCGAAGAATGCACGCGGACGAGCCACTGCGCGAACGCTGGCCACATCGCGACCCCAGAACAACTGCATCAGCCAGTCGGAGACCACGCGGGCTTTCCGCTCCCACATCGGCATAGCCATGCCGTGGTAGCCACGGTGGGCCAACCAGGCAAGGAATCCCTTGAGGGCAAACGGGCCCACTTGGAGCACACCGACACCCAAGCCGAGGCCAGCGACGGCGCCCAAGTTCTTGTGGAAGTAATCCTTGGGTTCTTCACCGCGCAGCGTGGCGGTGATGTTCTTTGCCAGTTGCTTAGCCTGTCGCACGGCGTGCTGGGCATTGGGCACGCAATAGCCGCCTACTCCGCCACCGGAAAGATCCGGAACAGCAGCGACATCGCCCGCCGTCCACATTCCCTCTATGGGTCCGTTGTCGTCGGTGACGCGCAGGTCAGCTTGGGCGCGAATCCGGCCACGGTCATCCAAAGGAATGCCGGAACCTCCCAGCATCGACTTGGCCTTGACTCCAGCGGTCCACACCACGAGGTCGGTTTCGAGTACCTCACCAGTGGAGAGCTCGAGACGGCCATCCACGGCGCTCACCAATTGAGTGTTGAGGTGGACGTGTGCCTCGCGCTGTGCGAGGTTCTTCAGCACCCACTTGCTGGTCTCCAGCGATACCTCCGGCATGATGCGATCCATCGCCTCAATGAGGTGGAAGTGGGTGTCCTTCACGGTCAAACCATTGCACTTACTGAGCATGTCTGAGACGAGGCTGCGCAATTCGGCAAAGACTTCGATTCCGGCAAAACCGCCTCCGACCACGACAACGGTGAGAAGTCGGTCGCGGGCGGGTCCGGGGGGCATGTGGTTTGCCACATGCAGATTGTCGATCAGGCGGTCGCGCACCGATACGGCCTCTTCGATGGTCTTCAGACCGATTGCGACATCCGCCACACCAGGAATGGGGAAGGTACGGGTGACCGCACCTGCCGTCACCACCACGTCGTCATAATCCACAGTGAACTCGTCGCCGACGTCCGGGGTGACCGTCACAAACTTCTTGTCGTGGTCGATTGCTGTCACTCGAGCAGTGATGACGTTGGTCTTCTTCAAGTGCTTGCGGTGGGGAACAATCGCGTGACGAGCCTCAATCGAGCCTGCCGCTACCTCCGGGAGGAAAGGCTGATAGGTCATGTAGGGAAGCGGATCAATCAGGGTGATTGACGCTTCGTTACGACGAAGAAGCCTCTCGAGTTTGAACGCGGTATAGAAACCGGCATAACCGCCGCCGACGATAACGATCTTGTGCACAGCAAAAACTTTCCGATGGGGAGATGAGCACCCCTAATCTACCGAGTTTCTGCGTGCCCTTCGAACGCTCAAAGTGCCGATTGTTGCAATTCCACCCAGTGCCACAAACAGTCCCACGGCCATCGACCACGCAATCGAATCCGCCACCGGACTTTCACCATCGGTATCGGAAATCTCAAGTTTCCGAGCCACTGGAAGATCAGGAGGGGATACCGGCCCCAACGGATAGACCACCTGCTCATCATCACCGCGCCGATAAATCGTTACCCACTCGTCGATTGAGCCCAACGGATTGGCAGATACGAGCGGCACATCCGCGACGACTGCCTGGTAGGCATCGACCAGACCGTAGCCATAGAGCGGATCGGGCCTTGTTGACGTCACGGGCGTGGCTGTCGAGAGGATGCGATTAATCACATTGGTCGCATCGAGTGAGGGATATGCCGAGCGCACCAGCGCGACAATTCCCGCGACAATGGGCGTCGCACCGCTGGTGCCCGCCCATTCGGCGTAGCGATTACCCGGATAGGCCCCCACGAGGTCCTCACTCGGAGCCATCACACCAATGGTGATGCCTTGGCTTGACGCCGTCGCACTGGCAAAACCGCCCCGATCAACGCCCCCCACGGTGAGCACTCCCGGCATTGTCGCGGGCGCCCCGACCACTTCCGTTCCCGCCGAACGGTTTCCCGCCGCAGCAACCACAACAACGTCATTGCGCTCGGCGTAACCAAAAGCCTTATCCCAACTGACCGGCCACTCACGGGTGTTGCGAGTCAGCGAGAGTGAGATGACATCAGCACCCTGGTCGACAGCCCATCGCACGGCCTGCGCAATCTGCTCATCAGCCGGTATCGCCGTTCCTTGAAAACTCATCGAGACACTGAGTACCTGCGCTTCAGGGGCGCTCCCGATCACCCCATCAGCACTACCGTGGCCTCGACCAGCCGCCAAAGAGGCGACCATCGTCCCGTGTTCACTCGAGAGCCCCACGGGTGTCAGGCCATCTGCCGAGCCAATACCCGAAACGTCGGTGCCCCCAGCAATGGCACCCTCTAGATCGGGGTGAGTGGCATCGACACCCGTGTCAATAATGGCGATGGTCACTCCCGCGCCGCGAGTAATCTCCCACGCTTGTGAGATTCCATACTCTTGCAACCAGTACTGACGGTCCCTCACCTCATCGGCGTAGGCCGTCGAGGCAGACACCACCAGCATCACGGCTGAGAGCGCCGAGACAACGGCTCCTCGTCGAATTACTCCTGAGGGGAACACCGACACTCCTCTAGTGACCACGCCGAATCTGCGAGCGCCCAATCCCCTACCGGGTTTACCCCCGGCCCTACGGCGAGCGCGTGGGCCATGAGCGCGTGCAGGCACTTGACCCGATTGGGCATACCTCCTGCGCTTATTCCGGAAATTTCGTCGACAACGCCCATGAGCTCTCGGGTGTGGAGAAAACTCTCGTGTGCCTGGGCATAGAGCGCCCGGGCAGCCTCGTCCTCGTCCAGTCGCACTTGGTATTCGGCCATTTTCCCCGCTGCTTCCAGCCTGGAGGCTTCTTTCGTCGCTTCGGGGAGGGAGAGATAGTAGAGGGTGGGGAACGGTGTGCCATCGGGAAGCCGCGGTTCCGTCACGACCACGGCAGGCGCGCCGCACGCACACCGTGCGGCAATTCCCACTAACCCCCTCATTGGGCGGCCAAGCTGCGCGTGCAGTTGCTCACGATCGCTATCTGTGGGTTGTTCCACAGTCACTGTGAGTCGCTTTCCGCACTGCCCTCGCTGGGTGAGGGCAGAAGAGAGGTGTCTTGGGGGGTCTGTTCTTTAACAGCGACCGTGGTGGAGGTGGTCGCGGCGACAAGGTAACTGGCGAGCAACGACTCTCGCCAATCGGGCTGGGTGAGTTGGATGTCCTCGGAAATGACGATGTCGTCGTCCCCGACTTCTTCCGGAAGATCATCGAGCACCAAATAGGTAATGTCGCCGGGGTAAACAAACATCAGCCGGGAGCGGGCTTGAGTCTCAACAAAGACCCTGTCGTTCCACCGCTGCAATTGGTCCTCTAGGCGCAGCACCTCCGCATCCGTCTCGGCAAGCTGAGCCTCAAGTTGCGCGATGTCTTGGCGCTGTTCGGCAAGCACTTGAAGGGATGGCGAGAGAACCACAACACCCGTGACAATCAACGCGAGGACGGTGGCCGTGAAGCCTGAGGCTTGGAGGGAAACGGTGAGAGAGCGGGCGGGTTTCTTGGCCGTCCGCGCCTTTTTCTTCTCTCTCGCTGCCACCTCGCCAGTGTAGGTCGGGAGCTTCGAAGAACTCCGACCGCCTCGCGGGGTTCTGGCTACGCGCTAAAGCGGGGGTACGCCCCGGCGCCCGCATACCGAGCCTGTGGGCCCAACTCCTCTTCGATACGAAGCAGCTGGTTGTACTTCGCCACACGCTCACTGCGCGCCGGAGCACCCGTCTTGATCTGACCACAGTTGGTCGCGACCGCGATATCCGCGATGGTGGTGTCCTCGGTTTCCCCAGAACGGTGAGAAAGCACGGCGGTATAGCCACTGCGCTGAGCAAGGCTCACCGCATCGAGGGTTTCTGACAGGGAACCAATCTGGTTGACCTTCACCAGCAGCGAGTTAGCCGCGCCGCGGGAAATACCGTCGGCAAGGCGGGCGGGGTTGGTGACAAACAGGTCGTCACCCACGAGCTGTACCGCGTTGCCCAATGCTGAAGTCAGGGCGATCCAACCATCCCAATCGTTCTCATCGAGGGGGTCCTCGATGGTCACGAGCGGGTAGTCAGCGACCAACTGCTGGTAGTACGCGACCATCTCGTCGGAGGATTTCTTGCCACCTTCAAAGCTGTAGCTTCCCCCTTCAAACATTTCGGTAGCAGCAACGTCGAGCCCCAGCGCAATTTGTTTGCCCGGCGTGAAGCCTGCGCGCTCAATTCCGCGCAACAGGAAGTCCAGAGCATCGCGGTTGCTCGGAAGTTCCGGCGCGAAACCGCCCTCGTCCCCGAGTCCAGTTGCCAGACCCGCTGCCTTCAGCTCTGACTTCAGTGCGTGGTAACACTCTGCACCCATACGAATCGCTTCGGACATCGAATCGGCGCCGATGGGCAAAATCATGAACTCTTGGATATCGACACCGGTGTCGGCGTGGGCTCCACCGTTGATGACGTTCATCATCGGCACGGGAAGAACGTGGGCGTTCGGGCCGCCGAGGTACTGATACAGAGGTAGATCAGCGGAGTCAGCGGAGGCCTTGGCCACGGCGAGAGACACACCGAGGATGGCGTTCGCTCCCAGATTGCTCTTGTTGTCCGTGCCATCGGTGTTGAGCAACACCTCATCGACGGCGCGCTGTTCGCTCGCTTCCATGCCTTCAATGGCGGGGCCCAACACATCGATGACTGAGGTAACCGCGCGCTGAACCCCTTTGCCCAGGTAGCGCTTGGCGTCGCCATCGCGCAGTTCATACGCTTCGTACTGGCCAGTGGAGGCACCAGAGGGCACCGCCGCACGGCCAATGGTGCCGTCTTCGAGGAGAACCTCGACTTCAACGGTGGGGTTTCCCCGGGAATCAAGAATTTCTCGAGCGGTCAACGCTTCAATTAGGGCCACGAAACAATCTCCTCGAACCACAGTGGCGGACGATGCGTCCCAATCCTATTGCGCGGGAGAGCGGGCGAGGTTAACGCGATGCTAACTCTCGCCATGCAAGGTCTGAGGCGCTCTTTGCGCCCTCGGACGCATCGGCGACTCTGCTGATGCCATCTGCTTCCAGCCGCTCAAACACGGCTTTCATGTTGCGACTGGTCGCAACGAGACGCACACTAAGCCCCTGCCCCACCAGTTCTTTTTTCAGGCGCACCAGCGCTGCCATCTCTGTCTCTGCCGAATACAGCAGGGCCACCCGGGGCATCGACTCATCTGGCGACATTTCAATGAGGTCGATCAAACGCTCAAAACCGAGCGAGAAGCCAAACGCTGGCATGTCGCGGCCCAGGAACCTCCCCACCATGCCGTCGTAACGACCACCACCGCCCAACGAAACCCCCAATTCGGGGTGCTCCAGTTCGATAATCGAGCCGGTGTAGTAGCCCATTCCGCGCACGAGCGTCGGATCGAAGACCACACGACCCACACCCACTGCGGCCTCAACGTCACTCGCCCACGCCACGAGGCCCTCGGCGACACCATCGCCTGAAGCCATGAGCTCACTGATGCGAGAGGCATCCAACTCGAGGCCGCCGTGCTCGGCCGCGCGCAGCGTCTTCTCGATCGCTGCGTAATCTCCAGCTCCTGGGTGTTTCTGATCCAATTCGGCCAACACCCCGTCGACGCCGATCTTGTCGAGTTTGTCTAGGGTCACCAAAACCGAGGCGTGAATTTCTTCCGCCACCCCCGCTGCCGTCAGCATGCTGGTGAGTAAGCGTCGGTCGTTCACCCGGAAGCGGTAGTCCGACACCCCCAATGCGGAGAGCGCATCAGCTGTCGCCATGAGCACTTCACGCTCGGCCAGCGCCGAGTCCTCTCCCACAATGTCAATGTCGCACTGGACAAACTGCCGAAAGCGACCCTTCTGTGGCCTCTCCGCCCGCCAGACCGGCGCGACGTGTAACGCGCGAAAAACCGGGGGAAGCTCGCCGTGGTGACTGGCGACAAACCGTGCCAGAGGAACCGTCAGATCAAAGCGCAAGCCCAAATCTGAGAGCTCGTCAGCGCTCTCGGCGCGGGCGAAGTCGTCGTGGTCTAATCCGCGTTTGAGCACGTGAAAACTGAGCTTCTCGTTATCTCCGCCCAATCCCGAATGAAGTGTCTGGTGGTCTTCCATGACCGGTGTTTCGATGGGGTCGAAGCCGTGCCGGTGGTAGGTATCGGTGATGATGCAGATGGCGACGTCGCGACGACGCTTATCGGAAGGGAGGAAGTCCCGCATTCCCCGGGGTGGATTGACCGTGGCCATCTCCCCAGTCTGTCATCTCACCACTGGTGGCGGCGGTTACTCCGCACCCTCCCGCTCCGCGGCTCTGGCACGTTCTTCGAAGCTCCTCATCGCCTCACGCAGCGCCCGATCGGGGTCGATTCCTTGTGCCCTCGCGCCATTCAGGGTGGCGAGGAGCCACGTACCGAACGTCGCTTCGTCGCCTGCTGGAGGGGCTCCTACCGCCTCCGGGGTGACGCCGAGTTTCTCGGCTTTATCCAGTAATGCTCGCGCACGGGCGATCCCGGTGAGGTGGGTGGGAACACCATCGAAGGCACTCTCTCGGTGCTTCTTCTCCTCCGCCTTGATCTTTTGCCAATTGGCCTTGATGTCTTCCACCCCAGCCACTTCCGTGTCGCCGAAGACGTGGGGATGTCGTCGTCGCATTTTCTCGTCGGTAGTCTGTGCGACCTCATCGATGGTGAAGGCATCGTCGGAAGAGGCGGCAATATCGGCGTGAAAGAGCAACTGGTAGAGCACATCACCGAGTTCCTCTTTCATGCCCTCCCGGTCACCGGATTCGATCGCGTCGACCAACTCGTAGGTCTCTTCGATGAGGAAGCGCACGAGGGACTCGTGAGTTTGTTCTCTATCCCACTCGCACCCAGATTCTCCGCGCAGCTGCGCCATCGTCTCAATCAGACGCTCGAGGTGGGGATAGTTGCTCACGCCGTCAGTGTCTCAGATGGGGTCGGATTGGCGAGAGGGTAGAGCGCGTCAATCACGTTTTCGACCCACGCCACCATGGCGTGGTCGGTGTGCGACTCGGGCAGCGGAATGAGGACGACTCGGGCGGGAGCGAGGTAGTTGCCCTTGGGGTAGAGCCGTTGCAGTCGCACCTGCAGTGAATCCGGCAGCGGCGGTCCCACCACGCGCAACTTTGAGCCCATCACCAACGCTTCGGACAACCCCGCGGCCTGAGCGCGACGTCGAAGACGGGTCACCAAGACCAGTGTTTGTGCGGGCAGCGGCAAGTCGCCGTAGCGGTCGACCAATTCGGAGACCACGTCGTCGATGAGTCCCTCGTCGACTGCGGGACCCGCCGAGTGGGAGAGCTTCTGATACGCCTCCAGCCGCAACCGGTCGCTGTCGATGTAGTCCTCGGGGATGCGCGCGTCCACGGGAAGCTCCAAGCGCAATTCGGTCTGCTCGGGGTTCACATCACCCCGGAAGGTGCCGATTGCCTCCGCCATCATCCGCAAATACAGGTCAAAGCCCACACCCGCAATATGGCCGGCCTGTTCAGCCCCCAGGAGATTTCCTGCCCCGCGCAATTCGAGGTCTTTCATCGCAATCTGCATACCGCCGCCCAAATCGCTGTGGGCAGCGAGAGTGCTCAAACGCTCGTGGGCGTGATCACTCAGCGAGGCATCGGGGTCGAAAAGGAAATAGGCGTAGGCGCGCTCCCGGCCTCGGCCCACCCGTCCACGCAACTGGTGAAGCTGCGCGAGACCAAAACGGTCTGCCCTCTCCACAATCAGCGTGTTCGCGTTGGAGACGTCAATTCCGGTTTCGATGATGGTGGTGGAGACCAACACGTCAAAGTGCCCCTCCCAAAAATCCACCATCACTTTCTCTAATTCACTCTCGCCCATTTGCCCATGAGCTACCGCAATGCGAGCTTCGGGAACGAGTTCGGAAAGCTTCGTGGCGACGGCACCAATTCCTTGTACTCGGTTAGAGACGTAAAAAACTTGGCCCTCGCGCAAGAGCTCGCGTCGAATCGCGGCGACAATCTGCTGGTCTGATTTCTCACCCACAAAAGTCAAAATCGGGTGGCGGTTCTCTGGAGGGGTTTGGAGGGTCGACATCTCCCGAATTCCCGTCACCGCCATTTCCAGCGTTCGAGGAATCGGGGTGGCACTCATGGAGAGCACATCAACATTCGCTCGGATTTTTTTGAGCTTGTCTTTGTGCTCCACCCCGAATCGCTGCTCTTCATCGACCACAATCAGGCCCAGGTCTTTGAAGGTCACCTGGTCACTCAGTAGTCGATGAGTTCCAATGACAACATCGACGGTTCCATCGGCGAGGCCCTGAATGACCGTTTTGGCTTCGGACGCGGTCGAAAAGCGAGAGAGAGACGCCAACCTGACGGGGAAGGGCGCGTAGCGCTCTTGAAAGGTCTCCATATGCTGGCGCACCAGAAGAGTAGTGGGGGCAAGAATCGCAACCTGCTTGCCATCCTGGACAGCTTTGAACGCTGCTCGCACCGCAATCTCGGTTTTACCAAAGCCCACGTCGCCGGCGATGAGGCGATCCATGGGGATGGGTCCCTCCATGTCGGCTTTCACATCGTCGATGGTCGCGAGTTGGTCGGGTGTTTCGACAAACGCGAACGCGTCCTCCAACTCGCGCTGCAGTTCGTTATCGGGAGAGAAGGCGTATCCGGGCTGGCTCATCCGCGCGGAATAAAGCTTGACCAAATCGACCGCGATATCGCGCACCGCTTTGCGAGCTTTGGATTTCGCCGCGGACCACTCTGCACCGCCCATTTTGCTCAGCGCCGGTTGCTCGCCACCGACATAGATACTCAACAAGTCCAATTGGTCCGTGGGAACATACAACTTGTCTCGCGCTCCCCCGCGACGAGAGGGCGCGTATTCCAAGACGACGAATTCACGCTCGGACTTCTTAGCGTCGCGACCACCGGTGGAAATTTCTCGTCGCACGACCTCGACGAATTGACCAATGCCGTGGGTGTCGTGCACGACGTAGTCGCCCGGTCGCAACTCCAGAGGGTTGACTCCCGCTCTGCGTTTCGTCGCCAAGGTCTTTTGAGAGCGAGGCGAGGCGGTACTGGCGCGGCCGAAGAACTCTCGCTCACCAATCACCGCGAGAGAGAGGCCAGGCACCACAAAACCATCGGTCAGGCCCGCTTGGACGATGTTGACGACATCGGTGCGGAAGCCAGTCGCTGAGGACTCCAACTCCGCTGCGGCAATACCGTGTTCGCCCAGCACGCGCGCGGCACGCTCCACCAAGCCGTGACCCTGGGCGCAAATCACCACCGTGTCGCCCTCATCACGACGAGATCGCACGTAGTCGATGGCTTCCTGGCCGCCGGGAACCTCAAGCCCGATGGTGTTCGCCTCCACCCTGATTAAGCTCTCGGCGCCGGAATCGAGTGTCGAGAGCGACAACCAGGGACGCTGCCCTGCATGGTCAATGACTTCTTCGGGGGTGTAGAACTCACCAAGGTGAAAGTCGATGGGTCGGTCGCTGGCACCCGCCGCGGCAGTTTCCCACGCCGCCTCCAAGAACTCACGGTTCGTGTCAATCAGGGCGCGCGCCCTCGAGCGCCCGCGCTCGGGCTGAAGTTCCACAATCACGGTGTCTTCCGGGAAGAAATCGGTCACCGGCCCCATCGATGCCGCGAGCGCTGGCTGAAGCGACTCCATTCCATCCACCGGAACACCGTTGGAAATTTTTTCGAGCATTCCGCTCACACCGGGGTATTCGTGGGTGAGTTCTTTCGCGCGTGCCCGAACCGCATCGGTGAGCAGCATTTCGCGCGCAGGCGGAATGTCAACCGATTCGACCGAGGTGAGCGAGCGTTGGTCAGAGACGGAGAAGGAAGTGAGCTCGTCGATATCGTCGCCAAAGAAATCTGCTCGAACCGGGTGGTCTTCAAGAGCGGGAAACACATCGACGATTCCCCCTCGCACCGCGAATTCTCCTCGGCGAGTGACCAGGTCAACCCGCTGATAGGCGAGTGCGACCAGTCCCGAAGCCAGTTCCTCAATGCCCCCCTCGTAAGGGCCCTTTGCGAAGCTCAACCACGGACTGGACGCAAGGTCGGTATTCACCGGTTGAATAAGCGACCGGACCGAGGCCACCACAACCAGCGGCGCGGCGTCGGGCTCCCGGTGATGCAAAGCACGAAGCACCGACAACCTTCGTGCCACGGTTTCGGGGTGTGGGCTCAAGCGCTCGTGGGGCAGGGTTTCCCATGACGGGAAGTCCCACACGTGCACACTCTCTTCGACCAGGCTTCGAAGGGTGTCCCGCACCTGGTCGGACTCTCGACTGCTGGGTGTCAGGACCAAAAGCACCCCTGGCGCACCTTCGGAGTGCAGAGTGCTGGCGATGAGTGGAACGTGAAGTGGTGCGGGTAGAACCCCCGTGGCGCGACCTTGTCGGTGGTTGAGCAGGTTGGCGATAGCCGGAAGGTCGCGCAGGCGCGACGAAAGGGGCTTCACACTCACTCAGGCGAGTTTAGGGCCAGCGTCCACTACTCAGCTGGGCGAGTGAAACGTCTGTTGGGCTGCGAGCAGACCATCGCGGGCAATGCTTGTTGCCGCATCAATCGCCGTCGTTTGCACGAGTTCCACCTCGGGTTTTTCTGACGAGGCGAAGGGTTTGAGGACGTAGGCCGCGGGATCCATCCGCCCGGGAGGACGCCCGATGCCCAGACGAAGCCTCACAAAATCGGGGGTGCCCAACGCTTTGGCGATATCGCGAAGGCCATTGTGGCCTCCGTGGCCACCACCCTTCTTGATCCGCAGTGTGCCCAAGGGAAGGTCGAGTTCATCATGAATCACCACCACTCGCTCCGGCGGCACTTTGAAATATTTCGCGAGCGCCGACACGGGCCCTCCCGAGGTGTTCATGTAGCCGGTGGTGACCGCAATGGTCACCGTGGATTGGGGAATTCGCGCGGCAAAACCCCACGACTTTTGTTTCGACAGCGTGACACCGGCCTGGTCCGCCCAGCGGCGGATGGTCTCTTCACCGATGTTGTGTCGGGTACCGCGATACTGTTCGCCCGGATTACCGAGCCCGACAATCAGCCAACCCGCCTCACCACTCGAGGAGGCGGGTTCGCCGCGTCGAAAGAACAGGGATTACTCCTCGGAGGCTTCTTCAGCCGGGGCTTCTGCGCCACCCTCGGCTGCACCCTCTTCAGCGCCCTCTTCGCTCGTCGACTCTTCAGCGGCCGCCACACGGGGCAGAACAATCGCCAGAATCAGGGTTTCGGGGTCGCTCACGAGGGTTGAGCCCTCGGTCAAAGCGATATCGCTGGCGTGAATCTGAGCGCCCTCGTCGAGGCCCTCGACAGAGACCGTGAAGGACTCGGGGATGTGGGTCGCCTCGGCCTCGACGGTGATTGAGGTGTGGTCAACCTGCACCATGGTGCCGGAAATCGGGTCTCCCTCGACGTGAATGACCACGTCGACGGTGACCTTCTCACCCTTACGCACGACCACGAGGTCGACGTGTTCGATGATCTGGCGTACCGGGTCACGCTGCACGTCCTTCACCAGGACGAGCTTCTTGTCCGAGCCCATGTCGAGCTCCAACAGGGCGTTGGCGCGACGGGCGACAAGCATCATCTCGTGTGCCGGGAGTGACACGTGGGTGGGTTCTTCGCCGTGACCGTAAATCACAGCGGGCACTTTGCCTGCCTGGCGGAGCTTGCGCGCTGCGCCCTTCCCAAAGTTGCTGCGGGCCTCTGCGGCCATTGTGTTGTTGTCAGCCATGTTTTCTCGTTCTCCTTGTCGGGCCACGGCCCGGATATGTTCTCGAACTCGAACGCCGAAGCGTGAGGAGAGACCGTGTGCCTCGCCTACCGCGTCGATTACGGAGTCTTAGCTCCCTCGCCGAAGTACGCCAGCAAGCATACCGGACGGGTACGCTACTAAGCGACCCGGGGTTGCCGGGCGCAACTTCGGAAGGTTTCAACTTCAACATGTCTCAGGCGAACATCGGCGTAGTGGGTTTGGCGGTCATGGGCTCGAATTTGGCCCGCAATTTGGCTAGCCGTGAGGGCAACACCGTCGCCATTTTCAACCGCAGCCCAGAGAAAACCCGAGAACTCGCCGCCGAACACCCCGAGGCAGGGTTTGTCGCGACGGAAACGATGGCTGAGTTTGCCCAATCGCTGAGCACGCCGCGCACCGCCATCATCATGGTGCAGGCCGGTGGCGCAACGGACGCCGTCATCGACCAGCTGACGCAGGTGTTTGAGCCGGGCGACATCATTGTGGATGGCGGTAACGCGCACTTTAGCGACACGATTCGGCGCGAAAAAGAGTTGGCGGCGAAGGGCTTCAACTTCGTAGGCGCGGGAATTTCCGGCGGTGAAGAAGGGGCGCTCAATGGCCCGTCGATTATGCCCGGTGGTTCCGCCGAGGCCTGGGCCACATTGGGTCCCATTCTGACCTCGATTGCTGCTGTCGCGGAGGGCGAAGCCTGTGTCACCCACGTCGGTAGCGACGGTGCCGGTCACTTCGTGAAGATGATCCACAACGGCATTGAATACGCCGATATGCAGCTGATCGCCGAAGCGTACGACCTGCTGCGCCATGTCGCCGGGCTCTCCCCCGCAGAGATTTCTGACGTGTTTCGCAACTGGAACAGCGGTGAGCTCGAGAGCTACCTCATCGACATCACGGCCGAAGTATTGAGCCAAGTCGACGCCAAGACCGGTCAGCCGCTGGTCGATGTGATTGTGGATCAGGCGGGTTCTAAGGGAACCGGAGTGTGGACCGTGCAAACAGCTGTCGGTCTGGGTGTTCCCGTCACCGGCATCGCCGAGGCGGTGTTTGCCCGAGCGATTTCGTCCGCGTCCACCCAGCGAGAAAAAGCTCAAGGGCTTCCCGGCCCCGCGGCCACCGCTTCGGTGGACGACGTCGAGGGTTTCGTTGACGCGGTGGGCAAAGCCCTCTACGCGTCCAAGATTGTCGCCTACTCGCAAGGCTTTGACGCCATCGCACAGGGCGCCGTCGAATACGACTGGTCGATTGACCGGGCGGAGGTGGCCAAGATTTGGCGGGCGGGCTGCATTATCCGTGCCCAGTTCCTCAACCGCATCACCGAGGCCTACCGCGCCGAGCCAGAGCTGCCGCTCCTGATCACAGCACCCTATTTCCGCTCGGCCCTCGAATCCGCCCAGGACGCCTGGCGCGACGTCATTCACCGCGCTGTCGACAACGGAGTGCCGGTGCCGGCGTTTATGTCCTCATTGGCTTACTACGACCAGATTCGACGGCCCCGCCTCTCTGCGAGCATCATCCAGGGACAGCGTGACTTCTTCGGAGCCCACACCTATAAGCGGGTTGATCAAGAAGGGGTCTTCCACACTCTGTGGTCGGGCGACCGCTCAGAGGTTCAAACCGACTAGACGACGTAATCACCTGGTTGTGCTCGACGGAGTGGGTTGAGCAGAAACCACAGGGTGCCCACGAGGGCAGACGCTAAGGCGGCAATCAGTGATGGCATCGGCAGTGTGAGCACTAAGAGCCCGCACAACACCAGCCCCAGTGTCGGAACTACCGGGGGCAGGAATCGTTGCGCGGGCGGCTGCGCTAATGCGCTCAGATGACCAATGGCGTAGTAAGTCAAGACGCCCGCGCTGGAGAGGCCCACAAGCCACAGCGGATTGGTGAAAAAGATCAGAGCAATAGCCGCGATGGCGACGGTGATTTCAGCAACGACGGGTCCCTTCGTGCGCGAAGACACCCGGGAGAGCATGGGGGGAAGGTCGCGCGAGCGGCCCATCGCGAGGGTGGTGCGACTGAGCCCCGCGAGAATCGCAATCAACGACCCCAAGGACGCCATCACCGCGAGCGCCACCATGACCCACGCCGATCCGGCAGAGGAGAGAAGCGTCAGAGGTGCGTCGGGGATTACAGATGCGCTCTGAAGCGCCGGGGTGATGGCGAAACCCACCATGAGGTAAATCACCAACACGATCCACAACGCTCCGACGATGGCGCGGGGAATAGTGCGGCTCGGGTTGCGCGCTTCCTCACCGAGAGTGGCCATTCGGGCGTAACCGGCAAAGGCAAAAAAGAACAACCCCGCCGCAGTGGCGATGCCCCCAATCGAAGGGTCCGCATCAACACTTGGCCATGTCGCTGAGAGCTGGCGCGGTGCCGCAAACCACACCACTCCAATAATGACCGTGAGCGAAATGGCGATGCTCACGCCAGCGGCGACTCGGATACCACTGACGATGATGGCCGTGAAAACAACGACAAAACCCGCGGCGATTTCCCGGGCGTACTCGGGAGAAAGGTAACTCGCTGCGATGTAAGCAATAGCGGCCGCCGATGCGGTCTTGCCTGTGACAAAAAGCCAGCCGGCGAGGAACCCCAGGTAGGGACCGCGATAGTGGCCGGCGTAAGCGTAAATTCCCCCCGACACCGGCAGGTGCATCGCCAACTGAGCCGTCACGAGGCCATTGAGCGTAGCGACCACTGCGGCGATGAGGAGGGAGACCATCAACCACGGCCCGGCGAGTGCGTATGCGGGTGACCACACGTAGAACACCCCGGCGCCCAACATGGCCGCCACCCCGATACCCATCGAAGCGGTGAGCCCTAGTCGACCCTGAAGCTGCTGCACGCCGTCACACTAGGAGGTCTTGGTAAACAACAGGAAACGACCGGTGCGTAGGCTGGGCGGGCACCGACGGGAAAAGGACCGCGTGAACGATTACCCAGAGCTCAACGAATCAGAGGACGATGCGCCACTGCGCAGTGATCGGCGTCGCCGTATTTTGCGCATCGTCGCGCTGGTGAGCATGGCGCTGCTGGTGGTGCCCGGGTTTATCGGCACGGTGGTCCAGGCACAGCAGAGCGCACGCTACGCCTGCGAGATTGCCCGGGTGACGCTAGCTCCCGGTGCGCAAGCCTCGTCGGCCCGATTCGAGTTGTTCCCGCTGGTGACTGCGGGTTGGCAGTGTTACGCAGAGTTCTACGACGGCACGAGCATTCGCGTGGCGACCCTCGGACCCATTCCGGGGCTGCCACGACTGCGACCCATCTCTTCGAGTTAGGCGGCTCCGTCAAACATCGAGGTGACGGAACCATCGTCAAACACCTCGCGAATAGCCCGAGCCAGCATGGGAGCGATCGGCAGAACCGTGAGGCGGTCCCAGCGTTTCTCATCAGGAAGGGGAAGCGTGTCTGTCACCACGACCTGATCGATTGACTCGTGCTGCAACACCTCAATAGCGGGGTCAGAGAACACCGCGTGCGTCGCCGCGACCACGACACCCTTCGCGCCATTCTTTTTCAATGCTTCGGCTGCTTTCTGAATGGTGCGGCCGGTGTCAATGAGATCATCCACCAGCAAACACACTCGTCCGCTCACATCACCCACAATTTCGTGAACCGACACTTGGTTGGGCACTCGCGGGTCTCGTCGCTTGTGAATGATCGCCAGAGGCGCACCCAACTTGTCGCTCCAAATATCGGCGACCCGCACCCGGCCCATGTCGGGGCTCACCACCGTGAGCTCTTTCGGGTCGAGTTGTTCTTGGAAGTGCTCTAAGAGCACGGGCATGGCGAAGAGGTGGTCGACGGGGCCGTCAAAGAATCCCTGGATTTGAGCGGCATGCAGATCCACGCTCATGATGCGGTTTGCTCCAGCTGCTTTGAACAGATCGGCGACGAGTCGAGCAGAAATAGGCTCCCGGCCGCGGCCTTTCTTGTCTTGACGGGCGTAGGGGTAGAAGGGGGCGACCACGGTGATGCGTTTCGCACTCGCGCGCTTGAGCGCGTCGACCATAATCAGCTGCTCCATCAGCCACTCGTTGATGGGATGAGAGTGGGCTTGGATCACAAAAGCATCCGCGCCGCGGACACTCTCGCCATAGCGGGCATAAATCTCGCCATTGGCGAAGGTGCGCGCTTCAGTCTCTAGGACCTCACAGCCAAGTTCTTTCGCCACGTCCTCGGCGAGCTGCGGGTGGGCTCGGCCCGACACCAAAATGAGATTCTTCTTGTTTGCTGTCACTAGGGCCATGGCGTCCTCGCTCTACCTATTGCTCGGGTGGTTCTTGGTGTGCCGAGGCCGAGGCCTCGGAGGATGGTGTTCCAGGTCGATTCTTTTCGACCCAGCCGTCTATGTTGCGCACGCTCGCCGCGGTCACCGCGAGTGCCCCCGGAGGCACATCCCGCCTCACCACGGTGCCGGCGGCGGTGTAGGCGCCGTCTCCGATCTGAACCGGCGCAACGAACACGTTGTCAGAGCCTGTGCGTGCGTGCGCGCCGACCACGGTGCGGTGCTTCTTGATGCCGTCGTAATTCGCGGTGATGGTTCCGGCGCCAATGTTGGCACCTTCCCCAATTTCTGCGTCACCGATGTAGCTCAGATGCGGCACTTTCGCGCCCCGATGAATCGTGCTGTTCTTCGTCTCGACAAAGGTGCCCACTTTGCCGTCGGTTTCCACGACGGTGCCGGGCCGAAGATACGCGAAGGGACCAACCTGTGCTCCCTCGTGCACTTCAGCTTCACTGGCGACGGTGCGAATGACTGACGCCCCCGCACCGACCTCGGTATCAGTCAGGGTGCAATCAGGGCCGAGAGTAGCGCCCTCGCCAATCACACATCCCCCATGAAGCTGGACACCGGGGAACACGGTCACATCCGGCGAGAGTTGAACCGAGAGGTCAATCCAGACAGATTCGGGCTCGGGGATGCTGACCCCATCTTTTTGCCACCCCCGCACAATCATGCGATTGAGCCGCCGCTGCACTTCGGACAGTTGGATGCGGTCGTTCACACCCTCAACAAGCCACTCGTCGTCCACGATGACAGCCTGTACCCCGCCGCCACTGGCGACTTGTTGGGCAATCACATCGGTGAGGTATTTCTCTCCCTGGGCGTTGTCCACTCCGAGAGTAGGTAGCGCGTCTGCGAGCGCGGTGCGCGAAAACACGTAGGTTCCGGAATTGATTTCCGCAATGTCTCGGGTATCCGCATCAGCATCAGCTTCTTCAACGATTGCTGAAACAGCACCCGACTCACTGCGAACAACGCGGCCATACCCGGTGGGCTCATCAACGACAGCGCTCAGAAGTGTGACCGCAGCGCCCTCGGCGCTGTGGTGGTGAATCACCGCTAAGAGGGTGTCAGAATCAAGCAGGGGAACGTCGGCGCTCAGCACCACGACCGATTCAACGTTGTGCGGGATCGATCCCAGTGCGACCTCAACCGCGCGTCCTGTTCCAGGAATGGCATCTTGGCGTACACACTGCGCATCAGGCGAGAGCTCAGCAACCACCTCTTCGATTGCGTCCGCCTCGTGACGGGTGACCACGACGAGAACGTCCGGGTCGAGCGCCTCCGCCGTCGCAAGAACATGCCCAATCAGAGGCACACCCGCGAGGGAGTGGAGGACCTTCGGAGTGCGAGATTTCATCCGGGTGCCCTGCCCAGCGGCCAAAACGATGACGGCCAACGAAGAGGGGCTCATACCTCTATTTAAGTGCATGATTCACCGAATCCGCGAGCCCATGCCCGAAACGGGCTAACTCTGGCTCCGCCCCCAGGATTCGAACCTAGACCTAACAGCTCCAAAGGCTGTCGTGCTGCCGTTACACCAAGGCGGAGTGCGTGAAACGCTCCCCTAGTCTGCCAGACCCCGATA
>Ga0181573_10002325_pt1 | contig 17788 bp, 8 predicted proteins | sample 101ome_25_FD_148643 | JGI IMG/M metagenome (GOLD analysis project Ga0181573, IMG submission 148643) | Coastal salt marsh microbial communities from the Groves Creek Marsh, Skidaway Island, Georgia - 101409BT metaG (spades assembly) | ecosystem: Environmental > Aquatic > Marine > Intertidal zone... | reverse complement strand
TCATCGCTCGAGATGCCGCCCAAGGTGAAGCTGTCGAAGAAACAGGTCGCGTTGCTGACGCAATGGATCCAGATGGGCGCGCCCTGGCCGGACGAAGCAAACGCGCCCACCATCGCGGCCAAGCGGGAAGCATTCGAAATCACGGAGAAGGATCGGAACTACTGGGCGTTCCGCCCCATCCAATCGCCTCCCGCGCCTGCGGCAACCGACGGTCGGCCCGTCGCCAATCCGATCGACGCCTTCATAAACGAACAACTTCGCGAAGAGGGCCTGCGTCCGAACGGACGCGCGTCCAAGCGCATCCTGATTCGGCGACTCGTTTACGACCTGACCGGCTTGCCGCCAACGTTCGAGGAGATCGCAGCGTTTGAGCGCGACACATCGCCGCGCGCGTATGAGAACCTGATCGATCGGCTGCTCGCCTCGCCGCGCTACGGCGAGCGCTGGGGCCGGCACTGGTTGGACGTCGTGCGTTATGCCCAATCCAATGGCTATGAGCGCGACGACGAGAAACCGCTGGCCTGGAAATACCGCGACTACGTCATCGACGCCTTCAACCAGGACAAGCCCTACGATCGTTTCGTGCTGGAGCAACTCGCCGGCGATGAGCTTCCGGACGGCGGGGGCGAGGCATTGATCGCGACGGGTTTCTATCGACTGGGCGTGTGGGACGATGAACCGGATGACCAGCGCGCGGCCTACTACGACGAACTGGACGACATCATGCGCGCGACGGGCGAGACCTTCCTGGGGCTGACGGTGGGTTGCGCGCGTTGTCACGACCACATGTTCGATCCGATGTCGCAGCGGGATTACTACGAACTGTTGTCGGTGTTCCACAACGTGCGCGGCTATGCGCGACCCGACATGTCGTTGGATTCGGCGACCTATTCCCCGATCGCCGGCGAGGGGGAATTGCGGGCCTTTCAGACGAGCGTTGCCGAGCGGCTCAAGCCGGTTCGGGAGGAACTCGCCGAACTTCGCGCGTTGAAGGAGAAGAGCGACGGGCAGCGCGGGAAGCTGAAGGAACTGGAGGACAGGGAACGGCGGATCCGCAAGGATCGCGGGCCGTTCGAGTACGCGTTGAGCATCCGCGAACGCGGGACGGAGCCGAAGGAGACGCGGGTGTTGATCCGGGGAAATGCCGGCCGTCCCGGCGAAAAGGTCGAGGCGCGCATTCCGGACATCTTCGGCGGGCAGGCCGTTCCGCCCGCCAAACGCGAGGGCGTTCTTGCCAGCTCGGGGCTGCGATTGAATTTCGCGCGCTGGGTCGCGAGTCCGGACAATCCCCTGACCGCGCGCGTCATGGTCAACCGGATCTGGCAGCATCATTTCGGCGCGGGCCTCGTCAACACGCCCAATGACTTTGGTCGCGCGGGCGGCGGCGTGACGCACCCCGGGTTGTTGGACTGGCTGGCGGCGAGATTCATCGAGGGAGGCTGGTCGATCAAGAAGCTGCACAAGCTGATCCTGTTGAGCGAAACCTTTCAACGCGCCTCCTCGAACGACGAGGCCAAGGCCGCGGTCGATCCGGGAAACAAACTTCTTTGGCGGCAGAACCTGCGGCGATTGGAGGCGGAGGCGATCCGGGATTCCATGCTGTCGGCGACCGGAGAACTGAATGAAGCCATGGGCGGGCGCGGGGTGTTTGCGAACCTGAACGGCGAAGTCATCGCGGGCGGCTCCCGACCCGGCCGCGGATGGGGCTACTCGAACGATCTCGAGCGGAATCGCCGCAGCGCCTACCTGTTCGTCAAGCGCACCATGGGCGTGCCGTTCATGGAGGCGTTCGATTACGCGAACACCGAGGGTTCGATCGGACGCCGGCCCGTCACGACCGTGGCCCCTCAGGCGTTGACGCTGTTGAACAGCGGATTCGTCGATGAGCGCGCCCGGGCGATGGCGCGCAGGTCCGCGGCCGCGACCGGTCCGGAGTCCGCGGTGGTCGACCTCTATCGTCGGCTGCTCGCGCGGAATCCGGGAGCCGGAGAGATCGAAACCGGAGTCCGGTTCATCAAGGCGCAGACACAACGGCAGGCGGCGCTTTCGCATCAACTGGTCTTCCAACCGGATGCGCCGGCGGCGTTGAGCCAGGAGTTTTGGAACCAGCTTCCAGCGGATCGTTTTCTTCGCGCGCCCGAGGGCTGGAGTCTTTACAAGGGATCCTGGGGCGACGGTTACGAGGGCATCATCAACGTCCGGCCCGATCGCGGCCCCTTTGCGCTGTTGACCAAGATGCGTTTCCGCGACGGTCGGATTTCCGGGCGGTTGCGCCTCGACGCCACGACCACCCACGCCGGCTTCATCCTTCGAGCAGACGCCGCGGGCGAGCAGTTCTTCGGCGCGGACCTGTTGATCGATCCACGGGCCGGACGCGTTTCGTTGAGACGTCTGAAGGGCGCACGGGTCGAGAAGGAGGTCCGGGCCGACATCGCCATTCCCGCAGAGGAATGGATCAACTTCGAAGTGACGCTGGATGGGAATACGATCGCGGCGCGGTTCGGCAATGAGGAAATGGCGAGCGTCCAATCCGACGATCCGTTCCTGACCGCGGGCAATGGCAGCTTCGGCCTGCGGACCTGGGGCGGGGCCACGACGCTGGAGAACCTGACCATCGAGGCCAATGGATCGGTCGTGAAGCCGCACGAACTGGACTTCGGCCGCACGCAGCGCCTGGTCGCCCAACAAGATCGCGGGAGCGGCGCGCCAGGTTGGAAGGCGTGGGGCGGCGACTGGCTGGTTGCGCCGGATGGCGAGTTTCAGATCGGCGCCGGCAAGGGACACAAAATCCTTTGGGAGGAGTTTGGCGCGATCGGCGACGGGACCGTCTCGATGGATCTACGCCTCGCTCCGGGCGGGCCGGATATTGCGGGCTTCATACTGCGGGTGAACGAACCGGCCATCGGCGCGGACAACTGGATCGGCTACGAGGTCAGCCTCAACACCGCGAACAAGACCGTCTTCATCGGGACGCACAACCACAACTGGAAGTTGCAGGCCGGCGCGCCGGCGAAGATCGAACGCAATCGCTGGCATCGGTTGGAGGTTCGCCTCGAAGGCCAGCGCATGCGGGTCTTCGTGGATGGCGGGGAAAAAGCCCTGCTGGATTTTGAACAACCGATCGCATTGAAGCCCGGCCTGATCGGGATCCGGAATTATGGACCGGCGGTCCGGTTCAAGAACATCACCGCGCGGGTTGGCGACAGGGTCGCGACCTACCAACCGCGTTTCCCGGAGCGCAAGGACGCCCCCTGGTCGATCGCCCGGCGCGACTTGAAGCGACGGGCGTTCGAACGCGCGGTCGCCGACTTCGCTTCGGCGTTGTTCAACCTGAACGAGTTTGTTTATGTGGATTGATCCGGAATGGCCATGAACGCGATGAACCCAGCCCAGCTTGAAACCGCCAACCGCCGCGCGTTCCTGCGGCAGTTCGGACTCGGCATGGGCGGGCTTTCGTTGTCGGGAATCTTTGCGGGAGAGCAGGTGTTCGGCGCGCCGGCGTCCTACGTCGATCCACTGGCGGCGAAGCCGTCGCACTTCCCGGTCAAGGCCAAGGCCTGCATCTTCCTCTACATGTATGGCGGGCCTTCGCAGATGGACCTGTTCGACTACAAGCCCGTCCTGCAGAAGAACGACGGCAAGACGGTGGACATGGAGATCCGCCGCCGCGACATCCGGAAATCCACGCTGCTCGGCTCGAAGCGCGCGTTCAAACAGCATGGCCAATCGGGGCTCTGGTGTTCCGACGCCCTGCCCAACATCGCGCGGCACATGGACAAGCTCGCGATGATCAAGAGCCTGTATCAGGATTCCTTCGCGCACGGCTCGGCCAACCTGCAGATGAACTGCGGCCGCGTGTTGCAGGGGCATCCTTCATTGGGTTCGTGGATCGGCTACGGCCTGGGCGCCCGGAATCCAAACCTGCCCGGCTTCGTGGTCATGCTGGATCCGCGGGGCGGCCCGATTCCCGGCGCGGCGAACTGGACGAGCGGTTACATGCCCGCCGCCTATCAGGGCACGGTGCTGCGCTCGATCGGCAACCCGATCCTCAATCTCCGGCCCACCGCCAATCTTACGCCCCGGATGCAGGGCGAGAAGATCCGCCTCATCAACGAACTCAATTCGCGTCACCTCCAAGGGCGCGAATCCTACACCGAGTTGTCCGCGCGCATCGCCAGCTACGACCTCGCCTACCAGCTCCAATCCACCGCGCCCGAGGCCTTGGATCTTTCGACCGAGGACGCCGCGACCAAGGCAATGTACGGCCTGAACGACCCCAGGCCGGAACACAAGCTGGCGATCCCGCCCGCGCACTTTGGGCGGCAGTGTCTGATCGCGCGAAGACTGGTCGAGCGCGGCGTGCGCTTCGTGCAGCTTTACTCGGGCGGCGGGCATCAGCAGCAGAATTGGGACGCGCACTTCGGCGTCGAGGAGAACCTGAAGATCCACGGTCCGGAGATCGACAAGCCCGTCGCGGGTCTGCTGGCGGATCTGGAGCGGCGCGGTCTGCTCGACGAAACGCTCATCGTCTGGGGCGGCGAGTTTGGTCGGCAACCGGTCAGCCAGGGCGCCAACGGCGGACGCGATCACAACCCCAAGGGCTTCACCTGTTGGCTGGCCGGCGCCGGCGTGAAGCCGGGCGTCAGTCATGGCGAGACCGATGAACTCGGCCACGAAGCCGCGGTGGACAGACATCACGTCCGCGACCTGCACGCCACCATCCTTCAACTGCTGGGCCTGGACCACGAACGACATACCTACCGCTACGGCGGCTTGGATCAGAAGCTCACCGGCGTGGGCGGCGCCGAGCCGATCCATGACGTGATGGCGTAGCTGTCTCGTTCGGCGCCGTTGGCGCCGGTCAAAGCGGGCGCGTAGGACGTGTCACGCATCGGCGCGGTTGTCGAGCGCCCTGTGTCAGCGCAGACGACGGCTGTCGCGTGATGGCTCCGCCTTTCGGCTGACACAGCCGACGCTGCATCAGCGAAGTTGTTGCGATTCCTGTTCCTGTGTAAGCCCTGGAAATGTTCTTCCTGTTCAAGCGAATTCCCCAAGGTAGAGTCCAGCCATGATTTCCCGTCGTGAGTTTGCCAGACTGTCAACCGCGGCTGCGACCATGACGGCGGCCGGTTTCTCCGTCCGGGCGCAGGAGAGCGCCAAGGCTCCGGATGCCGGGTTTCTGTCGGGGTCTGAGCTGAAGAAGCTGCGGATCTGGGACTCCTATTTCACGCCCTCGCACTCAAGTCCCGGGCCCGACGGGGAACGCCTTCTCGCGGAGATCGAAGCCTCGCTGCAGAAGCTGGAGCCCTTCCACTTTCAGAGGCTCTGCTACTTCCCGCATGTCGGCCTGGGCACGACTGACAAGGCGACCGACGAATGGCTGCGGGCGAACCCGAAGGCCATCGAAGCTCCGCTGAAGCGTTGGCCCGGCCGGTTGCTGGGCATGATCCAGCTGAATCCCAATGACGTGCGGGGTTCGCTGGACGCGTTGAACCGTTGGCTGCGGGACGGTCCGATGACCGGGGTATATTTCTCCGGCGGCTCCAAGGCGTCGCTGCCCTGTTCGCATCCGAATTGCGAGCCGCTGGTGAAGCGCATCGCCGAGCTCGACGGCGTGATCATGCAGCACACCTGGTTCATCACCGGGGGCAAGCCGAGGCCCACGATGTCCACGCCCGACGAATTGGCGCAACTGGCCGCGCGCTTCCCGGAGATCGAGTTCGTCTGCGCCCACGCCGGCGGTGAATGGGAGAAGGGCGTCCGCGCCATCCGCGGCCACGCCAACATTCTCGCGGAAACCTCCGGCTTCGATCCGACCGCCGGCTTCGTCGAGATGACCGTGCGGGAACTCGGCGCCGAACGCGTCATCTTCGGCAGCCATGCTCCCTCCCGATCGTTGGGCACGGAACTCAGCAAGGTCCTCGCCGCGCAGATATCGGACGAAGACAAACGCCTGATCATGGGGGCGAACTTCCGCCGGCTCCTGAAACCGATCCTGCGCCGCAAGGGGATGATTTGAATCGCGGGGCGCGCTCGACGCAATGGTCCGTCGCGTTTCGCCTCTCGTCCATACGGACTCGGGACGCAACCTGAAGGTTGCGGCTACGGGATTTTGCGATCCTCTACCTCCCTCCAAACCGGATCGCCGCCCAGCACGCCCCGCCGCCGAGAGCCAACGCCGCGAACGGATTCAGCCCCATCCCGGTCAAACCGTATCCCAATATCACCGCAACGCCCGCCGCCAACAGCGCGTAGGGAAGCTGGGTGCGCACGTGTTCGATGGCGTCGCAGCCGCTGGCAAAGGCGGAGACGATCGTCGTGTCGCTGATTGGCGAGCAATGATCGCCGAACACCGCCCCGGCCAGAACCGCGCCAATGGTGGAAATGACGATCGGCCCGGGGACGCCGCCGCCCTCAAGACCGGTCAACGCGCAGGCGACCGGGATGCAGAGCGGCATGAGGATGCCCATCGTGCCCCAGGAGGTCCCGACGCTGAAGGACATCAACGCCGCGATGAGGAACACGACCGCCGGCAGCGCCGCGGCGGGAAACCCGCCCCGCAGCGCCCCGGTCAGCCACTCCGCCGTCTTCATTTCCTTGATGACGCTTCCCAGGGTAAAGGCGAACACCAGGATCAGGACCGGCAGGAACATCTCCTTCATGCCTTCGAGGTAGATTGTCATGGGATTCTCCTTCGGATCGTGTCCGGAGCTGAAGCGCAGCGCCCCCATCGCGACCAACGACGCAAATGCCGTGGCGGTGACAAAGACCAGATCCGCGTCCGCCTTGCCGAAGGCCTGGATCGTCCGCGCCAGAACGCTTGGCGACCATTCCTCCAATTTCGACAGACCGCTCACAAACAGGCCGCCAAACACGCCGACGATCAACAGCCCCAGCGGAAGCAAGGTCAGCCAGATTCTCCGACCAATGCAGTCGTCTTCCTCCTCATTCCCGGCGCCGACCCCAGACTGCGGTTCCTCCGCCTGTTCCGCCTGCGCCGCCGCTTCCGCCTCCCGCATCGGCCCGAGGTCCCGTCCCAGCCAGACGGTCAGGAACACGATCAGCAGGAGGAAGTAATTGTAGAACCGATAAGGCAGCGTCCGGACCAGGATCTCGTAGGACGACAGATGCGCGAACTGCCCCGCGCCGCCCAACTCATTCTCCCCGTAGGCCGCAAATCCGTTCTGGATCAATGTCAGTTCAAACGCGATCCAGGTGGAGATCAGGGCGAAGGCCGCAATCGGCGAGGCGGTCGAATCCACGATGAAGGCCAGCTTCGCGCGCGACAGCCCCGCCCGATCGGTCACCGGGCGCATGGTCCGGCCGACCAGCATGCAGTTGGCGAGGCCGTCGAAGAACACCAGCCAACCCATGCCGAACACGCCCAGCCCGGCGCGTCGTTTGGAATCGCCGGAACCGAGGAGCCGGGCCGCAATGGCCTGCATGCCGCCCGCCCGGTTCAACAAGGCGATGAAGCCGCCCATCATCAACGAAAACGTCAGCGCGCAGACATTCCACCGACTTGTCAGGGGCGGGATCAGATGCCGGGCAAACAGGTCGATGAAGGCCGAGGCGATGTTTCCGCCCGCCAGCAACAGCGCCCCCGCAAAGGCGCCGAGAAAAAGTGACGAATAGATCTCGCGGGTGACAAACGCCAACCCCACCGCGACCGCGCTCGGCCAGATCGACGCCGCTGAACCGCGCGGTTCGCCCGCCAGAACGAAAGCCAGGGTGACCAGCAAAAGGGCGGCGGCCAAAATGATTCGGGAACGATTCATGGACAAGGCGCATTGAAAACGGCATCGGCGGACCAGACAAGGACTCAGGCGGCGGTTGACAGACCGATTGCGTCCCCTAGCATGCCCAGAGTTGACCACCGTAGCCGCGATGCGCGGCGCACTCATGACACGGCCATTCGCCATACTGACCCGAAACCCGGCATTCGCGCCGGCGATGGCCGTGGTCGCCCTGCTGACCGCGCTGTTCCCCAGCCGCCTCCCGGCCGCGAACACGCCGCTTCACCAACGCATCGACGCGACCCTGGCCGCTTCCCGGATTGCGCCGACGCCTCCCTTGGCCGATGACGCCGCCTTTCTCCGTCGCGCCTTTCTCGACCTGACCGGCCGCATCCCCTCCACCGGAGCCGCCCGGACCTTTCTGGCCGATACCGATCCCGACAAGCGCGCGAAATGGATCGACCGCCTCCTCGCCAGCCCCGAACACATACGCCACATGGCGATCACCTTCGACGTCACCTGGGTGGAGCGTCGATCGGACCCGCATGTAAAGGCCGATGCCTGGCGGGATTTCCTCCATTCCCGGTTTGCGACCAATGCGCCTTACACCACGCTCGCCGCCAGCGTCATCGCGGCCGAGGGCGCCGACCCGAAGAAAAACGGCCCCGCAAAGTTTCTTCTCGCCCGCGAAGCCGAACCCAATGCCCTGACCCGCGACGTCAGCCGCATGTTTCTCGGCCAGGATGTCCAATGCGCCCAATGCCACGACCACCCGCGCATCGACGACTACACCATGCGCGAATACTACGGCGTCAACGCCTTCCTGAACCGCAGCTACCTCTTCCGCCCTGACAAGAAGAAGCCCGGCGTCATCGCGGAGAAGCCGACCGGAGAAGCCGATTACAAGTCGGCCTTCACCCAGGCGGCGGGACGCTCCAGGCCCCGCCTGCCCGGCGAGGCCGAAATCACCGAGCCCGTCGTCGCCAAGGACAAGGAATACCGGGTCAAACCGGACAAGAAGAACAAGAAGCTGCGCCCCATCCCGACCTACAGCCGCCGCGCCGAGTTGGCGAAGCTCTTCGCCAAGGGCGACAACCCCCAGTTTCGCCGCAATATCGCGAACCGCCTCTGGGCCCACATGATGGGCCGCGGCATCGTGGAGCCGGTCGATTTCCATCACTCCGACAACCCGCCAACCCATCCGGAGCTGCTGGAACTGTTGGCCGAGGAATTCGCCGCGATGAACTTCGACATCCGCGCCTTTCTGCGGGAACTCGCCCTGAGCCAGACCTACCAACGCGGGTTCGACCTGCCGACCGCCACGGAGAAGTCTTCAACCGCCGCCGAACAGCGCCTCGCCAATCTGGAAGCGGATTACGAACGCCTCGGCAACGCGGCCAGCGCCGCCATCGAGGCCTTCGAGCAATTCAAGGCAACCATCGAAACGAAGCGCTCCGAACTCGGAACGACGAAGCAATCGATCGCCGCCAAGGAAAAAGACGTCGCTGAATTGACCAAGGCTCGCGACGCGGCAAGGAAACCCGCGGATGCCGCGGCCAAACCTTTCGCCGAGGAGAGCGGCAGACTCGCCACACTCGCCGAGGCCGCCGCCAAAGCGACCAGAGCGGCCGCCGAATTGAAAGACGACAAGGAACTGGCCAAGGCCGCGGCAGTCTTCGAGGACCGCCGAAAGAAACTCGCCGTCGAGGTCGCCAGACTGAAGGCGGATGTCGACGCCAAGAAAGCGACGCTGGACGAGGCGGAGAAGAAGCTCGCCGCCGCGACGGGCGCCTTGAAATCGACAAAGGAGCAGGTCGCCAGGTTGGAGGCGGAATTGCAGGGTCGGCGGGCGCGCTTCAATGCCGAGGACAGGAAACGCGTCGACGCCAAGCTTGCCGCCAGCTTCGCAAAGCAACGCCGCGACGCCGCGCGTGAACTCGTCGAAATCGCGCGGCTGGACTCGGAATCGACCAGGCTCGGAAAGCAGATCGACGCTTTTCAACAGGATCTCCGCGACGCCGACAGGAAGTTTGCGGATCACTCCGCCGCCGTGCCCCGATTGGCGGCGAAACTGCCCGCGGCCCAGCTGGAGCTGAACCGAATTCTCGAACGAAGGAAGACCGACGTCGACGCCATCACGCTTGCCCACACAGAGCTCAAGGATATCGATGCCCAGCTGGGGAAGGCTGATGTCGGGCAACCGACGAAGAAGGGCGACCGCGCCGACGCGCTGCTCGCCAGACAACGCCAACTCGAATCCACGCTGACCGGGCTCGAAGCGCGGTCACCAGAACTCCGCGCCGCCTTTCTCCAGGCCGGAAAAGTCCTGGTGGAGGCCAAGGCCCGGATTCGTCACAATTCACTGCAGCTGGATGTCGAGGGGCTCCGGCGCGCCGAGCTTTCCGCCATGCTCAACGAGTTCCGCAGCCAGCGCGAATCGCTGGCCGCCAAACTCAATGTCGCCAGCATGGACCACGCGGATTCACTCAGCGCGCGATTCGGCATTGGGGGCCTAACCCCGCTCAGCCCGGAACAACTCTGCTGGAGCATGCTCGAAGCGACCGGCGAAGCCGCGAAGCAGGCCGGGGCCGGCGCGGCGGACTTCGACAAGAAGAACCCGCTCAAGCAGCGCCAGAAGTCCACGCCGGCGCGGGATGCCGAACGCGCAAAGCACATCGAGCAATATGTGTACGGCAAGCTGAAAGCCCAGGAGGGGAACTTTGTCTCATTGTTTGGGAGCGCCGCGGGGTCGCCGCAAAACGCCTTCTTCGCCACGCCGGACCAGGCCCTATTCTTCGCCAATGGCGGCAATGTCCGTGGTTGGTTGAATCCTTCCGGCGGCAATCTCACCGACCGTTTGAGCAAACTGGAAGACCCGGCCGCATTCGCCGAGGAGCTTTACCTCAGCGTTCACACCCGCATGCCGACACCTTCGGAGATCGCCGACGTGAAGGCGCAACTGGCGGCGCACGGAAAAGATCGCCGGACCGCCGCGCAGGAACTCGCCTGGGCCCTGCTCACCTCGATTGAATTTCGTTTCCGACATTGAAGCAGCCATCATGTTGAATCTTGGAAGACCGTTGAGCGGGCTCCTTCCCCCTGATCTGGGTTGGCGGAGCGCCGAGCAATGCTCGGCGCTCCAAACGCCAGGTTTGACCTGACCGAACAGACATCATGAACATCAACTACGCCTGTGGAACGGACGAGCATACGATGGCTCGTCGGAGCTTTCTGGGAACCATGGCGGCCGGCGCCGGCGCGGTGGTCGGCGGCCTCGGCGCCTTCGCCAATCCCGGCGTCGCCGACCAGCTGAAGCGCGACCAGAAGCGCATGATCGTGATTGAACTGCACGGCGGCGTCAGCCAGTTGGAAAGCTGGGACCCCAAGCCGGGCACGGACACGGGCGGCCCCTTCCGCGCGATTCCGACCAGCGTGCCCGGCATCCACATCAGCGAGTTGCTGCCGCACACCGCAAAGCAGATGCATCACCTCTCGCTGATCCGCAGCATCAATATCCACGAGAACGACCACGGCAAGGGCCGTCACAAGATGCTGACCGGCTACAAGCAAACCCCCGCCGGCTCCTATCCCGAACTGGGCGCCGTGGTTTCCAAGGGACTCGACGACGGCTCCAGCGGCCTGCCCGGAAACATCAAGATCTACCCCAGCGCCAGCGGCGCGAGATCCGCCGACTCCGCCTACCTCGGACCCAAGTATGGCAGCGTCCTGCTCGATGGCGGCAAGGCGCCCGCCAATTCCGCGCGCCCCGACGCCATTTCCGCCGAGGCCGACGCCCGCCGCAACCTGCTTCGGCAGTCGGCGAATGAACGCTTTCTTCAGCGCCGCCGCACCGCCTACACCGACGCCTACACACAGAGTTACGAGCAGGCCGCGGAACTCATGGCCCGCCGTGAGATCTTCGACCTGGCCAAGGAATCGGAGAAGGACAAGGAACGCTACGGCGCGCACGACTTCGGACGCCATTGCCTCCTGGCCCGGCGTCTCGCCGAGAACGGCATCAGCTACGTGCACGTCCGGCACTCGAACTACGACACCCACAACGAGAACTTCAACTTTCACTTCGAGCAGCTCGGCGAATTCGACAAACCCTTCGCCACGCTGATGTCCGACCTGGCGGATCGCGGCATGCTGGAGAGCACGCTGGTCGTCGTTCTTTCCGAATTCGGCCGCACGCCGCGAATCAACGAACGTTACGGTCGCGATCACTGGGGCAAGGCCTGGTCCATCGCGCTCGGCGGCGCGGGCATCCAACCTGGCGCGGTCATCGGCGCGACGAACAAGAACGGCACGGAAGTCTCCGAACGCGAAGTCGACGCCGGTCACCTGTTCCACACCTACCTGCGGGCCGTGGGTCTCAAGTCCAACCGCCAATTCAACATCGGCGGCCGCAAGTTCCCCATGGCCGACCCCGCCACGGAGCCAATCCGGGAATTGCTGGCGTGAGTCCGTCTCTGAACCACGTGACCGGAACGCCGAGCATCGCTCGGCCTGCGCGCGAACCGGCGGCCAATAACGGACACCCAACCGCGCAAAATTTGCCCAATTTCGAACACTTTCCGTCCTCTGTTGAACATTGCGGCGTTGTAACGCGTCGTCACAATCTGCAGTGAAGATGTCCTATCAGATCGACAAACCTATTGGCGCCGGCGTTTCGGCGGCATTGCTCGCCGGGGCGCTTATGGGCGTCGGCGCATTCTCGGCGCAGGCCGAGGAATCCAGGCACTGGGCCTTCCAACCGGTCCGTCCCGCCGAAGCGCCGGCCGATGAAACCGGCTGGGCGGTCAACGAGATCGACCGCTTCATTGTCGCCAGGCTGCACGAGAAGGGGCTCAAGCCCAATCCACCCGCGGACAAACGCGTCCTGATTCGCAGGGTGTATTTTGATCTGATCGGCCTACCTCCCACGCCGGCGCAGGTGAACGCCTTCCTCACGGACAAGTCGCCGGGCGCTTTCGAGAAGGTGGTCGACGAACTGTTGGCCTCGCGTCATTACGGCGAACGTTGGGGACGTCACTGGCTCGACCTCGCGCGCTACGCCGACACCTCCGGCGACGGCGCCGACGCGCCCGTTCCCGAGGCGCATCACTATCGCGATTACGTGATCGACTGCTTCAACGCGGACATGCCCTACGACCAGTTCATCAAGGAACAGGTCGCCGGCGATATCCTGGCGAGGAAGGATCCCGACACCCGCGCCCGCGAACGCATCATCGCCACCAGCTATGTCGGTCTGACGCGGCGTTTCAACAACGGCGAATACCGCGACATGCACCTCGTCATCGAGAACACCCTGTCCACCATCGGCAAGGGCATGCTGGCAATGTCCATCGGCTGCGCGCGCTGCCACGATCACAAGTACGATCCGATCTCCATGCAGGACTACTACGGCCTCTACGGCTATTTCGAGAGCACGCAGTATCCGCATGCGGGAACGGAATCCGGCCGCATGCGAAAGAACTTCACCGAACTCCCCGGCGGCGGCCTCGCCTACGCGGTCTTTGACAAGAAGGACAAGAAACACATCCGCGACACGCGCATCCACACCGGCGGCAATCCCGGCAGCCACGGCGACTCCGCACCCCGCGGATTTCTCGATGTCATCACCGAGCAGAACGCCGAGATTCCCGAGGGGGAGTCCGGACGCCTGCAACTCGCCGAGTGGCTCGCCTCGCCCGACAACCAGCTCACCACCCGGGTCATGGCCAACCGCATCTGGCAGTATCACTTCGGCAAGGGGCTGGTGAAGACCTCCAGCTCCTTCGGACTTCAGGGCGAGGAGCCCTCTCACCCGCAACTGCTCGACTGGTTGGCCGATCGTTTCGTCAAGGACGGCTGGTCCTTCAAGAAGATGCACAGGCGCATCCTGCTTTCGCAGACTTGGCGGCAATCCAGCGACGTCTCCGAAACCGCCGCCGCGAAGGATCCGGACAACAAGTTGCTGTCCCACTATCCGCGTCGGCGCCTCGAGGCCGAACCCATCCGGGATTCCGTCCTGTTCGTCAGCGGCCGGTTGAAGGAGGGCAGCCCGGGCGCGCATCCATTCCCGAAGCCCAACGCCAAGAACGAGTATCCCTACACGCAGCACAATCCCTTCGCCAAGGATTACGACCACGAACATCGCACGGTCTACCTGCCCTCGCGCCGCCTCGGAAAACACCCCTACATGGAGACCTTCAATGGCCCCGATCCCAATGAATGCACCGCCAAGCGCAACGTCTCCACCGTGCCGTTGCAATCGTTGTTCTGGATGAACAGCGATTTCATGAGCGCCAACGCGAAGTCGCTCGCCGACCGTCTGAAGAAACATTCGGACGACCCGGCCAAGCGCATCGAGCTTGGCTACGAACTGGCCTACGCCCGCAAGCCTTCCAAGGACGAAACCAAGACGCTGGCCGACTATGTCGCCGCGCACGCCAAGCGTATTCCCGGCGACGTCAAACCCGAGGACCGCGAGACCCGCGCCTGGACCAGCGCCTGCCGGATACTGCTTTCGGGCAACGAATTCATCTACGTGGACTGAACATGAAAATGCAGAACATCACCCGCCGTTCGATGTTGAAGCGCGCGGCCGCCCTGGGCGGCGCCTGCGCGGGATACGGCCTGAGCAACCGGCTGCTGCCCGTCCTGGCGTCGCCGTCGGCAGAACCGCATCCGCTGGCCGCGAGGCCGCCGCACTACGCGCCCAAGGCCAAGCGCGTCATCATGTTCTTCCTCACCGGCGGCATGTCGCACGTCGATTCCTTCGACCCCAAGTCGGAACTCACCAAACGCGACGGGCAGCCCTACAAGAAATCCAGTCGCGACAAGCAGGTCTTCGTCGGTTCCCCTTGGAAACATCAGCCGCGCGGACAAAGCGGACTTGAGATCACCGACCTTTTCCCACACGTGGCGGGCGTCGCCGACGATCTCTGCCTGATGCGTTCGTTGCACGGCGACCACAGCGACCACTTCGAGGCGACGCTGCACATGCACACCGGCTCCAACGGCGTCGCCTGGCCGGGCATGGGCGCCTGGGTCAGCTACGGCATCGGCTCGGAGAACATCAACCTCCCCTCGCACGTCGTCTTCGCCGAGCGCAAACCCTACGCCGGCGCGCAGGTCTGGGATTCCAATTTCCTGCCCGCCTATCACCAGGGCGTCCGCCTCAAGCCAGGCGACGAGATCATCCCTCACCTCACGCCGCAGAAGGACAATCCCTGGCCCCTGCAGCAGGCCGAGCTGGCGATGTTGAAGAAGGTCAACCAACGCCACTTTGAGTCGCGCCAAGACGGCGAGCTCGCCGCGCGCATGCTCAGCTTCGGCACCGCCGCCAATCTTCAGCGCCTCGCCCCGCAGCTCTTCGACCTCAAGGACGAGAGCGACAAGACGCTGGAGATGTACGGCGTCAAGCGCGGCGACATGCGCAGCTTCGGTTGGCAGACCCTGGTGGCGCGACGCATGGCCGAGAACGGCGTGCGCTTCATCGAGCTCGTCGACACCGGCTCCAGCGGCAACTGGGACCGCCACAGCAGGATCGAGGGCAACGCCGGGCTCGCCAAGAAGGTGGACCAGCCCATCGCCGCCCTGATCAAGGACCTCAAGGAGCGGGGCATGCTGGAGGACACCCTGGTGATCTGCGCCTCCGAATTCGGCCGCACGGCCTACGGCGCGAGCCACGGCCGCAACCACCACGCCAAGGCCTTCACCTGCTGGCTCGCCGGCGGCGGCGTCAGGGCCGGCCATGTCCACGGCGCGACCGACGACTTCGGCCTCACCATCGCGAAGGACCCCGTCCACGTGCATGACTTCCACGCCACCATCCTTCACCTCCTCGGCCTCGACCACGAGAAGCTCACCTTCCACCACGAGGGCCGGAATTTCCGCCTGACCAACATCTTCGGAAACGTGGTGGACGGGGTCTTGGCGTAGGGGGTGGAGCATCGAAGGTGGGGACCCGTGCGTTGGCATGCCCGAAGGAAGGTCCCCTCTGGGGAGTTCGCTACGGGCGCGGCTTGTCGCGACGAAGCGCAGCGAAGGCGGATTCGCACGAACTGGCAACAGGCGCTTGAACGCGCCGCAGTCGTGTTTCGCGCGCGCCCTTCGCGGAGGAGGCAGACCGGCAACCATTGCATACAAGCCGCCGGTCGTTCTTCAACGCGGAGCGTTGGCAGCCCGATAGCCCCGGGTTGAGCCCGCCCCGCGGGCGACACCCGGGGTTCCCAATCCACCGACGAATCGACCCTGAACGGGGTCGCAGCCATCGTCATCCCGGTGACCGCCCGGCACGAACCCGCTGGCATCCTTTCAGGATGCGGACCTATTTGGACCGTTTTCCGTGGGTGTCGCTTCGCTCAACCCACGGCTACCCGGCTTTGAACCCTCCGGGTTCGTGAAGAGGCGTTCGATTCTACCCCGCCCAATGCACTTCATTGCTCAGCAACTGCGTGTTCTTTTCTCCCGGTCCGCCCGAGGTGTAGATGATGCCGGGGCGTCCCGTGACCCGATTGAACCCCGTCGCGCGCTCGATGTTTGGGAGCCAGTTGGAGGCTTTGGCGTTCACCTTGCTGGCAAAACTGAATTGAAACCTCCCGGTCTTGTCATCGCGCACGAAACGCAATGCCTCGTTGCTCGGATTGCCCCAGGTGGATTCGCCCTCCTTCGCCTTCTGGATCTGCGCGACGCCGTGCAGTTGGCCCGCTTTGTTGAAGCTCAATCCGCCCGCCATGATGAGGTCCTGATCGCGAAGTTCCGTCGGCAACTGCGCGGTGAGATCCGTGCGCTCCCAGTCGCCGTTGCCATCCGGCGTCGCAAGGAACGTCCGCCCTTTGCCGCCTTCGGCGACGGAATAGATCAGGTGCGGAACGCCGCTTTTCGGATCGACGCCAAGACAGCCAACACGCAGTCCGCGTTCCTTGTCCACGCCGCCGCGGGCCAGGACCTCGATGTCGTCGACCGAGGCCGGCGTCGTGATCTTCGAACCGTCGCTCTTGCGCCAGGTCTTCCCGAAATCCTCGCTGCGCATGTAGGCGACGGTCTGCAGGCGGCCGTAGGCATTGCGATCGGAGTTCTCGTGGAACCGGCAGCACAGGTGCAGCGTCTTGTGATCCGGGCTCCACGCGAGCGATTCCTGGAAATGCGCGTAACCCCTGTGGCGCGACCGAAGAATCGCGCCTTGGCGCGTCCAGTCCCCGCCCGGTTTCTTCGACCACAGCTCCACTTCCCAGGGCTTCGGTTTGAAACTGCGCCGCGCCGTGAAATACAACGTGTTGTCCGGCCCGCAGACCAGGGTCGGGTAGGTGAGCTTCTCGCCGAACTGAGTTTCCTCCTCCCACTCCGATGCGTCATTGGGGCGTTTGGATCGACGATAACGAAATGCGTGGTGGTGCGGGTGATACACGATGTGCAGATAACCCTCGCTGTCGACGGTCAACGCCGGGCCGCCGTGGTTGTCGTAGCCTTCGCCGACGGTGTAGGCCGGCGACCATTCGCCGGTCTTCCGATTCAACGTGCGAACCCGGACGCGAAATCCCTCGGTTGGCGAATCGAGCCAGGCCGCGTGCGTCCGATCGCCGACCGTCACGATCTTGTTGGCCTCCGCATAGCCCGTAGCCCGACCGCAACCCTGTTCGGACAGCATGAAAGGCGCGGCTTCCGCCGCGGCGGCGCGCAGGGCCGTTGATGTCAACGCCCCGGCTGTCACTGCGGCGCCGCCGATCGATTCAATGAATTGTCTTCGATTCATAAGCTGGTTGTTTGCTTGGTCCGGCAGCCACTGTAGCGCGGGCGAAGACGCCTGCGCTACGGAATCCAAGTCCCCGCCAAACCGGAGCGCCGAACATGGCTCGGCATTGGCTGACGACCCAGGCCCGGGCCGAGCAATGCTCGGCGCTCCGTCAGTCGAACTTCTCCAATCACTTCAATTGATCCGGGCCCTCCCTCCGTTGTTCACCTGTGCCATCCGCCTTCCAATACTCCGGCAGGTCCTTCTTGGTTGCCCGCAGGATCTCCAGGACATCCCGCCGTCGCCCCGGGGGAATTCCGTCAAAATCCCC
>Ga0181573_10002322_pt1 | contig 17815 bp, 6 predicted proteins | sample 101ome_25_FD_148643 | JGI IMG/M metagenome (GOLD analysis project Ga0181573, IMG submission 148643) | Coastal salt marsh microbial communities from the Groves Creek Marsh, Skidaway Island, Georgia - 101409BT metaG (spades assembly) | ecosystem: Environmental > Aquatic > Marine > Intertidal zone... | reverse complement strand
GCGGGTCCTCGGCTGAGGGAACCGCGGGAGCGGTGGGAACAGCCCCGGCAGGCGCCGTCACCGCCACGGGCGCGAAGAGCGGCGCCTTTGCGGCAACGCTCTCCACAGGAGCCTCCGCCGATCCCGATCCCGCTCCACTGAGGCCGGACATCAGCTCCTCGGCCGTGGCACCAGCGACGGGCGGGATGGCGATGACGCTGATCGGGTCCGATCGCCCGTCGCAGTACCGCTGGCACTCCGTCACCGTGACGGCCTCGTTTCCGATATCGCTGAACGTCGCATTCGAGGGGTAGTATCGGTACTTTGACGAAGAGTCGGCGACATCGGACGGGCACGCCACGACGACCGCCGAGCTCTCGTGCGACCACTCGAGGCCGCACCCGGTGTCGGCCAGGAAGCCGTACGGCGTACACTCCATGCTGGAAGACATCTCAACGCACGAAATTGACGAAAGTACGTCTATGGACTGTCCGAGCTTGGGTGTGAGCGCCAGCCCGACGCTCGCCGCGACGACGATGCCGACGAGCGCCACACCCGACAGCGCCTGGATCCAGACGAGCTTCTTCCGGCTGCCCAACGCCTGCGACTGAACCCTCGGCATTGGGACCAGGACGAGAGCCAGTAGCAGACCGCCGAAGAAACCGCCGAGAGAGAACCAGATGTCCACGAGGGGGAACAGGCTGATGGTGAAGAACCCGCCGACCAGGCAAACCATGAACAGCGCCACCAGCCACCATTCCTTCAAATTGAACAGACGGTTCCTCGGCCACGAGAACGCCTGATCGACGCAGAAGACGGCCATCAGACTCATCACGCCCGAAAATGCACCACATGCCACGTATTTGCCGTTCAGGTTGGCCGACACCATCGACCCGACGAGCGACGAGACCAGAAAGACGCCGGCGACGCTCGCCTGCGGGAGCGGCAGGCTCTTGCGAGCCGGGTGCCCGAACAGCCAGAGGAATGGTATGCAGACAAACATCTGAATCATTCCCGCCGGCAGGAAGACCGAGGAGAAGAGCCTCCACCACTCGTTGCCCGGGGCGTTCATCAGGGGCAGCAGGAGGGCGCCCGCGTCCACGAGGGCCTGCGACGACGGCCCGTACCACGGGTTCTCCGACATTGGCGCGACCTTCCAGCCGTCGAGGGACATCGAGAACAGGAACATGCTCAGGTAGACGACCGACATGACGACCAGGAAGGCGAGCGAGAACCAATCGCCCGGCCTCGACTGCCTCCTCGACTTGGCCGGCGACCCAGAGCCGTGGCGGGACGACCTGCTCCTCGACATCTTCCTTGAGCTCCTCGGCGACGCGATACCGCGGCTCATGTACCACGGAACGGATCCCGACCCCGTCCGGCCGGCCTCGAGGGTCCCAGGGGTCGCGCTCATGTTGAACGACCCGTTGGCCGCGTGACCCGGCCTGGCCTTGCTGCCGTTGGTGTACACCCAGGATCCCTTGCCGTTCTCTGTCCGAGACGGCGTTCGAGACGGGGTCCGGTTGAGCATCGCGCCAGACGTACCCGCGCCCTGGCCCATCGCGGTCGGCGTGCAGACGTACTGGTTATCGGAGCCCTGGAGTTCGTAGCGGCCCGGCTCGTCCGCCAGCAGGAAGATGCCGGTGGGATCCATCATCCACGGAGCGTTCTTCCTCGCCCACACGCTAATCGCATCCCGTAGCTCGCTGTTGGGCGTCATCGAGATGGGCACCCGGAGGTTCTTGTTCGTCACGGGGCACCGCTTGTTCCCGGCGGCCAGCCTGCGCTCCAGGGCCACACGGTCGCACGTCGTTCCCGTCGCGAGGATCGCCGGGTCGCGCATCACCCTGCCAGAAATCGGACAGATAAACCTGGGAGGCGCCTTGGCTTCGATAGCCATGCGATCCAACTCCCGGATCTGCGTCGTGTGCCTCCTCGGCGTCGGCGGCTTTCCGCCGACGCCACCCTGGCCGCCCACCGACCGGGCCGCCAGCGACTGTCCCGACGAGCCGCTGCCATTCTTGGACGTGAACGACCCACGCGGCGTGCGGCGTGGAGACCTTTGCGGCGAGCTGGGGATGCTGTTGCCGTACTTTTCCGTCGTGGTCACGATGCCAAACTTGTTGGACGGCGTCCGCGAAGGGCTGCCGATCGACTGCTGAGAGTCGAACCGCTGCAGCGAGTTGCGTTCGCGCAGACTGAGATCATCCAGTTCCGATTCCATGCGTACCGCAGCGTCGAAGGTAGACGACTGCGACACGACCGGACCGCACGAGTCAAAGTCCTCGAGGGGCACGTCGACGCCAGCCTTGATGCTGGCGCTTGGCTCCCTCGAAACCACCTCCATGTGCGTCGAATGCGCCTCCGAGTCGCCGTCTACCTGAATCCTCGGCGGACGTTTCGAGTCGGACATCGCGCTGTTACTCGAGGCGAGCGACTTTGCACTCAGCAGCCGGACTGCGTCGAGTTAGGGCGAGCACCGGGGTTGTTCGTGAGTGGACGACGGGTGCAGGCTCAACGCGCCACGTTTCGCACGTGCGCGACCGGATACGAATCAATGACCGCATAAACACGCGTCTCCGACGCCCAAAACGTACCTATCCGCTCGTTTGCTTCCGCCATCGCGAACGAGATCTCGTTCTGGTTCGGTTGGATTTATTATCGCACGCGAGTAGGCTCTCTCCGGTGCGCTCGTCTCGTCAAGCACAGGTCTTGAGACGGTATCCGTGAAAGTATGTATGCGAATAATGAATTGCTGCCTCGTTCACGCTCTTTCACGGTTAAGCCCAGATCGGATACTACGAAGGGTGAGGGAGGCGTCCTCCTACAAGTCGTCCAACGCAACGTCTTGCTCCTCGCGCGTCTCCTGGTTCTTCACCCGTACCATGCCTCGCTCCCACTCGTCTTTCCCCACCAACACCACCCGCGTCGCCCCGCACCGCTCCGCCTGCTTGAACACCCACTTCATCTTCTTCCCGCTCTCGAGCACCAGGTCCACCTCCCGTCCCTGCTTCCTCAGCTTGGCCGCAGCCCTGCACGCCACATCATGCAGCTCGGCATCCAGCGCCACCACCATATCGTCCACCGCGTGCGGGATCGCCGGCAACAGCCCCTTATCGCTCAACAGCTCCACGATCACCGCGTCCCCGAATCCAAACCCGACGCACGGCTGGTTCTCACCGCCGAACGTCCCAAGCAGCTTATCATACCGCCCTCCGCCGCATATTGCCCGCAAATTCCCGTCCCGGTCGAACCCTTCAAACACCACGCCGGTATAATACGCGAGCCCCCGCACGACGCTCGCATCAAACACCAGGTAATCCGCGTACCCGTACGCCTCCGCCAGCCCAAACAACCGCTTCAAGTCCTTCACGGCCTCATTATCTGCCCCCAACAACCCCTCCAGCTCCGCGACCTCCCGCACCGCCAGCGCCGAGAGGATCCTCTCCGCGACCTCTCCAGACAGCCCCAGCGCCGTCAGCCCCTCCACCACCTTTTCCCGCGGCAACTTATCCACCTTGTCGACCATGATACACACAGGACCAAACGTTTCCTCCGGAACCCCCACCTGCTCCAAAACCTGCTGCAACACCTTCCGACTCGACACCTTGATCCCGACGTCGGCACTCGTCAGCCCCACCCCGGCAAAAAACTGCGTGATGGCCGCCAAAACCTCCGCCTCCGCCTCCACCCCGCCCACCCCGATGATATCCATGTTCCACTGATAGTGCTCCCGTCGCCGCCCCCTCGTCGCCCGCTCGTACCGCCAACACTGCCCGATCGCAAACCACTTGGCCGGCAGCGCCAACCCCTTGCCCTTCTGCAGCGCCAGCCGCGCCAGGGAAGGGGTGAGCTCCGGACGCAAACTCACCCGACGACCGCCCTTGTCCTCGAAATTATACAGCTGCTCCGTGATCTCTTCTCCCGCCTTCCGAACGAAGAGCTCCTCGGACTCGAGGACGGGAAAGTCAATCTGCTCAAAGCCAAACGACTTGGAGACTGCGGTGAATTCGTTGAAGAGCCAGGTCTGGAGGCGCTTGTCGTCCGGAAAAAAGTCGCGCGTGCCGCGTGGCGGGTTCGTGTCGATGCGTTGTTGGGGGGCGGACGGGGCGGCCGCGCTTTTCATCTCGCCGGCCCCCTTGCGCTGCTGTTTGGTGGCCGAAGACGGATCGCCGCCGGCCTGGGTGTCGTTGGCGTTCGCACGAAGCACCGACGGTGATGATGGCAGCGTCACCGTGGGAGGGCGCGCAGGGGACGACGAGGCGAGCCTGTGGAAACCGATGGGTGGTCTCGAATGCAGGGAACTTGAGATGCGGGCTGGCAGCGACAGGGCCCGCGACAGGGCCCGATGAGATGCCATGGTCATCATCCTGATGATGAGGAGGAGAGGGACGGGATGATGGATGAATATATCTGACTGGGAGGCGTGGTCAACGAGGACCACCCGACCCTGTCAGGTCAGGTAGCGCACGCTGTGCCTGCCCTGACTCCCCGCCGAGTAACAAGGCAGCTCTCTTCGTTCCCAGCCCTAGCCATACGGTGCGTGTCGACGTCGTCGTCGTCGTCGACTCGGGCTGGATCGAGCGGCTCGCCGCCTGCCGCCTGCCGCCCGCCGCTGGGCGCTGGGCGCTGGGCGCGAGGGGTCCCACGTCCCCGGAGCCGACGCCGACGCCGGTTGTCCGAGACAAAGCGCCTCGAGGACAGCGAATTCGTCGGCGCTGTCGTCCGCTGCGAGACTTGTCCCAGTGGTCCCACCCCCTGGGTGGGACCGAAACCGGAAACAAATTTCGCGACTTGCATGGAGGGAATCCTGGAGCTCCGCGAGGTGGCAGCGGCAATACGGCGCGCGACGGGGTCGCCGACGACGTCTTGCTCGAAATCAAGGGCATCAAAATCCAGCAAACGGCCATCCAACGGAATCGACCACATCGCGTTCTACGGCTTCACACGCGGCGCGCTGGACGATTTACTCGTCATATGTGACGAGTACGGCATAGAACCCCGCACCGAGGTGGACGCGGGGAGAACTTCGGCCGTCGTCGTTCCCTTTGACTCGGCCGATCTCTCTCGCCACGCGACGTTGCTGTCTCCGGGTCTGCTGAAGCGGGCGGCCAGGGCAGGGGTGCCGGTGGTGACGTTGGACTTTCTGTTCGAGGTGGTTGATGCGTTGAAGCGGGTACGGGATGTGTGTGGGCGGGGGTGCAGGGCGTATGCGGTTGCAGGGGCGGAGGAGGCATCGGTGGAGTCGGTGTTGTCGCGAGGGTTGCCAGAACCCAAACTAACCCAGTTGTCAGCCTCCGAAGTGGGCGTGGAGATGACGCAGGAGGCGTTGGGGGACATGGCGGAGGCGTATAGTGTGGGGGTCGGGTCGCTGAAGGTGTTTGGCAATGAGTTTTATGGGGCACCGAGTGGCGACGGGGACGGGGACGAGTGCTCGTTCACGCGGGTCGTCGAGGAGGTTGAGCAGGACGAGAATGTGGATGGGAATAGGGGCTGGGTGGAGGCAAACGGCAAGGGAGATCACGACGACGAGGCCGACGAGGTGCGTGCGTGCACGCCGAGCTCGGAGCACACAGATCCGGGGGCGTGCGATGTGGACGACCTGGAGACGTTTGCGGCCATCTCGAGCGTGACGCCGTTAGAGATGGGGAAGGGACAGGATATTTATGATGTCGGGGGTGGTTGGGAGGGGTCTGACGACGACAATGGCGACGACAATGACGACGACAAGGAGGAGAGTGAGGTGGCTGCGATGCGGGCGCTCGTCCTGGACGACGAGGGTAGCCGGGCGCCATCCACGGCAGACGCCAGACGTGCGAATGGCGTCCTGGGCGCTGACGACATCTTTCCGGGAGTGCTGCTGGTTCGCGCCCCCCGTAACGGCAAGGTGCGCCAACGACACGTGGTCCCCGTTGGCCGGCAGAACGTCCTGTACACCGACTCGATGACGCTGCGCCCTCGGGGCCGGGACATGGTCGAAATTGACATCAAGGCGGCGAAGAACGTCGCCATTCAGTGCCACGATCGAAGGATCATCATCAAGCCGGCCTTCTTCTACAAGCTGAGGGGCGAGGGCTGGCGATGCGAGTTCCGGCGATTTTTGGCCGCGAGCGACCTGCCGGCCGAGCTGGGGCTGCCGAAGGACCTGGACCGCGCGGAGCTGTTCCTTTCGACGGCCGTCGAGGGGTGCTCGGTGCAGTCGCTCGCCAACGTCGAGAAGGTGTTTGTCGACAAGCTGGCTGCGGGGGGGTCGACGACTAGGAACGCGGCAGTGCTCGGGATGGAGACGGTCGGGGACGGGACGCCCGCGTGGTTTTACCGGCACGAGTACGACGTCCAGAGTGGCCACGTTTTGTACAAGACTACGATGAAATGATGGGAATGATGTGGGAACAAGGAAAACAAGGAGACTCACTCACTCCGAACGGCTCGCCAACGGTCACGGTCGCGGTTCCTTCTCACGCCAACAACAACTAGCTCTCCGGGCTTGACTGACACCTCATACGCATACCATCAATTATCATACCACCACTGTCTGCTTGACCGCTCGTTTGCAGTATGGCAGACGGCAGCAATGAACGCCTCGCTGTCCGTCGAGATTCGGCTTCGATCCAGCACCAGGACGCGCGCAGGCTGAGCATGACGCCAGGTCCTGTCAGTGCAACCAAATCTGTACGTGCATGCTGCGACAGGAGAGAGACCCCGTACCGAACTCTACGTCGTCCACCAACGCCCGATCGAAATTCGTTCGGTTCGTTGGGCCACGACTTTCCCGTGTCGGTTCGCGTGTCGCGTTGCTCACATCGCTCTCATCGCTCTCATCGCTCTCATCGCTCTCATCGCTCTCATCGCTCTCATCGCTCTCTCAGTACGCGGGAACGCTCGAAAAGCGCCGCTCGGTTCTCGGGCCATCATCGCAACCCAACCTCGAACTGAAAGCGTCGCTCGAAATGTACGATTCGCGCTTGAACGTGCTCAGGGAGCAGCTGAGGTCTTCCGTGGACGTCAAGCTGAAAGGCTCGGGGGCCGGGGCGGGGGTGACCGGGGCGACGGGAGCGCCTGCGGGACTCGGGGGCGTCGGGGCGCTCGCGGCCGCCGGAGGGGACACCATCCCGGCCGTGAAGGCCGCTGCGAAGAACGCACGGGGGGATGCATGCAACGATACAACGAAAACCAGCAAGTCGTCGATCGTGGACCGTCTGGTGACGGCCACGGGGCAGGGGTGCAAGGAGGTGCTGGAGGGCAGCCTGGTGGCCAGCGGGGCGGGGAGGACCAAAAGCGGGACGTTCTGGAAGACTCGTCCCTTCAAGCAGGAGCAAGTGAAGAGCAGTTGCACGTTGAAGTTGAAGCACAAGACGTCGGAGAACGTGACCATCCGTGTCACCTTTGCGCCGGGCAAGTCGGTGCCGGCGGCCCTGGTGTTTGAGCACGCGCCCAAGGCGACGGCCGAGTTCAAGCGGGTTGGCATGGTGGCGCTGAAGAAAAAGTCGGTGACGCAGACCAAGCATGTGTTCCATTTGGGGAACGGCGCCCGCGTGGATCGATTCCTGCGGGTGAGCTGCGTCGGGCTGATCGGGGACGCAAAGAACAGGCTGCACGCGGTGTCGTACCTGATGGTGTCTGGGGAGGAGGCCGCGGATGGCGCCGAGACCGAGACCGAGGACTCGGGACTGTCCGACTCGCTCGTGTCGGAAGGTGTCTACAAGGAGGACGGGGCCGAGTTCCGTGTGAGCATGGAGTGTGGGGACCTGGAGGGCACGCTCGCCGAGGCTGGAGGACGAAAGGCCCTCGGCGTCAAGAACGCGCAGCGAGTCCAGGACGCCAAGACGACACAAAAGACGCAGACGACGCCACGGGCCTCCGTCTCTCGGCAGTCGAGCGTCTCGGTCTGGGAGCGTCTCAGCAACTACAAGCCCTCGGACAACAAGAGCGTCCCGCAGCCGACGATGTTCGTGCCCGGCGCCTCGTCTGCTGCGGTCGCCCCGACCGCAGCAGCTGGAGCCCCGGCGTCGGTCCAATCTGCCCAGTCTGGCAAGACGCGCACCCCTCCGCCGCCTCCCGCGCTTAGGCGCAGTCTGTTGAGCAAGGAGCGCTGCCAGTTTGTCGACGGCGTCCTCGGCTCGTTCGGGGTGGGCGGCCTGGAGGCGGCCGAGATGGTGAAGAACGTGGTGTTTGGCAACTCGTCGATGGTGTCGACGCTCTCCCAGGAGCGGATTGACGACCTCATTGAGTGCCTCCCCTCCGCCGAGGAGCGTAGGTTGTTCCGCTCGCTGGATCGCCTGTCGCTGGCAGGAGCGCGCGAGGCAGAGTACTTTATGGCCGAGCTGGCCGCCATCGACAACCTGGCAGCCAAGGTGGAGACCAAGTGGTTCTTCGCGGACTTTGACGCCAGGGCGGCGGTCGTCCAGGACGCGTCCAACCTCATCTCGAGCGCCTGTCGCGAGATCCAGGGATGCTCCAAGCTGCACCTGGCCATCCGGATCATCCTGAGCGAGTGCAGCGAGACGCTGCAGGGGGCCAAGCTGCTCGATGCGACGCTGCTCCAGGAGCTCAAGAGGGTCGCGTACAACGCGCAGGGGTCCTTGCTGCACTTTGTCGCTGCCAAGTTGTCCGAGGCTGCCGGCTCGATGAAGGTGCCCAACCTGGCGAGGGATCTGCCGTCCTGCGCGCCCGCGAGCCAAGTCGCGTTGGGCGACGTCAAGGCCGAGCTCGATCTGTTGATGGATGGCGTCGACGAGGCGTCGATGGCCTGGAGGGCCGATGAGCCCGCCGCGGCCACGATCGAGAAGCGGCTGGACGCAGCGCAGTCCAAGCTGGCATCGACGGAGGCCATCGTCACCGAGACCGAGGCGGACTTTTTGGAGTGCGCGATCAACTCGGGACTGGACCCGGAGTCCATCAAGGATTCCGAGGAGCTGTTCCGGGCGCTGCTGGATTTCTCGGACGACCTGAACAACGCACACCTAGAAAACAAGTGCATCGGGTTCCTGACCAAGTCGAAGACGGCAGAGGAGGTCAAGAGGGCTGCGAAGAAGCAGGTTGTCGAAGGGAGAGAGAATCAAAAGCAGCAGATCAAAGTCAACGAGCGCCGGCAGTCGATGGCGTCGTCGGCCGGCCGCGACTCGATCGAGCTGATGCCGTCCCCCGGGGTGGCGACGGCGTCGACGACCGTGTCGATCGGCGGAAACAGCCCGAGTCCCACGGTGCCGTCCGTTGGTGCGGCGGTCCCCACCGCCGGGCCCACCAACTCGCCGCAGCCGGGCCCCTCGGCTCCCTTGCCCGCCCCGTCTCCCTCGCCGTTGTCTTCCAGGGTGTCTGTCGAGCAGCTCATGCAGTCGGCCCGCAAGTCGAAGGCGCCGACTGTCTCCCTTGCAGACCGCGAGGACGCGGACACCGAATCCGAGGCGTCTGGCGTTGCAGACGAGCTGTCGACGCCGGTCCGCAACCTGCTCCGGTCGTCGAGGGCCCTTATCGATTCGTTCGACCTCAGGAAGGTCAACAGCGTCAGTCCGATCAAGTACGTTCGTGACGACGAGAATGATGAGGCCGACGACGGACTGCCGGCAGCGGGCGCCGCGGAACCCGCGGGCGTGCCCCAGCGCGGCCTGGACGATGCATGTGGCGTCGACGACGTCGACGACGACCATCTCTGTGAGATATCCTCGCCACGTATGGATTTCGAGTCCGACGAGGCTCGGGAGGTGCAGAAGAGCGCCGAGGTCACGGCCGAGAGCTCTGCGGCCGAAGAGATCCAGCCGGACGAGGACGCGGCCACCGATCGGCCGGTGCCCGCCGCGAGTGGGACTTCGAATGCGCGACAGCCGACGGCAGATGATATCGCCTCGTCGATTGATCTTGGTCTCGCTGCCAAGTTGCTGTCGAACGCCGACAAGGTCAAGGCGTCCAGGTCCAGGACCAGCGGGTCCTCGGCGCTGAGGAGGTCGGCACACCGCCTGCCGACACCTCAGTCCCTTCGCATGAGCCAGGTGCCCGTTCTCGGCAGCCGCGGCAGGTCCTCGAGGTCACAGATGCACAATGATGGAGTGTCAGGAATGTCCGGAATGTCCGGAATGACTGGAGCTAGGGCTGGAACGGCTCGGCTGGCGCAGAGCCCCCGCCGCACGCCCGGCGGGTACTCTGGGGAATATCAACTGGTGAGCAAGAGCCGCAGTCGGACGGAGCATGAGGACTTTGACAACCTCGAAGGTCTCGAGAACCTGCAAGTATCGGACTCTCCTGGTCTGACGCCCGAGCAGACCAAGGCCGTGCAGGCTCTGGGCGAGGTGATCCGCCAGAGCCTGCCGACGTTCTCCTCCATCGAGGCGGACAAACAGTCGGGGCTCCGCATCGACTGCAACCTCGACCTAGACAAAATCCTGTCCACCATTATATTGAACGCCGGCAACACGCCGACAGGACCCCTCGCCCGCGGCGTGCGCGGCGGGAACGAGACCCTGTTTGACGGCGAGGCCGCTGAGGAGCTCCGGCGGGACGAGCTGCAGCATGGCCGTCGCAGACGCGCCAACCGCAAGGCCCTGCTGGAGCCGATCGTGCCGGCCCCGCTCGGTATGGGAGTATCGGTGTCTAACACTGTCTCCAAAGGCATCTCGCCCCAGACGCTGGCCCGCTCGCTGCAGTCCAGCATGCGCGCTTCGACCAGCGTGCCGGCGTACTCGGTCTCCGGGCAGACGGGGCTTGGCCTTCACGCCAACCAGCGTTCCGTCAAGGGATCCATCCACATGCCAAATGCGGTCGAGAACGCGGCCGGCCACGACGAGGACAACCGCAACAACCACGATGACGCCGGTGCCACCCACGTCGCCGTCCCGGCCCAGTCCAACCTGCGCGCGTCCAAGACTTCCCGCGGTGTGTCCCCCGAGGACTTCGCCACGCAGAGCTACTCGAAGGCCGTCTCCAAGGACTACTCCAAGGCGCCCGCCTGGAAGGAGGACGCCGTCGCGCGTTCGGACGAGAAGTTCAACGCCAAGCCGGTCTTCATGGCCGGTCCGTCGAACGGCAGCCTCGACCACGCGAGCGCCGGTGTTGGCGCCGAAGCGCATGCTCTCGCTCGTGCTCGTGCTAGCGCATCTGCATCTGCGGCAGCACCCACGGGTGCGATGGCGCATATGGCGAGCATCAACGCCGCGCCCCTCGCCAGGCCGGAGATGATTTCCGAGGAGGACCTGGACGCCATCCCGACGCCCCACCACGGGTATAACGTCCACGATGATGACGACACATACGGTCTGAGCCCCCTCGTTGGTGGCGACGACTCGATGGCCAAGGAGCGGCTGGGGCTCTGGGGCCTTAGAGACGACTGGGAATGAACCCCCCACGAACTTCATATGCAACCGAATCTCGCGCGCGCGCATCTCCGTACGTACATGACGTGGGTCGCATTCGCAACGCGGTTATCGCGACGGACACGCCACCTGCCCTCGAGAGCGATTTGCAACACAGGGAAGATGATACCCCCACTGGAGCAGTCCACGGCGGGCCCGATCCAGCAGGCCATCGAGCGGAAAGTGGCCTCGTCCCTGCGGCCGATGGCGTTCAAGATCGTCAACGACAGTCACAAGCACGCGGGGCACGCCGGCAATCCCTCGGGAGCGCCCGACGCCGAGACGCACTTCACGGTCACCATCGAGTCCAGGGCGTTCGACGGCAAGAGCCGGGTCCAGCAGCACAGGATGGTGTACGAACTATTGGGAGACGAGTTCGCCCAGGGACTCCACGCCCTCGCCCTCAAGACGTCCGCACCACCAGGAACGTGACGACGGCAGTGACGGCGGCCAGAGATGGCGAGGACGACCGTCGTCGTCCTCGCCAGCAGCTATGAAACGCCACGTTGACTCTGTCGAACAAAATTACTCGTTTGATACAACATATAGGATAGGAAAACTACGGCTAAAATCAAAACATGGTTGCGTCTCGTTCACTGGCCACCACACGTCTCGTTCACTGGCCACCAAACTAGATGGTCGTTCCGTCGGGGATAGTGGCGTTCCTCAAGATCACGACGATGCCGTCCCTGATGTAGTATCCCTCACTCTCCTTTGTGAAGTCCTCCTGCACGTTATCCTTGTTAATGATCGTGCAGTTCTTCCCGATCCTTCCGTTCTTGTCCACGATGGTGTTCCTCAGCGTCGTCCCGGCACCGATGCCGATGGGCACCTTGCCCGCGGCCTCCAACGCGGTCCTCTGCTCGTCGTTCTCGTAGAAATCGGCGCCCATGATCATCGTGTCCTCGATGTTGGCACCCGCGCCGACCCGCGCCCTCAGACCGACGATCGAATGCTTGATCGTCGAGTCGCTCACCATCGCACCGTGGCTCACGATCGTGTCGGTCAGCTTGCTGCCCACGACCATCGCCGGCGGCAGGAACCTCGGGCTGGTGTAGATCGGACCGCCCGAGTCGTGGAACTCGAACTTCGGCGGGTTGCTCGTCAGGCCCAGGTTGGCGTGGAAGAAGCTCTTGATCGTTCCAATGTCCTCCCAGTAGTCATTGAACAGGTACGCCTGCACGTTGTAATCGGCGGCGGCCTTGGGAATAATCTCTCCACCAAAGTCGTTATCCTTCGAGTTGTTCTTCAGCAGGTCCAGCATCGTCTGCTTCTTGAAGACGTAGATGCCCATCGACGCGATGTACGGGTTTGCCGCGGCGGACGCCTTGTCCAGGCCCAACACCGTCGTGTCGACGGCCATGGCCTTCAGGGCATCCCCCTTGGGCTTCTCCGCGAACTCAACGATGCGACCGTTCTCGTCGATCTTCATCAGCCCAAAGTCGCTGGCGCGCGAGTCGTCCATCGGCAGGCACCCGATCGTCACGTCGGCGTTCGTGCTGCGGTGGTGGTCCACGAACTTCATGTAGTCCATCCTATAGAGATGGTCTCCGCTCAGGATCACAATCTCGTCCACGTTCCTGTTCTTGATGTCCTCGAACAGCCACGAGTACTGACGCACGGCATCGGCCGTCCCCTGGAACCACTCCTTATCGGTGGGCGTCTGGGTGGCGGCCAGCACCTCGACGAATCCGTCGCCCCCGAAGCGCACGCCCCCAGACCCGACGTTGTACGTCTTGGCGAGATGGCGGTTCAGCGACGTCGAGTTGAACTGCGTCAGGATGTAGATCTTCGAGATACCAGAGTTGATGCAGTTGGACATCGGAACGTCGATCAAACGGTACGCTCCGCCGATCGGCACGGCCGGCTTGGCCCTGTTCTTCGTCAGCGGGTACAACCTCGACCCGGCCCCACCACCCAGGATGACCGCCAGGACGCTGTTCGTGTTCGACCTGCCACCCTCCCTCAAAATCTCCGGGCTCCCCTCGTTCGCAAGGCCCTTGTCAGTCATAACAGTCTTGGCCGTCACGTGCAACGTCCTCGCCCCCGACCTGGACGCCACCGAGCGGCGCGGCGCCACGCGCAGGGACGCGCGCGACGCGACGCTCCTCTTCGACGAAGCCAGCGACCAGGAAACAGTAGAGGAAGAAAGCGTAACACTGAATCGATGCGCGATGGACGATGGGCGATGTCGGTGAGGTGAGCGCGCGAGGCGGGAGAGAGACGAAGGGGGGACCCGTGGTCGGGGCGGTAGCTCGCTGCCGTTTCGATCGACGTCAATCGCGACGGGACGGCGTCCGATCCGCCTCATCCGGTTGCAACCAGCACGATTCATACATATGACCCCATGGACGCCCGCGCATGACTCTGGGAGGCGGATGGAGAGAGGTGTCGCCAGATTCTCGTCTGTACAGAAAAGGAAGGTCCAGCGGGCCAACGGGAGCTTCGATTTGGATCGATCGAGCGTACCTCTGCATACTGATGAAGTTATTTGGAAATGTGGGCGGTGCAAGGGGCGAATGGGGTCTTTCAGGGGCGAACGGGGCCCGCCTGGCGTGTTTGGGTGGGTCATCCATGGATGACCCACTGGCCAGTGGTCATCCGAGTTCTGGGTGGTCGCTCAGACGACACACAGGAACACCCCTTCCCGGTGTCCACCCCACCCATGTTGGCGGTCCAGAGGACGCACGGGAGCAGAGACGGGGCGCGTACGTGGGGAGGGTGGAGCGCGTCGACGGGGGGGCACGAGTGACCGCCTGGGAGGTGGGTAGGCGGGGAGAAGCGAGCACTGATGATGCCCGTGCGAGTGATACTGTAACCTGAGCTCCATCAAAAGCAAGCACACACGCACACACGAACACACGAACACACGCACACGCGCACACACTCGACAGCGCCCGCCGATCTCGCCAATCTCGCCGCCCTCTGGCCCCCCGCTGCTTTCGTTCTCTGATGCCGCGTCGAAAAAGCTTCCCTGATTCGTGCCGCTCGCTGCACAACAGAACAAACCGACGCGTACACTTCTTCGTGGTCACGACACGCGTCCGAGCGGGCACAAACCACACCGCCACGACCACAAAGTCGAGTTTGGATTCGCTCGAAATCCGAGAACGCCCGACGTGACACGCACACAGACACACAGAGGCACAGACACGCACAGACACGCACAGACACAACCGGTACTGCCCAATCTCAATCATGGACACGCACCGCTTCTCATTCATGGGCGTGAACAGGTCCACGGGGCAGTTATCGGGGGGGCATTCCCACTCTGGGACCAACCTCTCGAGCAGCGGGCACCTCGGGACGCACTACTCGGCGCAGCGGAAAGAGTACCCGACGACGGCGTCTGGGTACGAGCTGGTGGAAGAGTGCGGCAAGGGGATGTCTGCGACTGTGTGGCGGGCGGTCGTCAAGTCGACCGGGGAGGAGGTGGCCATCAAGAACCTGGACTTGGAGAATCTGACGTGTAGCATCGAGGAAATTGTGCGGGAGGCGCATACGATGCGGTCGCTGCAGCATCCGAATCTGTTGCCCTTGTACTGCTCGTTTGTGCACGAGAATCACCTTTGGATGGTGATGCCGTACGTGCACGGCGGGTCGGTGCTGAACATCATGCGGTTCAAGTACCCGGACGGCCTGGAGGAGCCGGCGATCGCCACGATCATGAAGAGCGTGCTGAAGTCCATGGACTATCTTCATCGCCACGGTATTATCCACCGGGATATCAAGGCGGGCAACGTGCTGCTGGATTGGGACGGGCACGTGATGCTGGCCGACTTCGGGGTCGCGGCGCCGCTGGAGCGGGGCGGGTCGTGGGGAAACAAGCTGATGTCGCGGAACACGTTTGTGGGGACGCCGTGTTGGATGGCGCCGGAGGTGATGGAGCCTGAGCGGGGGTACGACTGGCGTGCGGATATCTGGAGCTTTGGGATCACGCTATTGGAGCTGGCGCACGGGCACGCGCCGTTTGCGAGGCTGCCGCCGATGAAGGTGCTGATGATGACGTTGAACAACCCGCCGCCGACGCTGGACCAGAGTCCGGACTCGAAAAAGCACTTCTCGAAGGCGATGCGGGACATCGTGGCCAAGTGCCTGGTGAAGACGCCGGGGGAGCGGCCGACGGCGGCGCAGCTGTTGGAGCATAAATTCTTCAAGACGGCGCACGATGCGCATTATTTGCATCGGCATGTGTTGGAGGGGCTGCCGCCGGTGCCGCAGCGGGTGGAGATGATGCGGCAGGCGCACGGGGCTGGGAACGTCAAGCCGAGCAAGCAGGAAAACGAGATTCTGGCCAGTCAGCAGGAGTATCGGCGGGGGGTGTCGAGCTGGAACTTCGACGTGGAGTCGTTGAAGAAGGCGGCTGCGGAGGCTGCCGAGCGGGAGGAGCGGGCACGGCTGGAGGTGATCCGGGAGCACGATACCGAGGTGGCTGGGAGTGCGAGTGCGCAGGGGAGTCCGACGAAGAATCCGACGAACCCGACCGCGCAGCCCAAGCTGGTCAAGCAGGGATCGAGTATGAAGGAGCAAGGGCGCTTCAAGATCTACGAAGGCGACGAGCCGCCACCTTTCAGCCCGCCAGTCGAGGGCGGCGCAGTGATGATGGAGGCGGCGATCGGTGGCTCACAGCGCGGCCCGCTGTCGACGTCGAGCTCGGCCATGGACGAGAGCGACGCCGGTGGGGAGGGCGCAGGGGCGGGCAAGGAAGCCAAGAGGAAGGGGAGGTTCTTGTACGTGGAGAAGGAGGGCGAGGGCAAGGGCTCCCTGGCCAAGATGGCCAGCCAGCTGTCCATCGGCGGGTTTGACGGCAGGGCCATGCCGGCTCCAGGATCCGGCCCGCCGACCGTGGAGGTGCTCCGTGGCCCGCTGAAGGACCTCCTGGAGAGCGCACAGCGCCAGCACGAGAGCCTGCGGGAGATGACTGCCGCGGTGGCCGACGCCGAGCGCGGAAAGTATGGGCCCCTCAACGCGTACCTCACGTCGAGGCGGCAGTTGCCCAGCCAGGCCGAGTTCGATAAGCTTCGTGCAGAAATTGAAGAGTTGCGGGCGGAGAACCGGCGGTTACAAGAGGAGAACGCACAGTTGTCGTCGCAGGCGCCGTCCCGAGACGCCTCGACCCTCGATCTCTCTCCCACGACTTGATCGGTCGATCGGTTCATCAGTTGATTGGCCGACTCCGGTTTCAATGTGACAAGTGAATGACCTCACTGACTCTCGCCGTCCCTGATCTTCACCGAGCGGAGCGACCCAACACCCGCACGTGGCCATTGAGCCATCAAAAAGCTTTCTGAACTCCTGCAAGACACAAGGACCAATCGGTCAGAAACATTGAACCACCATGTCTCCAACTCGGGACCGACCCTACGACATTGTCGTCTTCGGCGCTACCGGTACGGCATTTCAGAAACGCTGCTTCGGAAGGGAGTTTCATTTCATCGGCTGACGTGTCCGGACCACCCAACGCCGACACGGACCTTTTCACTCGCTCGCTCACTCGCTCGCTTCATGCACCCAGGATACACCGGGAAGCGGATTGCGATGGAATTGCTCCTCGGCGGGTTCGTCGAGAGCGAGGGTGGCACGATCGCTCTCGCAGGGAGGCGGGCTGATGCGCTCGAGTCGGTCAAGAGTGCGTATTGATCTCGACCGACGTGCGCTCGCTCTTCGCTCGCTATTCTGCTAGACTCTCTCACTCTCTCACTCTCTCACTCGCGCTACGCGCTTCGTTCGTTCGCCAGGTGAAATCGTCGCGTTGACCTCGTCGACCCAAGACGTCGCGAGTCGCGTCGGCGTGCTCGAGGCCAACACATCAGACGACGCCTCGCTCCAGCGGATGGCTTCGCAGGCTGTGGTGTGTATCAACGCCGTGGGACCGTTCAGGTTCCACGGTCGGCAGGTGGTCCGGGCGTGTATCGAGGCCGGTTGCTCGTATCTGGACATCTGCGGGGAGCCTGAGTTTATCGAGGCGGTGGCATATGAGTACGACGATCTGGCGAGGGAACGGGGGGTACATGTGGCGTCGGCATGTGGCTTCGACAGCGTTCCGGTGGACGTCGGCAACGCGCTCGTGGTGAAAGCCTTTCCGCCCCGGTGCTGTTGTTCGGTGGAGACGTATATCGAGTTGCGTTCCGGCCCCTCGGGTGCTGCTTTGCATTTTCCGACGTATGCGTCGGCTGTACACGGGTTGGGGAGTGTGCAGGAGCTCAGGAGGCTGCGGACGGCGGCGGCGGCGAAGAGGAAGGAGCGGGAGGGGGAGCGGGTGGGGAAGTCGGCGTTCCCTGTGCCGATGCGGGCGGCCGGGTCGTACGCGGAGGACGTCGGGATGTACGTGATCCCGTTCATCGGGGCCGATGCGTCCGTGGTGAAGCGGACCGAGCTGGCAAACGGGTTCATGCCCAGTAGCCGGGTCTACATGTGTCTGCCGTCCAGGTATAGGTTCTTGCAGTTTGCGTTGTACGGGTCGCTGTTCAAGGGGCTGGCCAAGTATGCGGTCG
>Ga0181573_10002319_pt1 | contig 17824 bp, 16 predicted proteins | sample 101ome_25_FD_148643 | JGI IMG/M metagenome (GOLD analysis project Ga0181573, IMG submission 148643) | Coastal salt marsh microbial communities from the Groves Creek Marsh, Skidaway Island, Georgia - 101409BT metaG (spades assembly) | ecosystem: Environmental > Aquatic > Marine > Intertidal zone... | reverse complement strand
TAAAAACAATAGGTTAAGTTTTTTAGCGCGCAGAGCGAACCTGAGAAAAGCGCATTTTCCCCGTAGCCATCCCCCCTGTGCGGCAAATTTTGGGGTTGCCGGCGCGTCGGCCCGAGGCCAAAGGGTCTTACAGGCGAGGGCGACCAGCAGACCCACCCAACAAAAGCGTCCGCTGATAAGGGGGGTGCCTGAGGAAGTGCTCAGGTGAGGCAAAGCTCAGTTTCCGCGCAGCCCCTCTATGCGGCCCGTTTTGGATTTGCCGGCGCGTCGGTCCGAGGCCGAAGGGTCTTACTGGCGAGGCATGCCTGGATGAGATCCCAGCTTTCCTCGTGATCAGTTCTAAGGATCGCGCTGATCGACCTCTTCAAACTCCCCGTCCAAGATCACCGGCCGCCCGGATGCCGAGGATCGATCTCGGACGGCCCCGTGGGAGGGGTCTTTAGACAGCGTTTGCAGCGGATCTTGCGGTGGATCTCGAAATGAACCTGTAGGTGAAGATGACGATGAACCGTAAAACGCCCCGTCAGTATTGGCAAAGGCTGACTCCTTGGTTGCCGTCAATCCCAAGGCCCGGGCAAGGCCTCGCCTCAGCGGCCCGATCAACACCACCAGCGCAAAGAAGTCGGATAGCAGGCCTGGGATCATGAGTAACAGGGCAGCAACTGCTACGGCAAGATCATCGACAAACACATGCTGCTGAAGCAAGCCACTGCGCTGGGCCTCCCTCAAACGATTCACCGCTGTAGCGCCCACCGCCCGCAGCAAGGCCATTCCTGCCAGGACCATTAACAATACGTATCCCAGTGCAATCAGGGCGCTCGTGTTGACGCCCAACTGAATCAAGCTCAGCAGCTCGAGCCAAGGATAGGCAAGAAGCAAAATCCGCATACTATCCTCCTCTATCGTTGTTAGCCGACCAGGGCGCCACCCAGACCAGTAGCAGCATGCCGGGCAAGGCCAGGGCCGTGCACAACACAAAAAAGGTGACCCAACCCATCTGCTCAACCAAAATACCGGTTGTGGCGTTCGCCAAGCTTCGAGGTAGCGCCGCCAAGGCGGTAAACAGGGCGAACTGGGTGGCTGCAAAGGTCTTGGATGACTCGCGGGCAATAAACGCCGTAAAGGCCGCCGTGCCCAGTCCAACGCCAAAATATTCGAAAGCAATAACCGCGGCCAGCAGCCCGAGGACGGGACCCGCGCTGGCCAGCCACGCAAACCCCAAAATACTCACCAGCTGGAACGCGCCAAAAATCCAGAGCGCGCGATTGATCCCCAGCTTTAGCATCGCAACGCCGCCGATCAGACCACCCGCGATCGCGGGCCACAGCGCAGCGTGTTTGGCGACCAGACCAATCTGGGTTTTGGTAAACCCTAGATCCAGATAAAAGGGCGTTGCCAGAGCCGTGGCCATGTTATCCCCCAGCTTGTAGGCCACCATAAAGACGAGAGCCAGCACCAACGCCGACCATCCCCGTCGCTGCACGTACTCGCGAAAAGGGGCAATCACTGTTTCGGCTAATCCAGAGGCCGGGGACAACTCCCGCTGAGGCTCACTCACAAAAAGCGACAGGCCAACCCCGATGAGCATAAAGCCCGCGGTAATCCAGAACACCCAGGCCCAGGGCAGCGAGTCTGCAAGAATCAGCGACAGCGAACCCGGCACAAGACTCGCAATGCGATAGGCCTGCACGTGAATCGAATTGCCAAGACCTAATTCGCCGTTGCTCAGGATTTCTCGGCGGTAGGCATCGATGGCGACATCCTGCGTGGCGCTAAAGACGGCGATGACAACCGCTACCAGCACGACCAGACCGGTGTCTGCAACCGGGTCGATGTGGCCCAGAAACCCTATCCCGACAATAAGCCCCAGCTGAGCCAGGAGCATCCATCCGCGCCGCAGCCCGAGGGGAAGCTGCCAGCGATCCATCAAGGGTGCCCACAGAAATTTCCAGGTGTAGGGCAGACCCACCAGCGCAAAAAGGCCAATTTCGGCCAGCGACACCCCTGAGTCACGTAGCCAAGCCGGCACCAGTTGGATAAGGAGATAAAGTGGCATGCCCGAAGCAAAGCCGGTGAGCACACAGATAAACATGCGGCGGGTGAATATCTGCGCTATCAAGGCGATTGTTCTCCCTTCGCTATTGGCGGCAGAACGACCCGGAGATGTGTTTGAGGCTGTCATGTCGTCAAGATGACCGCTAGCGCAAGAATGTTCAAGCGTCACGTTAACGGGAAATCTCTAGCGACGACTTGGGATAGGACTTTTCGCATTGGGGGCGTATCATTTTGCTCCATGGAATCCTCTCTGCACTCGATCAAGCCCCTGTTGGTCACGGCACCCGTCGCGATTGGTGGCGTGGGGGGGAGTGGTACTCGAGTGGTCGCACACCTGCTGAGGGAGCTCGGGTTCGACATCGGTCATGACCTGAATGAGTCCCTCGATGATCTTTGTTTTACCGCACTGTTCAAACGACAGGTACTCTGGCCGCCGGAAGAGCATGTTGAGGCGCTACAGGAGTCCCTTGAGGCTTTTTTGAGCGCGCGACATCAACTGGTACCCAATGGCATCACGGAACTTGAGCATCGCCAACGCGCCGAGACAATGATCGAGAAGTTGGTTGTAGAAGACGCATGGCAGGAGCATGGCACGGTGTCGGACCGACTACCTGCCCTGCAGCAGGTTGGAAACGACAAGGCGCATTGGGGCTGGAAAGAGCCGAACACCCATATCTTCCTACCCTACTTATTGCTTGCTCTGCCAAACATGAAATACATTCACGTCATTCGCAGTGGTCTGGACATGGCTTTCAGTGCCAATCAAGCTCAGCTGGCGCTCTGGGGTGAGGCGCTGCTCGAGCGGCCCGTTGATCCCACATCTCCCGAGGACTCCTTCAGCTACTGGTGTGCGGCGCATGATCGGCTGCTATCTTTTCTGCCCTTTGCCCGCGAGCGGATGTTCCTGTTGCGATTTGAATCGCTGCTGATGCAGCCCGATTTGGTCCTGAGAGAGCTAGCTCGCTTCCTCTCGCTCGACATCAACGACCAAGTACGCGAACGGTGGCAGGGAGCCCTGCGGGTGCCCGCTTCACTCGGGAGACACAGCGAGCAGCCGCCCATCAACATTGAACAGGATCAGTCAAGGCTACTGACGCAGTTTGGGTATTCCATTTAAAGCATGCCAAGGCTATTGACCCAGTCTGGGTTTTGCATTGGGCCCGCCTCACGGCGCCGCAAACGTGCTCACCTTGTTAATGTTTTCTAGTTTGGCCCCAAGTCGAGGATTGTATCGAGCAGTGGCGCATTGATTCGCAAAGCATCAGAGGGTCCCATCGATAAAATGTAACTGGTGTAAGCATCCTCACGGTACTGTTTTTCTACCTCCGCCATGAGCGACTGCTTAATCTCGTCAAAGCTATATGCTCGCGCGGGTTCGACAGAATCCAAGCGCATGACATGTAAACCAAAACGGCTCTTTACAACCTCGCTAACCTGACCTTTCTCCTGCAGTGCAAAAGCAGTTTCTCTGAATGTAGCGTCTATGTTTTCATCCTCAAGGGCAATTGGACGACTCAACCGACCGCCCCTTTGCCGACTCCCGGGATCCTGTGAAAACTCGGCGGCAAGGTCTGAAAAAGATTCTCCTGCGGTGAGCCTTTCTACAATTTTCACCATTTCCAGTTGCTTTTCCTGCTCGTCACAAGATTCACTGCAAAGCAATAAAATATGCGAAAGCCAGCGCTTCTCGGGAACTTCAGCGATGTTATTTTTTGACGTCCGCCAACGCTCTTGAGCCAGCTGCTCCAAATCGGGGATTTCCAGCTCTCTTTGAAATCTTTTTTCGTCAAATTCCTTGGCAGCCTTCAGTACCGCAAATTGGTAGGCATCATAAAGGTCTCCAGATCGCGATTTTGAAGACTCCAAGTTAGCTTGGATCCGATGTGCTACCACCTGGTTGGCAATAAGCTCATACCGCGCCTCCGAATCTAACCGCAATTGTTGCTTTATTTGTACCGGCGCATTGTCGACAACATACCTCAGCTCCCTAAGGGCAATCTTTATTTCACCATCCGTCACTGCGATGAGATCACTGTTGTCCACTTGAGCACTTATACCCGCAGCCATGATAAACGCACAGCTGGCAGCTGCTATAGAAACGAAACGGAACATGTTCTAACCCGTCATAATGATTTGCAAAAAAAAACCGGCCCCAAAGGGCCGGTTATTAAACCGTCAGTTCAGACGAGCTTACATTCGACCTTCACTTGAGATGGTTGAATGCTCGATCGCTCGGCCATAGTTACCAGCCTGATCAGCAAACGAACGCTCCCAAGCAGCAAAACCGATCACAGCCGTAAAGCGATCGTCATCCACAGGGCGGAAATTACCCCAAGAGTTCGCGTCACCCTCATCGACGTTTGGATCGATATCGTCGTCGTCCGCACCCGGATTCGCAGCAAACCAAATCTCTGGAGATGGGTTCGTAGAGTCAATAGTGAGCTCAGCCCAACCCCGATCAGCGCCCTCAACGGTAACATTAACCATCAGACCGAGATCCTCTTCCTGGCTTTCAGCCGACCCAAGTACATCACCGTCATTGAAGGTGAGGACGTTGACTTCACGCTTGAGATAAGCAGCGACAGTCGGGTCACCTGCGTTCCCGCCAGGCGAGAAGCCAAGATCGGTTTCAACTTCTGGATCCTGACCGTTGAGCGGAGTCTCCTCGCGGTCCCACAAGAGCAGGCGAGAATTTTCACCCGTAAGGTCGTTAGACGTATTCGCGGCGAGAATCAAAGGCAATTCATCCTGATCAAGCACGGTTGCAGTGCTGTAGCCTGGAAGAGTCGTAGTCGCCTTGCGGCAAGCAGTACCCGCTGAATCATACGAATCATAGGCGTCGCAGATGCGGTTATTCATTACATACTGGCCTGGCAGCGTGACTACCCAGTCGGTAGCAACAGTGCCGGTATCGGTATCAAAGGCCGCCCAGTCGTTCACAACCGCGTCAGCGTCAAGCGCCTCACGCAAAAGGTCGAAGTGCTCACCGCTCAGGATCGTAGCGTCCGAGTGAGCCTGACGAGTGGCATTAGAAGACGGCCAAGCGCCATACGCCAAATCGGGCAACTCAAAATTGAGCGGATCATATTGCAGCTTGCCAGCGGTGCCAAAGTTCAAAGGCTGCTGGTTTGTCATCATGGGCGCTCCAGCAAACCCAGAGACCATTACCGCATTATCACCCACTTCCAGACCACCGTCTGCATCGGTGATCATCCAGGACACCTTAAGCGCATTGTCATCTGCGTCGCCAAATACCGTCAGGTTGAGGGCATCTGCTGCGTTTGCCGCGGCAACACCAGTGATGTAACACGCGTTGCCTGTACGAGCAGCCGCTGTAACAGCACAGTAACCCCCTGAAGTGGCCAAGCTAGTGTGGGTTCCTCGAACTTCGGAATCACCAGCTGCGGCATAGACATCGCCTACCGCAACACGGTAGAAATGCTCACGCACCAAAGCGCAGCTCAGTGGCACGCCTTCGTCGTGCTCGGCAAAATACGGCATTGACGCGAGCTCGGTAGTAGGCTGAGCCATGCCAATAATTTCGACGTAACCTTCTTCAGCGCCTTCAGCATAAGTAGAAGGCATCACAGCCCCACCTTCTGGGAAAGCAGGAACAGTACAGGTAGTGTCGTTAGTGGTTACAACCACGCCATCACCGTTGGGGTTCGCGCCAATGTTTGCGGTCCACTCGTCACGGGGCGACATGACCAAGTTGAAGTCGAGCGCGTCTTTGGAGTCGGCACCGCGACGCAGACGAACCTTAACAACCTGTGTCGCATCGGTTGTGTTGATGATATGCATACCGGTGTTCTTGCCATCCAGTACCGTGTAGTAAGGAATAATGGCCAGGTCACCCGACTCGGTCTTCGATACTTCGGTCGCAACGACGCCTGTAGCAACTGATGCTACCGCGGCGGCTACGCCGTACTTTTGAAACTGCTTCATAGGAGACTCCTAAAGTCTGTTGTTTTCACGTTAACCCTAAGGTTTAAGTGCTAGCGCTACACTAGCTGCAGCCAGCTGTTAACGCACAGTTTTACGGATTCTCGGCGTACCACCACTCCCCATTCCCCCAAAGCCAGGCCTCGGTCAGGTTTGTTGGCGTTATGCCGATTGCCCGTGAAGCTGAAGGCGTACTTTTGAGAGGTCTGGACATGACCCCGACCCTCACACTCGCTACAGCTGCACCGGAATCATAGGCAACCACTTTAACCCCTGTCAACCTGCGTTCCAGTGCAGAAAAGTACCTATTTCGGTACATCTCGTAGCTGAACACGTCGCGGTAGGCGGGGGAGAGATACTCATACGCACAGGCGTAGTCGTTTCGCTCCAAACACCGCCACCGCTCTGTAACTCGCTGAATCAGAACGTTTTTTTCTGAATCATTGAGCTCGCGTGGGGCCGAGCATGCTGCCAAGATCCCGAAAAACGCCACCAAAAATGACGTTTTCCAAAGAGTTAACGGCTGAGCGCCGCTTTTATTCCGCATAAAAGACACAATTTTTACCAACTTTATTCAGCGGAAATATCGATTAATTCGAAATTTCTGATCTGATCGCGCATTTCATCGCTGACCTGACGCAGTTCAGCATCGTTATACAGTGCCCGCGGGGTAATGATAATCAGCAACTCGGTTCGGTCACGGGTCTGTTCGCTGGTGCCGAAAAGTGGCCCAATGATTGGCGCCTTGTGCAGCCAAGGCACGCCATCTTCTTGATTTGCCGCGTTTTCCCGGATCAAGCCGCCCAGCACAATCGATTCCCCCGAGCGCACCGCCACCCGGCTGGCGATACTGCGCTCCAGAAACCGCCGGTTACCGGTAACATCGATTGGCCCCACATCCGTCACCGTCTGCTGTACATCCATGGTCACCAAACCGCCTGCGTTAACCGAAGGCCTGACCATGAGCTGAACGCCGGTATCCTTATAACTGATGTTCTGAATGCTGTTGCCGCCGTTGGTCACGGTCGAACCATTGTTAATGGGGACTTGGTCGCCCACCTGAATACTGGCCACGTTATTGTCGAGCACCATGACCGAAGGCGTGGAGATCACATTGACCAGGGATTCGGTAGAGAGCGCCTGTAACACCGCCTTGATGCCTCCGGCACCACCCGTCACGGTATAACTGAAGCCCTCGGCCAGCTGGGCAGCCGACCCACCCGCAGTCCCAAAATTGAATTCGCCATCGCTCAGCACCCCTACACCGTCGTAACTCGAGCCGCCAAGCTGCCCGTTGAAAGTCCACTCAAGCCCGTATTTCAATGAATCGTTAAGGGTAACTTCGACGATGCTTGCCTCAATCAAGACTTGAGTCGGCGGCGTGTCGAGCTTTTCGAGTGCGCTTTTGATGGTTTTGTACTGCATGCCCGTGGAGTAGATCATGAGTGAGTTATTTTCCTCATCCGCCACGACGCGAACCTCGGCGCCCGGGTTGTCGCTGCCATCCTCGCTGAAGTTGAGCTCGGACACCGAAGTGCCACCCCCCGTACCTCCGCCGTTCATGCCCATACCGGCATTCATGTTGGAGTTCATGCCCGACGACCGGCCACCACCCATACCGCCCACACCACTGCGATTACCGCCGATACCGTTATTGCCCATGCGGTTGTTGTTGCGTCCACCGCCCACCGACTCACGATTCAACCCCGGTGCGACGTTGCGATTGTCCAAGGCGCCTCGTTGGCCGCCTGAGCCACCGCCGCTGTAAATGCTATTCAAGAGCATTGCCAGCCGGCCCGCCGTGGTGTTCTGGACGGGGTACACATAGAGGCGGCGTTCGGCACCGTTTTCAGGCGCCCTATCCAATCGCTCGATCCAGGTTTCCATACGATCGAGATAGTGCGCGCGCGGCGTGATGACCATGACGCTATTGAGACGGACGAAGGGCATCACCCTCACCACATCAGTAAGCCCTGCCTCACCGTCACTTGCCGACGCCTCGGTCAGTAATTGATTGAGCGCTTCGACTAACTCCTCAACACCGCTGTACTGCAACGGGAAAAGGCCTACCGACATACCCTCAAGCATATCGACATCGAAGGTATTGATAATCTCTAACCACCCAGCCAACTGCGCCTGCGTACCCGCGAGCATGAGCAGGTTGCGTGCGTTATCCACGCGCACGAAAGCTTTGTCCTCGGCCATGGGTTTTAAAATTTCCGCCATGCCGCCGGCGCTGATGTATTGGAGCGGGATGATCATAGTCGAGAAGCCCGCCGCTTTTTCATCGGCACTGACGACCTTTGGTGACAGCTTGGTAGCCAGATCGGAACTGCTTACGATGAAACGACCGTCCTGGCCCCGAATCAGCATGACTTTGTTTGCCTTCAGCAAGGACTCCAGCACCGACAAGAGCTGATCGCGCTCGATAGGGGTACGTGTCCTCAAGGTCACTTCACCGGGGATCGGACCATCAATTAGATAGTCCACGCCGAGCACATCGGAGAGCACCGCGTGAGTGACCTCGCTGAGCGGGGCATTCTCAAAACTTAAAGTCACCGCGTCACCGACAAACCGGACCGGTTCCGGTGCCTCGGCAAGTTTTACCACCTGATCCGTACCCCTAAAGGTAATGGCTTCTGCGTCCGCCACCTCGTCCGCCTCGATTTCCTCCCCCGCCAATCCCGCGGCAGAAGTCGCTAGCGGCGCACTCGCATCGATAGCCTTGTCGCCTTTGGAGCCTGAGTTCGACGACATGCTCGCGCACCCGGCCACAGATACAGCTACCGCCAAGGGCAGGAGCAACCTCGCCGATCGTGACAGCAACCCTTCGCGGGATCCCGCATCGTCTGTCAGCAAACGCGTTTTCATTGAGCTGTCCTGTATTGGGCTGTCCTGTATTGGGCTATCCTTCATTCGGCTATCTCCCATTGACCTCATTTCTTCCTACCTCGCGACGAGCTGTTGCCGCCGAACGTTAATCCACCACCCAGTTCTTGTAACTTGGCCTGTTGCTCCTCGCGCGCCTGCTCGGCAACACCTTCAGCACCCTCACCCCCTGTGTCATCAGACATTGGCTTGGGGGCCGATGCGACCGTCACGGAAGGAGCTGTGAGCTCAAGCGGCAGCGTTTGACTACGCCCCCCGTTTTCAAACACCACCTCGCCATCTCTATAGGCCGCCAACGTCCACCCCTTCACAGAGTTGCCTGCGCCAACGCGGGTCATCTTGCCATCCACCGTCGCTATAACGCCAAGGGATTCCCCCTCACCGTAGACACCATGCAGGGTCACTCCCTCGAGCTTTTTCACTTGCGCAGGCTTGGGTGTGGTCACCACAAGTTCAACGGGGCGCTTATCAATGGCACGTCGGCCCTCCCAAAAGAGCGGTCTACTCACCAAACGGTCAGAACCCTCCTCATCGAGAGGGCGCTCAAGGCCCAACGCCCGAACCTTAAGCGTATCCTCCGCCGGCAGCAGCGGCTTAGGGCCCCCGCCGATTGCAGTTGATAGCCCCCCGAAAACCGCCCACAGCAAGAACAGTACACCCAACCCCACGGCAGCCAGCTCGAGCCGGCGAAGCGCTTTGAGCGGATTTTCGCTGACCCGATAGCGAGCGAGCACGGCATCAGCCTTGCTCATCGAATCGCTCTCAGGGAAAGCAGCTGCATGGTCACGGTCAATGTTTGCTCTTCCTCTTCGTTCTTTCGACTTTTGCGATTGGGGAAGGCATCAAAGGATTCAATAAAAATAGCCGGCCTAAACCGCGCCAAGTCCGACAGGCTTTGATCGAGCTGCTCAAGCTCACCCCGGGCAACCACCTTCACAGACACATAATCAAAGGTATCTCGCTTGCGCACCGGCAATACCTGACTGTTGGTAACTTCCATACCCGACTGTCCAAGTATACGTCTCGCCTCAGCCTGAAGGGACGCCGATACGGCCGCGGAATCGGTGCTTTCAGGATAGATGTGATCGTTCATCACATTGTTTACCCCAGAGAGTGCCTCACGCAGCGCCTCCTCTTTCTCAACCAGACCTTGCATGCGCGCGATACGAGGCTCAATCGTGTCTATCTGATCTTGGTAGCCTGCTCGGACAGAGAGGGTCTGCCCCAGCACCAACAGAAACAAGTAAGCCGGCACCACTAGTGTGGCGCCCACAAGAATTGCCGAGCGGCGGTGGGTTTTGATCCAGTACCGCATCAACGATTTACCTTTAATTCAAGATCGAGGAAAAACTGCTCGATATTGGTGTTACCAACCCGACTGATCGCCTGTGGCGCTGTCACCGACAGAAATATCGGTTCGTCGGTCAGTGCCTGCTGCAGCGTCGCTGCATCAGTAGAGCGCCCCCGGAGCCGAATGTTCCGGCCATTCTGGGTGTACTGCACGATATAAGATGAGTCAGGCAACAACTCGGTAAGTCTGGCGATTTCGAGCTGGGGGCTCGGCAACTCTCGCCGAAGTGTATTGAGCTCGATAATCGCCGTGTTCACCTCGGCAAGCTCGTCGCGCAGTTTGAGCGCCTCCGCAGCAGCGGCCCGGGTGTCTTGTTGTATACCACTCAGGTTATTCAGGTCTCTACCCGAGAGAAAAGAAGATAACCCCGCGAGCGCCAGCAACAACACGAGTGCGGCGGTTAGCCAACCACCGGCCCACCATAGACGCCGTCGGTAATCGCTCTCCCGTCGACCCTCACCAAAGCCGCGGAGCACAACCCAATTGCCGCCACAATCCGCCCACAATTCTTTTGCCTGCGGGTCATGAATGCCCTGGGAGTCATTCAGATACGCCATGGCGGCGCCGCGGGAAAGTATCGCCAAATCGACCCGAAGCTGATCTCCGCTCTCGGACCGGGTGATCCGCCAGCCCGCCGCGGTATCATCAGGCGCAAAAGGAGAGCTCGCGGAAATCTCTAACATCAAGGCGGCCTCGAGATCAGCTTCTGCGATAGTGGGCAGCTGCAGTGTGCGCGAAAGCACCAACTCATCAGGGACTGCCACGGCCTCGAGGGGAACGGGGTCATGGTCAATCTGACGACCCGCCTGATGGGTTGTTACGCTACCATCGGGCCTAATGAGGGTGACCATGGAGTCAAGTTGCTGTCGGACCGGCGAGTCGTCGCCAAAAAGAATATCCCGCCATGCGGCAAGCCACAGCCGACCCACATCGCGCATATCAACGCCGAATACCTCAAACTGATTGGTCGCCATTACCACTTGTTTCCCACTGCCAAAGGACGCGCTGCCTCACTCCTGACTACCTGCCAGGGCAAGGACGACGTCCCGCCATTCTCAACGGCGACCCACCGGCGCCTCAACCAGGTCTGATCGCCGACCTCTACCAATGCATCGATTCGTAAGGTCTCCGCCGCGTGCTGCACGGGGCCTTCCAGCATCGAACCACCGCCATCCATCGCCGCTTCCAGTTGCCGCAAACGGGCTTCTATGGGCTGATTGTTTCCAGAGAAACCGCCCGCCAACTCCTCGATAACGATGTAATCCCTAACCGCGTCGTATACGCCTCTGTCCACACCGGGCACTCGCATCAAGTCTTCTAGACCATAAAACTGCTCGCCGCGACGACCCTGGACACCATCTCTGTATGCTATCACGGCCCTCGCAAGGCGATTCGGTGAGTAACGCCAGCGCTCCTCTTCCTCGAACTGGCTCCGCTGCGCTACCGAGAAAAGCGCTGTCAGCCCTTGTAGGTCTTCCGTGCTGATATTGACGAGCAAACCACCGGGAATCATCCGAATATCTACAATTTTCCCACCAATTTGGAAGTTTTGTTGTCTATTGACACCCCTCTGGCCACTTTGTTTCAGGCCAATTTGCTCCGCCAGCGCCAAATTAATGGCCCCATCACCCGCCGCGGCCGCCTGAGCCTTGAAATAGTGCAATTGAGCAAGGCGAGTATCGATTCTCGCCTCTGACACGATGCCGGAGACCAGCAGTGCCATGCCCGCGATAAACCAGACCACGATGCCCAGCGCCACCCCCGATTGCGCCCTGGGCCCGCTCAACACCCCAGCCGTTGTTACCCGCGGCGATCTGCTCAGTGCTGTTGGTGACGCGAGCTTCACTGCTGCACCTGCATAACCAGCTCAGGCCAAAACCTGCCGTTGGCCTTGATCACAAGCTTGACGTGACTCGGAGTCTCTCGCTCCACATCCTCCTGAGTCCACTCCGCTTCGGGACCTTCGCGGGTCCACACCTCGAAAAGCTCGAGGTTATCGAGCACCTCACGACCGGGCGCCTGCTGCCAATCCCCGGGCTCAGTCTGGCCCTCGGGCTCCTGCCACTGGAGCATCAATTTGTCGCCGAGCTTGACGAGACGCAAAAAATAACTGCCGCCGTAGGCCTCGCCGAACAAGACCTTGGCGCGCCAAGCCAGGCGCCCCTCTTCCACGCGAAAATAAGCCACGGGCTTGGAGATCCCGTCGTTACCCCCAAAAGTCAGACCCTGAGTTTTCCCGCCGTGCGCACCTGCCACCGAATTCTCCAGCGCATCGCGCAAAAAAGCACTCACGCTGCGCAGCTCATCGGTGCGCGAGGTCATCTTGGTAATAGTGGTGGCAGTATTACCCAAGGTGCGAAAGCCGGTAACAGTGGCCAGCATCACCAAGGACATGATGGCCAAGGCTACAATCACCTCCACCAACGTAAAGCCGCCGTCACGCTGTGTCACCGAGGTTCCTCGCTGGCCAACCCCTCGACAACCGAGTCCAGCTGAATGCGTCGATCCTTAAGACCGTCGGCCCAGCTTACGACCACCTCTATTTCCTGAAGTGCGCCCGGCTCCAACCCCGATCGACCAGTGCGGGCCGGTCGCGCGATCACCGACCACCTAAATCCGCCTTCAGTAATCCCTGATACATCTAAACCCGAGGAAGGCGCCGGCGTATGGTCTGCCAAGAGGGAGCGGCCCAGCTCGACAGCGTAGGCATAGCGCTCGTCGGCACGCACATTTCTAGTAGCGCCCGACGCCGCCGAGTACAAGCTGCTGAGGGCGATACCCAGCACGGCAATCGCCACCATCATCTCGAGCAAAGACATGCCTCGGGAACGCGCCGGCTTCGAACTAATCATCTTTATCGCCAAAGTCGACTGTCACACGACCCACTAGCCAGTCCACGGCAATCGATACCGACTGCCCCCCGCCCCGGGTAATGTCGATACCACCGCCGCTAGCGCCACCATCGGGATAGAAACGAATAACACCCACGCCGTCCCGGTTAACCTCCTTTGCGGAATGCGCGGCGAGCTCAACATTGTCGGCAAATTCGGCGCGCTCATCGCCGAAGGCAACGACTCCTTCGGAGGGCGAAATCAGAACATCGCGGGAAGCACCCTGGGCCACCGCCGCATAGCGCGCGGAGTTCAGAAGTCCAATGGTTTCCCTGACGGCAGATCGATACTGCAAAGACTGATAAAAGGTAATCGACTGAGGAACAGCAATCGCCAGTACCAAGCCCGCTACGGTCATCGCAGCGACGATTTCTACCAGTGTAAATCCGCGCTGGATGGAATGCTTAGTCCCAGTTATTGACGTCGGCGTCCTCACCATCACCACCCGGGGACCCATTTAGGCCGTAACTGAAAATATCCATCTCGGCTTTCTCGCCCGGATATTTGTAATTGTATTCCCGATTCCAGGGGTCGTTAGGCACCTTGCCGCCTTTTAGATAGGGGCCGTTCCAGCCCGTTGCGTTACCAGGCTTGCTTACCAGCGCATCTAGCCCCTCGCTTGTTGAGGGGAACCGGCCCACGTCGAGCTTGTACATCTCAAGGGCTTGCTCAAGGTCCCTTATCTGAATTTTTGCGGTTTTGCTCTTGGCGCCACCCAACTGATTGAGCACCTGCGGGCCAACCAAACTGACCAACAAGCCAAGAATCGCAAGTACGACCAGTAGCTCCATCAGCGTAAAACCGCGCTGGCGTCGTCGTTGTAAATGCATGGTCTGGCTCCTCACTGTTGATTGTTTAAAACGCCGGTTACTGTGCCATCAAATAGCCAGATCATTAACCGAAAGAATGCCCATAAGTATGGCAATAATAATGACGGCGATAATGGCCCCCATGGTTAGTATCAGCACCGGCTCAAGCAGCGTGAGCAGCCTCTTAATACCTGAGGCAACGTGATCCTCAAAGACCTTGGCCAGCTCCAGCATCATGCCATCCAAACTACCGGACTCCTCGCCCACTCGCGTCATCTGAATGACCATGGGTGTAAACATCCCGGTTTCATCGAGGGCTACCGACATACGCTTACCCGCCTTGACCGCGGGGGGCAGCACATCAAGCCCTTCCTTTAATGGCAAATTTCCCACGGTGTCGATAGCGATCTGAATCGCCTTCAACAGCGAGACGCCGTTGCCCAGCAACGTGCCCACGGTGCGAGCGAACTTTGCCATTTCATATTCAAAGGCAATGTTGCCTGCAATGGGTAGTGCAAGCAGACGCTTATCTAGCGCCGTTTTCCCGGCCTCCGAAGAAGCCCAGCGCTGAAACAGCACTCCCAGCAACACCGCTAAAATAGCCAGCAACAGCCCCCATGCCTTGACAAATTCTGCCGCCGCAATCACCCCTTTTGTCATCGCGGGTAGGGCATCACCCATATCGTTAAACAGGGTTTCAAATTGTGGAACCACGAAGCCGAGCATCACCACGATCGACAGCACAGCCACTACTAGCAAAATCGCGGGGTAGATCATCGCCGAAACCACCGAATCACGCGTGGCCTTGGCACTCTCCAAATGCTCGACCAAGCGATCTAGCACCGAAGACAGCTGGCCGCTGGCCTCCCCTGCACGGACCATACTCAAATAGAACGAGCCAAAAGTATCTTCGAAAGGCTGCAATGCAATGGAGAGCGCCTTACCGCCCTTCACCGACTTCAGCAAGTCATTCAGCACCGCACGCATTCTGGGCTGGCCATCCATATCAATCAGCACTTTAAGCGCACGATCGAGGGGTAGTCCGGCGCGCAGTAGCACCGACAATTCGGAGGTCATCGAGAGCACCTCCTGTCGCGAAGGCGGCTTGCCCTGATCGTCGGCGCTACCCTCTTGGATTTTGAGCGGCGTCAGACCTCGCGAGCGCAACAGGCGGGTCGCAATATCGAGCCCATCGGCCTCAATCACGCCTTGCTGGGACTTGCCGTCGCGCCCGACAGCTTTGTAGGTAAAGGCAGGCATTAGGCGGTTACTTGTGTCAACGCTTCAGCGGTTCGCGAGGGTTTGACATTGGCAAGATCGTCATCCGCACTTTGATCCTGAGTCACCCGCATCACCTCTTCTATAGAGGTTTCGCCGCGCACCACTTTACGCAACCCATCTTCGTAGAGCGTGATCATGCCCTGACGGCGGGCGGTGTTGTGAAGCGTTGTGGCATCAGCCCCTTCCATGATGACTTTGTGCATGTCGTCATCGAGGGGGAAGAGTTCGTGAATGGCCGTTCGACCGATGTACCCGGTGTGTCCGCAAACAGAACAACCCGTAGCCTGATACACCGTGCGCTGGCCTTCCGGCAAAAAACGTCCCAAGTTGTGCTGACGTATCGCCACGTCCGAGAGCTCGACCTCCTCTTTGCAGCTTGAGCACAGCGTTCTGACCAGTCGCTGGGCAAGTACGCCATTCACAGAAGAGGTGATGAGGTAGCGCTCAACGCCCATGTCCTCAAGTCGCGTGATCGCGCCCGCCGCGGTGTTAGTGTGTAACGTGGAGAGCACCAAGTGACCCGTCAGCGCCGACTGCACGCCGATCTGCGCGGTCTCGGTGTCGCGCATCTCACCAATCATGATGATGTCTGGATCCTGACGCAAAATAGAGCGCAGCGCGCGGGCGAAGGTCAGCTCGATCTGCGCCTGCACCTGAATCTGATTCACCCCTTGCAACTGGTACTCAACCGGGTCTTCGACGGTAATAATTTTAAGTCGTTCAGAGTCGAGCGAGGCCAACGAAGCATAAAGCGTGGTGGTCTTTCCCGAACCCGTTGGGCCTGTCACCAACAACACACCATGGGGACGTGCGAGTAGCGCCTGATAGCGCGCAAGGGTATCCGCAGAAAAACCCATATCCGGCAGGCTCAGGCGAATGCTCTCGCGGTCGAGCACACGCATCACAATGCTTTCCCCGTGCACGGTTGGGATCGTCGAGACCCGCAGGTCAAGTTCATGACCCTTCACCCGGATCATAATTCGGCCGTCTTGTGGCAAACGACGCTCCGCGATGTTCATACCGGAGAGCAGCTTGATACGCGAGGCGATCGCAGGCGCTAGGTTTGCAGAGGGCGGATCAGGTTGATCCTGAAGGACGCCATCAACGCGATAACGCAACTGCAAGCCGTCGTCGAAGGGTTCTATGTGGATATCTGAAGCCGACATATCCACAGCGCGATGAATGATTTGATTAACGAGCCGGATCACCGGCGCCTCGGAGGCGAGGTCTTTCAGGTGCTCGATAAACTCGTCATCGCTTTGCCCCGCAAACCGATCACCAAACTCATCCTCTTCTTCGCTGCTTCCGCCCGCTCGCGCTTCTAGCGCCTTGGCGATATCAGTCTCCAAACCGAAAACCACCTTCACAGGCCGGTTCATTGCCATACCGAGGGCTTTGATCAGGAAAGGTTCCTGCGGGACCGTCGCGGCAAATGTTATCTCGGTTTCGCTTCGAGCTACCGGGACAACATGGTTGGAAAATAAAAAATCAGGCGATACCTCCGGGACTTCAATCGGTTCCTCGGGGTAATCGGCGGCTAACAGAAGAGGAATATCGAGTTGCTGCGACAGCGCCTGCGTCATATCGAGCTCGGAGACGAGACCCAGCTTGACCAATACCTGACCAATGCGCTCGCCCATCTCGCGCTGGGCCAGCATGGCCCGCTCGATGTCACGCTCTGACACCTTGCCCGATTCAATCAGTATTTCGCCGATTTTCTTCATCAAATTCCCGATGTGCGCCCCACAAAAGGCATACTGGCCTCATTGTGCCGGTAACTATTGACGATTCACACCGCCTCCTCTTTCCGAGACGGGGAATAATACCAGTCTGAAAACCGCTTAGCAGGCGACCTCAGGCGTCGGGAAACTGATAATCCGCAAACATATCCCGCAGTGCCGTCTTCTGGATCTTCCCGGTCGCGGTGTGGGGCATATCCTCGATGAACTGCACATCGTCAGGGATCCACCACTTGGCGATCTTGCCATCGAGAAAGCCCTTGAGCTCATCGGGCGTGAGGTCTGCTCCCGCAGCGTTACGCACAACGATTAGCAGGGGCCGTTCGCCCCACTTGGGATGAATGCGGCCAATTACCGCCGCCTCGGCAACCTTGTCATGACCGGTCGCGCAGTTTTCGACCTCAATCGAGGAGATCCATTCACCGCCCGACTTAATAACGTCTTTGGTTCGGTCGGTAATCGCCACGAATCCCTCGGGACTGATCGTGGCCACGTCGCCGGTTTCGAACCAACCCGGTTCGGCATGGGCATCGGAGCCTTCAAGCTTGTAGTAGCTCGAGCAAATCCAGGGACCTCTCACCTTTAACGCGCCAAACGCCTGGCCATCCCACGGCAGTTCCTTGTTATCGTCATCGGTGATTTTCACCTCGACACCCCAAATTGGCGTGCCGACATTTGTCCGCAGCTTTTTAAATTCCTCGGCGCTATAAAGTTCGCGATGGGAACCTGAGGAGTTCCCCGTGCCCAACGGACTCATCTCTGTCATTCCCCAGGCATGGCGGGTATCGACCCCGTAGGTGTCAAACTCCTCCATGACCGAGAGCGGACACGCCGAACCACCTACGACCACCTGCTTCAGCGTCTCGA
>Ga0181573_10002315_pt1 | contig 17838 bp, 11 predicted proteins | sample 101ome_25_FD_148643 | JGI IMG/M metagenome (GOLD analysis project Ga0181573, IMG submission 148643) | Coastal salt marsh microbial communities from the Groves Creek Marsh, Skidaway Island, Georgia - 101409BT metaG (spades assembly) | ecosystem: Environmental > Aquatic > Marine > Intertidal zone... | reverse complement strand
TAGTCAGTAGAGATGGTGGCGCTGATGTCCACCAGCGCGAAGCTGTTGTCGCTCGGGTCGAACACCCCCACGCCGTCCGCATTCCAGGGCGCGAAGATGATCTTGCCGTTGCTCGCCGCCGCGGCTCCCCAGAATTTCTGGTCAGTAGAGATGGTGGCGCTGATGTCCACCAACGAAAAAACACTCTGACCGCCGGACCATAAAGTGTCGGTGCAGTTGCCGACGCCGCCGTTGTCGGGTGGGGTGGACGCGTCGCACGCGTCATCTTTGCGAACCCACGCGGCGGGTGGACCGTGGTTGGAGCCGCTTGATGACGCATAGGAAGCAACCTCGTCGCACGCCTGGTGGGAGCTGCTCTGGTAGCCGCAGTTGTGGAACCTTGATTTCCAGGCGTTCGGAGCATAAAACATATTTGTGAAGCTCGTGACCGAGCTGGTATCCCAACGCGTTATGTCCGCGTTGAACGCGTGGGCCCAATAAAACATATCCCCCATGTTCGTGACCGAGCTGACGTCCCACCGCGATATGTCCGCGTTGAACGCGAAGGAGCGATAAAACATACGTCCCATGTTCGTGACCGAGCTGACGTCCCACCGCGATATGTCCGCGTTGAAGGAAATAATGCTACTGAACAAGGTGGACATGTCCGTCACCAGCGATACGTCCCAATCAGCCATCTCGGCCGTCCCCGCCACGCCGCAGTCCGCGCCGTGGTTGCAACACGCCACGCCGGTGGCATCGACGGCGAGGCATTTGTTCACCGCGGTCTTCAGCGCGGCTCTGTCGGGAAACGCGTCGCATCTGGTGTCGACACCGAGTGCGGGATCGTCACCCGGTGCGTTGTACTCGCCAGCACCGCATGCGACGCACCATCCCGATTGGACGTGCTCGTTAATGAAGCAGCGCCCAGATGCAACCCAAGCGGTTGGTGGGCCGTCCGTCGTGGCAGATCCATCCGCTCGAGATGCACGGGAGAGCCAGGTGTCGGCGCCCGTGAACATCCCCGTCGTGTCCGATCCGGACGCCAGGGCCCATCCCCTGATGTTCTGGTGGAAGCTGGAGGCGCCCTCAAACATACCCGCCGCGGTTGTCACCTGCGACATCTCCCACTGGCTGATGTCCACGTTGAATTTTGACTTGCCCTTGAACAGGAAGCTCATGTCCGTCACGCGTGAGACGTTCCAGAGGGGCATGGCCTGCTCGCAGAGCCGATCACCGACGCACGCGTCCACCGCCGCCTTGAGCTCGGCCCTGGTGGTGACGTCCAGGGCACACACAGCCTTTTCTGTCAGCACCCGGTCGGTGCACGACGTCACGCCCTCCAGTACATACAAGGTATCACACGTGGGAACGCAGGACGTGCCACTCACGAGGGTGTCGGTGCAGTTGCCGACGCCGCCGTATAGGGGCGGGGTGGACGCGTCGCACGCGTTGTCCTTGCGAACCCAAGCGCCGGGTGGACCACTGTAGCCGTTGCTCGATGCCAAATAGGATGCAACCTCGCCGCACGCCTGGTGGGAGCTGTCCCAGCCGCAACTGTGGAACCTTGAATACCAGGCTGACGCAGAAGCAAACATCCGATCGAAGTGCGTGACCGAGCTGGTATCCCACCGCGTTATGTCCGCGTTGAAGTTGCCGGCTTGCTCAAACATATCAGTCATGTACTTGACCGAGCTGACGTCCCACCGCGATATGTCCGCGTTGAAGTTGCCGGCGTTAAAAAACATACCCTGCATGTTCGTGACCGAGCTGACGTCCCACCGCGATATGTCCGCGTTGAACACGTTGGCGTCACGAAACATGAAATCCGTGCGCGTGACCGAGCTGACGTCCCACCGCGATATGTCCGCGTTGAACGCCCTGGCGAAATAAAACATAGATGCCATGTTCGTGACCGAGCTGACGTCCCACCGCGATATGTCCGCGTTGAACTTGCTGCCGTAGTAACCATAAAACATACCTGCCATGTTCGTGACCGAGCTGACGTCCCACCCCGATACGTCCGCGTTGAACACGTTGGCGTCACGAAGCATGTAAAGCATGTTCGTGACCGAGCTGACGTCCCACCGCGATATGTCCGCGTTGAACGCGTTGGCTTCATAAAACATACGCTGCATGTTCGTGACCGAGCTGACGTCCCACCGCGATATGTCCGCGTTGAAGGATCCTTTGCCATTGAACAAGGTGGACATGTCCGTCACCAGCGATACGTCCCAATCAGCCATCTCGGCCGTCCCCGCCGCGCCGCAGTCCGCGCCCCGGTTGCAACACGCCACGCCGGTGGCATCGACGGCGAGGCAGTTGTCCACCGCGGTCTTCAGCGCGGTTCTGTCCGCGAACGGCGCGGCGAACGCGCCCGGCACTCCCACGAACGCCAAGACGGCGAGGAAGACCCGATGACCCAGAATCGGGGTCGGTCCGCGCAGTCGCCGGGGGCGGTGAGCGATGCGAGCGTCCGCACCAACCATCGCTCTCTTGTCCGTGTTTTTGGGCAGAAGGTACCTTCGTAGCTCTGATGAGACTGGTGCTTCCACCAAGCTGAGCGCGGAGTATGGGAGTGGGGTAAGGGCGTCAGCGCGTGTCGTCCGGGTGATCTCGCGCGCGGCTCCTCCCCGAAGAGACGCGTGATCGACCGCGATTCGCGAATCGTTCGCCGGTGACGCCAATCTCGGGCGCGGCGTGCGTCGAGCTCAGCACGCCTCGAGGAAGATTTGATTTGGCGGGCGGAAACGCCGACGCGAGGATTGGGGAGAGGTTCGGCGGGTGGCGCGCCGAGGCTTCACTTCGAGGATTCGGTCGAAAAGGCGCGCGCGATGCGCAGCAACGTCCGCGTTGAGGCTCCAGCCTCGAGACACGGGCGGGGCTGGCTCGTCCGGGTCCCACAAGAAACTCCCACGATCGTGTTGAATCTTCGGGTAACCCTTTTCGGGTACCCGTAGGTGGGGCGCCAAGAACGGGGCGGTCGGGCTCTGGCGCGGCCGCGCACCTCCTGAGATGTCGTGCAGCGACGCGTGCGCGATGCCTGGTCTCGGCGCGTCGCCAAGGGCCGCGGCTGGATGAAAAAAACGCGCGGGTTCGTCGCGACTCGCGTTCGAGGCCGACAAGCGCGTGACTATGTCGTCCCTTCGTGGGGCGCGTGGGGCGCGTGGGGCGCGGATTTTTACCACGTCGTCAAATTCATGAATTTGTCATTTGATGTCGGCAAATCGAACAGCAAACGGCACAAGGAGCACAAGGAGGAATTCCCACACACGGAACTTTTCACCGTGGGTGTCTTCTCGCGAGGGGGCGCCGCGCCGGTCCCGGTTCCCTCAGTCGCGCCCAACTCCCGACTCCGTCAGCGACGCACCCGCCCGCTCCCGCACGGTGCGGAACGCCCCCATCGCCCCGGTGAACGCCGTGAACCTGCTCCCGCTCACCACGAAAGAACGCGCCAGCGACGGAGCCGCGCCGGCGAAAAAGCCGGCGATTCCGCCCCTCGCGCCAACCGTCCTCGCCGCCTCGACGAACCCGACCCTCGCGCCCCGCCCCGCGTCCCATCCCCCGGCTCCGTCCCCGAGGCACTGTCCCTGGATCCGCGATTTGACGCAGTCCAGGGGCAGGTTCGCCGCCCAACCCGCGGCGCCCGCGACGCCTCCCGCGACCCCGGTTGCCGTCGCGGGGCTCAACCCCGTGACAGTCTCGAACCCGTTCGCCGTGTGCTCAAACGTGGAGAAGAACACGGCGTTGAACACGCACTCGCGCGCGGTGTTGACGCCGTGCCCGAGGAAGAACACCCTCGGGCCGTGCGTCTTGAGGAGTTGGCGCGCGGCGTGCGCGCTGCCCGAGTACTTGCGAACGTACCCGCGCGATCCGTTTTGATCCGTCGACGTCCGGCCCGCCCCAGCCGCGCCCCCCCGCGAGTGGTTCGCCGCGTCGAGCTGCACCTGGAGCTTGACGAGCTCGAACGGGGTGCTGACCAACGCGCACAGGGGCCCGACGCTCGCCGCGGCGCACACCACGCGCCAGTCGATCCACGGTCGTTCAGTGCCCCACCCGACGGGGTCGGAGCCGGCGAGTTTCACTCGCGCGTGGTAAAACGCGCCGAAGTTCATGCTGTTCATGACCATCATCATGCACACGGGCGGGCCGAGCCCGCGGTACATGCCCGTCACGCCATCGGCGCGCGCTATCGAGACGAGCGTCCGTGCTGGGGAGGGTGGGACGGAATGGGGACGGGGCGGCGCGTGAGTCGGCGCGAGGGGCTCTGGATTTCCGTAAACGTCTCAGGAGCTGCGGGCTGTGTGTCTTGTCCGTGAGGAGAAGGGACGCACCGAAATTAGCCTTCGCGCCGCTCCCCGCGACACCCTTGCCCGTCTGCATCCTACTTTTTACGACGTCTAGTGGATATCCGAGGACGGTGCCGACCAGACCGGCCCAAGCACCCGCGGCGACCTCCTCCATGGCTAGCTAAGGACGGGAACCGCTTTACTCGGAATCTGTGGCTCAGAGAGGCCGGCGTGGGTCCCGAGCCTAGCTCTGCGCTCGAGCGCCTAACCGTAACCTGGCGATTCTCGATGCACGCGACGTCCTCGTTGACGCCCGCGACGCGTCCGCCGCCGCGGGTATCGTCCGAGACGCGAACGCAGCGGCGCGTTATGGCACACCGGCGCGGGAAGTCACTTTTTTCGCGCCACGGCCCTCATCAGACTCGACGCTCCAGAAATTCCGCCCCGAGCTAGGTCACCAGCAGATCGAACCGCAGGGACCCACCGAGGATTCCCGCGAGACGAGCGAACGACCTTCTTCGCCGAGGAGATCCCCCGGCACGTAGAGAGACCCGACCGCGGCTGGTGGGCGCCCGTGAGCGAGGGCTTCCTAGCGTCGCGACCGACAACGATGGCCCCGCGGAAGAAGCCGCTGGTCAAGCCCGAGGATGCGGCAAACCTGCGGGTGCTCCAAAGGGAGGACCCCGAGGTGGAGGCCATCCTGGGCAGCGCGAGCCACGTTACCCTGTACGGATTCAACCTGGAGGAGCAGGCGTGGGTGAGTGACCCGGCCCTTTCGCCCCTACACCGTGGACGAGCCAGATCCCCCGGACTTGGAGGGACCCGTCGATCGCTCGCGACCCGATCTCTGACCCGACCCGATGCCAACCCCGCACCCCTGTTCCCGCCCGCAGCATCGGAAAGATTGCGAGGGCTCGCTCTTCGTCGTGCAACGTAGATCGGTGCCGAGATTCCAGTTCGTCGTGCTGAACCGCCTAAACACCGAGAACGTCCGCGAGAATCTCCTCGGCGAGTTTGAGTTTGAGCTCTCGCCGCCGTACCTGCTCTACCGATCGTCCACCGAGGTCAACGGCATCTGGTTCTTCCAGCAAGAGGAGTGCGACGATATGTCCGCACTGTTCGATTCCATCACGAGCGCGCACGCCAAGGAGGACCAGCAGCAGCCGCAGCTCACCGCGGAGGGTCTGATGGCGGCTATGAACCTCGGCTCCGCGGCTCAGCCGGCGCAACCGCAGCAGACGGGCAGCGTCGAGGCGTTCTTCGCGGGGCAGCTGGGCAAAGGCGGCGCGAGCGCGGTGCCCGCGCCGCTGCCCGAGCCTATGGCGATGCCGGCGCCGGCGCCGACGATCGCGGACGAGCCCAAACAGAAGAGGGAGAAGAAGAAGGAGAAGCCGGCGGCGGTGGTAGAGTCTGGGAGGGACTCCCCGGTTGCCGAGCGGGGCGGCGGCGGTGGGGGCGGGCTGAACCGCGAGGTCGTGCGCGCGGCGATGTACAAGCTCGTCGCGAACGATAACTTCATCGATCTCATGGTTAAGGAGCTCAAGCGCTCGATGTGAGGGTCGACTAGCTATCTAAATGCGACAATGCTTTCGTGTTGAGTCTCCCTTCGCAGCTTCGCAAGTTCCCCCTTCAGTTATTCAAGTTCACAGCTGTGCGAGTCGCACTTCGTCTTCGCGCGCCACCGCCGACGCCCTTGGTTCTTCAACCTTCCTCAGCCTCTCTGCACTCTCTCCCTTTCCACCAACCTCATCTTCCCGAGGATCATGTCCGCCGCCGCTGTCGAGGATGAGTGCGCCGTCGCTGAGGCGCAGCTGCAACGCGCGGAAACCGAGCTCGCAGAGGAAGAAGAAACCTTCGAGCAGCTCCCGCAGTCCTTCATCCTCATCGACGAGCTCCAACAGTGCGGCGTGTCCGCCACCGACATCAAGGTTCGCGCGCACCTCCCCGTGACCCATCGCGCGCTCGCTCGCCCCTCCCGCTCGCTCGCCCCTTCCGCGCGCTCGCTCACCCCTCCCGCGCCTTTTTTTTCTCCCGCGCAGAAAGTAAAAGACGCGGGTTTCGCGACCGTCAAGTCCTTGCTGACGGTGCCCAAGAAGACCCTCATCGACGTCAAGGGCCTCTCCGATGCCAAGGTTGACAAGATGCTCGAGGCCGCCAACAAGCTCCTCCCGAAAGACCAGGCTGGGAGCTTTGTGACGGCAAAGGAGTGGATGTCCATGGTGCGCACCCCTCTCGGTTCCTTCTCTTTTCCCCCCTCGTTCCGCTGACCCTCCCGCCTCTCTCGCGCGCAGAGGAAGGACACCATCAACATCAGGACCGGCGCTGACACCATCGATGCCATCCTCGGCGGCGGTGTACCCACGCGCAGCATCACCGAGATGTACGGTGAATGGAGGTACGAGCCCCCGAACCCTGAACCCCCTTGAAACACAGCTGTGCATCCTTCTGACCCCCCGTCGGACCAATCTCAGGTGCGGCAAGACCCAGATCTGCCACACCCTCGCCGTGACCACCCAGCTGCCCCTGGACGAGGGCGGTGGCTGCGCTAAGGTCGCCTTCATCGACACCGAGGGCACATTCAGGGCTGAGCGCATCGTCCAGATCGCGGAGCGGTTCAACCTTGACTCGGATGCCGTTCTCGACAACATCCTGGTCGCTCGAACGTTCACCCACGAGATGATGGACAACGCCCTGACCCTTCTCGCGGGCAAATTCTCCGAGGAACCCTTCAAGATTCTGATCATCGACAGCATCATGGCCCACTTCAGGGTCGATTTTATCGGCCGCGGCGAGCTCTCCGAGCGCCAGCAGCGGCTCGGCCAGTTCCTCGCCAAGCTCAACAAGATCGCCGATGAATTCAACATCGCCGTGGTGTACACGAACCAGGTCCAGGCCGACCCTTCCGGCATGTCCTTCGCTGGAATGGACCCCAAGAAGGCCATCGGCGGGCACGTCCTCGCCCACGCCTCGCACGTCAGGCTCAGCGTCAGGAAGGGACGGGGCGATGCGAGGGTGATCAAGGTGGTGGACGCGCCTAACCTGAAGGAAGCGGAGGCAGAGTTCATCATCACCGACGGCGGCGTGGTATCCTCGGACGCGTGAGAAAAAGCGACGAGACGCGCACGACGGCCAGCGCACACGCGCCGCATCTCGGCGTTCCATCGCAACGTACATTTGTTTCATCACAAAAACCATTTCACCCTCTCGCAGGATTTCAACGCGCCGTACACCTCGAGAACCTCGTTCCCGTTCTCAAGCCTCACCGTGACGTTCACGGCGACGTACTTTCCTTTCTTGCTCGGCCTGGTAGTCACGTTACCGCTGGGTACGCTTCGTCCCAATGACTTCTCAATCAGCGCCACAACCTCGTCGATGAACGATTGACCTCCTTCGCCGATGGCCTGAAACTTTCGATCCATCGGGTACGTGTTCACTTTCTCGTCGAGCTCTTCCCACGTCATGTTCGCACCGAGCCCGCCCCCGCCCCCTCCAATCACGGGCATGGCGTTGCCGACATTCTCTTTGGAAGAATCGGGGGTTATGATGTATGAAGAATCGTCCTTGCTCTTCTTCTCCTTCGAAGAATCGTCGGCGTCGTCCTCGGAAGAGAGCTTCCCGAGAACCTTGGCGATCCTCGCGCACCCCTCCTTCAGCGTGTCCATATCGCCGACGTAGCTCAACCGAATCTTTCCTTCGCCGTTAGCGCCAAAGTCCGTCCCCGGAAGCACCGCCACGCCCCCCTCGTTCAGGAGCAAGTTGGCGATCTGCTTGCTGGTCATCCCGAACGAGGACACATCCGGGAAAGCGTAAAACGCCCCAGCCGGGGTTGGGCACTCAACGCCGTCGATCGCGTTCAGGGCTCTCACCACGAAGTCCCGTCGCAGTTTGTACTCGGACACCATCTGTTCCACCTGGTCCTGCGGTCCCTCCAGCGCGGCCACCCCGGCCTCTTGCGTGAACGTCGCCACGCATCCGTAGCTGTGCACGGCGAGGAGCTCGGTCCTCGCGGCGAGCGCCTCGGGCATCACCGCCCACCCGAGCCTCCACCCCGTCATGCAGTACGTCTTGCTGAACCCGTCGACGAGCACGGTGCGCTCCTTCATGTCAGGGAGCGAGTACACCGACGTGGCACCCTCCGATTGGTCGTAGGTAAGCCTGGAGTAGATCTCGTCGCTGAGCACCCACGCGTCCGCGCTCGTCGCAATCGCCGCCACCTCCTCGACGTCCTCCCGCGGCATCACCCCGCCCGTCGGGTTCGCCGGGGAGTTCAGCACGATGAGCTTCGTCCTATTGGACACCTTCGATCGGAACGCGGCCATGTCGAAGGACGCGCCGTCGGGCCGGAGCGGCACCGGAACGGGCGTCGCGCCCGCGACCTCGATCATGGCTCGGTACGTGGGAAAACCCGGGTCGGGGTACATCACCTCGTCCCCGGGCTGCACCAGCGCGAGGGTGGGAAAGAAGAGGCCCGGTTTGGCGCCGGGTCCGACGACCACCTGCGCCGGGGAGGTGGCCACGCCGCGCGTTCGCGTGACGTACTCGGCGATGGCGCGCTTGAGGTTCGGGATGCCGGACGGGTTGGAGTACTTGGTCTTGCCGCCGGTGATGGCCTCCACGCCAGCGTCGACGACGTGCGCCGGGGACGGGAACCCGGGCTGGCCGATCTCCAGGTGGACGATGTCCTTGCCTTTCGCCTCGAGGGCGTTCGCGGCGGCCAAAACCGCGTACGCGCCCTCGTTCTGCAGCGAGGCGACGCGTTCGGTCGGGACGTACTCCTTCTTGCCCCGAAGGCGGTTGCCGGCGGCCGCGCGGACGCTGACGACGCGCGACGCGCCGCCGCGGCCGACGGGCCCGCGGGACGCCCGCGGGCGCCGGGATAGGAAAACGCGCGCGGGGATCGCGATCGCGGAAGGGGTCATCGTCGCGACGCGCCCACCTGGAGTGAGCGCCGATGTTCGGGGAGATCTGTCACTTATAACGTGACAGGTCCCGCCACGTCGACCAAAACGCGGGCGCGTACCATGGCATCGCTCGCGTGCATGCGCGGCTGCGCGATCGCCCCGCGCGTCGCGGCCGGTCCCGTCCTCGCGGCGCGGCGGCGCACGTGCGCGCGCCGAACCGCGCGTCCCGCGCCCGTCGCCGCGACCGCCGAGCGTCGCGTTCGCGAACCGGCTTCGGGTGAGGATCGGAGAAACGCCACCATCGCGGGGCTGATGGCCTCCACGGCCGCGCTGACTCTCGCGCCCGTCCACCCCGCGGACGCCGCCGAATTCCTCCCCGAGATCGTGGCCAGCTTCAACTTGGCCACCTTCACCCCTCAGGTGTTCTGGTTCGCCATGATCCTCGCGCCCAGGAACCCGGTGGTGAAGACCGTCATGGGCTCCTGGCTGCCCGTGCTCATCGCGTCGGGGATACACTTTTACGTCGACTACGTCGGATTTAATCAACCCGGCGCCCTCGAAGAGGCCGCCAAGTTTGGCGCAGTGTTCGATCCGACGATCGCGCCCTGGGACTGGGCGAACGGCGCGGTCACCGGCCCGCTGCTGGGGTTCCAGAGCATGCTCGAGAATCCAAACTTTGTCACCGAGGAGTGGGCGCACGTGCTGGCGTGGGACCTCTTCGTCGGCAGGTGGATGTGGCTAGACGCCATCGAACGCGACGTGCCGTTCCTGTGGGCGTGCCTCCTGACGACCAACTTCACCGGTCCACCCGGACTGCTGCAGTACTTCGTCGTCTGCCTGCTCAGCGGCAAAGGCCTGCCCCCGGCTGGCGCCTCCTCGTCCTCGTCGTCGTCGTCGTCCTCGTCGGGACCGTCCGCGCTTCCGCCGATGGTCCCACCCGCCGCGGGCGAGCCCGACGCCGGCGCGCTCGTCACGCGACTCTGGGACAGCTGCGCCGTCACCGGTCGCCTGTGCTGGTCCGCGCGTGACATCGTCGCCGCGTGCGCCGAGAACGTCGAGTGGGAGGACCTCTCTCATTCGTCCGAGCCCGTCGTCGGCCGAGCCGCGGTGTTCGCGCACCTCGCGGAGCGGCAACGGCGGGACGAGGCGTGCGGCTCGCGGCTCGTGGTGGAGCGCGCGTGCGACGGGCGCACGGCGGCGGGGTTCACGTGGCACAGGTCCAACGACGGCGGCGACGTGGGCCTGCGGGGGACGACGTTCGTGGAGGTTGACGGCGACGGCCGCGTCGTGTACGTTCGCGAGATCGCGGAGCCGCTGTTCAAGCCGGGCGGCGGCACCGCGCGGCTCCTGAGGGCGGTCGCGAAGCCACCCGCGGCGCCGCCCGCGCCGCTCGGGGACGCGAGGCGCCAACCCACGTCCGCGAGCGACCTGGTGGCGTACCTGTGGCTCGAGGTACAGGGCGCCGCGGATTTCAGGGCGGAGGCGGCGAGATACTTTGACAAGGACATCGTGTACCAGGACCTCAACTTCGACCTGCCCTTCGTGGGTTTGGAGCACGTCGCGTCGTTTCTCGAGGAGTTTGACATCCCGGGGCTTACGTTCGTCCCGGATAGGATAAGCGACGGCGAGGAGTCGTGCTGCTTCACGTGGGAGGTCGACCTCGGGGTGGAGGGAGCGGCCCGGGTCAAGGGCGTATCGTTCTACGAGTGCGAGTCCACCCCGGGGACGATCGAGCGGAGGGGCGACGACGGAGTCGTGTCGCAAGTCAAGGGCAAGGAGGTCAGGGTGACGTACGTGCGAGACATACCGGAGAGCACGCTGAAACCGCCGCCTCTGCAGGCGCTCGCGGCGGCGATCAAGCCGGACCTTCGGACGTTCAAGCCGCTGCTGAGGGAGCAGCAGGCCGTGGCGGAGTCGTGCTCGGTGAACGCGATGGCGTGCCGCACGAGCACGGGGGATATGCGACCGGACGACAAGAAGTCGCGCGGGTGAGTTTAGTCGTGCGAGGGTGAGTTTAGTCGTGCGATGTACACTCTGGCGCTTTCATATTACAAGTGTGCGCGTGACGACAAGGTGGGGACGCGCGTGATATCGGCGTCGCGCTCATTTACCTTTGCCGTGTTCCGGGTCCTCGTCGTCCATGTTAATACTTTGCCGAGGGGAGAACCACTTCCCAGGGCTGACCTGCCGTTCGCTCGAGGCGTTCGACTCCGCGTACGAGTCCCGCCCGTCGCGACTGAACAGGGAGCCGAACCCGAACCCGTGGTGGCTCTCTTCCTGTTTCGCGCCGGCTTTCCCCTCCCGCTCCAGCCTCTCTCGCTCCTCCTCCCACTCCGCCAGCTGAGAGAGGTCGCCCACGACGCTGTCCACCCTGAACACCGCGGGCTTGCGTCTCTCGATGTCAATCCTCTGGATGACCGGTGCGAGCACCAGGCACACGCCGAACCACTGCGCGAGCGTGAGAGGGGAGCCAAAGAGGAAGCACGAGATGACGACGGAGATGAACTGTCGGAACGTCATCACCGACGCCAGCGTCACCGCCCCGAAGCAGAATATGGTGTAGGATATCGCAAACTGGCTGACCGCGCTGGACACGGACAGCGTGAAAATATCCTGCACGCACTCCGGGTGATTCTTTATGAACTGAATCACGCCCGGGACCTGGTCGGTGGTTAAGAGCCACGCGGTGGACATGCACGACGAGAAACACGTGGTGAAGAAAATCTGGTTCAGGATGCTGGTGCTGTACCGGCGGTAGAGCATCTGCTGGAACGTCGACGTGAACCCGTCGAAGCCCAGGTACACCACCATGATCACCACGCCGAGCGCCAGCTGGTGCAGCTGCCCGCGGGGGAGTAGCGAATCAACAAACTTGTTCGGCGCGATGGCTTCAAACGGATCCTCCCCGAGACGAGCCAGCGCGACGTCGCCCGCGGCGGACCCGCCGTCGCTCGCGGCGAGCGTCGCATCCACGGGGCGCGCCGTCGCGCTGTAGTCGTGAAGCTGTGACTCGCGGTGCTCGTGCCAGTGCCAACCCCGGTCGCCTCCCAATCCGTGACGTTCCTTAAACGACGAAGTCGCGTTGGCCGTCCCGACCCACGGCGACTGGTGCGACGGGTCCCTGTCCGCGAGCATCCCGCGGTCCAGCACGAATATGAAGCACCCCGCGGTGACGACGAACGCGGAGACGAAATCCGCGGCGCTGTAGCGCTTGTTCAGTATGAGCCGGCCCCAGCACATCACCGGGATGATCTTGGCGCACTTGGCCAGCGTGCTCGCCGCGAACGAGAGGTACTTGAGCACCTCGTACTGGCACACGGTGGTGACCAGGTTGCCGAACGCGATCATGGCGTACAGCTCCAAGGGTGTACCCTTCGGGGAGAACCGTTCGCCGGTGAGGAAGATCCCCGTTGCGCTGACGGCCACCGTGACCAGCCGGTTCATGAGGACGAGAAAGATGGACGAACGGAAAAACTCGGGCGGGGACGAGTCGTCGCCGCCCCCACCACCGTACGGGATGGTCATGAGCCTCTCCTGCAGCACTCCGTATATGCACAGCGACACTAGCACGCCCAACGTGCACGCGACCAGATTCCCCGGGGTGCGATACCGTCGGGACGTTCGCGTCGCCACCTGGGGCATCCGCCCTTCGGCGTCGCCCCGCGGCGGTTTCGCCCCGAGGGCGCCCGCGGACTTGGACCTGCCGAGACCCGCGCCGTACATGTCGCTCCAGGACCCGATGAAGAACCCTCGCCTGTGCCTGAACCAGCCGCGGCCTTCGCGTTGCCTCGGAGACCTTCCCTCGCGCGCGTCCTCGTCCTCGTGGCCCGCGCCTCCTTCCTTCTTCTGGGCGCGGTCCGCTAACTCGAGCTCACGCTCCTCGCGTCGCTTGTCGTCCGCCGCGTCTCTCACGCGCGCCGCACTATCACTCATCAACGCGCGCGGCAAACATCAGTGTCCGCCGCGTTCGCGCTTCTGCACCTGAATCCTCGGATGCCTTCCCCGGCGCCCGCTTCCTTCTGCGCGGGTCTCGGCGCTTTTCGGATGGAAAAAAGAGGTTACACGTTCAGACGAGAAAAAATCGCCTCGGGATGTGTCATCGTCAACTTTGTATTGATTTGTCGTGACATAAGTTATGTTTACGGTTATCTTCGAGAGTTCGACACCACAAGTTAACTGTTTGCTTGTGCGTATAAATATGCAATTAATCGGTAACAGCGTGCGGGTGTGGAGGATTTCAACTGTTTTCACCTGACCGTTTACAAGTATCCAGCAGCGCTCGGCCGCTCGACGCCAAGGCGGGTACACGACGACGCACACCAGGGGCGTCATCGTGACGAGGATCAGGTCACCGCATCGGCCATAAACCGTCCCGCTGGTGTGGTCAAGGAACAAGGGTCCGGGGGCCAGGGTCGAGGGGCGCGGGCGTCGCGATGGGCGGGGATTTCTTGAACGAGCTCGAGAAGAAGAAACGAGCGGTTTACACGGACGTTCGGAAGACGCTCCTTAGAATATGGAGGAGCATGGACGACCCGAACGGGAAGATGGGGATCACCGTGAGAGTCTTCGGGGAGAACGTCACGTTGTTGGGGGGCATGAGCCCGAAGAAGGCGATGGTGGCGGCGATGCTCATGGGCAGCACCGCGTTCTGGCTGGGCACCGCCATCGGCCTGTGCATCTTCGAGCTCATGTTCGACGTGCCCCCGGACGTCAAGGAGAGGGTGCTGCACGCGTCGTACGTGGGACTCGCGGCCATGTACATCAGCGTCATGGCGGGCATCGTGCACGTGGTGTTCTTCAGGGACAGGCACCTGTGGTCGGTCGACGCGCTGGACAGGGCGCTGTGACTCGCGAGGCGGGAGATGATGACGGGAGACGACGACGCGGGGATCGGAGTGACACTCGGCCTCTGACGACGATAGATGCACAGCGGCGCGCGGCGCGAAGAAGGGCGCCGGCGGCGTAGACGCCACACCTAGGATAACTGTTGATACATCGAGAGCTAGTACAGGACGGGCCGCGCATTCGCGTCGAGTGGAGGTGTCAGAATGTCACCGTCGGTTGGTCGCCGACGGCATCGTTGTACTCGTGATGCATCCCCAGGAGCGCCACCACCGTCTTGAACTTGCCGCGCACCTGGTTCAGCGTCTCCAGAATCTCCTCATTCAGCGGGTCGTGAATGGGGAACGATCGGAGCATCTCCCCGAACGCGGCGATGCCCCGACGCGCGCGCTCGCTGAAGCACCCCGGATCTTCGCCGACGCATCGCGACCACACCGCGTGGCAGCCCGAATAGAAGCCTATCTCCTGCCCAATCTCGAAGCCCTTCGCGAAGCCAACCTCGCGCCCGTCGATCAGCCCGAGCTTCTCTCCCTCCCTGCGGCGTCGTGGGGTCGTGGGGGCGGGGGATCGGGTCAGCGGTCGTTCGCGGAGCCGGGAGAGTGGGGTGGCGGCGGCGGTCGTGGTGCCCTCCTCGTTCGTGGGGGGTAGCGGGACGTATGACGGGCTTACCTGAGTCCATCCTCCCAACCCTCGTCTATGTGGGACTCCTCCAAGTTCAGCGCAGCGTCGAACGCGTCGTCGATGCTCCCGAGGTCGCCCATGGAACGGACGCGCGTGCGCGCGGCGTTGTGGGGATTTGACCCGGGCGCTTCCTCAGAAATTCCGCGAATGTCAGTCGCTTGGTGGAGAGATGTGCTACACGAGGCGACGGGAGATCGGATTGACGGCGAGACGCGCGCTGGGTACGGCGATGGAGTCGAGTAACGAATCGTAACAAAACTCTTAAGGGTAAGATGAGCGGCGGGGACCGATATTCCGAGTCCCATTTCCGTCGACTAGTAGTCAGACTCGCGCGGAGGCCGTGTTGTTGTTTTTCGGCCGAGGCCATCGAAGGGCGTTTACTTGCCGAGGCCGTCCTTGAGAAGTGCGGCGCCGATACCGATCTGGAGGGCCATGTTGCCGTACTTGAAGGGCTTGGCGAAGGAGGAGTTGTTGAAGTCCTTATCCTCGTCGAACTGGGAAAGGCAGGCCGCGGTACCGATCATGGTTGCTCCGTTGATTACGCGCATCTGCTTCTTGAGCTCGTCGTTGCCAGACTTGGCGACGACGTAGGTGGCGGCCGTACTAGCGGCGGAGATGACGCCGCAGAAGCGGCACAACTTCTCGGCGCCGTCTCCAGCCTTGCCGCCATCGAAGAGGCCTGGCATGATGGGTTCCCAGGCCCTGGTGGGTCAAGGGAAAGTCGGAGGGATCGGTCAGGTCGGATCAGCACATTCCGATACCTAACGTTATGCGGTGGGGACGATCAACATTCAACACGGTTCCGCGGGGTGCTACAACTCACGCCTTGGGTGCGAGGGTGTTCACGACGGCGTAGGGAGCGTTGAAGCCGATGACAATCTTGTCGAGGTTATTCATGGTCGAAAGTGGGTCGGAGGAGGTGTCGAGCGATAGCAGCGTCGAACTGAATGCGAAGGATGCGACGATCGGGATATTTTTCAGCACCGCGAGTCCACGTCAGCGCGCACACGTTACGCGAAAGGAACAATTCGGCAAAAGCAGTCTATTTGTATCATCATCGTCGTCTCTCGCGGCGGCGGCCCTCCATCGCCGCGTCCCTCCATCGCCGCGTTCCTCGCGCACCCACCCACCCACTATGCCGTCCTCACGAGAGCCACGGGAACAGCTTGCTCTGCTCAGCCTGCGAAAACTGCGGAGCTTCGTCGCCGCCGCCGCCCGGTCCGCGATCCGACGGGTCAATGGTTCTCGCGTAGGGGTTCGGCGCAAAGCCCGGGTGAGCCGCCGCGTTTACGTTTACCGCCGCCGGGGACGGCGACCGCTGCGCCGCGAAAGGGTTGGGCGCGGGTGCCCCGAAGAGGCCGGATCCCCCGAAGAGACCGCCGGCGCCGCCCGCGGAGGACACGCCGCCGCCGCCGAGCGACGAAGCCGATCCCAAGCCGCCGCCGAGGCCGCCGCCGAGGCCGCCGCCGCCGCCGAAGAGCGGGTTCCAGCTGTCGTTCGCGGATTGGCCGGTGGCGTGCGCCGCGGACGACGTCGAGACCCCAACCGTCGCGTTCGTCGAGGACCCGCCCAGACCGCCCCATCCGCCGCCGAACGCTCCGCCGTAGTCGACGCCCAAGCCGCCGACGCCAACCGCAGCGGGGGATTTTCCAGTCCCCGCGGCGGCGGTCGCAAAGGGGTCGGAGGAGCCTCCGATGGCGCCCGATCCGACGCCCAGTCCGGCGCCCAGTCCGGCGCCGATCGGAACCACGGTCGCCGCGCCGATGGGCGCCGCCGCGGCCGGGGCGATGGAAGCCTTCGCCGGCGCGACGACCCTCGATTCGGCGGGGGCGGGCGAGCCGCCGCCGTTCTGAACCAGTCCGATCGGCGCCGGCACCGTCTTCATCGTCGACTGGCGCTCGCGCTCCTTCTTCTTCTTCTCCGCCTTTTTGGAGACGGGCGCCTTGGACGTGGGGGAGGCGCTGCCGCCCGAGGAGATGGGCGCGGGTATGACCTTGCCCGGTGACGCGCCCGGCGAGTTTGGCGCGACGCTCGACTTGGCCCTCGCAACGCCGGACAAGTCGTCGGACGAGCCGGGCGGTACCGTCAAATCGTCAGACGACGAGAACCCGGGCCTGAGCCCGGGCTGCTCGCCGGCCGCCTTATCCGCCTTATCCGCCTTATCCGAGCCCGCCGAGCCCGCCGGGCCCGCCCACTTGCCGAGTCGAGGCGCGATGGCGTCGGAGGAGAGCCTGTTCGGTCGACGACGCCGCTCCGCCGCCGTCGGGCAGTCGACGCCTTGCTCCTTCGCCGCGATCCGAAGCTTGGTCACGATGACGTCGCGCCTCGACTGATCGGGCGACCCCAAGGGCAAGCCCCCCATGGACGGCCGGAAATCCCCGCCGAGCGTCGTCGTCACCGCCTCCATCAGCGGGCTCGCGCCGACGGCCACCTGCACGGGGAAGGCGCTGATGAGCCTTCGCCCGGGGGGCGCGCCGCGGCCCCCCTGCCACGCGTCGGGAACTTCGTTCCACTTCGGAGCGTCGAGAGCCTCGTACGGGCCGGTGAGGGTCCTGGCGGCGAAGTTGTAGAGGATGAGGGTTGTACCGGGCTTGACGGCGTCGACGGTTTGGTCCCAGAACTTGGCGGGCGCGCCGAACATCGAGCGCTCGTAGCACTCCTCCTCCGTGGAGTCGTTGCAGAGAAAGACGAAGAAACCGCCGGGTTGCGCCCAAGTCGCAGCCTCCGCGGCGTCCTCCTTCGTCACCTTGGTGGGCGGCCCCACGAACCCCTCCGCCTCATCGCGCGCGAGCAGGTGTGCCTTGGCGCCGGCCGCGGTGGACAGGTCCACCTTGGATCCCTTGGTTAATTCCTTGCCCGCCTTGCCGCGAACCGACGCGGCGTCTTTGGCGATTTGCTTAGCTCTTCGCTCGAGCTCAGCCGCCTCCGCCTCCTTCTCCTTTCTCTCGCGCTCCTCTTCCTCCTTGATGGCGGCCTCGCGCTCGGCGCGCTCGCGAGCCTCGCGCTCGGCGTCTTCGGCCTTGCGTTTGATCTCGAGGTCCGAGACCATCGCCTGGACCTCCTCCATGACCCTTCGGTTTTCTTCCTCCTCAGCCTTGGCCTGAGCCTCGGCGGCTGCCTTCGCCGCGGCTTTGGCAGCCTTGGCC
>Ga0181573_10002309_pt1 | contig 17855 bp, 6 predicted proteins | sample 101ome_25_FD_148643 | JGI IMG/M metagenome (GOLD analysis project Ga0181573, IMG submission 148643) | Coastal salt marsh microbial communities from the Groves Creek Marsh, Skidaway Island, Georgia - 101409BT metaG (spades assembly) | ecosystem: Environmental > Aquatic > Marine > Intertidal zone... | reverse complement strand
ACGGGGTCTTCATCCCCTTGAAGCTGTCGTTCCCGGACGCGGACGTGCCCACCGTGCAGCTCTCGCTCGTCGCGGGGTTGGACCCGGAGAAACACCTCGCCATGGGCAGGGCCCTCGCACCGCTGCGCGGCGAGAACGTCCTCATCGTCGGCTCCGGGCAATCGTTCCACAACATGTCGGGATTCTTCGGCGGAGGCTTCGAGGAGCCGGCGCGGGAGTTTGACCGGTGGCTGAACGAGACGTGCGTCGGGGTGGAGCCGCGTCAACGGTCGAAACGGCTCAGGAACTGGACCGCCGCGCCGAGCGCGAGGGCGGTGCACCCGCGGGAGGAGCACCTCGCGCCGCTCTTCGTCGCGGCGGGGGCGGCGGAGGACGAACCGGGCGAGCGGGTCTACGCCGACGACGTGTTGAACCTCGCCATGTCCGGGTACGCGTTCGGGGCGACGACGAGCGAGTGCGTCGCGACTTAGAAAGAATCCTTAGCTCCTTCCTTAGAATCCTTAGCTCATTCCGTCGTGTCGCTATATATCGTAGAGCTAGCTAGCTAGAGCGAGTCCGTCGGTTCGCGACCTCGTCCTTGAGTTCGCGACCTCGTCCGTCAGTTCGTGATCTCGTAGTCATCCTTGTTTGCGATTTTTACCTGATACCGCCGCATGCCGCTGCGGAGGCAGCAAACGCTGAGCAAGACGGTGAACACGGCGAGCCCCGCCATGAAGAACCAGTACCCCTGCGCGGTCGACCCCTTGGTCGTTTCGTCCGCGACGAGGGTGAAGTCGATGGGCGCGATGACCGCGCCGAGCGCGTAGCCGATGAGCGCGTCGCCCCGGCCGGCGCAGGTCACGCTCCCGCCGTCAGCCTCCGTCACCGAAACCGTCCTCACCTCGGGCTCGTCCGTACGCCACACCCCACCCGAGTGCCGCGCGCACCTGTACTCGTAAATCACCTTCTCCAACGTCTCCAACCCGGCGCCCGTGAACGGAATCGACGCGTAAATCTCCTCGTTCGACTTGAAAGAGGGACGAGATCCGTCGGCGTAGACGACGTCAATCGCGCTCGCATCCGTCATGACGCGAGTCGCCGAGGGAAGCGCCGTCCCGGTCCATCGGTACAGGAAAACGTCCGCGTGGGTCCCCACCCGCGTCGCGCCCGCGGCGACCGACTTTGGGAGCGAGTACGTCGCCGCGGAGACGTGCGGAGCCCTGAGCGACGCCGCGTCAGCCTCGAGGTCGTCCGCGTGGTATCGTCTCGCCGACATCGCGACGTGGACATCCGCGAGCTCGGCGCCCGTCTCGTTCGGCGCCTGGCCGCGGGTCACCGAAAACGCCGCCGCCACCGACCCGTCGAGCGCCTTGGCGACGAGCGGGTCGATGACCGGCGCGCCGTCGATCGTCGTCGCCGGAGGCGTCGCATTCGCCGTGGAGTTACCGTCGGCGTTATCGGCGGACGACAGCAGACGGCGGTGCCTCGAGCGTCGCCTCGACCCGACTCGCTCGCTTTTGCTCGCGGCGGCGACGGAGGCATCGGGACTGACCGTCGAGTTGAGCGTGGCGTTACCCGAACCAAACGACGGCGGCTTCGATCGATCGACGAGCGAGAGCGAGTCGAGATGCACGTCGATCGCGCCGCTGATCGTCGCCGCCGCATTGAGCGTCGTCTCGACGGGCGCGGGTCGCGAAGACCTCGCCCGGAGCAAGCCCGTCGTCGCGTCGAGCCCGAGCTCCGCGGTCGACTTCGACACCTCGCGGGGCACGGCGACGACGGCGGCGATCGCGGACACGTACGTCGACAGCGCGTCCGGGTCGATCTCGATGCCGCCCGCGGCGTCTTCGATGGCCCGCGTCGCGGCGTCCGCCACCGCGATCATGGCTCCGGCGCGAATTTCTCGCCTCGCGTCGACGTCCTCGCCTTCACCCCGGGTTGGAGCGCCGTTGAGAGCGGCGACGGCGGCGACGACCGCGGCGGCTCGCATCGACGGATCGCCGACTCTCATCGCCGTGTCCAGCGCCCGTCTCGCGGCTTTGGTCTCGTCCCCTTTGGGCGTGGGCCGCACGCGAACGGTTCCCTCGACTCGCGCGGATGCGCCAAACGCGTTCGCGGCTTCCGCGACGGCGAATATCCGAACAAAGTCGCTCGAGACGTTCGCGGGGAGCAAGCCCGAGACGGAGGTGGCCGTCGACCCGACGAGCAACTTGACGTCCACCTCGCGGCCGTTCGCGCCCGACGCGACGTACCCCAGCGTGTACCTCAGGGATCCGCCGCCCCAGCCCTCGGTGGAGATTGTGAACGCGGTGTCGAGCGCGTCGCCCTCGGCGGGCGTCGCGGACACGACCCCTAGGTCCGGGGGTCCGACGACGGAAACTTCGCCGGTGGACGCGAAACCGTCCGCGGATTGTCCATCCTGCCTAGCCTTGAGCGTGAAGACGTACTTCTCGCCGGGAACCAGCACGTTCTCTTTGATCGTGAGGTGCGGGGAATCGACCGGGGTTGCGAAGAGGCTTTCATCGGTGAAGTCCAGCGGCGGCGAGGACGACCACGAAACGCGAATCTTCCCCTCGCCCGCGCCCGTCGCCCTCTTCACGGAACCCCTCAAGCGGAGCGGCGCGGTGGAGGACACCGTGGCGGGGTCCGGGGTGGCCACGTTCACGACCGGCACGGGATCGTTCACGGCGGTGACGATGGTGGAGAACGAGTCGGTGAGCCCCGCGTTCTGGTACGTCAGCGTGAACTTGTACCGCGGTCCGATGCGAATCTTCTCGCCCACGCCACGGACGAAATTACCCTTGGACTCGAACAACTTGTCGAGCTGATCGTCGCACGCAGACTCGCTCTCCACGCCCTGGTCGTTGACCGTCAGCTCCTTGCAGATCCACGTGAACGTCTGGTTGTTGCCCGGGGCGCCAGGTTTACCGAGGTCTGGGTCGGTCGAGCTCGAGCCGTCGAGGTCAAAGACCGAACCCTTCTGCACCGCCCTCGGACCCGCCCCGCCGGCTATGTACGCCCGCACGGGGGACTTGATAACCCGCACGTTGATAAAAGTTATCGACTCGGAGGTTCCCTTTACGGCACCCTCAAAGTAGGAGGTGAGCTGCAGGACGTGACTGCCCATCGCGAGGCAGAACGGCGTCGTGGAGAGGGACCTCCGCGTCGCCCTCGGCGCAAGTTTATACTCGCTCCCCGCGTACCTGTTCCCGGTGTCCTTCTCGTCCGTGTACATGCAATCGGCGCGGCCGGCGCTGATGTTACGCCACACGTACACCAGCCGTGACGCGTCCACGTCGCACGCGCCACCGGACGTCCCTCTCTCGGGAAGCAAGACGTCGAACGCAGCCTCGAACGGGTCCGAATACGCCACGACAAAGTCCAGCGATCCTGCCGCGGGGTAGACGTAAGGGACGACGCCGGACACCCTGTCGGTGCGAATCGTGGCGTTGGAGGTCTCCCCCTGGCAGTTCGTGAGCTCGGCGAGAAAGGCGTACTTGGTGTCCGACACCGTCGAGGACGGCGGGAAGGTCACGACGCGCTCGTGGTCGGCGTTCGCGGCGGCCAAGATGGCGCTGACGGCGTCGACGTTCACGCCGGGCTTGGGCTTCGGGCTGAGCCCCGAGGTTTCCGTCGTGGAGAGGCGCCACGTCGTGGTCCCGTCCCAGCCGCCATCCCCGGGCGCGGCGGTGAGCCCCAGGGGCTGGCACTGGCCCACGACGGCGGGACCGGCGACGGTCACCGGCGTGACGCCCGTCGTCGCGCCCATCCTCACGTCGACGTCGCGAAGCACCTCAAAACCGGAATCCGCCGCAAAGTACGCCTCGGCGTTCTTGAGGGTCAGGCGAAGGTTCGTCGGCGGCGTGTTATTCGCCGCGACCGCCGCCGCGCGCGCGTCCCTCCACGTCTTACACAGGTTGGATCTCTCCGCGGGAGGTAGGATGACGCGGAGTCGAGTGGAGTTGAACCAATCGATCTTTAGCGACCCGGGTCCGAGCTTCGCGAGGTTAGCCTCGTCGAACACATCCTCCGGTCTTCTTCGCCCGTCCGTGGGCACCGGCATCGTGAACCGGATGTTCACGACGCCCAGCCGCCGATCGAACGTGCCGCTCGCGCTGATCTTCGCGCCGACGATGTACCTCCTCGAGACCGGCGTGGTGTCCTCGAGCGTCGCGCCCGAGCCTCCGTCGACAGCCTTCGCCTCCAGCCTGTAAATTCCGTTCACCTTGGGGTAGTGCGTGTACACGTACCCCTCGCGGGTCTTGTCAGCTTTCCTCCACGACCCCCACGGCTGCATGTGATCCGCGACGCCCGCCACCTCCTTGGCCGTCCTCACGTGCATCTCCGTGATCACGGGAAGTCCGCACACGTCGCAGCTGGGCTCGGCTCGAAGCTTAAACGTGAACACGGTGCCGAGCGGGTGAATCGATCCATCCTCGATTCCGTCGTAAATGACCGTCTGAAGCTGCTCGACGCGTGGCGGCGGCGACGGCGGCGGCGGCGGCGACGGCGGCGGCGCGGTCATCACCTCCACGTACCCCTGCCACGTTTGCGATCCCGCCCAACCGGTCCCGTCGACGTCAATCACGAGGACGTTGAGCCTCTCGCCCGGCGCCTGGTTATGCCACGAGACCCGCGCCAACCTCCCCTCGCCCGCGACGTCGTCGGCGCCAAAGGTGGTCACGAACAGGCTCAAACGCCTCGCCTCGCCCGGCGCGTGGACGATATCGTAGACGTACCTCGCGCCGTCGTCCGCGATCGGGACGAGCGAGGGCATCGCGCCGCCGTTTGGAAACTCTCGAACCGCGCCGGAGACCTTCACCGCGTCGGTTCCGTATCCAGCCATCTTCGCGTCCAACTGCGCCGCGGTTATCCCGTCGCCGTACCCGAGCCGCGCCCACGCGCCGTCCGTCGTCGCGGCGACGCGAAACGCGCAGGTGACGATGACGCCGTCGCCCGGGTCGCTCTCCAACGAACTCGCCCCCGCGAAGGACGTCCCCGTCGCCTTGATCTGCGTCAGCAGCGCATCCCTGAACTGCTGCGTGCGTAACCTGGCGTTGGACGTCGCCACCCGGGCCGCGTCGTCGCCTATCGTGACCCTAAACGCCGCCCGCATCTTCGGCGCCCCCGGGGTGGACCCCGTCGCCTCGACGAGAGACGTCATCGACACCGTCTCCGGCTGCAACCCGGCGGCGGCGGCGAATTCGTCGCGAATCACCGCCCTCCTCTGCGCGTTGTCGTTCACCCAGTCCGCGCTCAAGTCCGAGACGACGATGGAGGGCGTCCACACGTGCGTCATGGACGCCGCGTCGTGCTCCGTCACCGCGCTCACCGGCACGTGCGCCAACCCCGCGACGGCGAGACGAATCGCCGATCGCTTTGACGAGGTCAAGCCGGAATCGAGACCCGCGTCTCCGGGCTCGCCGAGCGTGAGCGTCATCTGCACCAGCGGTATCGCCGGGGCGGTGGAGCCCGGGGACCACCGGTGCGTGCCGTTGCGCGCGGTGTACAGCGAGATCGGGTCGGCCGCGGTGGACGGTCGATGGAGGCTCAACGCGTGCTCGTCGGGCGCGCAGCACGCGGTGGCAGTCACAGCTGTGGCGACATCCGCGAAGACCTCGTCGACGAGCGCCGCGGGCGCGTTCGCGCCGGCGGTGATCTGTGCGGCGACGAGCTCTGCCGCCCTGGCCTTGACGCGGTCCACGGATGCCGTCGTGACGACGCCGGAGAGGTCCGCCGCGAGCGCGGGATCGGCGAAGAGCGCCTCGCCCAGGTGCCCCTGCTGCCACGACAGGACCGCGACGGTGCCGGCGACGGTGGGCTTGAAATACAGGTCCAGGCGCTCGGGGAGGTCGGACGTGAACGTGGGGTTCGTCGAAGGCGCCGCGGCCGGAAGCATGCCCAGCAGCAGCACCGCCGTCATCACGGCGGATGCCCACCGCCCCGTCATCTTCCCGGCTCTCGGAAAAGCCCCTCGGCGCTACTCTCGTCAAACGGCCAAGTCGCGAGGGGTCGCCGTGGTCCACGGGGCGACCGAGCGCTTTTGGGTCAGCGCGGTGCGCATTCCTGCGCCGGAACGTCCGCGAGAGTACCTCTCACCCGGGAGTGACGCTCGCCCGCGACGCTGTTGTGGCGCGGCGGGGCCCGAGCTGCCCGTTGTCGACATCGCCGCGGGCTCGCTTTTTCCCGATAAAAAAACTTGCCGAGGCTGCTGTCTGGCTGTGATGATGACAGACGAGTCGGCGAACAAAATCGGAGGAGCGCGAGGCGGGGGCGTGGGCCGGGCTCTGGTCGGGTGCGCGATGGCGGTGGGAGCTGGGGACGCCATCTCCGCCATGGCGGCGTACCTCGCTCGGCACTCGGAGGAGCTCCTCGCCGGCTCCAGGGTCCTCACGCTCTCCACCAGGGAGCTCGCCCGAGTCACCGCGAGGCTCCAGCAGCTGGCGCGGCTGAACGAGCTGGGCGGGGGGCCAGGCGGTCAGGACCCGAACGACTGGTCGCGGCAGCTGGACCACTGGCACGCGTCGGACGCCGAGTACCTCCGGAGGCTCGAGTACGTCCGCGCGCTGCTCGAGGGGCTGCGAACCCTGCGCGTCGACGAGCACGACCTGCACGCGGGCGACGGGAACCTCCCCACCTCGCCGTTAACAACGCCACGCACGACTTGGCACGAGCGCAGGCGTCAGCAGCTCCCCTCGGCGCTCTCGCTGCTGAGCCTCGCGCCCTTCGCGTCGCTCGCGCGGCTCGAGCTTCGCGGCTGCGACCTCGCCGCCGCCACGCGGCGGCCGATATGGGACGGTAACCTCGTGCGCGGCCTGAGGGAGGTCCGAGCGCACCTGGAGGAGCTCCACCTCCGCGGATGCGTGGGGACGCTGGCGATGATCTTCGTCGCCGAGGGAGAGAGCGCGACGTCCGCGCACGACAAGCCGCCCGCGGCGACGTGGCCGAAACTCCGGTCCCTCGCGTACGTCGGGGGCGAGCTGCTCGGCGGCGAGACGGACGCGAGCGTCGGGGCGTGCTGTCCCGAGTTGACGTCGCTGGACCTGCGAAGGAACGGGTTGCGAGCGATGGACCCGAGCGGGACGCAGGGACTTTCACGACTGACCCGCCTCGACCTGGGATTCAACCGGCTCGGAAGCGCGCGGCGACTTCCCCTTTCGCTCCACGCGAACGGCGCGGCGCTCGCGTCGCTCTCGCTGCGCGGCAACAGGCTTCGATCGACGAAGGGATTGGAGGCTCTGAAGTCGCTTCGAAGCCTGGACGTGGCGGGGAACTTGCTCCGGTCGACGCGGCGCGACGTGACCAACATCGCGGACAACCTGCCGCGACTGAAGAGGATTTGGTTGGAGGATAACCCCCTCGCGTCGGCGGCGGGATACAGGACGCAGGCGCTCGCGTGCTGGCCGGATGAGCGGGACGTCGAGCTGGACGGTCGCGCCGCGTCAAAGTTTGACCGCTTCGCGCTGCGGCACTACAGAAAGGCGACGCAGCTCAGGGATCGGATGCGGAGGATGCGGCAGGGGACGAACGATGACGATGACGATGACGACGACGATGACGATGACGACGATGATGATGGCGACGACGACGACGAGGGATCGGGATCGGACTCGGAATCGGACTCGGAGGATGAGAACCGCGGGACACCGCGGTTTGGGCCGACGACACCCGCAACTCCCGCATCCACCCCGCCGCTGCCCGCGTCCACCCCGCCGCCGTCCGTGCTCGCCGCGAGGAGGGCGCCGTCTTCATCCTCGTCGTCGTCGCGTCTTCGCCGTCGTCGCCGCCGCCGTGGTGGCGGCCTAGCCCGCCCCAAACCGACCGCCGCCGACGGCGACGTCTCCGAGGAGGACGAGGAGGCGACGCGCGCGGCGGTCATGTCGGGGTTCGACACGTTCTGGCATGGCTTCCAGCTCGAGGCCAAAACCTCCCTCCGCGCGAGCGAGACGAGGGTAAACCCTAACCCTAACCCTAAACCCTCGTCGCCGACGCGGGAGATCCACGTCCCGTCCCCGGCGAACCCGGGCGAACCCGGCGAAGAAGACTCGGATTCGAATTCGAACGATGCCAGGTACCTGTCCTCGTCGGCGCCGTCGAGATCCCCCGCATCCACCGCCCCGCATCCGTCCGGTCGCCATCCGATCCGCGGCGGCTTCGGGACGGGGGGGCGCGCGCCGGGTCACGGCCGCCACCTCAGCCTCGAGTTCAACAAACCGCCGCCGCGGTTCGCCGGCATATCGCGCGTGATGGACCTGACCAGCTTCGAGTCCGACGCGGACCCCGCCTCAGCGGACGGCGGCGACGACGACACAGCTGGCGGCGACGACGAAACGGTCGGGACGGTGACGCCGCGGAGCGACGGATCGAGGTCCCCGGCGCGGATCGGCGCCGCGCTTCGGTCCCGCCGCCGCGCCGCGAGGACGAGCGAGGGAATAAAAACAAAAACAAAAACAAGCGAGGGAACGGAGAGCGACGACGCCACCGACGACAGCGAAGAGGACGTCGCGGGGCTGTACTCGCCGCTTCGGCTGTCCAGGACGACGGCGAGACAGACGGAGGCGGCGGATGGAGGCGGATGGGGGGATGGCGACGACGGCGAGAAGATGGGCGGGATACCGTCCGCGCGGGAGCTCTTCGCGGCGAGCTCTCCCGACGCGGGAGCTCTCCGGAGCTCGCCGGACTCTCCGTCGGCGGATCATCGTTTGTCGTCTGTCGACCCGGAACTTCAGGGAAGTTCGGGGGGCGCGAAGGGAGGGGAAAGCCCGGGTCGCGAGCTGGCGAGGACGTTCCGCGCGCGCGTCGCTCGAAACGCCGCCGCCGAGACGTTCATCGCCGCGTTCTCGTGCTCGAGGATGCGATCGGCGCACGGGGACCTCAGGGTCGGGTTGGGGGTCCCGCCGGACTCGGCCGAGCCCGGCGAGGAGCCGGTGACGGTGATGGTCTCGGACGCGCGCGTGTACGTGTGCCGACCCGACGCGGGAGCGGCGGCGCTCTGGTCGTGCGCCCTCGCCGACGTGGGATCCGCTTTTATCGGAGCCGGGCGCCAGATGCTGTGCCTGGTCCCGCGAGTCGTCGACAGTCAGTCGTCCCGATCGCGGCTGGCGCCGGCGACGCTCGTGACGCGATGCTCGGAAACGACGGACGAGATGATCGAACGCCTGGTCGTTGCTCGCGCGGCGTCGCAGCCGGTGGAGGCCAACGTCGAGGTGAGCGACGCCGCGTCGGCGTCGCAGCTGAGGTTCGCGAGGCGGATGCTGAGGCGCGCGCGGCGGTCCGAGGAGACGGCCCGCGGGGGGACATCCCCCGGGATTTCGAGGTTACGCGCCGCGTCGCCGGGGTTCCGAAGCGGGGCGACCTCGCCGGATGCGGGGGCTGGCGCTCGAGAAGACGAAGGGGACGGGGAAGGGGACGACGACGGGGAGGGCGAAGGGGACGCGACGGAGGTGAGGGTGTACGCGATGGTGTTCCTTCGGAGCCGGCGCGGCGCGGGCTCGACGACGGAGCCCAGGACGCTGATCCTGACCGACGACGTCGTCGCCGTCGCGGAGGAGGACGCGTGCGGATTCCGGGAGCGGTTCGTGCCGGATGCTGCGCCGGTTCGTCCCGCCGCTTCGCCGGTCGACTCGGCAAAAAAAGTCGCGTCGACCCGCGCGGCTGAGTCGTCGTCCGCGCCGTACCTGAGGTGCGAGAGGAGGGTCTCGTCGGCTCTCATCGCGGGGGTCGACGTCGGGTGGAGCGACGTCGCGGCGGCGGCGGCGGCTATGGCCTCCGCGGAGGGGAGGACGCCGGCGGCGGCGCCGATGGCGTGCGTGACGATGACGTTTCGGAACGGGGGGGATCCCGACGGGGAGGGACCGGGGCGCGCGCGTCGGGGCGCGGGGGGACGCGGCGAGGAGCCCTGGGAGATGATGATGGCGGCGTCGGAGGCGGTCAGGTTGCAGACGCTCGTCGGGAGCTGGGGCGAGGACGGCGCGAGGAACGCGACGGCGGTGTTTTAGCTACACGTTCGTTTATAAAAAGCGAACTATATCACCCCAACGTCGCTGAGGATCGCTGCTGCAAAGCTCAAAAAAACAATGTGTTCCCTCGGCGCGACGGCCGAGGACCCCCCCCTCTGTGTGAGATGCGCTTACGCGGCCGCCTTCGACGCCTTCTTCTCCGACATATCCTTCTGGATGTTCATGGGCACGGGCTCGTAGCGGGCGAGCTTCATGGAGTAGTTGGCGCGACCCTTGGTCATGCCGCGGAGCTTGGAGACATAGTTGAACATCTCGGCGAGCGGCACGAAAGCCAAGACCGTCTTGAGGCCGCCGGGCTTGTCGCCGAGCTCGCCAACCTGGCCGCGGCGGGAGTTGAGGTCACCGATGACATCACCCATGGACTCCTCGGGAGTCACGACGTCCACCTGCATGACGGGCTCGAGGAGCTTGGGCGCGCACTTGGCGATGCCCTCGCGGAAGGCGCCGCGCGCGGCAACCTCGAACGCCATCACGGACGAATCGACGTCGTGGTACTTGCCGTCGAAGAGCGTCGCCTTGACGTCGACGACGGGGAAACCGGCGATGATACCGGAGCCCATCATCTCCTCGAGGCCCTTCTGGACGCCGGGGATGTACTCCTTGGGCACGGAACCGCCCTTGAGGTCGGTCTCGAATTGGAAACCGGTGCCGGGCTCGAGGGGCTCGAACTTGATGGACACCTCGGCGTACTGGCCGGAGCCGCCGGACTGCTTCTTGTGGGTGTAGGTGGTGCTGGCGTCCTTGGAGATGGACTCGCGGTAGTTCACCTGGGGCGCGCCGATGTCCGCCTCGACCTTGAACTCGCGCTTGAGGCGGTCGACGATGATCTCGAGGTGGAGCTCGCCCATACCCTCGATGACGGTCTGGTTGGTCTCCTCGTCGCGGGTGAAGTGGAAGGAGGGATCCTCCTGCGCGAGCTTGACGAGGCCGTTGGACATCTTCTCGAGGTCCGCCTTGGTCTTGGGCTCCACCGCAACCTTGATCACGGGGTCGGGGAATTCCATGCGCTCCAGGACGATCTGCTCGCCCTGGTCGCAGAGGGTGTCGCCGGTGGTGGTGTCCTTGAGACCCGCGATGGCGACGATGTCACCGGTGATGGCCTCGTCGACATCGTCACGGGAGTTGGCGTGCATCTGGAGGAGGCGGCCGATGCGCTCCTTCTTGCCCTTGACCGAGTTGAACGCGTAGGTGCCCTTCTCAAGCTTGCCAGAGTAGACGCGCATGAAGGTGAGGGAGCCGACGAAGGGATCCGCCATAATCTTGAAGGCGAGACCGGAGAAAGGCTCCTCGTCGGAGGGCTTACGGGTCATCTTCTTCTCGGGATCATCGACGGCGGAGCCGAGCATGTCGGGGAGGTCGGTGGGCGCGGGGAGGTAGTCAACGACGGAGTCGAGCATGGGCTGGACACCCTTGTTCTTGAACGCAGAGCCGCACATGACGGGGACGAAGGCGTTGGCGATGGTACCCTTGCGGATGCACTCCTTGAGCTTCTCGTTGGAGGGCTCCTCGCCCTCGAGGTAGGCCTCCATGGCCTCGTCGTCCTGCTCCACAGCCTTCTCGACGAGCATCATGCGGTATTCCTCCGCCTTCTCCTTGAGGTCGTCGGGAATATCGGTGACGTCGAAGGAAGCGCCGAGCTCCTCGCCGTTCCACACGATAGCCTTCATCTGGACGAGGTCAACGATGCCCGCGAACTCCTCCTCGGCGCCGATAGGGAGCTGGATGACGAGGGGATCGGCGCCGAGGTTGGCGACGATCATGTCCACGCAGCGGTAAAAGTTGGCTCCCATGCGGTCCATCTTGTTGACGAAGCACATGCGGGGGACGCCGTACTTGTCAGCCTGGCGCCAGACGGTCTCAGACTGGGGCTCGACGCCCGCGACGGCGTCGAAGCAGCAGATGGCACCGTCGAGGACGCGGAGGGCACGCTCAACCTCGAGCGTGAAGTCGACGTGGCCGGGGGTGTCGATGATGTTGATGCGGTGATCCTTCCACGCGCAGGTGGTGGCCGCTGAGGTGATGGTGATACCGCGCTCCTGCTCCTGCTCCATCCAGTCCATGGTGGCGGCACCCTCGTGCACCTCACCGATCTTGTGGGACTTACCGGTGTAGTAGAGGATGCGCTCGGTGGTGGTGGTCTTGCCGGCGTCGATGTGCGCCATGATACCGATGTTGCGGTACTTCTCGAGAGCCACTTCGCGGCCGGCCGCGCGGACGACGAGGGAGGACGCGCGGCCGGCTGCCTTGCGGGCGGGCGCGACGCGAGCGGTGGCGCCGACGCGCTGGGCGCGAAGGCCGGAGAAGCCGGGAAGCTGAGAGGGACGGGGAGCGGGAGGCGCGTCAGTAAAGCGGAAATTCGCCGCCCAGTTGGCTGCGTTCGGCGCAGCCACGTCCGTGCAATCGCCATTATCCACAGGGTTTGTTACGCGGAAACCGGGCGCGAGGGCGCGATGAAGGCTTCACGCGAGCGCGAAATGACCCCGCACGTCTCGTGCAGACGTGGTCGAAACATTCCGGGCGTCGCGCAGTCCCGAACGAGGTCGGAAACGTGCCCACCCGACCCCGCGGAGGTGCCGGAGGGCTTGGGTTGAAACGCGTCGCAACTCGCTTCTCGGGGAAAAAGCGACCAACGCCGGAAAATTGTCGCCGGCGGCGAGCGCGCTCTGGCGGGTTCTCACCTTGGTGGCCTTGGCGGACATCACGGCAGCCTGGGTAGCCATCGTGAGATGTGTTTTGGGGAAGGTGTGACCGACGGTGGGGACCGAACGGCGCTGCGTGCGACGAAAGTGCCCATCAGTCGCACATCTCGGTGCCGGAAAAACGACGAGCCTCATCACAAGAAGCGAGCCGTGACAGAAACGCCCTATCGCCTCGCGGCGAATGTGGGCCGACGGTTCGGGCTCGGGGAATCCATCGTTTTTGGCTTTTTCTCGCATTTTGCCGACTGAAAACCACACGAAGTTGTCGCCAAAACCAAAAAGGGACCAATCCGTGCGGCTGAAAACGCGACGTGGCCGCACGAGAGGCCAGCATTGGTTGTACCTTTTTGGCCGTCTGTGAACCAAGAGAGGGGACACGTCGCCACGGCAACCGAAAAGTTCGAAACCGCCGGTGCGCCCTTGCGCCGCGCCATTGAGGTACACGCTTCGCACGCGCGAAGATGGATTCCATGTTCTCGCAGTTCCACAATGGCGGTCACATGCCGGGCCAAGACGGGCTGCCGCGCCAGTTCATGGCCGACATGGGCGACCTTAGTGGCGCGCCGGGCTTCCCACCCGGAGCTCCCCTCTTCGGCTCCGCCATGGCTGCGGCCGCTGACAAGCCCACCGCCGCGCAGGCCGCCGCGGGCCGCCTGCAGCGCGCCTCCGCGCGGCAGGCCGCCAAGGCGGCGATGACGCAGAAGAGGAAGGCGCAGGCGCAGCGGAAGAGGCCCGCCGCAGCCGAGGCCGACGAGGACGACTCCGACGACGACGAGGACGCGTCCGTTCCCACCAAGCCGCACGAGATCGCCAAGAGCAAGTACAACCACGTGGAGGACGAGAAGGAACGAAAGCGCCTCAAGCGCCTCCTTCGGAACCGCGTCAGCGCTCAGCAGGCTCGCGAACGCAAGAAGGCATACATGTCCACCCTCGAGGACGAGAGGCGAAACATGGAGACCAAGATGGCCGAGTTGGAAGCCAAGGTCAACACGCTGGAGAGGGAGAACTTCATGCTTAGGCAGGTGGTCAAAAACGCCACGCAGGGGAAGACGGGGGCCAAGGGTGGCCAGGACCACGAGGTCCCCGCGTAAAGAATGCACGCACCCGCCACGAGTTGTCGATAGTTGTCACATAGTTTCATTCTTTAACGCCGCCGCTGTATAAACGTCACAAAAACTAATACGAAGGTACCTTCGCAAAAACAATGTCGGGTTGATGAGCAGACAACCGCCGTTCTTGTCACTCCTTCTTTATCAGTGGAGTCTTCTCCCCCGCCTTCTCCCCGCCGGGCTCCGGCAGCCCCTCCTCTTCCTTCAGGTTGTCGCTCATGTCGATGTCTGGGATGAGCACAAACGTCAGCGGCACCGCCACCAGCGGAAGGCACATCCCGCACACCACGATGAGCCACGGCAGGTTACTGAAGTCGCACTGCCCGCTCTCAACGTCTGTCTTGATCCCCGCAGCCTGCATCGCGAACACGCCGAACGAGCTCGACAACGCGCCGCCAAGGTTGCTGAAGCTCGCGAGGATGGCAAACGTCGTGGCCTCCATGTTCTTTGGGCACATCTTGCTGATGAGCACCGTGCTCGGCATGAACGCCATCATCAACACGATGGGCTCCAGGATCGTATCCCCGATCAAATAGAACCACCGATCGGGGATGCCCCACCGCAGGTTCCATCGCATCACCATCGCGAAATCCCCCAGGCTCGCCGTGCTCGAGATCAGCGCGCTTACAATCAGCGCCGATCGCATCCTAAATTTGGACAGGTACACGTTGAACAAGTAAATACCCAGCGCGTTGAACACCTGCGCGATCACCGAAGTGTACACCGTGAAGAACAGGTAGTCAAAGTGCGGCCCACCGGGGTTGCACGTCTCGTCCACCGTGAACCAGTACTGCATCGCGCTGCCGAAGCTCACCGACACCGTGTTGGTGAGGAACAGGAAAAGCGTCGCCTTGGCCAGCCGCTTTTCCATGAAGAAGAACATCGATACCGACAGCACCGACGCCACACCCAAGGTCACCCCGAACTCAACGTACATATTCTCCGTCGCCAGTTGCGTCACCGCGAGCGCCACGGAAAGGCAGCCCATGAAGGTTCCCATCAAGAACATGTCCCTGTGCTTCGTGAGCAGGTCAAGATCCAGTTTAGAAGCCGCCAGCTTGACCTCTGGGAGGAGTCCGAAGAAGGAAGTGAACACCGCCTGCAACGAGAACGGCAGCGCGCACCAAAACATGACGTGGTACTTCTTCGTCTGCAGCACGAAGAACGATATCGCGGTCGCCAGCAGCCCGCCCAACGAAACCGTCAACCACACGAACGACACGATGTCGCTGCTAGCCTCCGGCACCCGCGCCATGGTCTCCGTGTACTTACCCTCCGTCAGCAGATCAACCACGCTCACCTGCAGGTTGATCAACACCATCGCCGCGACGTACGTCAGCGCCGAGGATGAGTCCAGGGGCATCGCCGCCAAGTAGGCGATCGCGCCCGCGCCCAGTATGCTGCTGATGAAGCAGTAGTACCGCTTGTTGTAACCCGCGATGGGCAGCACGTCCGAAATCATCCCCACCAGCGGCTTGATGCTCCACGGGAACGCCGCGACGATTCCGTACCTCTGGGACTCCTGAGCCGAGAGCTTGAGCACCTTCTGGGCGAACGGCAGCCCCGCCTGGCCGACCAGGCCCAGCGTGGTGCCCTTCAGGCAGAAGTGGCACGAGATTATGAACGTCACGAGCTGGTACCCGACCGTGTCCACGAGCCCCAACAGCCACCGTTTGCCGGCGACGTACGGGTAGCACGCCCTCTCAGTGAGCGACATGGCGCCCTTGGACCCGTCGCCGAGCTTCTCGCCGTCCATCTCACCCCGCGAACGTCGCTGAAAACTCCGAGGCCGCGTGCCGTTTTCTCCAAAACCGACGAGCTCCGACGGGAGCGAGTCGATCCTCCGACCCCCCGCGCCGGCCGGGCGATACCGTGCGTTCCCGAACCGCTCCGCGCCGTCGACGAACGCCGATACCGAATCGACCGTCCCCTCGTCGCTCGTAGGGAGGGTCCGCGCGACGACCGCGCCGCGACCTGAACTGTGAGGCCGCGCGTCGATGGGGTGTTGGATTTTTGACGAGGTGTCCGACCAATCAGCAATGTACGGCGAAATGCGAACCAACAACGAGGTTCGAGAAGGTCGGTTGCACACCCCGAGAAAAAATGAGAGGATACGGAGATCTGACGCCGTCTGATCGCCACTGTTGGTTGGGCACCTGGGGGATGTCGTCGCTCGCGGTCCCGTCTCTCGCGACCCCGTGCGCGGTCCCGCGCGGGTCTCGCACCCGCCGCTCTTCCTGCGTACCGGCCCCGCGTCTCGCGACCGACAAGCGCGGCGCGAGCGTCCTTCCGTCCGCATCAGCGGGTAAGTCTCCTCGCCGCCCCCGTCGCGACCAATTCCTCCTCGCTCTCGTCTCTATCCGCGCAGCCAGATCGAATCGTGGCCGCGAGCCTCTCCCGCTCCGGTCCGGTCCCTTCCCGCCCGCTCACCGCAGTTCCCCCACGTCGCGCCCCAACTCGAACGAACAGACGATGACGGAAGTTCGTCCGCCGCGAGCGCCACCGCGACGGCGAAGAAGAAGGACAGGTTCATCACCGGCCGGCCCGACGAGCAGTTCAGCTCCGAGGCGGCCGAGGAGAGGCAGGAGCTCTTCAACGACATCGCGCCGGTGTACGACCAGCTCAACGACCTCCTATCCCTCGGCCTTCATCGCGTGTGGAAGCGCGCGGCGGTGAAATGGACCGGCGTGGGCCCCGGCGACGCCGCCATCGACGTGTGCTGCGGCAGCGGGGACGTCGCCGTCAGGCTCGCCGACGCGGTGGGGCCCGCCGGGCGCGTCGTGGGCCTCGACTTTGCCCGCGCGCAGCTCGAGGTGGCCGCCGGGAAGGAGTCGCAGCATCCGAGCTTTAAAGCCAAGCTCGCGGCGATCGAGTGGGTTCAGGGGGACGCGCTGGCGCTGCCCTACGGCGACGGCGAGTTCGACGGCGCGACGATCGGGTACGGGTTGCGAAACGTGTCGGACATTCCCCTCGCCCTTCGCGAGCTGTGCAGGGTGCTGAAGCCGGGGGGTAAGGCTGCCGTCGTGGACTTTAACAACGCGACCGATCCGAACCTGCGGGCGCTGCAGGGGTTCGTGCTGGACAACGTGGTGGTTCCGGTGGCGGATCTCAACGGCGTCGCGGCGGAGTATCGGTACCTGAAGCCGTCCATAGAGCGGTACCCGCAGGGCCCGGACCTGGTGGACCTGGCGGTGGAGGCGGGGTTTCGCGACGCGACGTTCTACGAGCTCGCGCCGGGGAACCTGATGGGCTGCCTGGTGTGCACCAAGTAACTTTAACTTTGGGAGTCTGCCCGCAGTGGTTGGACGAGTTGGTAATCTTCCTTGTGTTACGACAAAATTCTCGCGTCTTCTGCTGATGAGAGTCACACGTCGTCGTCGTCGTCGCGCGTCCTTGCCTCGGGGCGAGGCTGCGCGCGTATCGCGGGTCAACATGGAGTACAACGTGGAAGTACCGATGCCGCGCGACGAGCACGCGGGGCTCCGCGCGGACCTCATGCGCTCCTGCGGCCTCTCCGCGACCGTCCCGCTGTCGTCGCCGGACGCCGCGATGCGCCTCCTGGCCGCCGCGAGGGTGGCGAGCATCGACGCTCGGGAGGTGTACTTCTCCCCCGCGAGCGGGTGGGGCGCCATGGTGATCGCACCGCCCGTCGTGGGACGTAGGAGCGCCGTCGCGCTGTCCCCGAGGAACGAGACCGCCGCGTGCGCGCTCGTGCTGGAGCTCCTCACCGACGCCCATCGGCGGGCGCCCGGGGCGGCGGCGGCGACCCTCGAGGCCGCCCGCGCGCTCTGCGACGCGGCGCTCGCGCCCCCGCCGGGTACCGCGGACGCCGACGGGGACGCGCGACGACACGCCCAAGCGGCGCCCCCGGGCGACGGCGGCGTCGCCGACGCCACGGTCGCGTGGGTCCGCGCGCACGGCGGCGGCGCTCCCACCGCATCATCGTCCGAGACGTCCATCTCCGTCGCGCCCGCGCGGTTCCCCGGGACGGGACGCGGCGCCGCCGCCATCACGCACATCCCCGCGGGCGACATCGCCGCCGCTATCCC
>Ga0181573_10002307_pt1 | contig 17856 bp, 17 predicted proteins | sample 101ome_25_FD_148643 | JGI IMG/M metagenome (GOLD analysis project Ga0181573, IMG submission 148643) | Coastal salt marsh microbial communities from the Groves Creek Marsh, Skidaway Island, Georgia - 101409BT metaG (spades assembly) | ecosystem: Environmental > Aquatic > Marine > Intertidal zone... | reverse complement strand
ACAGTCTTCATGAAGGAGCGAATCGAGACCCCCTTCCAGCTCACCCCGGAGGTGCTGGAACCAGCGGTCCATGACAGAGAAGATCGGATCGGAGTTGTGCATAGAAACCTGATCATCTCACGCACCGCACCCACTATGGTCACCTCGATGAGCAACGAGCGCGAGGTTCTCGACTACGCCACCTACGGCACAGCAGTACGTGAGTTGGCCCAGCAGGTTGCCGACGACGGCTTCCGGCCGGAGATGATTCTTGCCATTGCACGCGGTGGGCTTCTCGTGGCCGGATCACTCGGCTACGCGCTGTCGGTGAAAAACATCTACGTGATGAACTGCGAGTACTACACGGGGGTCGACGAACGCCTTCCCGTGCCGGTGATGCTGCCGCCCTACGTCGACTTCGTCGACATGGAAGATGCCAAAGTGCTCATCGCCGATGACGTGGCCGACACCGGGCACACACTCAAGATGGTCTATGACCACTGCGCCGAGCGGGTTGGTGAGGTTCGCTCGGCTGTCCTCTACGAGAAGTCGCACTCGCTCGTGAAGTGCGAATACGTGTGGAAGCGCACCGATCAGTGGATCAACTTCCCGTGGTCGACCGACGAACCGGTGGTCAGCCCCGAGGAGGCACGGCACAAGGTGCTCGACGCCTAGGGGCTGTCTAGCTGCCCAGCACCTCTCGCTGAAAACGTTCGAGGGTGGCCATCTTGTCTGGTCCGGCGATCGCAAAGTCGGGTACCACGATCTCATCGACCCCGACCGCTTCGTAATCTTCGATCACAGCCTTGAGTTCGTCGACCGTCCCGACGAGTCCGGAACGGTGATCCAATCCGGTTCGGATCTGCTCGGCCTTCTCGGCGTCGTCGACGAGGATCAGGAGCCCTACTGCGGTGACGTGGACACTGGCCATGTCGCGCCCCTCCTGTTCGCAGTGGCCGCTGAGGGTGGCCAGATGCGCAGCAATCGTGTCCGGACGACCCCAGGCGTTCCACTCATCGGCGTGCCGGGCGACGGTACGCAGCGTGCGCTTTGCGCCCGCACCGCCGATCAGAATCGGAAGCGACCCGTTGACCGGTCCGGGCTCGACGGGCGCCTGCGTGAGCGTGTAGTGCTTGCCGACAAAGTCGACCCGCTGTCCGCCGGCCTCGAACATGGCCCGGCACAGGGCTGCAGCCTCTTCGAGACGGTCCGAACGCTCCTTGATCGATGGGAGCTCGATACCGAGGCGCTGATGTTCATTCAGTTGCCACCCGGCTCCGAGTCCGAGCACCGCACGACCACCGGACATGTGATCGAGCGTGATCGCCATCTTGGCGGCCACGGCCGGATGCCGGTAGGTGTTTCCCCCCACCATGAGCCCGAGCCGCACGTCGGGTACTGCGGTGGCGAGCCCACCCAGCAGCATCCAGCCCTCGAGCAACGGCGCCATCTCGGCGTCGGTCGGACCCGGACCGTTGCTCGGATCGGCCGCCGGCATGAAATGGTCGGGAACCCACACCCCTCGCCAACCTGCGTCAGCGGCGAATCGAGCACCCTCGAGGATCTGATCCCAGGGCTGCGATGGGCTGGCCCAATACGAGAACTCCATCAGCGCTCCTCTCGGCGATAGGCGATGCCGAGTCCCGCAGGGGCAGGTGACGGCTGGTGCCGAGCCCGGATCGAGATCACGATCAGGACGATGACCGTGAGAATGTAGGGCAGCATCGACAGCAGGATCGGCGAAAAGTCGACGCCGAACGGCTGCAGTCGGGTCTGCAGTGCAAGTGTGAAACCGAAGATGACTGCCCCGGTGGCAACTCGACCAGCCCGCCATGCCCCGAAGATGACGAGCGCTACTGCGATCCAGCCCCGCCCAGCGATGAGTCCCTCGCTCCACGCACCGACGATTGCAGTGGTGGTGAGATAGGCACCCGACAGGCCGGCGAAGGCTCCACCGACCAGCACCGCCATCGCTCGAATCACCGCCACCGAATGCCCGGCGGCATCGGCGGTCGAGGCGCTCTCACCCACGGCACGAACACCAAGTCCGAGTGCGGTTCGGTTCAGGACGAACCACGTCCCGACCCCCAGCGCCACCGCAAGGTACGTAACCGGGGTGGTGGAGAACACGGTTTCGCCGATCCACGGGATGTCGCTCAAGAGTGGGAGGTCGATATCGGTGAACTGCGAACGACGAGGGTCATCGGTGTATCCGTCACCGATGAAGTTGGCCAGACCGAGGCCGAGGATCGTGAGGGCCAGACCACTCACCACCTGATCGGCCCCGAGACCGACGGCGACGACAGCATGAACACCAGCGGCTCCTGCACCCGCCAGTGCCCCGATCACCAGGCCGAGCCACGGCGAGCCGGTGCTGACAGCACCGATGTACCCGCAGACGGCGCCGACCGCCATCATTCCCTCGACACCGAGGTTGAGCACGCCTGATCGCTCGGCGATCGCTTCGCCGAGCGCAGCAAGGTACAGCAATGTGGCGAACTGGATCGTGGCGACAACGAGCCCGAGAAAAGCCGCTTCGCTGATGTCGAGCGCAGCGAGCAGGCCGATCATGGTGTCACCACCTTCCGCTCGACGAGGGCCACCTGATAGGTGGAGAGCACAGCGGCACCGATGGCGCCGAACAGGATGAGGGCCTGGAGGATCCCGGCCACCGCCGGCGACACACCAAGGGTTTGGATCGACTGCCCACCGACCTGTACCGCACCGAAGAAGACAGCGACGAGCGCAACACCGCTCGGTCGCATGAGGGCGAGGGCGGCAACGATGATCCCGGCAAACCCGAACCCGTTCGAGATGTTTTCGTTCAGCCGCGCCGCAGTACCGGTGAGCTCGACACCACCGGCGAAACCGGCGACCGCACCCGACAGAACCAAGACGCCGAGCACCTTCTTTCGCATCGAAATGCCCGCATAGGCCGCGGTCTTGGCCGACGCGCCTGCGATGCGGAGCTCGTACCCCCACACGCTGCGATTGACGAACCACGCGAATCCGGCGATCACAGCAAGCGCGATGAGCACACCGAGATGTGATCGTTCCCAGATGATTCCCAGTTGCGAACCCTCGGGCTTGACCGTGATCTGAGGGAACCCGAAGCCGTCGGGGTCTTTCCACGGGCCCGTCTGCAGGTACACGATGAGACGGACAGCAACCTCGTTGAGCATCAGCGTCGTGATGATCTCACTCACGCCGATCTCGGCTTTGGCCAACCCGGGACCGAGCGCCCACAGGGCGCCACCGAGCGCAGCACCGATCAGCATGGCGACGATCAGGACCGGACTCGGCCAATCTGCTCCGATCCGCCCAACCAGGGTGGCGGCGGTTGCACCGAACATGATCTGACCCTCGGCACCGATGTTCCAAAGACCCATGGTTGCTGCGATCGAGACCGCCAGTCCAGCCAGCGCAAGTGGGACAGCTCGATTGAACGTTGCCGACAGGGTGTCAGCCGTCCCGAAGCTGCGATCCCACATGCGTTGATAGGTGTCGAACACCGGGTCGCCCGAGATCGTGAGCAAGGCCGCGCCGACGACGAGCGCGAAGACGAGACCAACCACGAACGCGATCGGCTGACCGCCTCGCACCGCCGCTTCTCGACGGCGAAGCACCAACCGTTTCACGCCGATGCCTCGGCGGTGGTGCCCATCATCGCTTCACCGATCTGGGTGCGGGTCGCCTCGCGGGCATTGAACTCGCCGACGATACGACCTGCGTTCATGACCAGAATCCGATCCGCCAACGACAGGAGTTCGTCGAGATCCTCCGACACCATGAGCACACCGGTGCCCTCGTCACGCTGTTGCACGATGAGTCGCTGGATGGCCCGTACCCCGGCGACATCGAGTCCACGAGTCGGCTGCGAGGCAACGACGACGTCGGGCTTGCCCGAGAGCTCGCGCCCGAGCAGCAGCCGCTGCAGGTTGCCACCCGAGAGCCCGGCCAGCGGCGCATCGCGCTTGCCGATCTTCACCTCGAATCGCTCCACGATCCGATCGCAGAACGCGCGGGCACTCGCCCAATTGAGCAACGGACCGCGCCGCAACGTCCGGAACTCGCGCATCACTGCGTTCTCGGTGACAGGAAGCTTCGGCGCAAGACCGACCCCGAGTCGATCCTCCGGTACGTATGCGAGCCCCGCTGCAAACCGCCGCTGTGGCGGCGCGTTCGTGACGTCGGTTCTCATCACGGTGACCGTGCCGGCCTCGACCGGTTCGAGTCCTGCGATTGCGTCCGTGAGTGCTCGCTGCCCGTTCCCGGCAACCCCAGCGATACCGACGATTTCACCTGACCGGACATCGAACGAGACACCGTCGACGGCCACAAGCCCGCGTGCATCTCGAACGGAGAGGTTGTCGACCGTGAGCGCAGGGTCGCCGGGCATGGCAACAGCGATCGGCACAGCCTCGACGGCGACATCGCCGACCATCAGTCGCGCCAACTCCGATGCATCCACGTCGGCAACCGGCACCGACGCTGCAACCGTCTCGCCACCGCGCAGTACGGTCGCTTCGTCGCAGAACGACACAACCTCGTCGAGCTTGTGGGAGATGAAGATCACCGAGCGGCCATCGGCAACCATCCGGCGAAGCACGTCTCCGAGCTCCACCGCTTCCTGCGGTGTCAGCACCGCAGTTGGCTCATCGAGGATCAAGACCCGGGCGTCGCGCCACAGTGCCTTCAGGATCTCGACTCGCTGCCGCTCTCCCATCGAGAGCTGCCACACCGGACGGTCCGGCTCGACCTGAAAGCCGAAGCGCGCCGCCACCTCACCGACCTGACGTTCGATCTCGGCTGTGTCGAGGACGCGTGGTGCAGCGCCGAGCACAACGTTCTCCGCAACGGTGAACGTCGGCACGAGGCGAAACTCCTGGTGCACCATGCCGATCCCGGCCGCCAACGCATCGGCTGGGGACGCGAAGATCATCGTTCGACCGTCGATACGAACATGTCCCTCGTCGGGTCGGTACACCCCGGCGAGGCAGTTCATGAGGGTTGTTTTTCCGGCACCGTTCTCACCGAGAACGGCGTGCACCGTGCCGGGGCGAACCGTCAGGCCCGCCCCGGCATTGGCGATCACACCGGGGAATCGTTTCCAGATGCCGTCGAGTTCGACGGCAGGGTGGGTCACCCTGCGGCCGACCCGACCACGCCTTCGACGAACACGCTCATGCCGAGAAGGCTCAAGCCATCGGGAGCGAAGTCTGGCGGGGTCTCTCCAGCGGCGATGAGTTCGTTGCCGTCCTGATCGTTGATCGGACCCGTGAACGGATCAAAGGTGCCTGCAATCATTTCCCCGCTCCGCTGATCGATGAGATCGCGAATCTCCTGGGAGACGTCGGAGGCGAGCGAACCGATCTGCACCATGCCGGTTTCCATGCCGGGCCAGGTGCCCCCACCGGCGAAGGAGCCGTCGGCGACCGACTCGATGGCCAGCGCGTAGTAGTGACCCCAGTTCCAGATCGCCGACGAGAGATAGGCGTTCGGGGCGTACTCGCACATGTCGGAGTTGTACGAAATCCAGCGGGCACCAGCCGCCTCGGCACGCTCGCCTGCGGCGGTGGAGTCCTGATGCATGGCGATCACGTCGGCACCGCCGTCGAGCAAGGCCTGCGCCGCCTCGCCTTCGACCGCAGGATCGAACCAGGTGCTGGTCCAGTTGACGGTGACGGTGGCGTCGGGGTTGGCCTCTCGCACACCGAGCGTGAAGGCATTGATACCGCGAATGACCTCGGGAATCGGGAAGGCGGCGACGTAGCCGATCTCGTTGGTCTCGGTGGCTGCACCAGCGGTGAGGCCGGTGAGGTACCGAGCCTGATAGATCCGCCCGAAGTAGTTGCCGAAGTTGGTGTCGTTGCTCTTGTAGCCGGTGGCGTGGAAGAAATCGACATCGGGGAACTCGGCTGCCAGAGCCTCCATCGCATCCATGTAGCCGAACGACGTTGCGAACACGGCATCCGCTCCATCAGCAATGAAGTCGCGGACGGACTGGTCGAACTCGGGGCTGCCCTCAGCGATGTTCTCGACCGTTAGAAGGGTGGCACCGGTGGCTGTGGCCGCCTGCTCGGCACCACGATGGTGGGCCCACGTCCAACCGGCGTCGCCCGGATCGGTCAGATACACGAAGGCAGCGGTCACATCGGATGCGTCGACCGAGCTGGTGGTGTCGTCCGGCTTGATCGGAGCACACTCGCCCGCCGCGTTGTCGTCAGAGGCTTCGTCGCCGGCCGAGTCGTCAGCCGATGCATCACCTCCCGAGTCGACCGCAGCGTCATCGTCATCACCGCAGCCAGCGGCGATGAGGGTGAAAGCGAACAGGACGGAAAGAAAGAGCCGAAGTCGGCGTTGCATGGGTACTCCCTCCCAAGTGAGTGCACCGCCAACCTAGGGCAAATTTCACCGGTGTCAATTCATCCGAATTGTGGAAAAACCTGGGTATTTCTTCGCCTGTGGACAACGTTGGCTGCGGCTGTGGACCGTGCTGTGGAGGACGTGTCGATCTCGGGGCTCAGGCTTTCACGGAGTGGAGGTGAGGGGAGTTGAACCCCTGGCCTCCTCGATGCGACCGAGGCGCTCTACCAACTGAGCTACACCCCCGTGGGAACAACGAGCGTAGCGGCACCCTGGGCCGAACCGACACGGTCGGTCAGTGGGTCAGGCGTTGACCTGCTGACGCGGCGCGGAAAGAGGCGCGACGCCCTCCGGGTACAGCATCTGCACCTTGATCTCTCGCTCGGCCGCGCGATTGCGACGTTGCAACGCGGCGACGCCGTAGACGCCCAGCGCAAGGTCCAGCAGCACGTGGGCGACGATTGCGGTGGCACCGAGCGCAAAGGATGCAAGCAGTGTGAGCAAGGCCAAACCGCCGAGCCCAAGGGAAATGTGCCGGCGTCGGCGAGCCGCAGCGACCGATGATCGTGGCATGAGTTCGAACCGTGGGAGACCCGTCCCCTGGACCGACCTCGACGCCGACCCACCCAGGCTTCCCATACCGGCAGAGAAGGCGTCGATGCGATCGCTGCGGGCGCTGGCCGAGAGGCGTGAACCCTTCCACATCGTTGCGAGATACGCGCACCAGGCAACGCCCAACAACAACACCACGATCGACGTCGACATCATTGAACAGAACCCTCCAGCAAACAGCGCATGCTTGCGCCGCGCACCGCATGGGACTCAGACGATCGCCCGAATCGCGCACTCCGAATGACGACTCTATGACGAAACGACATCTTTTGGCAATGCGAGTGACTCTATTTCTCCTCGGTGCCTGCCGGTGATGTCATCGCACCGCGCCATACCAACAGCACATCAGGTGTCGTCGAGGCGCCGATACGTTCCCGAACGGCCACCCGTCTTCTCCCACAGTGTCACTGCGTCGATGACCATCGATCGATCCATCGACTTGCACATGTCGTAGATGGTCAAGGCTGCTACCGAGCAGGCGGTCAGGGCTTCCATCTCGACACCGGTTCGATCGAATGTGTCGACCGCCGCCTCCACCTCGATCGAGGCGTCGTTGATCTCGAAGTTGACCGTCACTGCGCCGACCATCAGCGGGTGGCACAACGGCAGCAGGTCCGACGTTCGCTTTGCGGCTTGGATACCTGCGACGCGGGCAACGGCGAGCACATCACCCTTCTTGATCGCTCCCTGAGCGACCGCCGATGCCGTCTCCGGCGTCATGTTGACCCGCCCCCGGGCCACCGCACGTCGATGTGATGGTTCCTTGGGCGTGACGTCGACCATACGCGCCCGACCGTCGGAGTCGAGATGGGTGAAGCCGCGTTCAGACATGGGCAAAGTCTACGGGGTGCTCAGCCACCGATTTCGGACATGGATCGCCGGGGGCGGATGAAGTGCACCTGATTGATCTGATGGCCCGCCCACTTCGCGGCGACAGTGCGTTCGAGGGCCTCGGCGATGGCGTCGTCACTGGAACCGTTGCGCAACAGTGCCCGAACGTCGGTCTCGTCAACGGCAAAGAGGCAGGACCTGAACTGCCCGTCGGCAGTGATTCGGGTGCGATCACACGTGTCGCAGAACGACTCGCTGACCGTGGCGACGACACCGATCTCTCCGTTGCCGTCTGCGTAGCGCCAACGCGTGGCGGGCGCCGAAGAACGTTGGATCGGCTCGAGCTCGTACTCGGTCCGAAGGGTGGCGAGGATCTCGGCCTGTGTGAGCACGAGCGAGTTGTTCCAGATCTCATCAGCATCGAGCGGCATGAACTCGATGAAACGAACGATGACACCCTTCTCACGGCCGAATTCGGCGAAGTCGAGGACCTCATCGTCGTTGATGCCCTTCATCACCACACAATTGATCTTCACCGGATCGAATCCGACCTCGAGTGCAGCCTCGACGCCTGCAAGCACCCGGTCGAGATCGTTACGCCGGGTGAGTTTCAAGAACCGATCGGGCCTGAACGAGTCGAGGCTGATGTTCACTCTGGTCAGACCGGCAGCCTTCAACTCGGCGGCAACGAGCGGAAGGCTCACGCCGTTGGTCGTCATCGCAAGATCGACACCGAGCGCTGCGAGCTTCTCCACCAGCAGCGGCAGGCGGGCGCGGACGAGCGGTTCACCCCCGGTGAGCCGGATGCCATCGACCCCGTATCGCTCGACCATGATCCTGGCAACACGCTCGATCTCTTCGAAGGTCAGCAGGTTGCTGCGCTCCTGCCACTGCATCCCCTCCTCCGGCATGCAGTAGGTGCAGCGGAAGTTGCAGCGGTCGGTGACCGAGATCCGAAGGTCGCGATGCACTCGGCCGAACCCGTCGATCAGCTGCATGGTCATGGGACAAGGCTACCGGAGGGGCAGAATCTGGACCTCGTCGCCCGGCGCAATGTCGACACCGTCGGGGACGAGCGCCAGTGCGTCGGCCCGAGCCATCGCAGTCAGTTGATGCGAGCCCTGCCCGCCGGCTCGCCGAACATGCCACCGACCGGTTTCGTCAACTCGGCCCTCCACCCGAAGGAAATGAACCTTGCCATCGCCGGGATGCTCGAGCGTGTCTTCGCTGACCGCTCGGAGCAGGCCCAGCGCCGTGTCGTCGTCGCCGGCCATGAACCCGATCGCCGGGCGAGCCAGAAGCTCGAACGACACCATCGACGACACGGGGTTGCCCGGCAACCCGAACACCGGTGTTGTGCCGACAAGACCGAAGGCGAACGGCTTGGCGGGTTTGATCGCGATCTGCATCCACCGCATGTCACCGATCTCGTCGAGCACGACCTTCACATAGTCGAAGGCTCCCATCGACACGCCCCCGGAACTGAGGATCGCATCGCAGGACGCCGCCCCGGCGAGAAAGGCGGTTCGGATCGCGTCGGGTTCGTCGACAGCGATCCCAAGGTCGACCGCATCCCAGCCCGCCTCGGCCACAAGCGTCAACAGCGTGCGTCGGTTCGAGTCGCGGATTTCACCGGGCAACAGTGGCCGGCCGTCATCGACCAGTTCATCGCCAGTGGAGATCACGCCGATTCGCGGCCGACGAACCACCGACACGGTGTGCACGCCGACGCTGGCCAACACGCCGAGATGACCGGCGGTCAGTCGCGTTCCCGCCGGGAACAGCAGATCACCGGGCTGCACATCCTCACCGGCACCGCGAACGTGGTTCCCGACATCCACTGTGATGTGGATCTCGACCGTGCCCGCTGCTTCGTCGAGCGAAGTGCGCTCGACCATCACCACGGCGTCCGCGCCGGCCGGCATCGGTGCACCGGTCATGATCCGCGCCGCCTGCCCGGGACCGACCTCACCATCGAGCGTCGATCCCGCTGCGATCGTTCCGATCACTTGGAGCGTCACCGGCGCGCCGAGAGTGTCGGCGGCCTGCACGGCAAACCCATCCATCGCCGTGTTGGCGAATGGAGGTACCAGCTCCGCAGCCACGACATCGGCAGCCAACACGAGGCCACCCGCATCAGCGATCGGTACCTCGATCGGCTCCAGCCGAGCGACGCGATCGAGAACGTGTTGGCGGGCTTCGTCGAGCGTGAGCACCCACCCAGACTAGAAGCCGTTCGACTCCAGAGCTGCTTCGAGCATCACCGCGACGGCAGACCCGTCAGTTCCTCGCAGCGACAGTTCGACGTTGGCTCGCAGCCAGTCGACCCTGCGCCCGGTGTCGAAACCCATGTCGTCGACAACCAGACCGCGCAACCCGCGGTCACCGATCTGCAGGGCCAGCGCGTCGGTGAGCTGGATCTCGCCACCCCGGCCAGGCTCGGTGCAGGCAAGCTTGTCGAAGATGTCGGGGGTGAGCACATACCGACCGTTGATCCGCAGGTTCGACGGGGCACGCTCGAACACAGGCTTCTCGACGAGTCGATCGACAACGACCACTGCGCCATCACGCATCGAGTAGCCGGCGCAGCCGTACTTCGTGATCTCTTCGCCCACGGCTTCTGTCAGCGAGACCACCGACCCCCCCACCGACTCGGCGACGTCGATCATCCGCCGGACGGTGTGACCCTCGTCGGGGAACAGTTCGTCGGGTAGGAGCACGGCGAACGGCTCGTCTCCGACGTGAGGGGCTGCCATCGAAATCGCGTGGCCGAGACCGAGCGGCGACGCCTGCGACACGAAGCGGACGTTGGCAAGCTCGTTGATGTGTCGAACCCGAGCGAGTAGCTCCGATTCCCCCTTTTCTTCGAGGGCCGATTCGAGGTCGGTCATCTGGGCAAAGTGGTCCTCGATCGGTTTCTTGTGCGGGCTCGTGACGATCACAATCTCGTCGATACCGGCCGCAACGGCCTCCTCGACAACCCACTGGATCGCCGGCCGGTCCACCACGGTGAGCAACTCTTTGGGCACCGCTTTGGTGGCGGGAAGAAAGCGAGTCCCGAGGCCGGCAGCGGGGATCACAGCAGTGCGGACGCAAGCAGCGGTCATGGAAAAGACATCTCCCGAACGATGAGCGGCGATCGGAGGGTCAGACCTGTTGCTCGGACCGACCGATGATCCGCCTGATGTTGGCCTGATGGCGAACAACGACGATCGATGCGACCCCAGCACCGACGGCGACCTCCCAGCCGGGGCGGCCGATCGCGAAGATCATGATCGGATAGCCGAGCGCGATCGCGAGCGAGCCCACGGCTGCGACCCGCCCCAGCTTCACCACCGAGAAGAAGAGGACGGCACACGCAAGCCCGACCAGCGGTGAGAGAACCAGGCCGCCACCGCCCGCCGTCGCCACGCCCTTTCCACCACGAAAGCGCCGGTAGAAGGGCCAGACGTGACCCGCAACGGCAGCGATCCAGACCGCATGTGCCTCGCCTCTGCCGGCGAGCACGAGCGCAATGGCGACAGGGATCACCCCCTTCAGCGCATCGATGACGCCAACCAACACACCGATCCGCTTTCCCGACAGTCGGTAGACGTTCGATGCACCTGGATTCCCAGAGCCGGCCTTCGTTGGATCCACACCCGCCCGACGGCCGAGCCACAGCGCCGTCGGAAAGGTCCCGACCAGATAGGCGGCAACGATCCCGACAGCCAACCACATGGCCTCATCGTACGGTGCCGAGCACCGCCGGTACCGGTATCCTCCGACTCGTGCCGACCTACGACTATCGGTGTGAACGCACCGGCGAGATGTTCGAGATGTGGCAGTCCTTTGCCGAGGACACGCTCACGGCCTGCCCGCGAACCCACGATGGCGATGCCGACGTTTGTGGAGCCGAGGTGAAGAAGGTGTTCTCCAAGGTCGGCATCGCGTTCAAGGGTGATGGCTTCTACAAGAACGACCACGGCTCGTCGTCCCAGCGGTCATCGACCGAGTCGTCGGGTTCCGAGTCGTCGGGTTCCGAATCATCGGGTTCCTCGGCGTCCACGACGAGCGCTTCCACCACTGCGACGAAAGCCTCCAACACCTCGAGCAGCTCGTCGTCCGCCGACTGACGACATCCGATCGACACCTCCCCCGATCCGTTCTCGAATCTGCGAGGTTGTCTCCTGTGGTCGTACCCCCGCGTCCGTCCCTGCCCACACCGCTTCACATCACCGTCGCAGGACGGTTGCGCACGGCTGCGGCCCGCTACCGACTCCTTCGGATCGCGGCCGTGGTCACGATCGCCCTCGTGGTCGCAGCAACACTCGAGCGAGCGCACGACAGGGCTGCCGACGCCGAGGCCGCCTGGACCACGACCGGAAGCGTGCTCGTTGCCGCCGCCGACATCCCTGCCGGCGAACTGCTCGGCCCAGCATCGATCACTGCGATGCCGGTTCCTGCTGGCCTCCGGCCCCCCGATGCCTTGACCGATGTCGAACCCGGTGCCCGCACGATGGTGGACCTTGCCGTCGGGGAGATTCTCCGATCGTCACGAGTGGACCGTGAGGCGGGCTCGGGCTTGGCTGCGGTCCTTCCCGATGACCATCTTGCCTTCACCATCCCGGCAGACGACACCGAGGCCGTCGCCGGTGACGTCGTCCGACTGTACGACCTCACCACCAACCGGGTCGCGGTCGACGGCGCCAGAGTTCTGAACCGCCACGACGACATGATCACGGTGGCCGTCCCAGAGCGCAACACCCGCGACCTCGTCGCAGCACTCGGCACCGGCGGCACCGTCGTCGCGATCATGCGGCCGGCGCTGAACCAGGGCTGACGACAGGCATCGTGCGCCATGTACGCCGCCGCAACACCGGGGCCAAGAACGTTGGATGATCGACCGTCTCGCTCGTAAACCGTCAGCCAATCGCCACCACGATCAACACGACGAGACCAACTGCGACCCGGTAGATCACGAACGGAGTGAACGAACGCGTGTTGACCAAACGCAGCATTCCCCACACGGCAACCCAACCGGTGAACGCCGAACTGGCCATACCCCACAGGAACGGCGCCCAGAAGTCAGCCGGGATGGAAGCATCGAGGAGGGAGTAGACCCCGGCCCCGCCCACGATGGGAAGACTCATCAAGAACACGAGTCGGGCAGCCGCTTCGCGTTCGAAACCCAGCATCCGGCTGACGGTGAGCGTGGCACCGCTCCGACTCACCCCCGGCTGCAACGCCAACGCCTGACCGAACCCCATCATCAGCGCATCACGCAACCGGAACTCGCGCAGGGCGCGTCGCTCAGGTCTGCGATCGGCAACCAGCAGGACCAAGCCGAACACGATCAACATCACCGCGATCAGCCAGATGTGATCGAGGTCGTCGAGCAGGCTGTCGGCGACCACCCCGGCACTGGCGGCGGGCACGGCACTCACCGCCAGGAACCACGCGATCCGGCCGTCGACCCCCAAGGCTGCGCCACGAAGCGGGGCGAGCCCGGCACGCAGGTACTTGACCACGTCGTGACGCAGATACGCCACTGCCCCAACCAGCGTGCCGAGATGCACTGCGACATCGAACGGCCGCTCGAGATCATCGGGCAACGAATCCCAGCCGAAGGCCCATCTCGTGAGTTCGAGGTGCCCACTGCTGGAGATCGGAAGAAACTCCGAGAGCCCCTGAACGATACCCAGGACGATGGCGTGCAGGATCGGCATGCGATGACGAGGCTACGCAGCAGATCCGCCACCGAGGGTGAGTCCCTCGAGCACGAGCGTCGGCACCAACGATCCGCCGGGGAGGCGCTCGAGATCGGCTCCGACGGCCGCAATGTCGAGCAGCACTCGCGGGATCGCCCCCGCCAGCGTGCCTTCGCGAATCGGCTCGGCGAGCTGGCCGTTGCGGATCATCACTCCCTCGACGCCCACGCTGAGGTCGCCACTCACCGCATTGACCCCCGAGTGCAGACCCTGGAGGCTGGCGACGAGCAGACCGTCGTCGATCGACGAGATGAAACGCTCGAGGTCGCCCTCACCCGGTGCAACCGAAAGCGAACGGTGGCCCGGACTCGGCGTACCTCTCACACCTCGCAACGCCGAGCCAGTCGTGACCGTGTCGAGTCCGCGGGCACTTCGGCTGTCGTGCAAGAAGCTGTCGAGTACGCCACCGGTGATCAACGGGACGCGACGACACGCAATCCCTTCACCGTCGAACGACGATGCCGACAACGACTCCGGATCGATGGGGTCATCCAGGACCGAAAGTGCTGCCGCAGCAACCGATTCGCCCAACCGGTCGGCAAAGGGCGTTCGGCCCTTCACCACTCGCTCGCCCGACAGCATGCCGGCGACGATGCCGAGCATGGTTGCTGCGAACCGTGGTTCGAGCACGACCATCGGACGACCGGTGATCGGTGGGCCAGCTCCGATGAGCTGCACACCCCGCTCGACGGCGAGTCGGGCGACGTTCTCGACGTCGAGATCCTGCGGCGCTCCGGCAGCGTCGACGGCTCCACCTGTTCGGGTCGAGCCATCCGGATCGTCGATCAACGCACTCGTCGACAGTGAGCAGGAGCTGCCGCGGTCCCAGCCGTCGATGCCCAACGAACTGACGATGGCGCTCTCGGCGCGGGTGTCGGCGTAGAGGGACGTACGCACGTTCCGCACCCGCCGGTCGGCCCCGATCGTGGCCCGTTCGAGTTCCACCGCCAGCGCAAGCTTGTCGTCGACGCTGGTCGACGCGATCCGGTCGTCCCACGGGTCGAGGTCGACCGCAGCGACGCCGTCGGGCTCGGCCAACCCAACTCGGTCGTCAGGTTCGGCGAAAGCTGCGTTGTCACGTGCCTCCTCGACGAGTTCGTCGACCACATCGGCATCGAAGGTGCCGGCGTGCGCGAATCCCTCTCGGCCATCGACGACCACACGCACGCCAACCCCACGGCTCTCGGCCACGGTCAGCGATTCCACCATCCCGCCGTGAACCCGTACCTCGGTCCGCACGGCCGACCCGGCACAGACCTCGATCTGCTCACCTGGTTGTGCCTGACCCACCAGGCGCCGGGCCAGGCGGGTTGATTCGGGCACCGTCACGCGCCGGACATGGTGACGTCGCCGACGACCAAGGAGACCCCGGCAGCACTCATCGGAAGCCACTCGAGATCGTCACCGATCGCAATGATGTCTTGGAGCAGTCGCTGCACCGTCGAAGCGATCGTCACTTCTCGAATCGGCTCGGCCAAGGTCCCGTTGCGAATACGAAGACCTTCGGCTCCGGTACTGAAGTCACCCGACACGGGATTGACCCCGGAGTGCAGCCCAGCCACACCCTGCACGAGGAAGCCGTTGTCGATGTCGGCGATCAACTCTGCCTGCGACCGGTCACCGGGAACCAACGCAAGCGCCTGTGCGCCAACCCCCGGTGCGCTCTTGAAACCGGCGCGAACCGCTGAGCCGGTCGACGTCACTGCGGCGCGTCGTCCTGAGTAGGAGTTGTGCAGGAACCCGGTGAGAACACCGTTGTCGATGAGGGGTGTGCGGCGAGTTGCGAGGCCCTCCCCGTCGATGGCGGTCGCGGTGAACGCAGCGGCGTTGGTCGGGTCGTCGACCAACGTGATCGAGGGATGGGCCACCATGTCGCCCATCCGCTCGGCGAACATCGACCGGCCCTTCACAACCGCCTCACCGGTGAGTGTGTGGCCGACGATGCCGAGGAGTTGTGCTGTGACCCACGGGTCGAGGACCACCGTGAGCCGCTCACTTGCCGGTTTGGACGCGCCGAGCAGTCGGGTCGCACGTTCAGCAGCATCCCGTGCAGCCGCCCCCGGATCGAGCGTCCGCGGATCACGGCCGATCGAGAAACCGAAACCGGTCTGGGTCTCGCCATCGGCCTCCGCCAGCGCATAGGCCGACACGTAGCAACCCGTTTCACGCTCGACCACTGCGATGCCGGTGCTGGTGGCGACAGCCGATTCGTAGACGGAATCGATGTACTCGGCCGACTCGATGCCGCAGATGCGAGGATCAGCGGCGAGTGTGGCCCGCTCGAGTTCGATTGCCAACTCGACCTTGTCGTCGGTGGAGAACGAGTCGAGGCCAGGGGCGTACAGCTCCAGTTCGACGGCTGCGACCCCATCGGGCTCGGCAACCCCGTTGAACTCGTCGGGCTCGGCGAACGCAGCGTTGTCGCGGGCTTCGCGAAGCGTCTCCTGCAGTGCATCGTCATCGAGGGTTCCGGCGTACGCAAACCCCTGCTTGCCGTCGACGACGACTCGCACACCGATGCCTTGGCTCTCGGCGCTCGTGAATGCCTCGACCGAACCGTCGTACGCACGGGCTTCGGTTTCGCGTTCGTGGACTACGTACGCCTCGATGTGTTCGCCGTCGTTGGCCCACGCGACGACGCGGTGCGCGATGTCGAGAAGCTCAGCCATGAATCAGGCGGCGGTGCCGCCGACGGTGAGGCTGGTGACCCGCAGGGTCGGGGTGCCATCACCGACCGGAACACCCTGACCGTCCTTGCCGCACGTTCCGGGCGAACCCATCTTGAAATCGTCGCCGAGCATGTCGATACGAGTAAGAACCTCGGGTCCATTCCCGATCAGGTTGCCCTCCCGGATCGGTTCTGCGATCTCCCCATTTTCGATGAGATACGCCTCGGTCATACCGAACACGAAATCGCCGGTGGCGGTATTCACCTGCCCACCGCCCAGTTGGGCGACGTAGACGCCGTGATCGGTGGCCGCAATGATGTCGGCCGGATCATCGTGGCCGGCAGTGATGTAGGTGTTGGTCATCCGAACCATCGGCAGGTGCTGATAGCTCTGCCGCCGACCATTCCCCGAGCTCGGACGCCCCTGCTTGCGGGCCCGAAGCTGATCCCACATGTAGTCCGTGAGCACGCCGTCTTGGATCAACACATTGTGGGCTGCCGGTCGCCCTTCGTCGTCGATGGCGAAGTGGCCCCACTCGCCGGCCATGGTGCCGTCGTCGATGAGTGTGACCAGCGGCGACGCAACCTCGTCACCGATGCGATTCGCAAAGACTGATGCCCCCTTGGCGATGAGGTCGGCTTCCAGTCCGTGCCCGCACGCCTCGTGGAACAGGACGCCGCCTCCACCGGGGCCGACCACGACCGGGATGGCTCCGGAGGGTGCTGGACGAGCCGCCAGTTTCGTGATGGCGCGCTGGGCGGCACGACGACCCATGTCTTCGACATCGGTTTCCTCGAAGAGTTCGAAGCCGACGGTGCGGCCCGTCGACTCGCGACCGGTCTGCAATCCGGTGTCGCCGGTGGCGACGCACGAGACACTGAACAGGGTTCGAACCTGGTCGTCCTCGGCAAGCAGCCCGTCGCTGTTCGCGACGAGAATTCGGCGTCGCGAATCGCCGTAACGGGCCGACACCTGCGAGATGGCGGCTCCTTCGCTGCGAGCGGCCTCGTTCGCCAGCGTCAACAGACCGACCTTCGTCGCCTTGGCGACATCTTCGGGCGGGATGCGAGCCGGTGCACTGCGAGCGACATCGATCGGAGAAACGGCAATCGTCTTGGCGCCGCCTCCACCGCCGCGGGCAGCTGTCGCCGCCGCCTCGGCCGCACTGCGCAGGCCTGCCTCGCTGAGATCGGCGGTGTGCGCGAATCCGGTTGTGTCGCCGACGACGACCCGGACACCGGCACCTCGGTCGCGGCCACTGGTGAGTTCTTCGACCCGCCCGTCGTCGAGCACCGCCGACGACGAGCGCTTGTCTTCGACGAACACTTCGGCGAAGTCACCGCCGGTGCTCATCGCAGTGGACAACGTACGGTTGATCAGCTCGTGGTCGAGCACTGGGCCTCCCGGGTCTGCGAGCCATCATCGTATCGGCCCGGTGACCGCTCGCCCGATCGGTCACCAGTGCGGGTCGCCGACCCCGATCCGCCAGACATCTGCGGCCTCACCGTCCGGAGTGATCATGCGCTGGCGCGCAACGGTGACGCCATTCGACATCTCGATCGAGCCCCCCGTTTCGCGAAGCTCGTCGAACATCCGCTGCAACTGCTCGATCGAAGCCTCGAGGGCGGCGCCGGAACGAATCTCGTCGG
>Ga0181573_10002298_pt1 | contig 17878 bp, 14 predicted proteins | sample 101ome_25_FD_148643 | JGI IMG/M metagenome (GOLD analysis project Ga0181573, IMG submission 148643) | Coastal salt marsh microbial communities from the Groves Creek Marsh, Skidaway Island, Georgia - 101409BT metaG (spades assembly) | ecosystem: Environmental > Aquatic > Marine > Intertidal zone... | reverse complement strand
GTAAACCAAGGCTGGTAGAACACCGGGCGCAGTTTCGAACAGGCGACGAATCCTTCATAGCCGTGGTAATGGCCCATTCCACTCGCCCCGACGCCACCAAAGGGCAGGTCGTGCTGCGCGACATGAAATAGCGCGTCGTTCACGGTCACACCACCGGACATGATCCGCTCAATGTAGTAGTTCTGAAGCCGCTTATCATTCGAAAACGGATACAACGCTAGGGGTCGGTCGCCAGAATTCACATAGTTCACGACCTCCTGCGGCTTTTCATACTCCATCACCATCAACAGCGGGCCGAAGGTTTCGCGCTGGCGAATCGTCATATCCGCCGTTGTATCTAACACCAGAGTCAGCGGGATTTTACGTAACTCCGGATTGGGTTCCTGATGATTCAGTGAAATCAACATCGCGCCTTTTTCACGCGCGTCGTCGAGCGTGTTCAGCAAACGGGTGAACGCGCGGTCATCGATCACCGAGGTATAGTCTTGGCTATTGATATCGGGTACATGCTCAGCGACCCAGGCTTTTGCCAATTCTACAAATTCCTCCCTTCGCGTTTTATGCACAAACACATAATCCACGTTGGTGCAGATTTGCCCAGCATTAAATTGCTTGGTGAACATAATCCGCTCAACGGCGCGCTGCATCGGATAATCCGGATCAATAACAGCCGGCGCCTTGCCGCCGAGCTCCAAAATCACCGGCGTGAGATTCTGCGCCGCTGCGGCCATCACCGATCGTCCGGTGTTACCCGAGCCGGTGAAAATCAGCAAGTCGAAGGGTATCTTTGAGAATTCGATACCGACGCCACCCGTCTCCTCAAAGAACACCAACTTATCTTCTTCCAAGTATTTGGGCGCAAGGCTCTGCAGCAGTCGCGTCAGGGTGCGCGAGTTCTCGGACATCTTCACCATGGCCCGATTCCCAGCCGCGAAGGCCGCCGCGAGCTGCGAAAAACACAGCATGATCGGAAAATTCCAGGGAATAATGAGACCCACAACACCCAGCGGCTGTGGAATGACCCGACTGCGGCCACCGGGAAACAAGCTCTGGTCAACATGACGTTTCTGGGGCTTCATCCAGCCACGCAGACGCTTAGAGCAATCAATGATCGCATCTGCCCCGCTGATGATTTCAGCGAACAGCGACTCATGTCGCGAGCGATTGCCGTAATCAGCGCAAATAGCGTCAACAATGGCATCGACATTGTCGCCGATCATGCGACGCAGGGCCTCAAGATCCGCGCGCCGCTGTTTCAGGTTGGGCATCGGTGACGCGAGGTAAGCCTCGCGTTGCGCCGCAAAAGCGCGCTCAAGTTGCGACCGAATGGCCTGCGCCTCACTGTCGTTGAGTACTGCGGCGGGATTAATCTCTGTGGCAGCATTCATCACACACTCCAAATTGTCTTACTGAAGAAGTCTGACTATAGAGGAGCCACAGCCCGCTGAAAAGTCGGCATTGAGTGATTTCACACCGTATGTAGCTTGCGCCATTGAGCGGATTAGGCAGCCATCAATCCCCTGTGCTGTCTCAACACGTACCCCAAATGTGTGCTTGAATTGACACGAGGGCCTCCGTAATCTGCGAAGCCGTTGATGAGGACCTGTGCGATGGATATTTTGAGCTCTGCGGGCTTGCCCAGCCCCTGCCCACACCAGCATCACAACGCCAGAAAGCTGACGCTCGCCGCAGTACAGATGCGCTGGCACGCCGACGCGCAGTTGCACCGAGAGCGACTCGAACTCGCCGTCTCCAACGCCGCCAATGCCGGCGCAGAAATCGTTTTTCTGCCCGAACTGACCTTATCTAAGTACCCGGCCGATCAGCGCCCCACGGGTCGCGCCGATGCTCAGGCTGAAGTGCTCGCAGGCGGCCCGACTCATGAATTTTGTGCGACCTTGGCGGCGCGTTATGACGTGCATGTGCACGCCTCACTGTTTGAGTGCTCGGGAGCGGAGGACGGTCGCGGGCTGAATACCGCAATCGTCGTAGCGCCCAGTGGCGAGATTGTTGCAGCGACACGGAAAATGCATATCCCTGTGACCAACGGCTACTTCGAGGATCACTACTTCGCCGCCGGCTCAGCGGAGAGAGGCTACCCGGTACACAATATTGCGCTGGATACCGGGGACTGCCATGTCGGGCTACCCACCTGCTGGGACGAATGGTTCCCAGAGGTTGCCCGCAGTTACGCATTGGGCGGTGCCGACATCATCGTCTACCCGACTGCCATTGGATCGGAGCCCGACTTTCCCGCGTTTGATACCCAGCCGTTATTGCGACAAACACTGATTGGCCACGCCATCGCCAATGGCCTCTTTGTTGTCATGGCCAATCGTTTTGGTGGCGAAGGACAGCTGAATTTTTACGGCAGCAGTGTGGTGATTGACCCCTTTGGCCGGGTCCTACTTGAGGCACCGCGTGACCGCGAGGCAGTCCTCGTGGCGGAGATCGACATCGCCTTGCGACACGACTGGCTGACGCTGTTTCCCTTCTTCGCGACCAGACGACCGGATAGCTACGCCGCCCTGACCGAGCCCCTAGTCAATCCGCGTCAAGCCGATGGTCAGTCCGAACTCGGTGGCATTCCCGGAATTCTGCCGCGATGATCACCATGCCACCCGAATGGTCACCCCATGCAGCGACTTGGATGGGCTATCCGCGTGCGGCTTACCCGGGAACCGGGATTCATGATGATGAAGCCCGCAACGCCTGGTCTGCTGTGGCCAACGCCATCAGTGAGCACGAGCTGTTGCACATGCTGGTGCACCCCGAAGATCAGCGCCACGCTGAGAAAACCTTAGCCGGCGCGATAGCGCGACACGAAGCCATCATCGACGATGCCTGGCTCCGAGATTCAGGGCCGACTTTTGTTCTCGACGCACAACTGCTCACCGCCATCGACTGGACGTTCAATGGCTGGGGCGACCACACCGCTTTTGCCTGGGATTGCGATGACGCGGTCGCAAGTCAAATCGCTGATTGGTCTGGGGCACGGCATATCCGCTCGACATTAGTGAATGAAGGCGGCGGCATCCATGTCAATGGACAGGGACAGGTGTTACTCACTGAGACCGTGCAACGAGATCCACACCGGAACCCCAACTGGTCCCGAGAAGATATCGAGACTGAAATCCATGCTCGGCTCGGTACGCATGAGGCGATCTGGCTACCCCGGGGCCTCTACCGCGACTATCTAGATCATGGTACGCGCGGACATGTGGATATCGTCGCCTGCTTTACACCGGCGAGCAGCACCGTCTTGCTCCACCAGCAACTCAACTCAGATCACCCGGACTGGCCGCTATTTGATGAACTGGCCGTAACACTCAAAGACAGCGGGCTCGACGTGCTACCTGTGCCCGCACCAACCACCCTGCGCGATCACCGAGATTGGGTGGATTACAGCTATATCAATCATTACGTGCTCAACGGCGCCGTCATCATGCCGAGCTTTAACGACCCCCATGACGACCGCGCCAGAGAAATTCTCACCGAGGTCTACCCCGGCAGAGCCATTATTCCAATTGATGCCCGCGTCTTGTTTGCCCTAGGGGGCGGCGTGCACTGCATTACACAACAGCAACCGGCTTCAGAATCGGTTATTATCTGACGCGCTATGTTTACCTACTTAAATCCTGATATTCGCCAGCGTCTGATCTCGCAGGGAAAGCTGTTGCGTATTGATGACCAGGGCCAGCTAATGGACGCGCACCAGGAGGCCAACCCTGCTGCTCACGCGATCAACCTGCTAGGGCCGATTCCGCTTCCGCTTGCACGAGGGTCTCAGCACCCCACAGCACAGTGGTATGCATCAGTCAGGAGCACCGAGTTGTCGGAAGTCGAGCAACTTGCCGGGACACTGCGCGACCAAGGTGGGCAACATCTCTTTGCGCACTTGGTGTCCAGCATGGCCGTCAACTGCGTGCTGGTGATTGGCGAGCCTGAGGCAAGTACCGCGCCGCTGGTGCGTGTTCATTCAAGCTGCCTGACTGGTGATGTCTTCGGTTCTCGGCGCTGCGAATGCGGACCGCAACTCGAGGCCGCCATTGATCGTATCGCTGCGGAACCCGGCGGTGGCTATCTTATCTATATGGCCGGCCATGAAGGCCGGGGTATCGGCTTGTGGGCCAAAGCCGCAACCTATCTTTTGCAAGACGACGGCGAGGATACTTATCAGGCTAATCGCTCTCTCGGTCTGCCTGATGACTCGCGAGATTTTTCTGACGCAGCCACGCTACTGAAATTCTTTGTCGGCGGTAAACCCCTGCGGCTGATGACCAATAATCCGAAAAAGGTTGAGGATCTAACGGCAATGGGCGTGGTGAACATTGAGCGCGTGAAACATGTCTCGGGTGTTGATGATTGCAACCTGCGCTACCTCCGCGCCAAACAAGGGTGGGGGCACGGCATCGACGACGATGATCTCGCCAACGACGATCGCAACCAAGGCGACTGACCCGACTACTCACCGAGGCCCGAAAGCACTTTGGCTTGCGCCGCCTTTCATCAATACCCATCGCAAACCATACTAAGCGCAGACAACGTCGATCGACTGTGGGACGCGCCGGTTTAGTTCAACCAAGGTGGCAGGGGTTCGCGGCCTAGCGAGATTTCCAGAGTATTGTCGGATGAAGAGTGCTGATGACCAATCATCTCGTCATAGGCGCTTCGCTGCTGCAGTCGAATCTCTCCCGAGTACACCTTTTTCAGACGCCGCTGCAAAGACAGTAGGTTGTGCGTTTTGATGATGCGGCCATCGCTCTCGGCGAGCACATGTTGCTCATCACCAATTTGCGCTCTGGCAATGTACAGACTGAGATCGACAGATTCGATAATCAGGTAATCGATGTCGGCGTGCTGTTTAATGTCGTGAAGACTGATTTTCACAAAGCGACTCTCACAAGGTTTAACGATTTTACGACCGATCTGACGAATCGGTTCGGTAGGGCGCCAGTAACGGTTGAATTCGATGAAACCCTTTGTATTGCGCGATCTCGGGTGACGCCGCATCAATCGCTGCAAGGAGCGCCGGCAGAGCACCATCGATTTGAGCGAGCGTCTCTATCGGGTCGATATACACCCGAATCGTGAACCCGATGGCACCGGTCTCTGGTAGGCGCACCAAGGTTTGACGCTCGACGCGATAGAATAAATCCGCCTCGCCGCGCTGCGCGGCGAGACTGTCATGATCGGGCAATGCGTGCAGGGCATCACCCACCTGCACCGACCAATTGAAGCGTTCTACTGGGTGATCGACCTTAAGATGCTCAAAAAATCGATCAATCCGGTCGCTGAGGTCCTCATGAATGCCGGGTATGGGATCGTGTACCTCGCGCATGGCACGGCCGATTTTTTCCTCTAACCGCCAGTGGCTCGGACTGCAGAGGCTCGCCGCCATGAGATGATAAGCGCCATCTTTGGGCAGCATCACGACGAGATCTTCAGGCACCGCTAATGAGGCGCGCCAGAGTCTTTCCTGTACTGCAAAACCCTCAAGCACAGTGTCATCAAGCGCCGTTGTCGCGTGCGCCGCAATCATCTCAGCAAATTCCTTAGCTGCCGGCAGCGCGTCCGGTAGCACCTGGTAGACCCGGTCTCCCCACTGGGCGCGTCGATCCATCTTATGCTGCACCCAATGCTGCAGATCCGTATTCAGATCCAGCCAATGCCCCATCTTTGACAACCCCATATGCAGAACGGCCGCTTCCCGCATGTGGGGAACGAATAACGGCGCCTGAGAGGGGGATGATGTGCGACTCGGGCGATTGCTGTTGTGCGATGAATGCGAGACGATCATGCACCCATGATGCCAGAACTCTCTCAAGTTGTAGTCACTGTCTCTGGTGCGCCGGTTTCACGCGCGCCCAGGTGCTCAGGCGTATACCGCTTTTATGCCGAAGACGATGCCCTGATCTACATCGGCAAGAGCGTCGATATTCACGCGCGCTTACTGTCTCACTTTAACGAGGCGACACACGGTGCTCGGCATCACCGGATGATGTCACAGGTGGTCCGAATCGATTGTGAACTCACCTCGGGCGAGGTCGGTGCGTTGCTTAAGGAAAACGCCGCGATCAAAGCGGAGACGCCGCTTTACAACCGCAGGCAGCGGCGCCTGCGACGACTCTGGACTATTGTCCTTGAGGTCCATCCCTCCGGCTTTTTACAACCCACAGCGACCAGCTTCGCGACCGACGGCGACCGGCATCAGGATTGTTATGGTCTCTTTGGCAACCAGAAAGCGGTGCAAAGCCATTTGCATCGCCTAGCGCGTGACCACGGTCTCTGTTTACAGGTGCTCGGCGTTGAACGCGGATCGGGGCCCTGCTTTCAGTTTCAGCTCAAACGCTGCGATGGTGCCTGCGCGGGTGAGGAATCAGCACAGCAACACAACGCCCGACTCACCGAACTACTGGCTGAGGAGCGCATTAACGCATGGCCCTTTGCTCAACCCATCGTCTTACTCGAGCGCAACACGCTGAGCCTCGCCGAGCAACCCGAGGCGCAATATCACGCGGTGAATCATTGGGCGTACTACGGCAGTGCCTCCACCGTGTCTGAGGCCGTTACCTTGTTTGACTCGGCCGGCCGCGCAGATTTTGACCGCGATGCCTACCGACTTCTTATGAGCGCATTGCGGCGGGGCAAACTGAGCGTCTTCGATAGCCGCTCCAAGCAAGAAATTGATAACCCCTTACTGGGAGAAATACGCACAACCCTTTAGTGGGGTTGCTCATCGCCGATCACTCATCGACACTAGCCGCTGTCTACGAAGCGGGTGAGTCCATGCTGAGCATCCTCGTCACCATCATTCTTGTTGTCGCCCTCATCATTGGTGGGCTGATGCTGTTACCCGAATTGATCGACCAGCAGGCCTTGATCGATCTGGCCGCGGAGCTCGTCGAACAGCAGACGGGCGGAGAGCTCACAGTCTCCGGCGAAACCGATCTCTCTCTCCTTCCAACCGCGCGTCTGCGACTGAGCAACGCGCGATTAAGGCTACCCCCGCAGCAGGACCGCTCAGACAGCTTAGAGGCGCGCATTGACTCTCTGGATATCGGACTTGAAATCCTTCCTCTATTGACTGGCGACACTGAGTTCGACGGATTGAGGCTGAGCGGAGTCTCCATTGATCTCACTGCGGCGGAGACCGCGCCGAGCACTGCACAGTTAAACACTTTGAGTGACGCCGCGTGGGCGCAACGCGGTGCACGAGAGCGTGCTGAGCGCCAACAAGCGAAAGCCGCGCGACAGAATGATGCAATACTGCGCGACATCCATGTCACTCTCGGCGACGTGCATCTAGAAGACATTCATGTTGTACAACGCACACCTCAGGGGAACATCTCGCAATCTTGGCAGCTCGATTATTTGAGCATCATAGATTTCAACACCGAGGGCGATACCTTTCAGATCGATGCGCAACTCAGGCTTGATGAAACCCAGCTCATCCAATCAGAGGGCCGCTTCACGGTCGATAATCGGCTGTCTCAACTCACCATCGAGTCTCTTGGTATTTCGATCAGCACGCCGGACATGGACATCGCCATCTACAGCGGCGGCGCCTTCGCATTAGACAGGCTTTCCGGCGATCTCAACGTCCGTGTCACCCTGCCCCAAGGCGAGCTGTCGGCTCAAGTCCAAGGGGCTCTCCTCGACTCACCGCAGCTCGTCGTCGCGATGACCAGCCCGTCACTAGCATTTTCCAGTGCCGAAGGCTCGGCGACGCCTGCAGGGTCCAAGGCCGCCGCAACAACCGAGAATCCGGCGGATAATGCGACCCCGCTATTTGACGCGCTGGCACCGTTGCGGGCACTCGATGCACAGTTAACCGCTGAGATCGCGACGCTCTCTTGGGACGCCCAAACCCTCACAGACCTCATGATCAGCGCAACGATTCAGGATGGTGTCCTCGAGATCTCTACGCTCAAAGGCGATTGGCATGACGGTCAGCTCGATGCAACAGCGAGCCTCAACGCGCGCCGCCCCGACTTGAACATTCGCACCCACGGTGTCTTGGCCCAGACTGAACTCGCGCAACTGACTAGCTCATTTGGCGCACGCGCAGCAGAAGGCACCGCCTCCTTGAACTGGTCACTCAACACTCGGGGTGTCGATACCCGTGCATGGCTTAATCATCTGACGGGCACGGCTGATATGGCAGGTGATGAAGTGGTTGTGAATGCCATCTCGGTCGACAAACTCATCTGTGGATCAATCGCGCGGCTCAACAAAACCGAACTCACCGCTGACTTCGCGCCGGAAACCCCCGTCTCATCGCTGTCTATCTCAGCCCATTTCAACGATGGCGTCGCCACAATGCAGCCTTTAGACATCGCATCACCCGGCGTCGCACTGGGTGGCCGTGGAACGCTAGACCTCGACACCCTCACCCTTCAGGCTCGCCTAAAGGGGCAACTGCAGCCAGCGTTGAGTGAACTTGATCCCGCCTGCACGGTCGAAGAGAGATTCACTGCCATAGACTGGCCGCTGGTGTGCACCGGTACTCTTGGAGAGGGAGCACCGCGCTGTCGTATCGATGGTGAGGATGTGGCCAAACAGCTGTTGCGCTACGAGGCGCAATCGGCATTGGAACGCAAAGCAGGTAAACTAGGACGAGATGCGGGTAATCTACTCAACAACTTGTTGCAGCGCCGATAAGATCCGGGAGGTCTATCCATGACAACAGATACCCTGACAAGAAGGCAGGTGCTCCGCCAGAGTCTCTATGGCTCTGCTGTCGTTCTGCTTGCCAGTACTGCCAGCGCAGATGACCAGGTTCGTGAAGATGAGCCGAGAGCCGTCGCCCTGGGCTATCAGCGTAATGGCGATAAAGTCGACACCCAGCGCTTCCCCAAAAAGGCGCGCGGTACGGCCAATGGCGCCCAAGCCTGCGAAAATTGTGCGCAATTCGGGCCACGGAAAACCTGCCGTTTGTTTGATGATCGTCGGGTCTCAGCCAAAGGCTGGTGCAACGGCTGGACACCGCGCTAAATCTGAGGTGTCTCACTTAGAGCCCCATCTTGTTCATAGTTACGCCGCCCTCGGCGAGGATTACGCACGGACCCATCTGCCCACGCCCGTCAGCGCGCCCCAATGGATGGCGTGGAACGCAGAGCTCGCGCAACAGCTCAACTGGCCATCAGCATGGGGGCAATCGGATGCGATGCTCAATGTGCTCAGTGGCAACGCAGTGCTCGGTGCGCACGAACCCGTGGCAACGGTCTATGCAGGGCATCAATTCGGCAGCTTCAATCCACAGTTGGGCGATGGCCGCGCTCTACTCCTTGGCGAATGGCTCGATTCCTCAGGCCAGCGCTGGGATATTCAATTAAAGGGGGCAGGACCGACACCCTTCTCTAGGGGCGGTGATGGACGCTCTCCTGTCGGCCCAGTGGTGCGCGAGTATCTAGTCAGTGAAGCCATGGCGGCATTGGGCGTGCCCACGACTCGGGCGCTCGCGGCGGTGGCCACCGGCGATCAGGTCTATCGCAATGACGTCGAGCCGGGAGCGGTACTGACCCGCATTGCCCGCAGCCACCTGCGCGTGGGAACCGTGCAATATTTCGCCATGACACGGCGTGGCGAGGGCGTTCGGGAACTGGTCGATTACGTCATAGAGCGACACGATGCGGCCGCCTGGGAAGTGGCGCGGCAATCTGACCCCAACTTAACGCCGGCACTGTTCTTACTGCGGCAAGTGAGGACTCGACTCGCCGCTTTGGTTGCGCATTGGCAGGTCTTGGGCTTTGTGCACGGCGTACTCAACACCGACAATATGTTGCTCTGCGGCGATACCATCGATTACGGCCCCTGCGCCTTCATGGATATTTTCGACCCCAAGGCGTGCTACAGCGCCATTGATACTGGTGGTCGCTACGCTTGGCCTAATCAGCCGAGTATCGTGCACTGGAATCTCGCGATCCTGGCTGAAAGCCTACTGCCCTTGATTGATCCCGATGAGACTCGTGCGCTCACACTCGCGCAGGCAGAGGTCGACCAATTTCCCGAGCACTTCGCTCGCGCGCATCGCAGTCGTTTGTGTGACCGCTTTGGCCTGCGCGACATCGATGACGAGGCATCCGCACTCCTCAACGACTTTCAACACATCCTCGCCTCAGAACAGCTGGATTACACCTTGGCCATGCGCTGGCTGACAGAGACCGCGCTCGGAGAGATCGACCACACCCCATTGCCCGCGCTCTTCCACGCACCCGATGCTTTAACGGCATGGTGCGGGCAGTGGCAACAGCTCCGCGCGCGCCAGAACAGCACAGATCACGACAGAGCAGACACCATGTCGCAATCCAATCCCATCGTGATTCCTCGCAATCACTGGGTCGCAGCAGCAATTGCCAATGCTGAAGCCACCGACTACGACCTTTTGCTGGCACTGAATCGACGCTGGCAAAAGCCCTTTGTCTGGCAAACAGGCGATGAGGCGTGGGCGAGAACGCCAGAGCCTGAGGAACGCGTTTGGCGCACCTTTTGTGGCACCTAGGGTTGTGGCACCTAGAGTTGTGGCATATAGGAGCAGAAGCTCACGCCAAGTCAAGAAAGTCACCAGTGGGGATTCCGCGACCTCGCCAATAATGACACGCTGCGAACTCTAACCCCCACGAGACAACGCCGTCGCTGAAAAGCCGTGATCGCGTTGGGCTCCTGCATAGCCGTCGGGCGATGCAACCCGTATAATTGGTGCTCCAACGGGAGGCACCCACGTGACCATCGAATTCCTCGGCAAACCGCTGACTGGCCCCTTTACTATTCCCTCGGGCATCGTCACAACAGCACCGAGCATCATCCAATATGTGATCGACCATATTCCCGCGGTTGGCGTGATCACGACAAAGAGTATCGGTCTCGCACCGCGACCCGGTTACCGCGAACCCGTCTACAGCCAGTACAGCCCAGGATGTTTTGTGAATGCCGTGGGCTTGACCAATCCCGGAGCCGAGGAGGCATTGACGGGGCTGTCGCGCCTGCGGGTTCCCGATGATCGCTTCTTATTGGTCTCAATCTTCGGTGGCAGTATCGAGGAGTTTGTTGAGGTCGCCCGCATTTTGGCGCCGGTCGCCGACGGACTCGAACTCAACCTCTCCTGCCCTCACGCCAAGGGTTACGGTATGGCCATGGGCCAAGACCCGGAGATGGTGGCGCAGATCGTCAGTCGCGTGAAGGCTGCCGTCGATATCCCCGTCATACCCAAACTGACACCCAACGCTGAGGATATCGCGGCCATTGGGCGTGCTGCACTCGATGCTGGTGCAGACGGCTTGTGTGCCATTAATACAGTCGGTCCCGGCTATACTGCAAGCCATGGCTATCCCGTTCTCAGTAATGGGGTCGGCGGCATGTCCGGTAAAGGCGTTCTTCCCATTGCCTTGAAGTGTATTCGTGCCCTGGCCGACATCACCGATAAACCCATTATCGGCTGCGGTGGACTCTCGAGCGCTGATGACTGCCGCAATGCGCTCAAAGCAGGCGCCAGCATCATCGGTGTCGGCTCGGCACTGACCGGCATGGACAGCGATGACCTGGTCCACTATTTCGATACCCTACAGAACGACCTCAGCACGACATCAGATCGAGCCGCAGCGCTGACACGATATGACATCGATATGGGATTTACCCCTTATCGCGTGCTGAAAAATGAACCCGTGTGTGACGACATCACCGTATTGACCCTCGATGGCGATATCAATATCCAGGCGGGCGAGTATGTCTTCGCATGGATCCCCGGGGTGGGCGAAAAACCCTTTTCCTGCCTCAGCGATCGACCATTGCGCTTGGCTGTCATCAACGTGGGGGAATTTACGCAAGCGTGCTACGCGCTAGAACCCGGTAGTGAGATTTTGATTCGCGGTCCTCACGGCGTACCTGTCGATCCACCGGAGGGTGCGCACATCATCTGTGTCGCGGGCGGTACCGGCCTCGCAGCGGTTTACCAAATTGCCCGGGACTTTGGACGTGACGATGCAAAGGCAGAGATTTTTGCAGGTGCTAGAACAGCCGAGAGACTCTACTTCCTCGATGAATGTCGGGCAATTGCCGATGTCACCATCGCCACCGATGATGGCAGCGAGGGTTTCAACGGCCGTATTACCGAGGCGCTCGACGCACGATTGGCTGCGATGAGTGAGGCAGAGCGCGCGCACGTTGTGTTCTACAACTGCGGACCAGAACCGATGATTCACGCCGCACTGGCGGTGCAGCAACAATACGTTGCACCCTCACAAATTTTCAGTGCGATCGACTATGTCACGAAATGCGGCGTCGGCATCTGTGGCGCCTGCGCGGCACCCGACGGCCGGAGAATTTGCGTCGATGGTCCGTTTATCAGTCAGCGAGAACCCATTTAGGTGTCGCTGCTCAGGCGCCTATCCAACTGGTTTACAGACCCCGATAGCGAGGCGGCTGCCAGCCTCACCCCACCCGCCCACCTTGCAGCCGCCGCACTCATGGTCGAGGTCGCAAGGGCTGATTTTCAGACCGACGACGCTGAGTGCCAACTCATTGTTGCGCGCCTGCAGCGCCACCTCGAATTATCTGCCACAGATGCCGAGGCACTTTTACAGCTCGCCGTCACTGAAGTCGATGATGCGACATCACTCTTCCAATTTACCCGTGTCATCAACGACACCCACGACCCCGAGGCGCGCGCTCAGGTGGTCGACCTACTGTGGCGGGTCGCCTTTGCCGATGGTGTGTTAGACCGTCACGAGGAAGCGATCATCCGCAAGGTGGCGGATCTGCTGTACGTCGCCCATGATCGCTTCATTCGCGGTAAGTTGGCCGCACGCAAAGACACGGCGGCAGAGTGAACGCCCTGATCCGTATTTTCAATTGACGCGATGCCTCAGTGCCGAGTGTCCAAATGGACGTAGCACGCGATTCGTCCGTTTTGATGCAATGCCACTTGACATCAGAGCCATCCGAAGCGGCCGCGAAAGGTTCGACTCAAAAAGGCAGCAAAAACGAAGCAACAAACACGCAGCAAAGAGAGGCTAGCCATGACGATTGATGCAGCGCAGTACGGACCCTGGGCGGTCATTACCGGTGCAAGTGACGGCACCGGTGCCGCGTTTGCCCACCAGCTCGCGCAAGCGGGTATCCATCTGGTTTTGGTCGCCCGTCGCGAAGGACCGCTACAGTCATTAGCCGCTGAACTTGAGGCCGAATACGGTATTGAGACACGAACTGCGAGTATTGATCTCTACAACGACGATGGCGCCGCTGCGGTGATCGCCGCGGCCGCGGGGCTTGAGGTGGGCTTTTTTGTCGCCAACGCCGGTAGTGATACCAATGGCTCTCAATTTCTCGACAAATCAATCCAGCCTTGGGAAGACCTGATGCTGCGCAATGTTCTCAACGTGGTTCGCTGCACGCATCACTTTGCCGGCCCGATGCGAGACCGGCGGCGTGGCGGAATCGTGATCTTGTCATCCGGTTCAGCCCTCGCCGGACAGCCCGGTGGGGCTGTGTATTCGGGTAGTAAATCGTTTCAGGTCAATTTCAGTGAGGCGCTGTGGTGTGAACTTCGACACCACAATGTCCACGTGCTCTGTGGCGTCTGTGCGGCCATGGACACGCCGACCATCAGACAGCTATTGGCAGACAACGATCTTCCTGCTCCGCCGCTTCTCGATCCCACGGACGTCGTCGCCTCATTTCTCGAGGTGCTTGGACAAAAGCCGATTCATATCTCCCCCTTTATGGGTAACGACGAGCAAATGGCGATGGTCGAGGCCGGTCGACTGCAGGGTGTGCTTGCGATGGAAGAGTCCACCAAGCGGTTCTACAAAGCCAATGATTGACCGAATCATCAGAGTTGAATGTCGCGATGGTGCACAGATCGGGGCTTTTTGAGGAAGACCATCCATGATGAAGTTAATTTATCTCGCCCAGAAAAAACCCGGATTCAGCCGCGATGCCTTTCTCGCTCGCTGGCGACGTCACGGCGCGCTGGGGATGGCGCAACCCCTATGGCGACATGCGATCGGCTATATCCAAGCCGAACCTATCGAGCCTGCGCTGATTCAAGGTCTCAGCGAGGACTACGATGCCATCGCGACCTTTTGTCTAGGCGACAACATGTTTTCTGACCTCGGTGCCGATGATGCCGAGGGCTCACGGGTCATGGCGGCAGACGAACTTGAGACCTTTGCCACACCCATCCCTGAGGTATCGCTGTGGGTGAATGAAGAGCCCATCAAACCGGGTGATTTGGGCGGCTTCGGTGCCTATTTGTTCTACCAAGATGCGACCGCAGCCATAGCCGCTGCAACTGTGGCTGCCAGCGACCCGCGCAGTACGCGCGTCTTCCTCAACCATCGTAATGACAACTTACTGGGCGAGCGCGCTAATACACTGCCCTACGCGGCAGTCGTCGAATTTGCGACAGCATCGCTCGATGACCTGCGTGATCTTCTGACCGCAGAGCGCGAGGTGTTTTGTGCCGCCGACGTTGCAGTGGCTACGCGAGAAGCAGTGCTTTGGGATCGTTTGGGACTTTGATCGTCTTCTGGCATGATCAACCCGAAGCTGTAATAAAGAGCCCCCAGCGCTTAACCTGCGCGAATCAATCAGCGCCTACGCCACCTGTGTAAAAGATGTAGGTCAGACCATCACGAGGCCCCACAAGAAGGAACCGAGAACATGTCTAATACAAAACCTCTCGCTTTAATTACCGGCGGCGCGGGCGGCATGGGTGTCGCCATTGCCCGCGTCTTGGCACCTGACTATTCTCTGTTACTCGCGGACCTTCATGCCGATCGACTCGCAAGCACCGTGGCGCTGCTTGAGGCGGACGATATTGTTGCTCAGACGCAGGTACTCGATATCGCCGATGCCGATTCTATCGCGGCGCTGGTGACGCAGATGCATGACATGGGTCCACTTGGAGCCGTTGCGCATACGGCTGGAATATCGCCCACGATGGCCTCGGGCGAGGTCATCATGAAGGTCAATCTGAAAGGCTCGACCCTACTGATGGATGCACTGCGGCCGCTGGTCACAACGGGCACTGCCGCTGTCTTGATTGCCTCACAGGCAGGACATTTCGCGCGCGCTATGGCTACCCCCGAGCTGACGCGGGTATTGGCAGAGCCGTTGGCGGCGGATCTCGAAGACCAGATCAACGCGATCGATAGCAATTTACTCAGTGACTCTGGCTTGGCCTACGGCGCATCAAAATATGGCGTCATGCTACTCGCACTGCGAGAAGCCGCGGCTTGGGGACCACTCGGAGGACGCGTGGTCTCTCTGTGTCCCGGCATTATCGACACCGGCATGGCCCGGCAGGAAATGGAGGCCTCCGAACATATGCAGATGATCGTCGATAACAGCCCTGCCAAGCGCCTTGGTTTGCCTGAGGAAATTGCCAACACAGTCCGATTTTTGGTGTCAGACGACGCCTCATTTATTACTGCGACGGATATTCTCGTTGACGGTGGCAGTACCCAGTTTCTGCTTCAAATGATCACACAGGGTGCTAGCTAGCAATCGATGCTCTCCCAGAGCTTTTGATACCAAGGGTAAAATCACCCGCCCTCGATCCGCTTACAGCGCGCAAAAAAAAGCCACCTGACGGTGGCCTTTTCTTTGTTGTTTGGCTATCTGGACTCAAACGCCATCCTTTGCACATTTAGGACGGTACGACTCGATAACCTTCCTCGGACACAGCGCGCCCACGGTTATAGAGAGTACCGCACCTGAACCCGAGCCCGCGTGCCATCAAGACTGCTCTCGCCCTGAAAACCTGCGTCAAACTTCACCTTCCAGCGCTCAGTGGGTGTGAAGTCAGCCGTGACACCCAGTTCGATCAGTTGAGAGCCAATACCCTTGTTCAAAACAGAGAACGAGACATCTTCAGTGGTGACGTTTGCAGTCACAGAGTCTCTGACGTCACCGCTGAAGTCGGTAAATTTAAGCGCACCGCCCAGCCTCAAAGTATCTGTTAACTGCCGCAGTACAATGGCATCTGCCTGAAACGCAGTGGCATTCGCTGACTGTCGCTGAACCTGAAGCGAGTCCAAAACACTGGTTTGGTTTCGCTCGTCGAAAGCATCAACGTCAATATCGTAGTCGACAACCGCAACTGAAGCGAAGATCTGGTTGTCGGCTAGCTCTTTGTCAAACGATAAAGTGATACCACCAGAAAAACCTTCGGCGCCGATGCCATCCGCCAAGGCAACCCCGTTGGAGGTGGTTCGCCGGCTGTCGACATCGTGATCGATCCAGTTCGCATCGACGCTCACGCTGAAATCTTCATTCAGAACAAAGGTCGCCGCTGCATTGAAACTCAAACCGTCGGTATCAGCAGAGAGATATTTCGCCCGAACATCACGTTGTTCCGACGCCACACCAACACTCACGACACCCCAATCAAACGCCCTATCGTATTGGACGCTCTCTACTTGTCGTTTGAGTTCATAGTTATCTAATCGATCATCCGCATCCGATTCATTAACGTCGTAGCCATAGCCAACGGCTACGCCACTCTCCGCCTCAGACGCATTCCTAGGTAGATCGATACGTGTCTGGAAAATCGACAACTGGGCTTGATCGAGCAACGCGCCGTACGTGACTGGAGACATCTGTGCAAAAATCTGGTCTCGGGCACTGGCGTTTTCACCCGCCACGCCAAGCCGCTCAATCAGATAACCGCCTCGGAACTGCGCCACACCGTCGTGACTGGCCACTCTGAAAGAGTCCAGCATCGCTGTCTGGTTTGACGACTGACTCACGGCTGAATTCAACGCTGCAAGACCATCAACACCCAGGCCTATGACCGTCCCATTGGATAGATTCAGTGCCACGTCTCCTGAAAACTCAGACGCAACATCGGAAAAGGTGCCAGTCAGAGCGCCAGGTGAGGTGACAAAAATCCTCGCCACATCGCCCGCCGCCAGCTCAAACCCGTCAAGACTCACTAAATCGAGTGTCGCACCATCGTTAATGGTCAGCTGGTTTTCGATGATGATCTGGTCAAAATCTTGGCCGGCAGCCGTCACGCCCGACAGCTCCATCTCTGTGATGGATCCTGTGTTGAGCGTGAGGTTATCTGCAGAAATGACACCCGGAGAAAAACCGGGTGAAAGTAGTCCACCGTTATTGACCTCTATATCGCCCGATACAACACCGACGCCCGAAAGCGAACCGAGTACCTGAACTAACGGAGACGTCAGCGAACCACTGCTCCCGGAGACAGAGTCTCCGAGCACAAGGCTAGAATTGTCCTCAATCAGGATGTTGTTAGACGCCACAATCGCCCCGGCAACATTGAGGATACCGCCGGCGGCCAGCTCAACATCCGGGAAGGACAACGTGGTTCCTGAGACAATCGTAGTGATTGCATTGGCGCCGGTGCGGAAAGTTCCTTGCGTAGAGGACATGTCATTACTCGCGGTGAAATCTCCGCTCATGACATTGAATGTGCCATCACCGAGCACCTCGCCAAAGAACGATCCACCCAACTCAATATCAAGCGTGTTTGATCCGAGGTCGATCACCCCAGCACCACTGATTGAATGGATGCTCTGATCGCCAGAGATCAACTCCAAAGCACCAGCGGTACCGATTTGCACATCGAGGGTTTCATCGAGAATGTAAGCGCCATCTAAGCCCACTGTTCCCTGAGAAATACTGAGAATACCGTCGATATCAACCGAAGATGCCGCACCATCAAGCGTCAGAGTGCCCTCACCCGTCTTAGTGAAGCTGCCCTCACCCGTGATCGCACCGCTGTACGTCGTATCACCCGCCTGGGACAACACAACACCATCAGTACCGACATCCAATACGCCCGTACCAGAACCCGTCAGACCCGTACCCATCGTCAACGTATCCGCCGTAAACGAAGTCAACGAACCAT
>Ga0181573_10002296_pt1 | contig 17881 bp, 14 predicted proteins | sample 101ome_25_FD_148643 | JGI IMG/M metagenome (GOLD analysis project Ga0181573, IMG submission 148643) | Coastal salt marsh microbial communities from the Groves Creek Marsh, Skidaway Island, Georgia - 101409BT metaG (spades assembly) | ecosystem: Environmental > Aquatic > Marine > Intertidal zone... | reverse complement strand
ACACTTTATGGACCGATGTCGTGTATTAAAGAAGCTCGGACCGATTTAGTGCGATCCAGGGACCGTGCCGAGTCTTTTTTCCGTGATCGACGCATCGACCCATCGATCGACGCATCGATCGACCCATCGATCGACCCATCGATCGACCGACCCATCGATCGACTCATCGACCGACTCATCGATCGACTCATCGATCGACGCATCGATCGACCCATCGATCGCATCGATCGATCGATCGCGTCGACGGGTGCGTTCGTCTCGCGCGTCACGCGACGTCGACCGATGAAGACGGGAACGAGCGCGATGCGGACGACGCGCGCGACGAGGACGAGGGCGATGCCTCCGAGGACGAGGACGACGACCTCGCGGTCGACGCCGCGCGTCGTCGTCGTCCGGGACGCGCGCACGCCTCGTCCCGTGGATGGGGACAGTCGAGTCGAAGGTTCGCGCGCGCGCGTCGACGTCCTCGCGGTCGCCGCCGTCGCCGCGGTGGTGGTGACGACGACGACGGCGACGACGGCGTCGGCGTACGTGCCGGGATTTTTCGCCGCCGAGGCCTCGGCCGCGACGGGGGAGGCGCCGGGAGCGACGACGAGCGCGTTCGCGCACAGATACGCCGACCCGAAGCACCCGGGTTGTTATCGAGAGATTTTCGCCGACGGCGTCGTGCGCGGTGAGGACGGCGATCCCGGGTGCGATGGAAAGAAGAACGTTCGATCGTGGGCGCTCAGAGGGACGATCGGCGTCGGCGACGATACGATTTTTATCGATTTCAGTCCAAAGGGCGGGCCGGCGAACATGGTCGGCGAACGCGTGGACGAAGGCGTTCGGTTTCCCGACGGCAACGTGTGGCGAAAGATCGACCCGTGAGTCCGTCCGTCGTTCTCCGCCTGATTTCTTTGTGTGCTCGCTCTCTGTGTTTCATCATCTAGAACCGTCTTGTCTTGTATCATCGTCGCTTCGTTTTTCTTTCTTCGCTCACTCGTCACTCGAGCTCGGAAGACCTCGCGCGACGATCGACGCGTCTCGTGACTGTGCGACGCGCGCGCGCGAATTGGACGTCGTTCGACGACGCCGGATATGTTTTTCGATCGCTTCGCCGCCGTCGCGAGACGCGCGATGTCGTCGGCGCTCGCCGGCCCGTCGTCGTCGACGCTCCTCGGCGCTCGATCGCTGCGAGCCGCCGCGTCGTGCGGGACGACCACGTCCTCGAGCGGGTCGACGTCGACGACGACTGCGGCGCGCGGAGGCGACGTTGTCATCGCTCGTCGCGGTGTCATCACGATCCCCGTCGATAACGGCGACGCCGAACGCGCGTATAAACGGTTGAGGAAGATCATGGTGAGCGAAGGGATTTACAAGGAGTTGCGCGAGTCCACCACGGGACATCGAAAACCGGCTGAATTGCGAGTGTTGGCGAGGAAAGAGCGCGAGCGAAGGACGAGGAGGAGTAAATTGAACTCGAAACTCGGATGGATCATGAGACAAAAGGAGCGAGGGTTCTAGTGGGTTTGTTTTCGGGACGGGGACGCGAGACGTGCGAGACGCTCGCGGGTTTATCGTCGCTTTTTTAGAAGAGAGACGCGATTCGTTCACTTAGCGCGTCGATGACGATTAGACAGATTGAAATGAGCACGAACGGGCTTGATTTTCTTTTCTTTTTTGAAACGCGCAATATTTCACAACTAAGCTAATCTTCGCACGCGGGATCTTTCGCCAAATCGGCCCCCGGGGCGAAGAACACCGCGCTCTTATCGACGATTCCCACGAGCATGCTCTCCAATCCCGTCGACTCCTTCTTCGTCGTGAACACACTCGTGGACGAATTTTCGCTGATATCTTCCCCGTCCGCCGCCATGGCGTTGCACTCATCGCCGCACGCGTCCGCGCAGTACCCGTCGCTCCCCGGCGCGATGCGCAGACACTCCTTTTGACACTTGGACACACAAAACCCCGTGTCCGCCGCGTTCACAACGCTCGGATCGACCGTCATCGCGCTCAGAGCGATCATCGCAGTCATCACCGTCGACGTCCCGAGTCGAAGGACGTCGCGCGCGTCCTCGCGAGGCTCCCAGGCGCGCGTTCGGGTCGTCACTCTCGCGGGTCTATCCGTTCGGGACACCGGTCGAGACGCGCGCGCGGCGACGCGCGCGGGCGCGCGGGCGAGAGGAGCGCGAGCGATGGCCATCGCGCGTCGAGACGGGTCGTCGGCGGTGGAGACGGGTGTCGGACGGTCGTGCGGGCCGTCGACGTGTGACCACCGCGGGGCGTCAGTGAGTAGACGAGCGCACGGCGACGCGAATCGCGCGCGGCGGCGTACCGTAAAGTCTGCTTTCTATTCAACACCGTAAAGTCTACTACTATGTCGCTAATGCTATTCAAAATTTTGTTTCTCATGGACCGTCTTTTTCGAACGAAAACCGCTCGCCGACGCCTCCGGTGGACTCTCGCGCGTTGAGCTCGTCGACGGAGCTCATGTCCGGAATGCTCGCCAGACGCTTTTCGAGCGCCTGAGCGCGAGAAGTCGCGGGAGACTTTTTCGCCAAGGGATAGAAGAATGGATGCGCGAGCGCGTTTTCAGGAGATATCCGCCTGGTCGGATCGAAGGTGACCATGGCGGAGATCAATGAGAGTAACACTTCGTGTTCTTCGTTGAATTTACCGACGCAGGCGTCGTCCTCCGGCGCGTCGCTCGCCTCCTGCGCACCCGTTGTGGACGCCGTCATTCCCTCGCCCTCGACACCTCCTCGATCGTCCTTGGAGGCATCGTGCGCAGATTCCCGTTTTACGAGCGCGTCGCGAAGGACGTTCGCGAGGGGACGCGATCCCGGTTCCGGCGCCGGTGTTCTGTTTTTGCGCATCATTCGCGTCAGCTCCTGCGAAGGAACCATCCGCCTGCTTCCTGGCTCGAAATATCTCGTCTTGTACACCAGCGGCACGTTCGAGTGCATGGATTGCGGAATGACGCCCAAAGTCGCCTCTATTCTGCACAATTGATCGTGCTCGCTCCAACCCGTGAACAACGGCTTGCCCGTGCACAGCTCGTACAGCATGCACCCCGCGCTCCACATATCGATCGCCGGTCCGTACTCCATGCCGAGCATGACCTCCGGCGCTCTGTAAAATCTAGATTGTACGTATGAAAATTGTTGTCTCCCGCACTTGCACGCGCTGCCGAAATCTATGAGTTTCACCGTGCTTCGTTCTGGGTGACACAGCAACACGTTTTCCGGTTTGACGTCGCAGTGAATGATGCCCAGAGACTTTGTATACTCGAGCGCGTGCATGATTTGTAGCGCGAATTTCCTCGTGAGCTTGATGGGGACACCGCTGAGATTGGTCACTCTGAGCAAATCGTACAGAGAGTGCGACATGATCTCAAACACTAAACACTTGAACTCTTCGCCGACTGTGTCCGTCGAGTGCACGAAGACGTCCAACAATTTCACGCAACTTTCCCTTCCTCGCGCCGTCTTCGTCGACGTCGTCTTATCGCTCCGCGTCGATATCGACATTTGATCTATGTCATCGCTCAACGCCCTCTCACCGTTGATTTCGCGTAAAAGCGCAATCTCCTGATCCACCACCGCGTCCGACCGCGCCGACCGTTCAATCACCTTGACGGCGACGTGTTTATCCTCCGCGAGGTCGTACGCCAACACCACTTTACCGAACGACCCTCTCCCTAAAATCTTATCCAAAAGATACCTCTCGTTCACCACGTCTCGCGCGTTCACCAACGAGCGCCTCTTCGGCGACGACAAATGCGGCGCCTCCTCCGTCGTCGACTCCTCGCTCACGCGTGCCTCCGGTCTCGACGGACTCGCGTGCGGCGATTCCTCGTTGAGCGTCCGTCTGGTCTCCATCACGTCGTAGTATCGTTTATTAATCGCCATGTACGTCGACGTCAATCCCACCGTGAGCGCGCGTGTGGGATTCGCGCCCCGCGCCGTGAACGACTCCCCCGCGGCGAGAAACGACTCGCCGCCGGGACCTCCTTCGCCCCCGGTGTCTTCACCTCGCGTCGCCGCCGCCATCGTCTTCGCGTCCATCTCCATTCGTCCTCGTCGTTCTCCTTCGCCTCCTCCTCTTCCCCGAGTCGTCGAATCGGGCGTCCCCGCGCGTCCCGACGAATGATCGATTTGATTGATGTGATGTGATTTTGATTTTGATGATGTGACTCGTCTCGATTCGGTGCTCGATTCGATTCGACCCCCTCGCGACGTCGTTTCTCTCACCGACGCCGACACCGTCGCGACGCCACCGATCGACCGCTCGATCGTTCGCGCGCGCGCGCGTTCGCACGAGTGAATGCGCTAATGAAAGAAACGAATGCGCACCAATCGCAATCGAATCGCAATCGAATCGTTCGAACCGTTCGAATCGACCGTCGACCCTCTCGCGTCTCCACCGACTTTCGACTCGTTCACGTCGTCGTCGTCGTCATCGTCCGTCCGCTCGTCGCGCGCGCTCGCGGTGGGTTCACGCGACAATGAATGAATCGATTGAATGATATGAATTCAATGAAAGCGCGCTTCGGTGACTCATCGCGTTCGTTCCCGCGCGAATCGGTCGCCAATCGTGTGTGGGGTGTATCGACCGGTCGTGACTCAAGGACAGAGACCGCGGTTTTTTTTTATTTTTGACCCACACTTTAGGTACTTTTGAGGATACATCTCATACCTTGTTCATATGTATCCCATAGGTCGTGGGCGATGGCCATAGATTAGCCAAATTACATCACTGTGACTCCTATCTATTTTTATTGTCTACGGCGCGCGAACGTCCGTCTCCGCGGTCGGTCGGTCGGTCGGTCGGTCGGTCGGTCGGTCGGTCGGTCGGTCGACCGAGGCGCGCGAGACGCGCGACGACGATCGATCGACACCGCTCGACGTCTCAGTCGAAGCGGTCGGTGATGAGAATCTCGCTCGTGGGTAATTGCCCGGCGCGTTCTCTCGCCGGTTCGAGCGCCTTGCCGACGGCGATCATGAACCCGACGCAGTGATCGCTCGGGAGATTGATGAGCGCGCCGACGGCGTCGTAATCGAACCCGTCCATCGGACACGTGTCGTACCCCATCGCCTTGGCGGCGATCATGATGGTTTGACCCGCGATGCCCATCGATCGCATCGTCTCGTCTCGCTGTACGCTCTCCTTGTCGCGATAATACGCGTCGATGGCGGGGATCATGAAATCTCGCACCGGTTCCGGCGCTAAGCGCCAATACCGCTCGGGTTGTTTTTCCCACGCCTTGACGTCGGCGCAGAGCACGAAGAGGGTCGACGCGTCCGTTACCTGCGCTTGATCCCACGCCACGTCTCGAATCTTTTGACGCAACGCGCGATCGGCGACGTGCACGATGCGCCAGTGTTGAATGTTAAACGCCGTCGGCGACATCATCGCCAATCGCACGAGCGTCTCCACCTCCTCAGCCGTCATCTCGTGATTCGCGTCGTACTTTTTCACCGAGCGTCTCGCCTCGATCGCGTCGTGGGCGTGCATGTCGTCGTCGTCGTCGTCGTCGTCGTCGAGTGGCGCGACGCCCATCCACGCCACATGTCGTCGTCATCCCTCGCACCGTCGTCAACGTCATCGACGCCACCGCGCGCGCTCGACGTCGGACGACGACGCGTTTCGCGCGTTACGATGACGCGCGCGTCGGTGTACGAGTCGTCGCCGGCGCCGCCGACGCCGAGCGCGCGCGATGAACGCTCGACGCGCGTCGATACCATGTCCCGAAAGTGGGACCGATTCGGACCGAATGCGATTCCGCTCTGGGTGGCGGACATGGACTTTTCAGCGCCCGAACGCGTGGTGGACGCCGTGCGCGCGGTGGCGGAGAGTGGACACTACGGGTACGCCGATCCGTGCGCGCGAACGGTGGCGTGCGCGCGGGCGAGGTTGGCGGAGGCGCACGGGTGCGGGGACGAGGCTGGGGGCGCGGAGAGCGTGCGGTGGTTGCCGGGATTGAATCCGGGGTTGAATCACGCGGTGCGCGCGGTGCGTCGAATGCGTGAGGGGGATGCGAAGATGACGACGGTGTGTTGTACGCCGATTTATCCGCCGTTTTTGTACGCGTCGAGGAATAACGAGACGCCGAGGATCGAGGTGCCGCTGACGCGCGCGCCGGCGGCGACGGAGGACGGTGGAGCGAACGTCGTGCGATACGAGGTGGATTGGGACGCCTTGGACGCGGCGTTAGCGAAACCCGAGGTTGGGTTGTTGTTGTGGTGTAATCCGCACAATCCAGTCGGAAGGGTGTGGACGCGAGACGAGATGGTTCGCGTGGCGACGGCGTGCGTGAAACACGACGTCGTCCTCGTGAGCGACGAGGTGTGGCGCGAGTTGATTTTAGACGAAGATAAAACCCCGTTCACGGGTGCCGGATCGCTCCTGAACGAGGTGGATGGTTTGAGAGAGCGACTCGTGGTGATGACGTCGCCGTCGAAGACGTACAACGTCGCCGGGTGCGACGTCGCCGTGGCGTGCATTCCGGATAAAGCCTTGCGTTTACACTTTGCGCGTTCGGGTTCGGATAAGGCTGAGATCACTCCGTTCGGGTACGCCGCGCTCTTGGCGGCGTACACGGATCCGTCGTGCGAGGAGTGGCGTCAACGTCTCCTCGCCTACCTTCGCGCCAACAGAGACCACATCCACGAGACGCTCTCAAACGATGCCAACGCGCGAGAGCTCATGACGTGGACGCTTCCCGAGGCGTCGTATCTCATGTGGCTCAACTGCGAACGCCTCGTCGACGGTGTCGAGCGCTCGCCATTCGAACACTTCCTGGAGCACGGCGTCGCCCTCTCGGACGGGGCGCCATTCTCCGCGCCGCGTTCCGCTCGCGTCAATTACGCGACGAGACGCGACATTCTCGACGTCGGATTGACGCGCATGGGCACCGCGCTGGACGTCGCCGCGCAGAGCGCGCGTGATCGACGCAGGCATTGATGAATTGATCATATAGAGGTATCGTTGCTATCATATACATAATAGACGAGTTGTTGCTATCCCGTCGGTTCTCGCACGCGATTCGGTTGTGCCATGGGCGCGACGCGTCCCTTCATCTTCTTCTTCGACGCCTCGACGCGAAGTCTCTCTAATTTCTGTCTCGGCGTCTCCGGTTTCTTCGTCAGAGGCGACGCCTTGGGATTGTCTGCCGTGTATCGCACCGGTCGCTCCTCCTCTCGTCCCGCGGCGGTGATGACGCGCTCCGTCTCCACCTGAAGCTTTTTCTTCCCATACCTCTCCGCGTTCATCTTGTCGGCGTACGGTCTCGGTAACCCACTCCTCGTCATCCATTTATACGTCTTTCCCAACGCCTCCATGCGTCTTCTCGCCGCCATCGTCTGATGCCACGCGTTCCACGCGTAAAACGCGCCCGCCGCCGTCCCAGCCGCCAACAACACGAACAACAGCACGCGCCGCATCCTCTTTCGCTTCATCTTCGCCCGTCGACTTCGAAACCACGCGTTCACCGCCTGCTCGCTCGCACCGATCTGTTTCGCCAGCCTCCGTCGCGTCGCCGCGTCCGGACGTCGCTCGAGTTCGAAGACGCCTCGAAGGATGGCGTCGCCCTCCTCGTCCACGCCCATCTGTCTCGCTCGAGCGTCGTCGAGCATGCGCGCCATCGATCGACGTCTGACGCTTCGTACCGTCGCGGACGACGACGTCGTGGACGCGCTCGCGGACGACGACGTCGCGCGTTCGCGTCGCGCGTCGACGACGACGGTCGACATGAATCGTGAACCGAATTCAATTCGATTCGCGCCCACTCGCGCGACGCTCGCGTGACGACGCCGATCGTCCCGCGAGGACGACGGCGTGGGCGCGACACACTTCGCGCGTCGTCTCGCGCCTCGATCTCGCGCGACGGTGGACGAACGTGCGATCGACGTCCCCGGAATCCGAGTCGAGGTCTCGCGACACTCCGCGACGGCCCGCGAGCTCGAACGCCGCGACCCGCGACCGAGGCGCGCGACTGCGACCGCGACCGACGCTCGAGGAACGATGACGACGACCATCGCGCGTTTGCGCGCGCGTGGTGACGATGCGGTGGCGCGCGCGCGTCCGTCGCGCGCGAAGAGCACGACCGCGCAGATCGTTCGTGCGGTCGCGTTCGCCCTCGCCCTCGTCTCCGCGCGCGTTCGCGACGCGCGAGCGGTGAACTACGATCCGTGCGTCCCGATCGCCGAGCGCGACATCGAGCGCGGCGGCGCGATCGCCGTCGGCATCGCCTACTGGGCGGGCGCGACGGTGGAGGCGTGGGACGGTTTGCACCCGTGCGCCGACGCGGCGACGCTCGCGGCCAAGGGGGTCGGTACGACGACGTTTTTGATGAATTCGAACGAGATGACGGCGCTTCGAGGGACTCGCGCGGATGAGGACGGGCTGTACGCGTCGAACTCGAGCGCGAAGATCATGACGGTGGTGGCGTACACGGCGACCAAGGTGACGCCGCCGCGGGTGGCGAGAATCGAGGCGAGCGAACCTTCCAACGCGAATGGAAGGAGCGGACGGGTGAGCGGATTGACGATGTTGGTGACGCTAGAGGAAGGGAACGTCAAGTATCTGCGTTGGCACGATCGGGGGTGCGGCGAGTGCGGGGGCGCGGCGAGCGAGCGGTGCCTCGACGTCGGCGAGGGGCAGCGCGCGTGCGCGGCGTCGATGGAAGCGTGTGATGGGACATGCACGGGGACGGCGTGCGACGTAGATTTGGGCACGGTGGATGCGCTGCGATGTCAACTCACGGTGACGGTGGTGACGAGCGGGACGGATAAAAATGTCGAGACGTTCCCTCTGGGACCGCAGCTCGAACGTCTCTCCATGTACTCGGGATCGGGGGCGTACTCGAGCGCGGCGGCGAGGACGACAGCGACGGTGACTGGAGTACAAAATTGGATCACCGGGTAGACGACACGCCGCGCGTAATAGTTTTGTGAGATTACAAAGATTACAGTTCAGACTCTAGGGATTCCGCGAGTAAATCCGCCAAGTGTTCCAATCTTTGTTTGCTCTTCATGGAGAGTTGTTTATCGTACAGTTTCGCAATTTTTTCGTGCAATCGCTCGTTACCCGAAGGAGAATCTAAACTCTCGTCCTCGCCGAGCAATTCGCTCGCGACCTCGATCGAACGCACGTCCGCCGCCACGTCTCTTGAGCCCCGTCCCAGCGACGCGCTCGTCGCCTCCTCGTAGTCGCCGCCGCCGCGCATCTCTCGTCCCAAATCGCTCGATCTTCCCAGTTCCTTGAGATCCAAATCACCCCACACGATCGATTTCATCGCCTCGATCGTCCGTCGAACGCCGTGCGAATCTTCCTCATCGGCCGCGTCTCGCGACATCGCCTCGTCCGCCTCGGCATCGTCCAGACGCACGCGCACCACCTCAAACATCTCGTCCAACGCCCACGCGCGCACGCGCTCCGGTACCGCCTCCATCGACGCACCACCGCAATCATACGCCACGATGCGCGCCTCACACGCATCGATCGCGTGCCCCATCGTCGCCACCATCGACGCTCTTGCGCGCTCGAACTCGAGCTCGGACGCGCACGCCAACACCGCCGCGCCCGCGCACTCTGCGTCTCCCATCGATCGCGTCTCGCGCGCCGGTCGCGACGGATCGACGGCGACATCCTCGTTCGATGCGTCGGTCTCGCGCTCGAGCGCGTCCTCGACGACGACGGGCGTCACGCGAGCGACGTAATACTTGGTGTCGAGTAACCACCGATCGGACGAGAATTCATTCGCGCCCATCGCTCTGAGCGCGTCGTCCGTCGCGCGCACGTACGCGCGCGCGCGCGCACCGAACACGCGACACGAGTTCCATCGTCTCGCGTCGTTTGACGCGCGTTCGCGGGCGCACGAGTCGTCGCTCGAGGACATGAGATGAACGCGCGCGAGTGAGGACGTCGACACTCATCCGCGCGCGGATGTTGAAACGCGTCGCTCGGGCGAGCATACCCGCCCGCGCGCGCGCGAGAACGTCGAAAGCGCCTTTATCGACGTCCTCATCGTCCGCGCTCGCGCGCGCGCGAACGTCCGTCGCGGCGTCGGCGAGCGACGCGCGCGTCATGGGGACGTCCACCTCGAACACACTGTACGACTCGTTCGACGCCGCGCTCGCGGACGCGCGCGCGCACGCGCAGACGTGGTGTCGAGATCTCGACGCCGATCCGGAGCAAAAGAAACACGGCGCGAATCGCGCGTCGAGGGAGGTGCGTTCGGGACATTACGTGGACGTCGTCCCGGAGGCGTTGGCCAACCCTCGGGCGCGGGCGACGTCTCGGGCGTGCGCGGAGGCGATAGGGTTCAGGATGGAGGACGGGAGCGAGCCGAGCGAGTCGTTCGTGAGGTATTTCAGCGGTGATTGCGAGTGGGCGCTCGAGGAGGGTGGATTGCGAACGTGGGCGACGCCGTACGCGTTGAGCATCATGGGTAGTCGAATGACGAGCAACTGTCCGTTCGGAAACGGGAACGGATACGGCGATGGACGCGCGATCTCGGTGGGTGAGATGGTGAATCCGGTGACTGGGCAGAGGCACGAGATGCAGTTGAAGGGGGGCGGGCGAACGCCGTTTTGTCGCGGAGCGGATGGACGCGCGGTGTTGCGGAGCTCGATTCGAGAATTTTTAGCAAGCGAAGCCATGCACGCGTTGGGGGTGGAGACAACTCGAGCGCTGTGTTTGATCGAGAGCGTGAACGGAACGACGGCGAGACGACCGTGGTACAGTCCGTCGAGCGATGAGGAGCACGCCAAGCGCTTGCCAACGGTGGATGATCCGAGACTGAGAGAGTACTCGCCGGAGCAACGCGTCGAAATCGTCGAAATGTTAAGGCAACAAAAGCGAGATCCGGACGTGATGATCGTGGAGCCGTGCGCGATCACGACGCGCGTATCACCGAGTTTCATGCGAATTGGACACATAGATCTGTTCTCCAGACGCGCGACCGCGCCGGGAGCGACGGACCTTCAAAAGGAGCAGCTCGTGAAAATCGTCAGGCACGCCGCCTTCAGAGAGTTTCCAGAGACGATCGAAGAATACGGCGAGGACACGGCCAAGATGACGCGCGCGATGCTTGAAAAGTCTGGGGCTAAAATCGCTCGCATGGTGGCCGGTTGGCTTCGCGTCGGGTTCTGTCAAGGCAATTTTAACGCAGACAATTGTTTAGTGGGAGGTCGAACGATGGATTACGGTCCGTTTGGATTCATGGATAGGTACGATCCTGCTTTCGCCAAGTGGACGGGAAGCGGCGACCACTTCGCGTTCATGGCGCAACCAAAGGCTGGTTTGACCAACTTTGCCGTGTTGGCCATCTCCTGCGCGCCTCTGCTGAAGGGCGGTTCGGACGAGGCGACCGAGATCATTCACGGTATGGAATCGGTGTTCGAGGAGGAAGTCGACGACGCATTCCGCGCCAAGCTCGGCTTCGCGACGAACACGTCCTCGTCTGTCGCGCGCGACCTGTTCCGCGGAGAGCGAGGTTTGGAGACGCTCATGTACGAGGACCAGGCGGATTGGACGGTTGCGTGGAGACAGTTGGCGGAGTGCGCCGAAGTTTCTGATTCCGCCAGCGACGACGCTCTCCTCGCGCCGTTGCTCGACAAGTGCTTCTACGGTTGTAAACCCATGAGACCCGAACGTCGAGCGAAGTGGTGCGATTTCATTCGACGCTGGCGCGATGCTCTCGAAGCTTCGGGAACGTCGCTCTCGGACGCCGCCAAGCGAATGCGAGGCGTCAATCCGAAATACGTCTTACGCGAACATTTACTCGTCGACGCGTACACTAAAGCGGCGACGGGCGACTTTTCCATGGTTGACGAACTACAAAAACTCACGCAAAGCCCTTACGGTGGCGACGGCGACACCCCGGAGTTTGACGCAAAGTATTACGTCAAGGCGCCCGAGAAATCTCTCAGTTCCGGAGGCGTCGCGTTCATGTCTTGATCCTCGTAAGCGAGTTCGCTGTTCTCACGAACGGACTCGCGTACAAGACACGAATATTTGACAGACATCGATGAATCGCTCTCGCTTGCACGCCGCGGGCGCGCGAGTACACGTGACGCGACGGTTTGAAACGCGTTCAACGCGCCGACAGTCGCCGATTTTGAACGAGCAATCGTGTTTTCTAGATGAATTAATTGAATTGAAACACCAAAAGCTACAGTACGCTATATCATAACGACCCCATCTCCGTGCTCACCTGCAGACGCGAGTACTCCACCGACGGACGAGGTCCGAGCGTTCCTCCGTCGCGCCACCACAGGTAGGCGGTGACGCCGAGCACCAGCGTCAGGAGAATCAAAAACATCGTGAGCCACAGAGCGCCACCGACCGCGGTGCCGTGACGTCTGAGCGCCTCTTTGCGATGCTCGGCCTCATCCCGCGTGTTCTTATCCGGAGGCGGAGGCGACGGAGGCGGAGGCGACGGTGTGAGCGGCTCGTCCGCTCCGAGCTTGGTGGCGAGCGCGCGCACGCAAAACGGGACGGCGGCTCGGAGATCGATGTCCCGTCTCGTCTTCTCTTCATCCACCGACGCGACGCACAGCCTCTTAACGCGATCGTCGGCGATCAGATCGCACCTCTCGCGACTCTTCGCGTCGTCGTACTGATACATCTCCATGAAGACGGATCCCAGCGTCCGCGCGCACTCGTCCGAGGCGCGCGCGTCGGCCCCCGTCGACCCCGTGAGATTGCTCGATCGACACATCTCTCCCGGATCCCCTCCGCTCACCTCCTTCAAACGCTCCTCCACGTACGCCTCCACGACACCGAATCGACACGATCGCGCGCCGCTCGTCCCGCTCGCCGCCGCGCACGCGTCCCACGCGTCTCGCGTCTCGTTCGCCTCTCGCGCCCTCGTCGCCGCCCACCCGCTCGCCCTCGCGCAAGCGTCGTACGTCGTCGACGCCGCCTCGCACCGATCCACCAGTAATGTTTTCACCAACCCACCGATGGAGTCGCGCGTCTCGTTCGCGCCGTCCGCGCGCGCGACGACGCCCTCCAACACTCCCTTGACGCACCCGCCGTCGCACGTCACATCCGCCGCGTCTCCGCACGCGCGCGTCCCCGACATTTCCGAACACGCGCGTCCGATGGCGCGCCCAACGCTCGCGCACGATGCGAGGAGCGTCTCAGAGACCCCGCTCGCGCCCTCGTTCGGCGTCGTCATCGCTCGTCGCGTCGCCTCTCTCGCCGCGCACGCCGCTCTCGGCGCGTCCCGCGTCTCGTCCACCACCTTTGCCGTCAACGCGCTCGTCAGACACCCCGCGCGATCCTTGGACGACGCGCACGCGCGCAACGCATCGTCGAGCACGTCGCTCCACGTTTCGGTCGTCTCCGCCAACGCGCGCGCGCGAGGGCGTCGTTCGACGGATTGTTGGATGATGGATTTTGCGTCGGCATCGGTCGACGTCTCCGCGCGCGCGACGACGCCCGCGCGCGCGACGAGAATGTAGACGAGCGTCGCGAGACACCGCGCCGCGCGCGATCGCGCGCGCGCGCGACGTCTCTCGCTCATGTCGGCGGCGCGCAGTGACGCGCGCGGTCCCCGGGGACATCAGTCAGTTCGCGCGCGTCACACGTCGTCTTCGTCGTAGACGACGGGCGAGACGACGCGCGACCGCGCGAGACGACGAGGCGCAGGCGATGGAGCGAGCGGTGCGAGCGTGAGCGCGTCAACGGGACGGTGAACGCGCGAGGCGGTCGATTCCGAATCCGTCCGTATGGATTGCAATTCGCGAGGGCAGACTCGCCGCCGCCGCCGACTGGACGTCGGCGAGGACGACGTCGCGAGGACGACCGGAACGAACGCGCGGGTGCGCGCGATGGCGTCCGACGACGCGCTTCGATCGTTGTTGTCGTACGAGGACGAGGACGAGGGCGAGGACGAGGCGCGCGCCGCCGCCGCCGCCGCCGCCGCCGAAGATGCGCTTCCGGATGGGTGGAAGCGCGCGAAAGACGCGGCGAGCGGACGAATGTATTACTACAATAAACGCACGAAACAGAGTTCGTGGACGCGACCGGTGGAGACGTCGAACGAGGCGAAAGAGACGCGCGGTTCGGACGTCGGCGGCGGCGCCGACGCGGCGGCGAACGACGCGACGGTCGAGGCGGATGACGACGAGGACGGCGAGGAGGGGGTGACGACGTCGTCCGACGCGCGTGCGCTCGCTCAACGCGTCATGTCTCAGCTTGAGGCTCGGTGCGAGAACGTCGCGGCGCGCGCGTTGGCGACGCCGAGGGCGGTGTTGCGGTATCGCGAGGCGATGGACGTCCTCGCGAGGCAGAGCGAGACGGACGGTGAAAGCCTCGACGCGACGGTGGATGTCGAGCGAATGCGTGAGATTGAGCGCGGATTAGACGACGACGTGAGAGAGTACGAGGAATGGACCAGAGAGGCGGAGACGGAGACGGTGGCTGTCGAGGTGGAGACGAAGGCTGAGGCTCGCGTCGAGGACGCGCTCGTCACCGCGTCGGCGTTGGACGACCCGTCCCCGGACGTAGACGCTCGAGCGCAGCGAACAATCGCGAGACCTCCCGCACCGCCGCTGCCGAAAAACGAGCGCGCACCCGCGCCGCCCGCCCCGTCCGTGCCCGCGGTCAAGCGAAAGCGACTGGCGATGAGCAATGCGCGTCGACACAAGGGAGACATGGAGAAGTGGGCCAAGGTGCGGGAGTCAGAGGAAAACGTTGGTGAGGGCGCGGGCGCGATCAAAGCGAAGCAGGCAAAAGAGGCTGAGGAATGGCGCGTGCAACAACTCGTCGACGGCGTCGATGGTTCGACGAATCCAAACTTTGTACCGGTGGGAGACTGGCGAGCCAGAGTGCGAGCGGCTTCGGAAAAGACCAAACTCGAAGAGTACCGCGCGCGTCAAGAGGAAAAAGCGAAAGAGTCGTCCACGGAGAAGTGTGAAGGCGTGTCGACTCAAAAAGAGGCTCCACTTCCTCCGGATTGGCGCGAATTCGCGGATGAGGCGTCGGGCGATAGGTATTACGGCAACGTCAAGACGCGAGAGACGACGTGGGAACGTCCGACTGTTTAGGAACACCGACGAATGACGTCGTTTATAGAGATAGCGTGATGTGTGTAGAAACGTACTGCTTTCGTTTGAAAAAGTGTGTTGACTATGTTACAAACTCTTGTTTTCGTCCGGAAGTTGAGGGGGATTCTATTCATCATCATCCTTCTTTGCGTCTTCGCTCTTCTTCTCCTTCTCCTTGTCGTCCTCCGCGTCCGCGAAAGGTTTTGTGACAACGACGTTACCGTGACGCTCGGACTTGGCAATTTTCCGTTCTTCTTCCGACATGGCCACCATTCTAAGGTTATACTTGCACAATTTTTCGTAATCGGGAACGACGGACAGACACGCCACGCCCTTGATGATTTCCACCATGATCGTCAAGTCTGGATCGCGCAGATTCACCTTGTTCGGTGGTTGATCGATCATCCCCGCGATCGCTTCGATCACCTCCGTCCGTCTCACGGAATCGTTCGCTCGTCTCTCGAACGAGATCGCGAACGTTTGTTCCTTTCCACTCGTAAAGTGACGCTCGAGCAGAGGTTTCACGGCTTCCTTGATTTCATCGACACCCGCGAAGCAAACCACCTCGACGGGAATCATTCGCATGCAATGCCTCGAAAACGTCACGTTCGTGCTCTTCGCTCGCTCCAGATCCGCCTTGACGAGCTCGACGATGTCGCACGCGTTTGCCAACTCGTCCGACGCCCCGACAAAGGTGCACGCGCGCAGGTCCAGACTCATCTCCTTCAGCGCCGGTTTCTTCTTCTCCTCGCGCAATCCCTCCAACTCCGCACGAAGCGCGTCCGCGACGACGTCTCCGGTCGTCTCCTTCCCCTCACCCGCGTCCCCGCTCGCCGTCCCCGCCGCCTCGTACCCGAACGTCTGCTCGGCGCGCTCCGTCAGGTTTCTCACCACGTCTCGCACCGCCGCGCGCTCCTTACCACCGTCGCACGTCACGATGACGCCGCGCGCACCGTACGGAATGGTCCCCCCGGAATCGTTCGGGCGGAACCATCGCGCCTTCTTCGAGCGTCGCTGTCCACCACCGCCGCCGCCGCCGCCTCGCTTATTGTCCCGCATGATTCTTTCTTTTTTTCGTTCGTTCGTCGTCTTCGCGTCGTCGTCGTCTGAGCACAGCGACGTGAGGAAACAAAACGGTTTCGTTCGCGCGCGGCCGTCGCTCGACACGCTCGCGCTCGCCGTCGCGGTGTGACGCCGCCGCGGGATCGCGCGCACTTTTTCTCATACGCGCTCAAAAGCGCGCGCGACAACCCTCGACGACTCTCGACGACGACGCGAGAAGACGTCATCGCGCCGACGAGCACGTAAACGCGCGCGCGCGTGAACTCGGCGCGCGCGCGAGCGAGGACGGGGACGCGCGCGCGAGCGGTGAGGACGATGGGCGCGTCGACGAAACGAGACAAGGAGTGGGCGAGCGACGAGGAGAGCGCGGGCGCGAGCGCGAGCGAGAGCGGGAGCGAAGACGTTGAGAGCGAATACGACACGGGATCCGAATCCGAGTCTGGATCTGGATCGGAGCTGGATCTCGCCGTGGACGAGCGAGGACGGGTGGCGTGCGAATTGAACCCAGAGTTGGAGTACGCCGCGACGTCGGCGCCGGACGCGGTGGCGCGCGCGCGATTCGATTCGGAGGAGGAGATCGAGACGCTGCTGCGAGATTGCGCGGCGGCGCACACGGCGAAGAACGCTAGAGGAAAACATGGGAAGAGCGGGTACTCGAGTGGGAGAACTTTTTGGTTGAGCGCGGACGGCGCACCGAGGTGCGCGCTGGAGGCGTTGGCGCTCGAGACGTTTCGACGAGCGACGAGGACGGCTGAAGCGAAGATCTCGGTCTCGGTTGCGAAAGGAAAAGAATTTGTCACCGCGGCGACGTACGATCCGTCGAATTCGGGCGCGGAGTGGTGGACGCAAGTGATTGACGACGAGGACGAGATTGGTTGGCACTGGGATAAAGACTACGCGTTGGAAGGCTCGGGCGTCAACGTGCACCCGCAGTTGGGTACTGTGACGTACTTTTGCGATCACGGTGCCCCAACGGTGGTGGTTAACAGACCGACGGATGTGCAGTGCGATTTAGACGGCGGCGACGTCGGGGTGTGTGGCGCGGTGACGGAGTGCGCGGTTTCTTGGCCAAAGTGGGGGAAACAAATCACCTTTGACGGCAAGTTCTTACACGGTGCGCCCGCCGAACTCGCTCGAGGTCCGACCCGAGGGGAGCAACGAGTGACGTTTTTGGTGAACGTTTGGCTCAATCATAAGCCCGTCACGGCGGAACCTTTGAGCGCGGACGAGCTCGGTACGATGAAGTTACGAGACGTGGACCGAGCGACGAGTTGGATGGGGGCTTCGATGAAACCTCGCGCGGAGCCGGTGCACGCGCTCGAAAACGCGACCTCCTCATTGAAATTGTTTGATTTCAACTTCCAGTACGCTGGTCGAAAGCGAACGCTCGCTTTGAGGCTTCCGTTGCCACTGACGAAACAAAACGACGCGTCTGCGGCAGACACCTTTGTGTTTGGTGCGCGGCTACTTGGAGAGCTTCGATGACGTTTCCAAGGGAACATAGGATGGTCGATGTGTAAGTGAGTAATATGAAGTAATATGTAAGTAAATCTCATTGAAAGAATCGATTCCTAACGACCCAGCGTTTAAATCGTCTGCATGAGCGTGATGTCGCACGACGTGCGTCGAGTCTCACGTAAATTCACGAAAAAGTTCGCAAATTTAACCTTGGACTTGACGGTTGTCGACGGCGCACGCCGCACCGGAGGCCGGGCGGTGGACCAAGAAAGAGGAGCATTGGACTTGCTTGATGTTGTCGAAGCCCGCAACAC
>Ga0181573_10002294_pt1 | contig 17907 bp, 9 predicted proteins | sample 101ome_25_FD_148643 | JGI IMG/M metagenome (GOLD analysis project Ga0181573, IMG submission 148643) | Coastal salt marsh microbial communities from the Groves Creek Marsh, Skidaway Island, Georgia - 101409BT metaG (spades assembly) | ecosystem: Environmental > Aquatic > Marine > Intertidal zone... | reverse complement strand
CACCTCTCGATTCGAGAGATTAACTCTTCGGAGATTTCCGAGCACCCAAACTCTTTCACCAGTTTTTGGTAATCGATTTTTCCATCGGCTCCGCCGGAGACGTCCCACGGGGTCACCACTTGTTCTTCTTCTGTTGTCATCTTTAAAATCTACGACAAAAGCAACAACTACAACTACAACAACAACACCAACAACGAGACAGAGAGCGACAGAGAAGAGACGCCTTTTTTTTGTGCGAAAAACGCGTTCGATGCGAGAGCGAGGATGCGTATAAAAGACGCGCTTTTATTTTTTGACGAAAATCCAATTTTTTTTCCATCGCTTTCGCGGGGAAAAATCGAATCAAAAACACTTCAGACAAAAAGCGGACACACACACACACACACGCGGCGACACACCAACCCCAAAGAAGAGAGAGCAAGAGAGAGATACAACGGCTTCTCTCTCTCTCTTTTCTCTTCTCTTTTGAAAAAAAAAGTAATAATGTCGTCTCTTTTATTCAAACGCACCATGGGCGCCGCTTTCGCCAAAGTCTCCGGTTTGACCCCGTTCCCACGCTTAAAACCACCCGCGAAATCGCAAACCCGCGTCGGCGTCGTCTCCTCGTCCAAGATGGAAAAGACCGTCTCCGTGGTCGTCGAGCGGTTGGTGAAACACCCGCGATGGAAGAAATACGTGAGGAAGAGGAAAAAGTACAAGATGCACCACGAGGCGAACTATAAAGGGAACGAGGCGAATTGGTTGTTGCCCGGAGACGTGGTGAAGATGGTGCACACGAGACCGAAATCAAAGACGAAATTTTGGGAGCTGTACGCGAGCGCGGGAGGGTTAATCAAGAAAGCGAGGGTGTTCGACGCGGAAGCGGTGAACGAGAAAGTGAGAGAGAGGAAGTTAGAGGAGAGAGCGGCGAGGAGAAAGATGGAGAGAGGCTTCGCGGCCTCCGGTGGAGTGGAGGAGTAAGAAGAGAGAGAGAGCGGAGTGTTGTTGTTAGCAAATTTTTCATAGCGCGGAGGTAGCATGTAATATTACAAGTACATCTTAATATAATAGTATTTTACACTCTTTTCTGATTGTCGTCGTCGTCGTCATCAGTGTCATCATCATCAATAATCATCATCAATAATCATCGTCAATGTTTTATCATCGGGGCGCGGAGAAGGAGGACACCCAAGAAGAATAGTAACCGACGACATCGGATCGTTCGCTCATGGAAATCGGCACCAACGCGACGATCAAAGCGTTCTCTTCGTCCCACTCTTCTCGTTCAACCACTCCAACCTTGCGGAATTCTCCAATCAACTTACCGCTCTCACTGAAAGGAACCCGAAGTTCGACTCTACGTAAAGTTTTCTCCGCCAAGACGGATTCTAAGCCCTTGCGCAATTCATCCAAACCTTCGCCCGTGCGAGCGGAGACGATGAAGACTTTGTTACTCTTGTTCTTCGAGTTGATTCTCTTCGCGGCTTCTTCGACGTCTTGTCGTTGGTCCTCCGATAAGTTGTCCACTTTGTTCCAAACGGAAATTTGGGTGGGCATTTCAAACGCGGAGGCTCCATCTTTCTCGCTTCGTTCGCGAAGTAAAACTTCCAAGGTTTCATCCACCGCCGCCATTTGCGCCGTGGCCAACTCGCTCGAAATATCGATGACGTGCAAGACTAAATTCGCCTCTGCGACTTCCTCTAACGTCGCTCGAAACGCAGCCACGAGTTGCGTCGGTAACTTTTGAATGAATCCAACCGTATCGACGACGCGACAGTTCCCGCCAGACGGTAAGTTTAATCGACGCGTGAGCGGGTCGAGCGTGTGAAAGAGTTCATCTTGAACCCTGGCGTGATCGTCGCCGCATAACGCATTCATCAAGCTTGACTTTCCAGCGTTGGTATAACCGGCTAACGCAATAGTCGGTGCGATCGGTGCTCCGTTCTTATCTCTGTTTTGGTCTCGTCTCTGATCGCGAGACGTTTTCACGGCGCGCAATTTTTTTCTCAACTGAGAGATTTTGTCCTTCAACAAACGCTTATCGATTTCAATTTGTTTCTCACCCATACCTTTTACGTTACCACTCCCAGATTGACGCTCCAAGTGCGTCCATAACTTAGTGATTCTCGGTAATTGGTACTCTAATTGGCCGATTTCTACTTGCATCATGGCGCCTTCGGCCGTTCTCGCGCGTTGAGAGAAGATGTCCAAAATCAATGCCGTTCTGTCGCAGACGCGGAGCTTGTCGCCCAAGGCTTTCTCGATGTTTACGCCTTGCTTCGGGGTTAATTCGTCGTCAAAAACGACTAAATCGGCAAATTGTTTGCGTTTGAAGGTAAAGATTCCATCGTCCTCCTCCTCGTCGTCGAAATAATCATCGTCGCTGTAGTCCTTGTAATACATTTCAAACAAACTCCCAGAGCTGTCGTCCTCGTCTTCCTCCCATTCCTCGTCCTCGTCTTCACTTTCGTCCCAATCAAAACTCCCATCGTCGTCGTCTTCGTCGTCGTCGTCGTCGTCGTCGAAATCATATTCTCCTTTCCCATTCAACTTCATCTTTTTCCCTTCCGCGACGTTCGGACTTTCCACGCCGCACACCTCTCTCAATTCGCTGATTTTCCCTCTTCCTAAAAACGTTCTCGCGTTTGGCGTTTTCAAATTCTGCGTCACTCTCCCTACCACCACCAACCCAGCCGCATCGCACAACCTCTCCAGCTCGCTCAAAGAATCGTCCACAGAGAAAGTCGCGTTTGCGTTTTTCTCGCTTTTCTTCTCGCCTTTCTTCCCGACGCCGACGACTACGCATCGCAGCGGTTGCGACCGCGTCTCCCAGTAATCTCGCGAGTCGTCGTCGTGCTTCTTCTTCTTGCTGTTATCGTAATCGCTCTCTCCGTATCTGCCGCTGCTGCTATTGCTACCGCGAAAGGTGGAAGAAGATGCCATCATCGACGACGAAGAGTACGATTCAACGCCCAAACCGTATTCTCTCTCGATGATTTCCTCCCACGTCAAATTTTCGTATTCCAACTCTTTATCCATCTTCTTCTTCTTCTCCTTTGTTTTTTGTGTCGCGGTCGCGCTTCCTCGTTCTTCCGGCGTCGTCTTCGATGTCACGGTCGGTTTTGTCAGAGACCCGGCCGCGCCTCTTTCTCCTTCTTTCCTCCTCGTCGTCGTTTCGGTGGTCGTCCACTCGCCGTCGTCCGCTAAAAACACGTCTTCTTCTTCTTCTTCTTCTTCTTCTTCTCCATCGCGTCGCTGCTGGCGTTGAACAAAGTTCTCATCGCTCGTCTTCGCGGAGGTGGACGTTTTGGAAAAAGAACCACCCCCCGGACGACGACGACGAAGACGACGACGACCATCGAGGGGGCCAGAAAACGACGACGACGACGACGTCCTCCTCCTCGTCGAGGAGGCCGACGAGAGAAGAAACGCCGCGCCCCCCTCGCGCGCACACGCGCAGGACGAAAACATCATCATTTTTTGTGACGACTTGACGAGTAGTGAGCTCCGTGTTTTTTCCCCAGACTTTGAAAAAAGAAGAAGTGACGTGACATGACATGCGAGATCTCGCGAGAAAAAAAATATACACATACACACATAGATCTCTTTCCGCGCGCGCGGCTGGTGAACAACTTCTCGTTCTTTGTACGGACGAGAGCGCAAATTGTTGGCATCATGTCGTCGACGACGCGCCCGTGGGAACGACGGATCGGGAAGAGAGACGTGTCGTTGCTGTGGGATGTGATCGTGAATGACGACGATATTTGTTTCGAGCACATTTTGCCGAGATTGAATCGAAACGAGGTGAAGTTTTTGTACGGAGTGAATGCGGAGACGAGAGCTTTGATTAAGAGATCATCTCGCGAGAGAGAGTTGAAATGGAGTTTCAGAGTGAGCGAAATGTTGTCGATATCTACTTTGGAAATCGCGTGGAAGGATCGATCGTTAGGGGGGAGTAAGTGGTTGTTCAAACGAGACTTCTGCGAGAAAGTCGCTCGAACGAATAAACTCGAGTTGCTCAAATGGGCGCGAGAGGTGAAAAAGTGTGAGTGGGACAAAAAAACGATTGCTGTGGCCGCGGAACAAGGTAATCTGGAAATGGTGAAGTATTGCGTTGCAAATCGGTGTCCTATTGATGCTTTGGCATGTGCAAATGCTGCCAGAAATGGTGACTTGGAGTGTTTAAAGTACTTACACGAAGACGTTAAAGCGCCGTGGGATTGGAAGACTGCCTCCGGGGCGGCTGAAAATGGTCATCTCCACATCCTCGAATATCTCGTCGAGCGTGAATACGATGAATATGAAAATAATGCGTGTGAGCGTGCGGCCTTGAATGGTCACTTAGACTGTTTGAAGTACTTACACGAGGTTGCCAAAGCGCCGTGGGGTTGTGATACTGCCTCCTGGGCGGCTTCAAATGGTCATCTCCACATCCTCGAATATCTTGTCGAGCGTGAATACGATCGATATGATGAATTTGCGTGTCGTAATGCGGCCGAGAATGGTCACTTAGACTGTTTGAAGTACTTACACGAGGTTGTCAAAGCGCCGTGGGATTCGAAAACTGCCAATCGGGCGGCTGAAAATGGTCATCTCCACATCCTCGAATATCTTGTCGAGCGTGAATACGATCAATATGACGAACTTGCGTGTGCGTGTGCGGCCGAGAATGGTCACTTGGAGTGTTTGAAGTACTTACACGAAGACGTTAAAGCGCCATGGGATTGGGAAACTGCCTCCGAGGCGGCTTTAAATGGTCATCTCCACATCCTCGAATATCTCGTTGAGCGTAAATACGATGAATTTGACAAAAGTGCGTGTTCGTGTGCGGCCGAGTATGGTCACTTGGAGTGTTTGAAGTACTTACACGAGGTTGCCAAAGCACCTTGGGACTCCCAAGCCGTAGAAGAAGCGCACGCGTATGATAGTCTTCAATGTTTACAATACCTCCTCGACAACGACTGTCCTTTACCAGGAGGTTGGCGATACGAGGACGGAAGGTTACGCACGCCGGGATAATCTCAATTACACAGCAAAAGGTCCATTCGCGAGCGGACGAACAAACAAGCAAACAAACAAACAAACAAACAAACGAACGAATAAACAAACAAACGAACGAACAAAGAAGCATGAAGCGTGAAAGAGAGTGATATATAAGAAGAAGAGGAGGAAAAAGCGGAAGAGGAGGAAGGAAAAGATGTGTTGGACGCTTTGATGAAAACGGTCCTCGCCAAGAACGGGAAGGGGAAGAAGACGAGAACGGAGGAAGCGTTTAAAAAATCGAGGAAAAGAGAAGCGTCGAGGTTGAAAAGAGAGTTGAAAAACGTAAACGTGAAGGAGAACAATCGGAACTTTGAGAGGATGTTCATCGGCGAGACTCTCGTCGACGGCGTCGGGAGGACGACGAGAGTGAATAATACTGCTACAAGTGCTGGTAAAATGGAGGATGACACTGTCGAGGACGATGATGAAGACAATAATAGTAATAATAGCGATGAAAAGAAAGGATGGTATTACCCGTGCGACTGGACGTTAAAGACGAGAGCGACGTTCGCGAAGATTTGTAGTTTGCGCGACGACGATGTTTCTACTAAATGGTGGTTTCTAAAGAATAATCAAAACGTTTTTGTCGTAAAAGAGTTTCACATCATCTCGATGCGAACATTGATTGCGCTCTCATTCGTTCGCAACATTTTTACAAATGGCCAAACATATCCCACAACTCGCTCACTTGCGGGCCGCCGCCGTTCACGACGTTCGTAAACCCTTCTTTCTCCAACCACTCTTTACTTTTTTGTCCTCTCCCACCTCCTCCGCAGTGCGTGATTATCGCTCTGTCCTTTCCGAACGTTTGCAAAATATCCACGTTCGATCCGCTCAAGGCTTTCTTCGTTCTATCGAACGGCGCATTCAGCGCGTTTGGCCGTTTCTCGGTGCCGCAATCTGCGATTGGGAATGTCCCGTTGTTTGCACTCCCGCAGAGTTCATCGGATGGTTCGACAGAAAAATCCGGGTTTCGAGCGTCTACGATTGTTATTTTCTTCGACGCGTCTTGGTTTCGCTCGAGGAAGTCACGCATTTCTGCGTTCGAGGCCACGCCTGGTTTCCTCGCTTCGTCGTCGCTCGAAGATGAAGAAGGTGTTGCCGCTTTCGTCGTAGGGGGTGTCATTTTTCCCTGATGAAATCGTTTCGTCGACAAAACGGACGACTTTGAGAAGAAAGAAGAAGTTTGAGTGGTGTTTTTGAAGAGACAAGGGACTCGTTGAAGCATTGGTCTTCTTCGTCTTCTTCAAAGTCAAAGCTTCTTCGTATCGCGATAAAGCGCGCAAAAGTTTGTTTGAGATTTTATTCCTTTTTGTGTTCAAACCCTAAATACTAGTGAGACAACTCTTCATTAATTAAAACAATTTGAACGACAAAAAGCGCGCTCTAAAATCGAATCTCTCCGTATAACGAGCGAGTGCATTCAAAAGCAAAGCTAAAATCACAGGACCGCTCCGACGACTTTTACGCCGCCGCCGTCGTCGCTCGAGCCGTAGGCAGCGTTTGCCGCCGACGACTCGCTTTTTGTCGCGCTCCGAAGAGGGACGAGATATTCTTCCGCCGCGCTTTCGCGGTATGCTTCTTTGCGAACGAATCGATTGCTTTTGTCGCGCGTAAACGACGCCATCATTTGACTCGCAACCATCCCGAACGCAAACGCCGCCGCAACGACGATGTAATACGCGGTATTTTTGTTCGACGGAGATAGAAAGGATGCGTCCTTGGTTCCGTTTGATGAGCCCAATTTTTGTGATGAGCCCAATTTTGCGGACGTAGTCGCAGTAGACGACGACGACGACGACGACGACGACGACGACGACGACGAGCATCCGAAAGATTCGGTGATTGTGAAACTTGACGCGCCGTTTCCACCGGTATCTGTGAGGTACCCGTCGTTGATTGCTACCGTATATTCGCCCGCTTCAGCTTTCGAAGACGCCGCCGAGGAGATTGGTATGGTCATTGTCCACGAATTTCTTCCGTTTGTTTCGTCTGTGAGGCATTGAAAGGCGTAGTGTAACAAGATGTCAGCGCTGCTCACGGTACCGTCTGCGACGGCGTTTCCGTCGCAATCGGCAGTTCTCGAGATGGAATACGCAGAAACATCGGAGTCAAGTTGCGGACATGAAATTTCTTCCGAAAAATCGACAAATAAAACGTTTCCGTACACTTCGTGAGAAGACGGATACGGGCTCGTCACGTCGGCAATCATGTACAAAGTATCATCCGTTACCGATCCTCGAACGTCCGTCGTCGCGAACGAGTCGTACCCGGAGCAGAAGACTTTCGCTCTGATTTCCCACGGGCCATCTTTCAAGCCGTTCAGAAAGTATTGGTTTTCTAAATCCCACTCGAAACTGCATCCCTCGCCGCGCGCTTGCGAGCATTGTAAATCTGCGGAATCAGTCGCTCCTGCTTCCCAAGCGCTGATCCATTCCCCGGTTCCAGGTCTTCGAAATTGCAAACGGATGAATTGAACGTCTTCGTGAACTAAGTGATTCGTTCCTTTTGTATCTCCGTCGACGTAATCGTCCGACCATAAATTCATAGGATCTGGGTTCATCAAAGTCACGTTGAAGAGATTGGAAGTTTCCGTCGACGCCACGTAGTTTGCGTACGTGTTCCAAGTGCCTTCGTCCCAAGTCACCGACGGGCATTTCTTCTCCCACTTGATATCGCCGAGATACGCCGTGTGTGAAATCGGTGCGCGATAAATTTGACTGCGCGATAGCGCCCACTCGCATTCGGAGATTAACGTCAAACCAATGCTTTCGTACGAGTGCGCCATCGCGCCTCGTTCTATGCGAAGCGAAACGACCGAGTTGACGAGATTACCGCTCATAGATCCATCGTCGGTTGCAGGGATGTCGTGCAAGTGAAACAAATCGCCCATTGGGGACATTTTGTCGTTACCGTTGATTATAAAGTTCAAGTCTTTCATGTTGCCGTACGTATCGCCGGTGTAGTTCGAACCACTGGTTAAGAGCAAACCGAAAATTTGACCCTCACGATAAGGCGATTCGTTCGTTATCGTGATATCAAACAGAGCGCTCGCATCGGGTGCAATGAACTCGTTATTTATGCCATCCGCGGCAGCAATAGAGAGCTCCAGACCTTGTTCTCGCCACATCGTGTTCGGCTCGCCCGGACACTTCGACGCGCCGCCGATGGTTTGGAAAATAGGCGTTCCAAAACGCTTATCGAATTTAACTTGAATGACAAATTTGTCCCCGTGATCCGGGTCGGACAACGTGTACGACGTTTCTAATTCACCATACTTCGCCCACGCCATGGCGTGTTCGAGCGCGACGGATTTCCCGCCCGAGTCGTGGTAATGCCAGTTCGTGTAGGCAACAGCGGCCGTTAATTCGATGTCCATGTTGTTGGTAATCTCGGATTCAGCCTCGAGCGACCACGAGTAACCCCAGCTGTCGATGTTATCTGACACGGAAGAGGAAAACTCGAGCGCGTGACCACCGCCGGAAAATGTCAAATAAACGTTTTCTTCCGTCGTTGCGGTATCCGAAGGCAAATTCGGCTCAGATGCGGGATCGGTATCGGATACAACTGTCCCGGCGATTGTTTGCGAAACCGTTTTACTGGTCCCAAAATTAAACTTGGTATCCATTCCAAAAACAGACGAATCGATCATATCCATCGTTTGCATTTTGGTTATTAAGGCTTCGCTTGAGGAAATTGGAGTTCCGTAACTATCTTCGGTGTTTGGCTCTAAACCGTTCTCAAACGCGTCCACGATTGCCAGATCGTTCATGCCGCGACTCCAGGCCTTATTTGGTTCTTCGGAATTGAACACGTTCTTGCCCGTTTCTGTGCCAGTCTTTTGATAAGTTTCGACCCAGCTGCCTTTGGCAGGCTTCCATCTATTTTCGTTAGCGTATGAATTTTCGGAATTACCATCCACGATTCCCTTGGCCACGTTCTCTGTGATCATGCCCATCGTGTTCGAAAGACCCGACAAACCAGATACGCGACCGTACGAACTACTCATCGAGTCCCAAACGTGTTCGAGATCATCCCAATCTTCATCAAACGTGTAATCGCTCAAAGATGACTTTCCTGTATACGCACCGTACGCCTTGTCTATTTTCTCCTTAAATCTCGCGCCAAAAACGCCGGTGTTAGAAGTGAATGAATCAGCCATGTTTGCAAATTTGGTTTCCGCAGAGGTTTTTGCGGCGTCTTTCAGAAGTTCAGTCGTCGCCGAAGCCGGGTTGAAATCCGGCGTCGTCCAATCTATAGTGTTCGTCCAATCTGTGATTGCCGTTGTCAAACGATCGGCCCAAATAGCCGCGATTTCGTCGGTATCTCTAGATACTGCCTCCAACTCAGCATCACTATTTGAAATTGTTCCGTCCAAAATCCCATCTCTCAAGTATTCGAGCTCGGGAAGAATTTTGTCTTCAATCGTGAACACGTTGATGATATAGCTCGTAGGTTTGCGCGGATACCACTCCACTTCTTGGGTCACGGCCAAGCAATTGTCAGAAGCACCGTCGTCTAGATCGAGAATGTCAGACATTACGTAAACGATTTCGAATCCGCCGCCTAAGAGAACGTCGCCGGGGCGTCCGGCTAACGCCGGGTCTAAAGATGAATCAAGATTTCTATTCAACGTCATGTGGAAGTCCCATCCGTTATCTGTTTCTGCGGAAACGGAAACAGACGGTCCGTCTTCTTCGCGACCACCGCCTATACCCGCTGAAAATCCCATTCCATCTGTATTCGTGTTCGGATTTGCGGTGTCAAAATTTATCTCACCATTAACATAGCCTGAACCTGCACTTAAACCCAAACTTGTTCTGATTGCGACACCAACTCCAGCATCCATGCACCAACTCGAAGCGACGTTAGCGCTACGCGTCGTGAGCAACCCGAGCTCGAGCTCAATGTTCGTTCCTTGCGCTATAGACGCGTACGAATCTCCTCCCGGAGGATCGTGAACGACCGCATACACCAATCCGCGAATAGGCGCCGTCGCGTAAAACTCCTTAGTACTCGTATACCTCGCGGAATAATCTGAACTTTCGCCTCGGACTTTAGACCCAAGCGCGACTAATTCACGCTCAACCTCGGTCGTCGTCGAGGACCACCCGTCGTTTCGAACGACAGTAAAAAATATCGAGCGTCTGTACGGAGAAACCAAGTTAGGTTTGGCACTCCCGGCGTTGATTTCGCGATAATCAGTCGTAGCCCCTGCAGAATCGGTGAATTGCACAAATTGGCTTGTCTCGTCCACGGTGCTGAAGTAGCACGAATCGTCTGGCTCGTTGCTCGAATGGCACAGATTGCTCAATTGTGGCGCGACGTCTTCATTCAAACGAACCGAAATACTTAAGTCTGTGTTCGTTTCGGACGAGAAAGTAGAGCAATATGTGTTCACGCAACTTCCCGAATCGTCTAATGAAGTGCAGTGCGCCTCAAAGACTTGCAACCACGCGTATTTTTTCGTGGTGATGGTCGAAGACAGTTCAGTCGAACTCGACGTACCAATCATGTGACTGGAAGTTAGAGGGTTTGTTGCAGTAGCCGCGTTGAGACACGTCTCGTCCGCATCAATCAATGGCCAGTCAACCGCAAAAGTGACCGTCGTAGTGGAACCGATAGTCGGGTTGGCGCACAAATACCCGTGGTACTGGTACGTCGCCGTCGCGTACGCGGTATCGAGAAAACCCAAAGTACGAACGAGTTCGTCTCTGTCGCGGAAAAACGTGAGTATGTTCGAACCAGGCGCCGTACACGTCGCGGCACTATTACCGGAATCCGAAAGAATTACTGTTTCTGTCAAAGCAGATACACTTGGAGCGACATCGAGTTGAATGTAGTAATCCATCGCGGCGTACGGCCAATAGCGGATATTTGGTGTATTTGCGTCCGTAAGAGTCCATCCACTGATATCTGTATCAGTAACGCTAAGCGCCGCACCGCACCCATTCGCGGGCGTGATGAGCATGGTGTATCCTTCATAAGACGTTCCGCACGCGCCGGCGTATAAGCCGACATCGACGGTGCGTTCCGTCGTGTCGTAGAAAACGATACTTTCTGATCCGTCGATCGCTTCGAGGAGGACGTAACTGTTTGTGGTTACGGTATCTTCGCTCGGCCCGAGAGTCATGGTCGTGATCGTCGTTGTGGAGCACTCGGCGTCGAATCCGTCTTCCGAGTAGCAGATGCTATGATCCCCGTACGAGGCGTGAAACAAGTACGTATCTCCTGGGGTGACGGAAATCTCAAAGTATCCCAAAGCGTCGGCGGTGTATTCGTCCGCTTCTTCGTAAGTACACGAACCATCGTTTCCACATTGTTGCCTGTAGGCGTTAATCACCGCGTACGGTAAACCGCACACAACGTCAGATGTTCTATAATCAGGGAAACGGACCATACCTGAAACGGTCACGACGGTGTTATCTTGGATATCGACCCCGGCGACAGAAAGATGAGAAATCTTTGTAATCGTTTCGCTCTGTTCGGTATCGTAACCTTCGTCCTCGGTGTTGAAAACGTGAACCACGTCGTACAGTTGCTCCGTTGCGATCAATTTGAGATTCACAGAAGCAATAGGAAATGACGCAGATAAAAGAGCATCGAAACCAGAAACTTGCGAGGAAACCTCGTCACCAGACAAAACAATTCGACCGGCATCGTCGGTGCGAACGACCATAGGAATAATCGCTGGGTTGATTTCCGGTTCATCGTCAACGCCGAGAGTCGCGAGAACATCAAAGTCAGTCGAACTACTCGGCGAGGCAAACGAAAAATCAGAAAACGAGGCCGTGACGTTTTCGTACCATATTTGCCACGACGTTGTGGTAACTGGCATGGTAGTGTTTGGGTTCGGCGCCGCCGCGATGGCGGATTGGCCTGTTGTCGTCGCGAGATCACTCGCGTAGAAATTCGTTAAGTAACTCGTCTCCGCGAGGGGATAAACGAGCCACGGCGTTCCAACTACAGCACCGCTGTGAAACGCAGCAACCACGTTCATAAACTCGGTCGAACTTAAATCACCACTTGAATCTACATCGAACGTGTTCCAAAACGCATCCGGAATCACAATAAATGCGTCTACGTACTCCAATCTCGCCGCGGCGTAGACGGAGAATTCCTCCTTTGATACAGCCGTGCTGTTATCGACGTCCGTATCGATGAATGGACTCGGTGGTGGCGGACTCGGCGGCGGGTTTGGTGGCGGAGGGCTCGGTGGTGGCGGAGGGCTCGGTGGCGGAGGGCTCGGTGGTGGCGGAGGGCTCGGCGGCGGGGGTGATGGCGGAGGGCTCGGTGGTGGCGGACTTGGTGGTGGCGGACTTGGCGGTGGGCTCGGTGGTGGCGAAGGGCTCGGTGGTGGCGGACTTGGCGGCGGGTTTGGTGGCGGAGGGCTCGATGGTGGCGGACTTGGTGGTGGCGGAGGGCTCGATGATGTAGGCTGACTTGGGTCGTAAAGATATGCAACGTCACTAGCGCTCAGCGCTTCTGTGTATCCTCTCGCGTACTCAATTTCACCATAGAATCCATAAAATCTACTTGAATCTGGTCCGTAGTTTCTACCAATGAGTAATTGCTTATTCGATCCGCTGTACGCATACGCACTTCCAGGTCCAGTCGCTTTAAGTTCTCCGTCGACGTAGATACTTTTCGTGTACGAGCCTGAGTTTTCGTAGGTGAACACCAGATGGTACCACGTGTCCAATTCCGGATTCCAGCCACTATAGAGATCATTGTTATTGAGACCAAACATTAATCCTTGTGTCCATTCGACTCCGATATGCAAACCTTGACTCGTCGAGGCTTTTCCGTGTCCAAAAAGCCATTGGTTGTTAGTACGGCTGGTGAATTTCGCATACATTTCAAACGTTAAACCATCAAATGTCCGTAAATCGACTTTAGGGGTCTGAATGACGTATGAAGTATATACTTTTTTGTTACACGTACTCTTGAATGCACTTGTAGTCGATCCGCTGAAACAACCCCAGGAGTTCATAAACGCGTCCCCGATGGAAACATCCGAGGAAGATGTGTCTTTGAGAGTGGTTCCGGAGATGGACGAAGGGAGATACTCAAACATCATGGTGTTGACAAAAAAGTCAGGCGGTGAGTATAATCCGTTACCAAGAGCAGAGGTACTACCTAACGATGCGGTTAAACCAGTCGCATCGTATTCGAGCGCGATCAAAACAGCATCCGGCCCGACGATAGAAGTGTCCGTTTCGTTGGCCACAGTCTGAAAAAGAGTGCTGTCGCTTCGATCAAAAACGACCGTCTTGAACGCCATGACGCCAACTTTTGCGTTTTTCGAAGTCGCTCCCGATTCTTCCGTAATTTCAATCTCGAAATTGCCGTCGTCGTCCGAAAAACCTGAATAAGGACACGTGATTTCCGAACCCGTAACGAAGACTTCGGCGATGGATTGAGTCGAACTTTCGCCGGAAAGTACGGTGATATATTGTCCAGAAAAACTGGAGATGTGTGTTCCGACGCACGAGTATTTAATGCACACGTTTCCATCCGCGACTGAAGATATCTCGTCTTCGATGCACATATTCCCGGTATTCCCCGCGTCGTCGGGATCGTCGTAATCCATGACTCGAACAATAAACTCAGGCGCCGTCGTTAAATCTGTTGTGCTCGCGACGCACACGCTCACAGACGAAACTGACGAGAAAATATTCAAATCAATCTTCAAATGTTCCGCATTGTCGAGCTCGACGGAGGTGCCGGTTTGAGTGTCCGTGACCTTGTAAGCGTCACTGATTCGATCGCTGTTCGAGTGCACGACGTACGTATATGAAGCTAAACTCGGACTTTCTGCATCTGACACGGTACCGACAGACGTATCAGAGCTCGTTGTCGAGGATTTGAGCCGCGAACAAACGCGCACGTTTGGCACCGCGACGTCCGATTCGCCTGCCAAAATTTCGCCCTCGACCACGCCGTACCAAGGCACCGTAAACGTGAACGCGTCCGAATCGATGTTCAAAGCAGAATCCGTCGGGTATTTCGTACGAATGGCGTATTCCCAAACGTCACCAGGAACCTTCGCAGCTTCGTAGTCCGCAAAAGTCATGGAATTGAACGATGAGGCGCAACCGCTGATATCGGAATCGATCAAAACAATCGACTCGTACGTTCCAACTGCGCTGCCGTCCACAACTTGCCTGCGAAGAACTTCAAAAGAGCTCTCTCCCAACGCCGTGTCTCTGAACTGAAAAGTAACCCCTTTCGTAGACGCAGACGTGGTTAAATCAATCGCCAAACCGTTATAGAATAAACCCGTGACGCAAGGGGGTGTAAAACCACTCGTCGCTTGGGTCGCAACCGCGTAGTTCAAAACGACGCAATAGATTCTTCGAGATTGCGGCGATGCGTACGCTCTGTTCGCGCACAACTCGCCCCTTCCGCAACTGTATATAGAAGAAATGTGTAATTCATGAACGAATCCGCTGTAAATGCGAGCGTCGTCGTAGACGTACGAACTCGACGCGTAGGCGGAGTTGAATAAAGTTTTCGTCTTCGAAGTCATTCCGAAAGGTAAATCCATCAGAGTATTCGTCCAATCGCCCGCAACCATAGTCGCAGCAGACACACCATTTTTGTAAATCGTCAAACCATAAATATTGTTGGAAACCATCGCAACGTGATGCCACGAGTTCGTCGACAGCGCCGTTGCAGACGAGATTTCGCAGAGACCGGTTCCGCCACCGCACGTCTGAGTGCAACCTCCATTGCTGTTGTCTGAAATGACGAGACCGCCGCTCAATGTCGCATCTGTTCCCAGCGTAAAGTGGATTTCTTTCTTGCACGAACTGCCGGTTACTGATGTTGAGTAGATGACATCCGCATTCCCCGTATCACTACTACTTCGATAGATCCACGTCATGATCGCGCTGTTGGCCATCTCGTTTGTGTTGGCAAACTCATAGCCAGATGATGATGTCGACATTTTCAAACACTTGACGCCATCGCCGCACGTCTCGAATGAATCGTATCCAGTTAAAGTTGTCGTAGTATCGTCCACACTAGCCGAATTCGACATGTCGTCGTCAAACAAGAAGTGCGCGATCAAAGTCACTTCGCTGTCTCCGGTTCCCATTGAAGGTCTCGAGTCAGTGAGTGATGTTGGGATACCTCCTGTATCAGAACCAACGTACTTTGCGAATAAGCGAGCATCAGAATACACACACATGTAATCAGAGTTGTCGACGGGCGGAGTGTTGTACGCCCACTTGACGGTGACGAGCTCTTTTGCCGCCGCGCAACTATTCAAAGTCGTCGACGTTGAACCAGCGTCTGTGCTTAAATCCGGGTACGTGATAGAAGTCATGTACACATCACTCGAGCCAGTCACAGCTTTCTCGTAGCACTTAAACGGCAACGCGTCGCTGTTCATGATGTCGCTCAATGTGAGATCGCTGTACCCACTTTCGCCGATTTCATTCGTTAAATGCGAAAAGTCGGCGTCGTGTCTCAAAAACGCGTCCTGAATTTCGTCGTAACTGAGCTTCCCGTCGCGCGGATTCGTATCGTACTTTCGAAACACCATTTCTTTGACGTAATCTACGGTATCACAGTCGGTAATCGAAAGAAAATCAGGCGAAGATAACAAAAAAGATTTTTCCAAAGGAACCGTTGAAAGACTCAACCAGTCCGAGCACCCTTCTTCGACGACGAATTCGTGCAACGTTTGTTCTCCAGTGGTGGTGTCGGGAGCTTTCGTGACGCCGTCAGCCATCAACCAATAGCATTCGTACTTGATTTGGTACGTTCCAGTCACTAACTCGTTACTCGCATCAGTCATCGTCAGGGTAAACTTATAATCGTCCCCTTTCGTAGAGTCGTAAAAATTCGTCCACTTTTTACACGGCAAATAATCGCTCGAAGTAGCGTGCGTGCACGAAGTATCCGTAGAACTCGACGCAACGTAGGCGTCGCATTGCAAACCTTTTGCTGTATTTGCATTGACAAGGGAAGGGGTTCCCAAGCAGTTCGTCACGTCTGAACAGTCGTTATCTGAGACGGTGATTTGAAAATCAAACTCGCGATCCGTTACTTGTACCGCTTGCACGCCAATAGCAACCGTCGGCACACCGTTGCTTCCCGGCGGTGGTGGCGACGGCGGAGGCAGCGGTGGTGGCGACGGCGGTGACGGTGGAGGAGGACACGTATGAGAATTACAAGATACAGTATCCTGGCTTTGTGTGATTCCTCCTGTTTCATACGCAAAACCGCAACTAGCAATTCTGTTGTCTTTCGTGGAGCAGCTGGTGATTCTGTAATAGTCATACTTTTTATATCGCGCCTTCGTTCCACCTCCGCAGGTACGCGAGCAACTACCATACGTGTAGTAGTAGTTTTCTTTCGTACCCCACCAAATGTTTCGATATTCCCAAGTTTTACCAGCGCACTCCGACTCGTAACTGGCAGATGATTGACCAGTCGCTGTTAGCCAGCTGGTACAAGCCGTGCCATCGCGATTTCTTTTCCAACCGGCTTCGATGGAATTTGGAAGCTGAATCAAGCACGCGAGCGTCGCGAAAAAGCACGCGGTGAACGAAAACGAATGACGACATGAACGACGACGACGACGCGACGATTCTTCTTTTCGACCTCTCGCTCTTTCGTTCATCATCGTTACCGCACAACCGCGCGCGCTCGTATTTTACTTCAGTTCTGTCTTTTTTTGTTTTTTTTGTCGACATCATGTCAATAAAGTGTGATCACATGAAGAGAGAAATGCGTTTTTTTTTCGCCGGGTCAGAGAGAGAGAGAGAGCCTATGTATGCCATATAGAGCGGAGCCAAAAAAAAAAGACGCGAGAGATAGATTTGTTGCTTTTTTGTCTCGTGTCGAGTCAATAATGCTAATGCGAGGACAAAGTGCCGCGTGTGATGATGCTCAAATCTGAGTTACATCTCGCCGCACGCGCGCAAGAGAGGAGGGAGAAGATACACGCGCGCGCAGAGATGATAAATAGATAAAGAGAGAGAGAGAGAGATGATAGCACTCAGAGCGCTACAGCTCTACATCGAAACAGTCCTACAGAACGATATCGAGAACAAATCGTTCAACGGACGAGAAGATTTTCCACCATCAACAAATGATGTCGAACGACGATATGAGTCGGCGCACCTTTTCTTCAGCGATAAAACAATTTTAACAGAACACAAAAGCTATATGTGTTCTCTTTGTATCTTCTTTGTCTTCTTCTTCTTCTTGTATTAGGAGACGACGCGATGAGAGAGAAACTTGATGATGATGATGATGTTTATAAAGAATTAGTATATATATCAAAGCGTTGATTTTGCGTTGCGCTTTGTGTTTTTGTGTCGTCAAATCCACTTTTTTTTTCTCATGCAGCTTTTCCGAGACGAAATTAATTGTAGAGTTTAGAGTTCGCCAAATGGAAAATGTAAGAAGTGAACGAGAAAAACAGAGTTGGGGAATAGCTCACGAATCGTTCTTTCAAAGTGCTCGTTTACCCGAGAGATCGTTCGTTCTGCGTAGTAATAAGTCCACCGCGAACAACGAAAGCTTTACGTAGTACAGCACCACTGCGAGTACTTTTGAGTGAATGTGCACACCAATTCCTCCTAGGCACACACACACGCAATAAAAGTGAACACCACGTGTCGCCGTCGCGTTCGAATCACACAAAACTTCATCCGTCTGCTCCTCTCATCAGATTTAATGGTATTCTTTTCGTCGTCTCCCAGGTCTGCCCATTTCCAGGCTTGCAGTGTATTTGCAAATCGATCGAAGTGTTTTTTCGTGTCCCCCCCCTGCAGGGCAAATAAAATAATTTTTAGGGGGCGAGTTTTCCTCATTTTTCTCGCTGCTCGTTTCTGCATCGACAGAGGGAAGAAGAAGAAGAAGAAG
>Ga0181573_10002293_pt1 | contig 17908 bp, 12 predicted proteins | sample 101ome_25_FD_148643 | JGI IMG/M metagenome (GOLD analysis project Ga0181573, IMG submission 148643) | Coastal salt marsh microbial communities from the Groves Creek Marsh, Skidaway Island, Georgia - 101409BT metaG (spades assembly) | ecosystem: Environmental > Aquatic > Marine > Intertidal zone... | reverse complement strand
GACCAAATCCACCCCACTACACCGCGCGGCGTCGCAGGGCAGGACGAACGTCATACGCGCGATGACCGACGGGTCCCTCGTCGGCCCGAGCGGCGTGGGCGTTCGATGCGACGTCGACGCGAGAAACGTCACGGGGCAGACCCCCGCGCTGGTGGCGTGCGAGGCGGGGCAGGACGAGGCGGCGTTGGCGCTGGCGAGGGCGGGGGCGAACCTGAGGGTGGAGGATTGCGAGGGCGCGACGGTTGCGACGCTCGCTCCCAAACTGGTGTCGGCGTTGCGCGCAATCGGGCAGGGCGACGAAGGGTTGTACTTCTGATGGAGTGGCGCAGAGAGCTGCGTGTATGATGTTTAGGTTAGGTGGAGCCCGAAATAAGAGAAATGAACAAAAAAAGCCACGGGATACAGGTTACTCAGTCATGAATTGAACGCGATTTGTTTGGACTTTTACGTAAAACCACCGAACCAGATTTTTCGGGTTGAAAACACCACCAAAACGCGTCTGTAACACCTCCGGGTTCGGCGCCATCGGTCGAGGCGCGAAGGCGGAGGCGACGCGCGACCATGACAGGAAAAGAGGGCGGCTACGGCGCCGTTGATGGCGTTGGGAAGGGAAGATCCGAGGAGGTGGATCCGTATTACGATGTCGAGGCGGACGAAGAGGTATGCAGGTTGCCCGGCAAGACGGTGTTCGCCACCGTGTGCCTGTACCTGACGTTCGTCGCCATGGGCTTCGGCACGGGGTGGAGCAGCAACGACAGCATCTTCCAGGAGCTGAACAAGTTCATCGAGCGATACGACGACCTGCAGTTCGCCAGTGACCTGGTGTTCGCGTCGTCGTGCGCGGCGTCGATGGTGCTCGTGCTGGCGTTCGTCGGGCTGTACTGCAACCCGTCGCGGTACGACCTGCGGTCGCTGGGATTCTTCGAAGGGACGATAGGGACCGTGCTCGGGGTGAGCTGCTTGGTGCAGTTCTCCTTGTTCATGTTCTGGCAGCGGAGCAGGTACGTGGTGCTGGCGTGCGCGTTCATGGGCGCGATGATAGGCAACATCCAGGCGTTCATCATCTACCCATTCTTCAACGCGTTCTATCGCCTGGAGCTCATCGCGTACATGAACATGGGGGAGACGCTCACGAGCATGACGTGCGGGACGCTGGCTCTGGCGCAGTCGCCCACGGTGGGAGTCGAAAACTTCAGCGTGCAAACGTACTTCACCATCCTCTTCGGCTTGACGTGCATGGCGGCCTCGGCGTGGGGGTCGCTGGCGTGGCAGACTGGATTCAGGCGCGACGCCGACGAGGTGGACTCGCCGCAAGACCTCTCGCCGCAAGACCTCTCGGAAGAGGAGGACGACCACCCGGAGCGAAAGCCGCTCCTGCAAAAGGCGGAGCGCGGCGGTGTCGACAGGGCGGCGCTCGCGGACGGAGGGGGGAGCGGCGAGCTGGTGTGGACGGCTGGCGAGATCATCACGCGCGGACCGCACGGGATGACGGCGCCGGCGGAAGAGGTGAGAGGCGCGAGGAGGCAGGGACCCATGCAGAAGCTGCGCGGGCTGTGCACGAACGTCGTGGGCGTGTTGAGTAAGGAGGGCACGCACCTCAGGTCGCTTCTGGTCATCGCGGGGACGAACTCGATTCTCACGTGGACGGTGCTGCCCGCGCTTCTGCCATTCACCGCCGCGGCCATCTCCGGCTCGTGCAGAACCAACGACCCGATCAGCAAGGGGTTCATACGCATGTGTACGTCGTTGTCTTCCATGATTCGCGTCACGGGGCCGCTGATGATACGCAGCGACGGCAGGTTGTGGGGACATCCGAACTTTGTCAAGTTCGTCGGGGTGTGCGGCATCTTCCTTAACCTCTCATTCTGCTTACCCGCGTTCTTTTCCGATCCGGACGGGTACTGGCAGACGGTGAGGGGGAAGCTGTTCTTGATGGTGGCGTATTTCCTCACAACCCCGGTCGAGGCGTTCGTGCAGCTGCACGTTCTGATCAACACCCAGAGGGAGAACGCGGGTTCGAGCAAACGAATCATCGACGCGGGGTTCTTCTTCACCGCGATCTGGGTGCTCGGCGGGTTCATCGTGTCCGAGATGCTTCAGCAGTGGACAATGACGGGCACCGCGGCGTGCCCGGGGATAGGCGAGCTGGCGGATACCGATCCACGGGACCTACCGTTCGATCCCAAAGAGCTGGACAAAGATTTCGAGGCCAAGGCGACTCAGGACGAGAGGTCGGCTTCGCTGGGATATCTCCTGGGATACGAGCCGTACGGATACCAGCACCAACCCCATCGGCATCCTCTGTTGGGGCCCACGTGGTTCAACCTCTTTCCAGGCTGAACGACGCGTCGAATTGAACCTCAACTAGAGCTAACACTTATTAGGCGTGACATTCATTTTAAAGTCGGAACGCATGGCTTTCACGCGTCCGCCGTCGTCGTCGTCGCCTTCAATCCACCGAGGAGCTCCTCCTCGCGCGACATCAGCCCGCGTCCTATGAGCACCACCCTGTTGAGCGGCCGCTCACCGAGCCGACCCGGCGGACCCTCGGTTATCTCGTACACCTCTCGCACCGCCTGGAGCACGCGCCGCCTGTCGGTTCCCTCGTCCTCCGCCGCGAACAGCACGCCCTTCGCCCTCAGAACCTCCAGCCGTTTTTGTCCCCCGCCCGCTTCCCCCGCTTCGCCGTCGTTGTCGTGCGCCCCCGACCAGTCACCGCCTCGCTCCCACAGGAGCTCCTCGAGCCACGTCTCGAACTTTCCGAGCTCTACTCTTCCGTCGGCCGCCAGGCACACGGTGCGGATGCTCGCGTCGTGCACCTCCGAGAGCGGGCGGCTCGCGTATTTCTCCACCCCTCTCGCCCAGAATCCCGGCGCCGGGGCGGTTCGCGCCAAGTCGCCGGCGAGCGTCGGTCTCACGCCAGCCTTGCGCCCCGCGGACGACACCGCGCCTTGGTTGAGGATCACGCCGAGATCCACGACGCTGCGGGTGGAGCGGACGATCTTCGCCTCGGCGTTGATCCCCGCCACGAGTTCCGAAACGCGCTCCAGATCCCTCTCCGAGACCAAGTCGCACTTGTTCAGCACCACCGTGTCGGCGTACGCGATCTGCAGCGACGCCTCTTTCCCCTCGGACAGTTGCCGCTCGATGTTTGAGGCGTCCACGAGCGTGACCACGGCGTCGAGCACCGCGCCGTCATCCTCGAGGATCTCGTCGTCCACCCAGAGCTCCTGAGCGACCGGGCCGGGATCCGCGAGCCCGGTGGTCTCGAGCAGGATGAAGTCGAACTTGCGCCCGGTCGACGCGCGCTTCTCGAGCAGGTTGTCGATGGTCTGCACCAGCGATCCCTTCACGGTGCAGCACACGCAGCCGTTGTTGAGCTCCACCCACTCCTCCACCGCGTTGTCCCCGTCCGGCTTGTCCTGCACCAGCATCTTCTCCACGCCGAGCTCGGCGCCGAAGTCGTTCAGGATGACGGCGACCCTGTACCCGTGGTCGGCGTTCAGGACGTAGTTCACCAGCGTGGTCTTCCCGGCGCCCAAAAAGCCTGTGACCACCGTCACGCCGGTGGGAGCCATGACGACACCGACCGAGACACACGGCAGCGCCGCCGCCGCCGAGAGTGAATAATTGCTCGAGCGCCGTGACGACGCAGGGACAGAAGCGAGAAAGTCTTTCCCGAGGGTCGCACCAGCTTTGGTCGCACCTTGTTCTATTCTACGCGGCATTCTACGTCGCCGTTCGATTCACCTACTGATGATAATACTGCGCGGGTAACTGATACCCGCGCTGGGCGTAGTAGGCGGCGTGGTGCGCCGCGACGTCCTCGACGCCCGCGACCGCGGCTGACCTCTTCCGCCCGCCGGCGTCGCCCAAAGAGCCCCCGTCGCCTACCGCGCGAGCCGGGAACCTGCGCTCGTGCGCCCTCTCCGCGTCCGCGAGCTCCGCGCCGGTGCCCACCAGGTCCGCGTACTCGACCAGCGCGGACGAGATCCGACGTCGATCGCGTTCGGGAAGCCTGCCCGGCGACGACTCGGAAGAAAAAACTTTTTCGTCGCCGTCGCAGCACCGCTCGACGACGGCGCGGACGTCGGCGACGCCGCGCCCGACGGACCGCTCAAAGTTGAGCCACCCGTCCCACACCAGCACGTTGGCACCACCCCCCGGCATCCCAATCGCGCGCTCGTACACCGCGCGAGCGCCCTCGACGTCGCCGCACGCCTCGTGAAGCATCGCCGCGTACTTGCACGCCAACACGCCGTACGCCTTGCTCCCGGCGCCCTCGCGGCTCTTCTCAACCTGCATCGCTCGCTCGTACGCGTCCTTCGCCGCCGCCACGTCCCCTGCCCTACGCTCGAGGTTGGCGCGCTCCACGACGCATCGGAGGAGGCCGGGCGCCACGTCGTCCGCCACGTGGGCGTACGCGGCGCGAGCGGCGTCGACGTCGCCGTCCGATTCCTCCAACCTGGCGAGCGCGAAGTGCACCTCGACGTCGCGCTTGCAAAACACGTTCGAACAGCGCTGCAAAACACCTCTCGCGGCGGCGACGCCCTGGCCCTCATCCGACGCCTGCCACCGCGCGTACCTGAGCCAAAACGACGGATACCTCGCGCACGGGACGAGGCACCGCTCGTACAGTCGGGTCACGCTCGAGACGTCCCCGGCGCGCTCCTCGTTGTCCAGGTACGCGTGCCAGTTCGCCAGCTGCGCGTCGTCGAGGGGCTTGACGTGGAAGTAAGGGCGCTTGACGTTCGTCTCGAAGGGCTCGCGCGTCGCCCTCACCGCGGTAGTCGCCCGGTACGCCTCGAATCGAACGTCGCGGAACCGAAGCAGCCGCGGGTCGCCGCCCGCAGCCTCCGTCGCCGCGGCGCGAGCCGCCGCCTCGGCAGCCTCCTCCGCGCCGTCTCCGAACCCTTCGGCACCCCCCTCGGCAACCCCCTCGGCACCACCCTCAGCACCCCTTTGGTCGGCACCCCCTTGGTCGGCACCCCCCCTTGGTCGGCGACCCACCGCCGCGTCGATGGCTCTGAGTTCCTCCGGCGGTATCACCGCCGACGGGCTACGGTTCGTCGCAAACGCGTCGAACCCGGCCCAGTACTTGTCGAGCTCCTTCAGGGGAACCCGCAGCACCCTGCCGTACAAACGCGAGACGTCCACGGGGGACCCGCACCCGGAGTGCTGCTCGAAGTGAATGTACGCGTCCCACAGCGGGTGCGCCAGCCAGTCCGTGCCCGCGTACGCGAGTCCGCTCTCGAACAGCTCTCGAACCTTTTCCGCGTCGCGTCGCATCGACACGGCGTGCGACGCCCGTTGGGTCCACAGGTCGATGCTGTAGGGGAACGCGTGGGTGGCGCGCTCGTACACGTGCTCCACGCCGTCGATTCCCGCGAGCCTCGCCTCGGCGTCGGCGTACTTCTTCCAGTAGCCGTAGCACAGCGGGAACTCGGCGAGGAAGGCGTCGTAGACGGCTCGGATCTTGTGCACGTCCTCGGTCCGTTCGGCGGCGCCGATGAGGGCGGTCCAGGAGTTGAAGTCAGCGGGATCGGCGCGAACCTTGTCCCAGAGCGGTACGGTGGGGCATCCGCGCGTTCTGGGCCTGGCGTCTCCGTTCGCCGACGGCGGGGTTCCCACGCCTGGATGCGCACCTGGTAAAAGCGATCAAAAAGCGTCAGAGCCGTCGGTTGGAGTCTGAGGTTCGGGGCGCGCGGGATCTGACGACGGCGGGGGAAGGGAGAGGGGTTGACGCGCACCGCTATCCTCCGTCATTATCCTCTACCTCACACCTCGATGGCGGTCGATGTCGACCGCACGATTCGGTCCACCGGCGTACGAACAGTGGCGTGGCCGATCGTCCTCGTCATCAGACGAACGGAAAGGCGGGATTTTTGAAAGCTGGGTGCCGAGAGGGTGAAACCTCTCGAGGTTCCAGTCGAGAGGACCATAGCGGGCGTCATCTAGATGCGAGGACGATGAGACGCGCACGGGCATCTCCCGAGAGGGTCACCGACATCTCCGGCACCGCGGCGTTGAGAGATGGCTTCGCTGTGGGGCGAACCAAGGGCGGGTTTCGAGTGGCCAGCTTGCTCGCTGTTTTAGTCGGCATCTACTTCTTGTCGTCGGTTTGGGGCGGGGATGCGACTTCTAACATCATCTCCGGTGCATCCGACATCGCATCGGCGGGGGTGACGAGGCGAGTATTCGGCGACGACCGCGTGGAGGCCATCTGGAACGTCCCGGCGAGCGCGAAAGGGACGGTGCTGGCTCTGCACGGGTGCTCGCACTCCGCGCTCGACTGGTTCCCGAGGGACGAATCGAGATGCGCGGAGTGTCGGGGGCTGGCGCAGGAGCTGAAGATCACGAACGCCGCGCTGGACGCCGGGTACGCGCTTCTCGCCGTGTCTTCCGCGGGGCACTGCTGGAGCCGGGACGACGTGCCGAGGTTGGCGCTCGCCCTGGACGCGTACGGCGCGGAACACGGCGCGTCGAGGCGTCAGCCCATGTACGCGTTCGGCGCGTCCAGCGGCGGTTCCTTCGCCGGCGTGCTCCCCGGGTCGGCGGATCTCCCGCGACGCCGGATCGACGGTCTGATCATTCAAATCGCGGGTGGACCCGGCGGCCTCGGTGCTGGCGTGCTCGCGCGTTACCCGCCCACGGTGCTGAGTCACATGCCGCGGGACGAGTCGACGGCGTCGGCGGTGCGTCGCTCGATGGACGAGTTGACGGCGGCGGGGGCGATCGCGTTGGAGCACAGGTTGGAGAGACGAGCGCTGACCCCGTCGTTTTTCGAGGAGGAGAGCGGGGGAAAGGTCACGGCGCGGGAGAGCGCGGGATTGTTCCGCGCGCTCAGGGACGAGCTCGGGGTTCTGGACGCGCACGATTCGCTCACCCGCGACCCGAGATCGTTCGACGCCGGCCAAATCGACGCCCTGCGCAAATGGACTCCGGCTTGGGACTCGCTCGTTCCGGACGAGAGCGACGTGAGGGAGATCCTGAACGTGGCGTACGCCGCGCACGAGCTGTCCGCGCAGGACTTCACGAAAAACCTGCGGTGGATCGTAGACGCGAGTAGCGCGTGACGTCGGTTCGAGTTCGTACTCGTAGGGCGGTGCTGAATTCTCGTCTCGGTTCCGTGTATGCACATGTTTGTCAGCGCCTACGCTTCGAGCCGATGCCCGTGCCCGGGGTGTCCTCGTCCATCAGATCCAAACCCTCGCCGTCCTCCTCGCCGTCCGCGTCGCCGCCGTCGCCGCCTTCCTCCCCCCCGGCCGCGCCTCCGCTCGCGCCGCCCTCGCCCTCGGCGCCGCCGCCGCCGTCGCCGGCGCCCGGCACCTTCATCTCCCTCCGCAGCGTCTCAACCGCGTCGGCCACGTCCTTCCTGCGTTCCTTGCGCCTCTCCGACTCCTCCGTGGTCCACGTCATCTGGCTCTCGAGCCTCGCGAGCACGTCCCTGGAGTTATCGTGCCACGCGGCGAGCTGGTCGATGATCTCCTTGAGCTGACCGGGTCGGAGGTCGCGGCCCACCGGACAGCTGTGCACCTCGAACGCCCTCCTCTTATGGTCGAGCTTGCCGCGCAGCAATCCGGGGGCGATGCACTCGTTGATGAGCATGTCCTCGAGCTCACGCACGCTGGACATCTCTAGCGCGGACATGAGCTCGTCGTATGGCATCGAAACCGACGCGTCCGCCATCTGAACGACGGTGAGCTGCCGGAGCTTGAGAAGCTGCGCGGAGGAGAGCGGCGGGAGCCCGGATTCGTGCTGGCGATACTCGGGCAGGGTTCCGTAGGCGAACACGCGCAGGAGCGCCACGTGCGGGGCCGCGGGCGTGGACTCGAGCTGTCGCGATCGGGTGAGGGGTCGAAGAGGTCAGCGGGTCGGTCAAGCGGGCGGGATCTGGCGAGAGGGCTCGGGGAACGGGGAAAACAAACAACGAGAGTTCGGTCGAGATGGCGCACCTCCTTGACGCCGTCCAGATCCAGCAGCTCGCCGAAGACGTAGAGCTTGGGAGCGCTCGTGGCGCGCTCGATGAGTTCCACGACCCGGTCGCCGCGCGCGTCGCGGCCCTGCGCCACGAATTCCTCCACCACGGAGTCGTCGAATCCCACCATCGCGCGCCCTCTGTGGATGCCCCGTCCCTGTGAAGTCAGGTCGTGGTGGTGCTGTGACAATGCCGGGCTCGAGCACCTCGAGGTCAAATTCTCAAGTCCCGTCTCTGCTTCTTTTTGGCGGCCAAAGTCGTGTCTCTCGCGGGCGTCCGGTGCACAGGAGGACGCGAGCGGCACCGATCGAGTGTCACCGTCGCCGCGTCGAAGGTTCAGGCGACCGCGCGTCGAGCATCGCGCGGAGGTGAACGAGGCGCGGGCGTCCGCCGCGTCTGGATTCGGGGTCGCCGAGTTTGAAAAAAGGGCGATCGCCACCCTTCTCGCTCGGGAGAGAGCATCTGCGAGACCCGCCCGCGGTAAAGATGGGCGGTCCGGGCTCCGGGCCGCAGGGCTTCGGCGCTGGAGGATTCCACCTGAAGCCCAAGCGCAAGCGCATGGCGACGGAGAACGCCATCACCAAGGTGAACCCATCCGAGCCCAAGCGCGCCATGTTCCACTGCCACTACTGCAGCAAGGACATTAGCGCGGTGGTTCGGATCAAGTGCGCGGTGTGCGCGGACTGCACGCTGTGCGTCGAGTGCTTCTCCGTCGGGGTGGAGCCCCACCCGCACGAAGCGTCGCACGCGTACCACGTCATCGACGACCTCTCCTTCCCGCTGTTCACCATGGACTGGGGCGCCGACGAAGAGATCCTGCTGCTCGAGGCGATCGAGATTTACGGCCTCGGCAACTGGACCGAGGTTGCGGAGCATGTGGGCACCAAGACCAAGCTCCAGTGCCACCAGCACTACTTCGACTGCTACGTCAACTCGGAGACTACCCCTCTGCCCGACATGTCCAAGATTCTGGGGCCCAAGTACACGAAGGAGGAGCCCAACGAGGAGCCCAAGGCGAAGAAGGTGAAGGCGGAGGATGGCGAGGGCGACGACGATGCGGCCGAGAGGGCGGACACACTCGCGTCGTTCGCGCGGCCCGGGGACGAGCGGCATTGGGGTAACATGCCGGAGCTGACGGGATACAACGTGAAGAGGAACGAGTTCGACCCGGAGTACGACATCGAGGCGGAGCTCCCTCTGGCGGAGATGGAGTTCAGAGACACCGACACCGAGCTGGACCGAAAGCTCAAGATTCGCATGCTCGAGATCTACAACAAGAGGCTGGAGGAGCGGATCCGGCGTAAGGAGTTCATCATCGACCGCGGCTTGCTGAACGTCAAGCGACAGCAGGCGCTGGAGCGAAAGCGCACGCCGCAGGAGCGGGACATCCACGGCGCGGTGCGGGTGTTTGCCAGGTTTCTCGACCCCAACGAGTACGAGATCATGCTCGAGGGTTTCATGGCGGAGAGCCGCATCAGGAACCGAATCGCGGAGCTGAAGGAGTACAGGCGCAACGGAATCCACACACTGAGCGAAGGGGAAGTCTACGACGCCGAGAAGCGTCATCGCATGGCCGAGATTGCGCGCATCAAGGCAATTGAGTACCCCGGCAGGGGCGGGTCGAGGGCGAACAGGTACCTCGGCCGCGACGGGTTCGTGCAGGCGCCCGTGGGAGACGCCGCGCCCAAGGAGCTCCAAAAGCTGACCGGCATCGCGGCGGGCGGCGGCGGGAGCGGCGCGCTGACTTCGCTGGGCGGTACCGCGAGAAAGAAGGCGCCGCTGCCGCTGGATCTCACGCACCTCCCCGGCGTGGAGCTGCTGAGCAAACGCGAGAAGGAGCTCTGCGTGGCAAACAGGCTGCTGCCGGTGCACTACCTGTCCATCAAGGAGGCGCTGATGCGCGCGAGCGCGAACGGGCAGGTGCTGAAGCGATCGGAGGTGAGGCACATGTTCAAGGTTGAGCCCATCAAGGCTGTGAGGGTGTTTGAACTGCTGCTGCAACACGGATGGGTGAAGGACCCGAACGAGACCGAAGGTTAGCCGGAGAGCGACGCTCTCCCCATCACAGTACACTCCTAGAGACGACGCGTGCGTACGAACGTTTAATGGACATAAGGTATGCATCATTAAAAGCCTCGTAATGGTTCGGCAGCTCTCGCCGATAAAAAGAATCACTTGGGCCGTTCCCCAATTTACAGACTCGGACTCCACCCTGCGCTTAAGCGAAGCGAGGCGTGGAGGAGTTGCCGTTCCCGTTGTTGTTCGCGGGGTTCATACTCTCACGGATACCGCGGTACACGAGCCCGAGTGAGCGACCGATGAGGGTCACGAGGAGCCAAGAGGAGAAGTTCTTGACGTTGTTGAGCGTCGACTTGGCAATCGGGACGACGATATCGGCAATCTCGAGGAACATGGACATGAGCATGCGCGCGCCCCTCACCTGGTCCAGCTCGCTGTGCCTGCAGATGCTGATCCTCCTCGTCACGATCTCACCCGATGCGTCGAGGCCCATGAGACAGTGCCAGTCCTCGTACATGGCCACCACGTCGCGGTAGTTCCTCTCCACCCAGTCGTTCAGCTTCACCTCGTTGCGGAACTTCTCCATGGCGCGGGTGGACTTGAGCCTGGGCTGAACCGAGAGCGCGTAGCGCACAACCTTAGACGCGGAAGCGGCCGCGGCGAGCATCGCGCTCCTCTTCGCGCGCTCCGCCTGGACGGCCTTGCGCGATTTGCCCTTGGCCGCCGCGAGCGTTTGACCGCCCGGCGTCGTCACCGCCGGCGCCGAGGCCCCTTCGCGAACGCGGGAGAGGTACGCGCTCGCCACAGCCTCGGCGACTCGCAACGCGGCGTCCTCGAGCACGGACACGGACACGGCGGCCATGGAGAAGTTCATGCCCTCGTCCCGACGCTCCTTGGCCGCGGACGCGAGCTCGATGGCCGCCTCCGCCATCTCGCCGTCCTCAACCTCGAAGACGCTCTCCTGCGACCGCGATAAGCCGGCCATGTGTGTGAGAAGGTTGACGTAGAGAGCCGACTTGGAGCCGGGGAGCTCGACCTCGAAGTAGTTGACGAGCTGCGCCGCGAGGTTACCCGCTCGCGCGCACATCTCCTCGTCGACGGCGTCCCCCTCCTCGTCGAGGTCCTCCTCCAAGCCGCCCGCCGCTGCCGCCGCGTTCGCCGCCGCGCGAGTCTCCAGCAGCCACTCTCGGGTCGCGTTCTCGGCGACGATGGCAAACAGGTTCTGCGCCTGCTCAGCCTCCTGGCCGACCGCGGGCGCGTACGTCTTGAAAGCGCTCTTGAGCGTCCTGAGGACGACGTCGCAGAGAGACGCGCGGGCCTCGGCGTTGATGGCTTGGAGCTCCATCACCGGTCCTTGCTTGCCCGCGTCCACGGTTCCGTCCCACCAGCCTCCGGAGAGCTTGCTGGTGACCACGCCGGAGAGCGCGCCGGTTCCCGCGGCGGAGAAGACGCCCTCGTAAGAGTGTGCGATGGCGGGCAAGTCGCCCACGGGCACCTCCTGCACGAGGTCGGCGGACGCCGCCGGCTGCTCCGCGGACGCGACGGTCGCGAGCGCGGCGGCGTCTCGATCTTCGCGATCCTTACCCTCGAGCCACGCCCTTCCGGCGGTGACGAGGGCGCCGCCGACCATGATGGACGCCGGATCGATGACGTCGGTGCGAACGTCCCTACGTGCGGTACGGGGGTTTGCGAGGCGCGTGACGAACGGTCAGCCGCGGATCGACGGAAGGAGCTCCGGACGGGGAGTGCGGGAGAAGATCGATTTGAACTGGCGTAAACCCGGTTTTCGTGGGGATGTGCCTTTTGCGCGCGCGAGAACCCGAGGGGCGACGGGCGTGACGGGGGAGCCGGATGGCGATCGATGCGACCGCCACCGTCACTCCATGTTTCAAATCGAAAGCCCGGACGTGAGCTCACCTGGACGGACGAGCGCCGAGGCGCTGGCGCGTCGGCGCGCCGAGGGATCGGCGAGCCTTGATCAAGCCAGCGGGTTGGGACTTGTGCGACGCAGGTCCGGCGCGGGCGAACGCCGCGCCCCTGGCGATGGGCACGCTCGCGGCGGTCATGGCGGCCATTTTGCCTACCTCCCGCGAAGTTGGATTACGTATGGACGTCCGCCGACTCGGACTCCGCGACGCTGGTAATGGCGAACCCTCACCGCGCCCCAACCCTCAACCGCCCCGAGGGGTCCAGGTGGGCAACCTTTAGACCGTCAGTGCGGACCAGTCTTATCCAGTAACCACGCGGATGCCTTTTTGTATGCGCGCAGGTGAGGGAAAATTCCGAAAATTGACTCAGAAAATGACCGTCTGATCGAAACCGACAGTTTGAAATTCAATCCAACGAGCCACTGCCTCTCCGGCTCTTTTTTTCCGTGTCAGGTTGCTCGAGTCGTCGTTGTTCTCCGGCCAGTGGAGCGGGGCGCCGCTTGGGAGGAGGAGGGCGGGAGGGATGGTGCACATCACCAACATCGGTGGGTCGCTGACCACCGCGGTGTGCCTCTCGCTCATCGCGTGGTCCATCCGCGTGCTCCGAGCCGCGAAGCTGGCGGACCAGAAGACGCGAGCTCGTGTCCTAAGGGAGACCACGGGGTTGCCCTCCATGCGACTGATCAACAGCCGTCGGACGCCCGCGCGGCTGTCTCCCGCGGCTTTCTGGATGTTGGTGGAGTCGCGATGCCTGCGTCCGGTACTTGTGGACGTCCGGAGCGCCAAGGAACTGGCGGACACTCACCCGGAGGACGACGGCATCTCCAAGCGCCTGGAGATGGTTCGGATACCCGTCGAGGAACTCGCGCACGTGCTGCGAAACAAGGCGACGCAGTGGAGACTCCGAGCCCGAGACGGGCCGCACGCCAAGCCCCCGTCGCTACGGGACACCATGGTGTTCATTTCCACCCACGGCAACGCCGCGACGCAGGCGGCGGCCATCGCGATGGCGCTCGGGTACCAGAGGGTGATGGCTGTCGACGGCGGCCTCGCCGCGATGGTCCCGCTCGCGCCGCCGTCATCCTCCGCGGCGTCCCCCACTGCGTCTTCGCTGCACAACGGACTGGTCACCGCCACGAACGATGGCGGCGGTTCGAGCGGAAACGGCCGTAAAGGGAACGTCGGGTCCCCGGGCGCACACGCCGGGCACGACTCGCCGTCGTTCGGGTCGTCGCCGAGGACCCCATCGGCTTCGTCGCTCTCGTTCGTGCCCCCCGGGGAGACGCTCAGCAGGGACGCGCTCCTGCTGCTGATGGAGTACGGGCAGGCGCAGGGCGCGCCGCTGGTGACGCTGGTGGACGTGCGCAGGCACGACGAGCGCGCCCTGTACGGGAGCATCAGGGGAAGCGTGCACCTCGCGGCGGAGCAGTTACCCAGGGCGCTGCTGGCCCCGCCGGATGATTTCCTTCGAGCGTTTCACTTTCGCAAGCCGGGTCCGGACGACGTGGTGGTGGTGCACAGCCGGCGGCAGGAGCGCGCGAGCTACGCCAAGCAGCTCCTCGGTGACGCCGGTTTGCACAGGTGCCTGGTGTTGTCCGAGGGGGTCATGGGGTGGAGAAGCGGCGGTAACGGCGGCGAAGACGTGAGGGCGTACGACGCGTACGCGGATGGTGAGGCGCCGCCGGAGCCGTACCCGACGGAGCCGCCGGTGGAGATCGACAGGCCGGAGGCGGAGGCGGAGCTGATGCACAAGAACGTGCTGCTCCCCTGAGTGAGTGTTCGCCGAGGGAGATCCGGGCGCCGGCGCGGTCGGTGTCGCGTTCGCGTAGTGTAATCGACTAGTCTTGAATTAAAAAAAAAAGCGTGCTCTTCGTACAATCATCAACCAAAAATGAAAAATCCCGACTCGATCGGTCCCCGTCGCCGCCGTCTCTCTACGCAAAGCCGAGGGGACACATGGACTTGTTCTTGTGCTTCGCCTCGACGACGTCGCCGATCTGATCCGCCGTGCCCATGTCCTTCACGAACTTGAGAAACTCCGCGAAGATCCCCGGAAGAGTCCTGTAGTTGGCATAAGGCACCCCGAACTTCTCAGCCTCCTCCGCGACGATCTTACGGATGGCCGGGTAGTGCACGAAGCAGATCGCGGGGAAGAGGTGGTGCTCCACCTGCAGGTTGAGCCCGCCGGTGAAGAAGTTACCGACCTTATCGCCCCAGTCCGCCGACGTCACGAGCTGCTGGATCCCCCAGTCGCGCTCCCACGCCTCGCCGCCGGTGTCCTCCGGAAGCTTCGTCTCCGCCACGTTGTGCGACACGGCGAAGGTACACGCCAGCACCATGCCCTGCACCGCGATGAAGCTCGCGACGCCCGCCGCGACCGCCGTACCGGACGCACCCCACGCGAGGGGCCCCAGGAGCAGTCCGAAGTGCGCGATCTTACCGATCACGACGGTTGCGAGCTCCAGCGCGGTGGCGCCGTGGAGCTTGGCGCCCTCGCAATCTCGCGTGAACAAGCCCTTGATGTCGCCAACCTGGAACGCCAGCTGCATCAGGGGGAACGCCGCGAAGAGGTAGATGTGCTGGAACCTGTGGAACCACTTCTTCGGCTGCCTCGCGTCGAACCGCAGCAGGGGCATGGCCGTGTAGACGTCTTGATCCAGGGCGTTATCGTTGCAGTGGATGTGGTGGCTCACCTGGTGGTGGTACCGCCACATCAGCGACGACCCCCCGATGAGGTCGTCGGTCATGCCGAGAGCGTTGTTCACCCACGTCTTCGGGCTCATCGCGCCGTGGTTCCCGCAGTGCTGAATGGTCAGGCCGATCCACGCCCCGGCGAGCCCCAGCATCGCGCCCGCGATGGGACCGGTGAAGTTGGCGTATATTGCGTAACACGCGACGGCGGTGCCGATGATTGTCGCCGCCGCGCCGTCGCCGCCCATCCTGTGCTCCATCTTACCCTCCCTGGGGAACAACTCCTTGCGAACCCTATCGCGGATGGAGTTGTAAAGGGGGGAGTCGTTGGGCCTGGGCGCCCTGGGCACCGCGGTGACGGGGAAATCCTCGAGCACGGGGAGCTTGCTGAACCTCGCGGTGGACACCTCGGGACGCAGGTGGTAGGACTCGATGAGCGCGGTGCAGTCGCGGCCGATGGCGAGGTTGAGGAGCCACTCGCCGCCCGGGTGCTTGTCGTAGAAGGGCTGGAGGTCGTACGCGACGTCGCGGTACACGGTCCACTTGGTGTCCTTCCACTTCGGGTCGTTCCACGGGTCCTGCATGTTGGGCATGGCGACGTCGGGACGGGGGGCGGAGATGGCCACCCTCTGCTCGGGCTCAGGGACGGTCACCGGCGCGGGGGTGGCGACGGCGCGCGTGACGAGGGACGCGCGCGAGAGGCGCGCGGGAGCGACATGCCGGGTACGGAGGGTCACGCCCCTGAGATCGGAAGGGAGACGCGGGCCGGATGCGTCAGCGTCGGGGGCATCGCGGGTGGCGTGCGGCGCGAGGGGAAGAACGAGGTGCGTTCGGGGTGGAGGATGGATTTGCGAAGGCAACGATTCGCACCTCGCGACGACCCTGCTGCTCGCGGCGCCCGAAGACTTGGCGCGGGCGTGGAGACGAAGTCCGGCGGAGCTCACGATGGTGGCCGCCATAGTTCGTGTGGTGACTCGATGCTTAACGCTCACCAAGGGGCGCCTCGACGAAGTGATGACGTCGCGGCGCGAGTTCGTTCACAGAAGGAAGCTTGGAACGACGAGAATACACTCTGAGGCGGGTGCTCACACAGCGGCCGACCACGTCGCCTCCGAGCCACTGGTTCGGATCGGGTCCGTTTCACGGTCTATTTCTGGGTGTTTGTGCTGTGCGGGTGGAAAAATCCAGATGGTGGCTGGTGGCAGATTCGGCTTGGACCAATCAGAGGCCGGATCAGAGCCGGGATTCTTATAAACCCGGTTTTGCGGGTTCGGGTTTTCACCGGTCCCAGTGCACTGCACTGGCTGGAGATCACCCAGTCTCGTCTCTCATGATGAGAATGACGAGACCTGGGGATGGGCGGAGGAGACCGTGGGACGACGAGGTCCAGCCCGAGGTTCCCTCCGGCCACCGTCACAGCGCGCCGCCGTTCCGCACGGGGCGCCGTCGATACCCGCGCGTGTTTTCCCGGAGATTTCCGCCGGATCGAGAGCGGAGGCCGGGAGCGGGTGACGCGTCGAGCGGGACGGTGCCGGGAGACCGACGAGGGGAGGGGGTTTGGCAATTCTTTCCCGGACAAGTGGAGGAGGAAGATACGGGGGTGGGGGGAGGATGCAGCCGCTGACGATGCACGCGCGCGCGCCCGCGCGAGCTTCGACGGGCTCGGGCGCGGGATCGTCCTCGCGCGGAGGACAGATGCGGTGCGCTACGTTCGCGTCGCCGAGCGCGGATCGGCTCCGCGCGGGCGCCCGGCGGCGACCCGGGGGACGGCGACGCCGCGACGGGGGCACGCGCGTGGAGGCGCTCGCGGTGATCCGCCTGCTCAAGTTCGACCCCGACCGAGTCTCCGTGTCGTTCGCCGAGGACACGTGTAGGAGGATCGCGGAGCCCGACAGGACCCGACGGTACACCCTCACGCACAACGATCTCACCCAGCACCTCACCCTCTCCGTCGCGAGCGACTTCAACCCCGACGGCCAGGCTGACGTGTGGTACACGCGGCTCCTGCGAGACGAGGTGCTCGCCGAGTGGTGCGACGACGGCTTACACGTGCACTGCAACGTCACCGTGGAGGGGCACTGGTGGATCGCGTGGGCCAAGCGGCTTCGCGAGATCGTGTTCCGGCAGAAACTACCCCTCGTCCTCGACACCCTGCGCTACGCCGAGGCGGACCTCCTGTTGACCAACCCCAGCCTCGCGAGCGCGCCGGTTTTCGTGCACTTTCACGAGGGGCGGTGTAAGTCGGCGACGAGCGCGAGGTTCAACAACTCGAGGTCCGAGGGCGTCCGCGAGTACTGGGGGCTGTTCAGCAACGCGGGACAGCGCAAGGGGTTCGATCAGTCGCGATCGTACGACGAGGAGCTGTCGGGGAGCGAGGCGTTCTCGCTGGAGCGCGACCTGTGGACGCTCCCCGAGGAGATGCTCACGACCGCGGCGGGGACGGGATCTGGATCCGGATCCGGATCTGGGTCGTTCGACGACGACGGCGGCGGCGGCGGACGGGGCGTGGGTGGAGGCGGGGGTGGAGGTGGAGCGGACGGGCGCGTCGGCGCGGGGGCTCGGAGCTTCGCTAAATCGCCGGGGCTCTCCGCGAGCGGAGGCCCGCCCGAAGACGCGGTTGTGACGAGCCGCTGACCAATTCTTTTTCAATATGAGCCAAAACTAGTTTCGATTAAAACGCCGGCATGCCGCCGCCCGCGGGTCCCGCGAGCATCATACCGATCACACCCTCTAGGGCCTCGGGCACGAACGTGCTGCGCATCTCCTTGCCGAGCGCGGCGATCTCCGCGTCGTCCTTGTGCTTCATCGTCGCCGCGACGTACGCCATGAGCCCGCCCTGATCGGCGGTGAAGCCGAACTTCTGGAGTACGGGCATGCACACCTGCGTGGCGACGGGCATTACCATCATCATGAGCATCATGATGTTGTCGGGCTGAGCCGCCATCGCCGCCTTGGCCGCCTGGAAGTCGGGGACGAAACGGGTGAGGGGACGGCTCATCAGTCGGTGTTTCCACGGAGTTCGATTAGATTCGTCGCGGCGGATCGACCGAGGCGCGGGTCATGGTGTCGGTCGGCGGGCATGGGTCAACCCTGGGCGCTCACCTCCATCTTGGCCATGTTTTCCGGCTGCTTCATGAGCTCGATCGTCTGCGTCAGCGCATCTGCGGAGGTGGGGAGGGGACTAGCGAGGTCAGAGGGAGGTTCGAGGGAGGAGACGGACCGCCGATCGGCCGCTTTTTGGCGGGACGAGTCCGCGGGACGGCCGGGGGGGGGGGGTGATGCCGACACGGGG